>Ga0210077_1000036_pt1 | contig 84197 bp, 79 predicted proteins | sample RushMan_CattailN_5_FD_185556 | JGI IMG/M metagenome (GOLD analysis project Ga0210077, IMG submission 185556) | Wetland microbial communities from San Francisco Bay, California, USA, that impact long-term carbon sequestration -... | ecosystem: Environmental > Aquatic > Marine > Wetlands ...
GCGGCGTTGCCGGTGATTTTCTGCGCAAAGGCCGCCGGAGCAAGGGCCGCGAGCCCTAGACCGGCCGCGACGAGCGCGGCGGGTAAACGATGGTGCATGCTGGGTTCTGCCTCAGAAGTGGCGATGAGAAAACCCAGCGATTCTAGCGGAAGGGCCTGTCTGCCTCAACCGCGACGGCGCGCCGGTTGCGAAGCGATGGTCTTGCGTCATACTTACAGCTCACCCAGCACCGGAGCAGGAAGGGGGTCCATGCGCCGTGCCGCCTCGATTTGTCTCGCAGCGCTGCTCGCGCTGGCGCCCGCGCTCGCGCGCGCCGCGCCCGCCGTCGAACTGCGCGAACTGATGCAGAAGGGACGCGCGGCCGAGGCCTACGCGGCCGGAAAGCGCGGCGCCGGCACCGCGGATCCGGAGTTCACCTACTACTTCGGCGTCGCCGCGATCGACAGCGGCCACGCCGGCGAAGGCGTGCTAGCCCTCGAAGGCTACCTGGCGCGGTTTCCCGCCGACGACCGCGCGCGCTTCGACCTGGCGCGCGGCTACTACGCGCTGGGCGATCTGCTGCGCGCGCGCGAAGCTTTCGAGACGGTGCTCGGAAATCGGCCGACTCCGGAGCGGCGCGCCACCATCGAGCGTTTCCTCGATTCGATCCAGGCGCAGGGGTCGCAGCGCGCGAGCGCCTCGAGCCTGTACTTCGACCTCGGCGGCGGCGTCGATTCGAACGCCGATTCCGGGATCGGCGACACGGCGCTCGAGGCGCCCCTGCTCGACGGCCTGCTGCCCGTCCCGGCCGGCGCCAGGCGAGACGCAAGCGTTCTGCTAGCGGGGGCCGGGGTCCGCTTCGCGCGCCCTCTGGCCGGCGCCCTTTCGCTGCAGGCAGGGGTGCGCTACGAAGGCAGATACCGCCTCGGCTCATTCGACCGCCAGCTCGACCGGGATGCGCTCGGCGGCTACGGCGAACTGAACCTGCTGAGCGGCCGCGACCTGTACCGCGCAAGGCTCTCCTACTCGGCGCTTGCGGCGGACGACGGCCGCTACCGGAACCTGTCCGCGCTGGGCGGAGAATGGCGGCGCCAAATGGACGAGCTGAACTCGCTGTCGCTGTTCGCGCAGTACGCCGGGCTGGAATATCCGGCCGGCGCGGCGCGCGATTCGCGCCTCTATGCGCTTGGCGCCGGATGGCAGCGCGCCTTCGTGCAGCGCTACCTGCCCGTGGTGGAGCTGGAAGCGCTCTACGGCCGCGAGAGCAGCGCCGCCTCGCCGGTGCGCGACGATCTGTCTCGGGACCTATATTCGCTGCGCGCCCGCGTGAGCGCGACGCCGTGGCCGCGCTGGGGCCTCTCGGGCGGAGTGAGCTACACCAGCAGTCGCTACGACGCTCCAGACCCGATGCTGGTCGCCACGCGCGGCGACGATTACTACGGGCTGGACGCCGGGCTGTCGTACCGCTGGTCGAGGCAGTTGACCCTGCGCGCCGACTACCTGCACGCCGACAACCGCTCGAACCTGGCCGCGTACGAATACGGCCGCGACCTGCTGACGCTGCGCATGCGCTACGACCTGCGCTGAGCGTCCGCCGCAGCGAATAGCAGCGTTTACAATGGGCGTTTTCCGGCCAAGGAAGCCCTGATGCGATTCGAAGGCAGTTCCGAGTACGTCTCGACCGAGGATCTCACCCTCGCAGTCAACGCGGCGATCGCGCTGGAGCGCCCGCTGCTGGTCAAGGGCGAGCCCGGCACCGGCAAGACCATGCTCGCGGTGCAGGTCGCCAGATCGCTCGGCGTGCCACTGCTCGAGTGGCACATCAAGTCCACCACCAAGGCCCAGCAGGGGCTGTACGAGTACGACGCGGTCAGCAGGCTGCGCGACTCGCAACTGGGCGACGAGCGCGTGCACGACATCCACAACTACATCGTTAAGGGCATGCTTTGGCAGGCCTTCTCCACCGACCAGCAGGTCGTGCTGCTGATCGACGAGATCGACAAGGCCGACATCGAGTTCCCCAACGACCTGCTGCGCGAGCTCGACCGGATGGAGTTCTACGTCTACGAGACGCGCGAGCTGATCCAGGCGAAGCACCGCCCGATCGTGTTCATCACATCGAACAACGAGAAGGAGCTGCCCGACGCCTTCCTGCGCCGCTGCTTTTTCCACTACATCCGCTTCCCCGACAAGGAAACGATGGAGAAGATCGTCGCGGTGCACTTCCCCGGCCTGAAGAAGTCGCTCCTGCGCGAGGCAATGGAGGTGTTCTTCGAAATGCGCGAGGTGCCGGGGCTGAAGAAGAAGCCTTCCACCTCGGAGCTGCTCGACTGGTTGAAGCTCCTGCTCGCCGAAGACATCTCGCCCGAGGCGCTCCGTTCCAAGGACCGCAAGACCATCATCCCGCCGCTGCACGGGGCGTTGCTGAAGAACGAGCAGGACGTGCACCTTTTCGAGCGGCTGGTATTCATGACCCGCGCCAAGGCCTAGAACGATGCTGCAGCTCTACTTCTCTCCCGGCGCCTGCTCGTTCGTGCCGCACGTCGGCCTGGAGGCGATCAAGGCGGCCGGCGGACCCGACTTCGAGCCCAGGCTGGTCAAGCTGCACAAGGGCGAGCAGAAGACCCCCGAGTACCTGACACTGAACCCCAACGGCCAGGTGCCGGTGCTGGTGGTCGACGGCAAGCCGCTCAACCAGATCGTCGCGATCTGCGACTACCTCGACCGCAGCTTTCCCGCCGCGGGACTCTTGCCGATCGAACCCTGGGCGCGCGCCCAGGCGCTGTCGCAGCTCGCGTGGATGAACAACACCGTGCACCCGACCTTCAACCACGTCTTCATGCCCGATCGCTACGCCGACACCGACGCCGCCCGGGCCGAGGTGAAAGCGCGCGCGGCAAAGGCCTACCGCAACCAGCTCGAGCGAATCCAGGACTGGAGCACCGCGGCCGGGCCCCTGTGGTTCGGCGAAAAGGCTTCGTTCCACGACGCCTACGCCTTCACCCTGCTGCGCTGGGGCGGCTTCGCCGGCATCGACCCCGACTCGCTACCCGGCTACCGCGCCTACGTCGAGCGCGTCATGGCCGCGCCGCCAGTGGCCGCCGCGCTGGCGCGCGAGCGCATCCGGCTGGACACCTACAAGCCGGCCTGAGGCCCTAGGCCGCGGGGTCAGGCACGGTCACGGCTGCGCACTAGTTCCGCATGTTGGGGTGCCGGCAGAGGTAACCTGAGAGCGTCATGCTGCGCACTCACGCCAGGCACGCACGTAGAACGGGCTTCACGCTCGTCGAGCTGATGCTGGCGATCGCGATTCTGGCAGTACTCGCCGCCATCGCATTGCCCTCGTACACGCAATACCGCGATCGCGCCATGATTGCGCAGGCGGTGAACGACATCGCCGGGATGAACGTCCAGCTGCGCCAGTACATCACGGAAAACCACGTGGCGGCCCCCGACCTGTCGGCGATCGGCGCGGCCGGCAAGCTCGACCCCTGGGGCCATCCCTACGTCTACGCCGACCTCGCCGTCGTGGGCATCGGGGGCGCGCGCAAGGACAAGAATCTGGTGCCGATCAATACCGACTTCGACCTCTACAGCATGGGCCCGGATGGCGTCTCCAAACTACCCCTCACGACAAAAGACGCCCGCGACGACGTGATCCTCGCCAACGACGGCAAGTTCATCGGCCTCGCCTCGGATTACGAATGAGCGAAGCGCCCGCCCCGAGAAGCTCCGTCAGGCGGCGCCTCTTTCTGCTGTTCCTGCTCTGCGGCCTGCTTCCCGTGGCCGCGACCATCGTCGTGTCCTACCAGCGCGTCAGCACCGACCTGTTGACGCAGCGCGCGGCCCTGCTGCGCGGCGCGGCGTCCAACCTGGGTGCGATACTGGTAGACCGGCTGAGCGTCGCCGAGCGGCTGGCGCACGCGGCGGCGGCCGACGGCGGCCAGGCGCTGGCCGACAGGCAGGATGCAACGCAGCGCTTCTTCCGCGCCGCGGTCGAATACGGCTCCGGCCACCCCCGCGTGCTGTTCGGCCACCCGTTGCGGCTGCCGAGCATCGAGCAGGTGGACAGCGCCGATCGACCGCTGGTGCCGGGCGCCGCGCGGGTAATGCTGGTGGGCAACCCGGAGGGCGCGCGGGCCGTCTGGCTCGCGGTGCGCGACAGCGCACCCGGACGCGGCTCGCGCGACGTGGCGTTCCTGCTCGACCCTATCCTGCTCTGGTCGGCAAGCGACGTGCTGCCCTATCTGACCAATGCCTGCATCCTCGACGTGGCCGGCCGGCCGCTCGATTGCGCCATGCCGCCGCCTCGCTCGGCGGTCAACGCCTTCCGCTCGAGGCCGGAAGGCGTGCGGCGCGACGGTCTTTCGTGGACTGCCAACGGCATGCAGTACTTGAGCGGCCTGCGCGAGTTGTTCCTGCGCGGGCGGTTCGGCGCCGATTCGTGGCTGGTGGTTGTCACCCAGCCGGAGCACTACGCGCTGGCGCCGATCCGGGCGCTGACAGGGATGCTGGTGCCGATCGTCGTGCTCGGGCTGCTGGTGGCGGCGCTGCTCGGCCTGGTCTACGTGCGGCGCACGATGCAGCCGCTCAACGAGCTCACACGAGCCGCAGGGCGCGTCGCGGGGCGCGACTTCGAGGCCCGCGTGGCGGCCGTCCGGGACGACGAATTCGGCGTGCTCGCGCGGTCCTTCAACGCGATGTCGGCCCATCTCGGGCGCCAGTTCAAGGCCTTGAAGGCGCAGTCCGAGATCGACGCGGTCATCCTTTCCAACTTCGAGCTCGAGAGCGTCGTCTCGATCGCGCTGCACCGCGTTGCCGAGCTCGCGCAGGCGGAGCACTATTACATGCTGCTCGCCGACCCCGCCGTGCAGGTGGCGTTCAACCTGTACTCCCCGGACGGCGCCCAAGCGATCAGCGCCCGGGCGATCGATTTGTCGCGCGACGACGCCGAACTCCTGCGCGCGGCGATGCGCGGCCGGCGGATTCCGCGCGCGGAACTGCCGCCGTCATCCGTGCTCGCGGCAGTCCCCGGCAGGACGCTGTTCGTCCTCGCGTTTCCGCTCGGCAAGGACATCGGCGGCGCTCTCATCCTCGGCTACGAGACAGAGCACGGCCCGGACGAGGAAGAGGTGTCCATGCTGTGGGAGCTCGGCGACCGCGTCGCGGTCGCCCTCGCCACCGCGCGGCGCGACCAGGAGCTTCACCGGCGCGCCTATTTCGATTCGCTGACCAATCTTCCGAACCGCGCGCTGTGCATGGAAGAGCTGACGCGCGCGGTCGCCGCCGCCGAGCGCCAGCGCCGCAGGCTGGCCGTGCTGTTCGTGGACCTTGACGATTTCTCGGCCGTCAACGACAGCATGGGGCACGCGGCGGGCGACGCGGTGCTGATCCAGACCGCGACGCGCTTGCGGAACTGCGTGCGCAAGTCCGACATCGTCGCGCGCCTGAGCGGCGACGAGTTCGCGGTCGTGCTGACCGAGGTGCGCGAAGGCGCCGATGCCGCGGTCGTCGCGGACAACGCGATCCAGACTCTCTCGGCGCCGTTCAGTCTCTCCCAGGGCAGCGCCAATATTGCCGCCAGCGTGGGCGTGGCGGTATTCCCGGGCGACGGCTCATCCGCGGAGGAGCTGCTCAAGCACGCCGACCTGGCGCTGTACCACGCCAAGCAGGGTAGCGCGGGAACGGTCGCCTTCTTCGAGTCCTCGATGAACGAGGAAGTCAGGCGGCGGCTCGAGCTCGACCGGGAGCTGCGCGCTGGGCTCGAACAGAACCAGATGCAGCTCTACTACCAGCCGCAGCTCGACCTAAAGAGCGGGCGCATCGTCGGCTGCGAAGCCCTGATCCGCTGGATCCACCCGGTACGCGGGCTGATCTCGCCGACGCAGTTCATCGGCTTCGCCGAGATCACCGGCGTGATCGAGCAGATCGGGCAATGGGCCCTCAAGGCGGCCTGCGCCCAGATGGTCGCCTGGCACGCAGAGGGGCTGCGGATCGAGCACGTCTCGGTCAACGTGTCGGCACGCCAGTTCCAGACCGCCGGCCTGTCCGCGGCGGTGGCCGAGGCGCTGCAGGCCTTCGGCATGCCGGCGCGCGCCTTGCACCTCGAGGTCACGGAGAGCGCGGTGCTGGGCGATCGGCCAGCGGTGCGCCAGAACCTCGCCGCACTGACCGCTCTCGGCACACCGCTGGAGCTGGACGATTTCGGCATCGGCTATTCGTCGCTCGCGCACCTTAAGAACCTGCCGGTAGCCGCGGTGAAGCTGGACCGCGCCTTCATCGAATCGATCCACCAGAGCGCCAGCGCGCAGGCGGTGGTCCGTGCCGCGATCGACATGGCGCACGCGCTGGGCAAGACCGTGATCGCCGAAGGCATCGAGCACGGCGAGGAACTGGCCCTGCTGGTTCAGATGGGCTGCGACGCGGTGCAGGGCTACTACATCAGCGCGCCCGTCACCGCCGACCACTTCGCCACCCTCGTGCGCCAGCGCTCGGCGGGCGTGCCGTTTGCGCAGGACTCGCGCCGGGAAGGCTAGCGGAGGGCTACAATTACGCGCTGAAACCCGGAATCACCGCGTGTTGATCGATTTCTTTCTCAAGCTCAAGAGCCACAAGCTGCCGGTCTCTATCAAGGAGTACCTGACGCTGCTCGAAGCGATGCAGAAAGGCGTGATCGGCCCGTCGGTGGACGATTTCTACTACCTGTCGCGCTCGGCCTTGGTAAAGGACGAGGCCAACTTCGACAAGTTCGACCGCGCCTTCGCCGAGTTCTGGCAGGGCGTCGAGACGATACCCGGCATCGAGGCACAGATTCCGCTCGAATGGCTGCTCAAGCAGGTCGAGCTGACGCTCAGCGAGGAGGAGAAAAAGCAGATCGAGGCGCTCGGCGGCTGGGAAAAGCTGATGGAGACGCTGAAACAGCGGCTCGAGGAGCAGAAAGGACGCCACCAGGGCGGCAACAAGTGGATCGGCACCGGCGGCACCTCTCCCTTCGGCGCCTACGGCTACAATCCCGAGGGCATCCGCATCGGCCAGGACAAGAGCCGCAACCGCAGCGCGGTGAAGGTCTGGGACCAGCGCGAGTACCGCAATCTGGATGATTCGGTCGAGCTCGGCACGCGCAACATCAAGGTGGCGCTCAGACGGCTCAGGAAATTCGCCCGCGAAGGCGCGCCGGACGAGTTCGACCTCGAGAACACGATCGCCTCGACCGCCAGGAAGGCCTATCTCGACATCCACATGCGCCCCGAGCGGCACAACACCGTCAAGGTGCTGATGCTGCTCGACATCGGCGGCACCATGGACGACCACGTGAAGATGTGCGAAGAGCTGTTCTCGGCCTCCAAGACCGAGTTCAAGCACTTCGAGCACTACTACTTCCACAACTGCCTGTACGACTTCGTATGGAAGGACAACCGGCGCCGCCACGCCGAGCGCACCCGCACCTGGGATATCCTTCACAAGTACGGCCACGACTACAAGGTGATCTTCGTCGGCGACGCGACCATGAGCCCGTACGAGATCCTGCAGCCCGGCGGCTCGATCGAATACTTCAACGAGGAGCCCGGCGCGCTGTGGATCAAGCGCGTCGCCGACATCTACTCGAAGTGCATCTGGCTCAACCCCGAGCCGGAGGAGATCTGGCCCTACCGCCAGTCGATCCAGGTGATGAAGGAGCTGATGGGCGGACGCATGTACCCCACCACCATCGCCGGGCTCGAGCGCGCGATGAAGGTCCTGGCCAAATAGGAGGCGCCGAGCCGTGTCCACCCTGCACCGCTACCTGCTGCCGGTCGAGCAGACCCACTGGAAGCTCGACGGCGCGACCGAGGTCTCGTTCACCTGGGACTACGACGCGCGCAGCGACGAGTTGCTGCAGCTCTACGCCAAGGGCAAGCAAGGGCAATGGGACGCCGAGCAGCGCGTCGACTGGAGCCTCGCGGTCGACCCGGACGACCCGATGCAGGTTGACGACAAGATGCTGCCGATGTACGGCACGCCGCTGTGGGACAAGCTCTCCGCGCGCCAGCGCTCGGACCTGCGCTACCACACGCAGACCTTCCAGCTCTCGCAATTCCTGCACGGCGAGCAGGGCGCGCTGATCTGCGCCGCCAAGATCGTGCAGGACGTGCCCACCATCGAGTCCAAGTTCTACGCCGCGACGCAGGTGATGGACGAGGCGCGCCACGTCGAGGCCTACCGCAGGCTGCTGACGGAGAAGTTCCGCTTCGTCTACCCCATCAGCGGACCGCTCAAGGAGCTGCTGGAAAAGGCGATCACCGATCGGCGCTGGGACTTCACCTACCTCGGCATGCAGGTGCTGATCGAGGGGCTCGCGCTATCGGCGTTCCAGCGCTTTCGCGATTACGCCAGGAACCCGCTGTGCTCGGCGGTCAACGCTTACGTGATGCAGGACGAGGCGCGCCACGTCGCATTCGGACGGCTCGCGCTGCGCGACTATTACCCGCAGCTGGGCGAGTCCGAGCGCGCCGAGCGCGAGGACTTCGTGATTGAAGGCGTGTACGCCCTGCGCGACCGCTTCAACCTGCCCGAGATGTGGCCGCAGATCGGCATCGACATGAAGGACGCGGTGGCGGCGATGGATGGCGCGGAGAACATGACGCGCTACCGCATGCGCCTGTTCAGCCGCATCGTACCGACGGTGCGCGACATCGGCCTGTGGAGCGCCAAGGTGCAGAAGGCCTTCGCCGACATCGGCGCAATGAAGTACGCCGACCTCGACGCGAACCAGATGCTGGAGGACGACGCGCGGGTGGCCGAGGAGTTCGACCGCCTGATGCGCGACGGCTTCCGCGGCCCGCCGCGCTCGCGCAAGCAGGCCTGACTAGAGCGCGTTGAAGATTCCGTTGATCGCGTCCTCGGCGAGCCCGAAACCGGCGCCCAGGCCGAGGCCCGCGGTGAGATTGCCGAGAAAGCCGCCGCCGCCGGAGTTCATCCAGCCGCGCGGCTGCACCGTCGGATTGGGGTGCGTCTGAAGCTGCGCTTCCAGCGTCTGGATGTACTGCCCCATCTGGCTGACGAGCATCGCCAGCATCTGGTTCTCGTTCTGCACCGACAGCGCGATCTCGCGCAGGTCCACGGCCCATTCGCGCCCGGTGGCGTCGTCCGGCGCGGCGGCTTTCAGCTTCTGCGCCAGCGACTGGATGTTCTGGATCAGCGCCTGCGATTTCTGCTCGACCTGCGTCACCTGGTTCTGCGCGTTGCTGAAGTCCATCTTTCGTCTCTCGTGAGTTGACTGCCCTTCGGACACGCTGCGGCGGCCGCAGTTCCGTAGCTTGCGCGCGCTTCAGCTCGCCGGCGGTCTTCGCGGTACCATAGCGCCATGTCCTTTCCGCAACAGACCGAGCGCTGGAACCAGCGCTTCGCCGGTGACGACTACCACTTCGGCACCGAGCCGAACGCGTTCCTTACCTCGCAGGCGCAGCGGCTGCGCGCGGGCATGAGCGCGCTGAGCGTCGCCGACGGCGAGGGGCGCAACAGCACCTGGCTCGCGCGCCAGGATCTGAGCGTGACTGCATTCGACATCTCGCCGGTGGGCGTGGAGAAAGCGAGGCGCCTCGCGCGTGAAGCCGGCGTCGAGGTCGCGCACCACGTGGCGGACATCAACGAATGGGACTGGGACGCGGCGCGCTACGATCTGGTCGTGGCGATCTTCATCCAGTTCGCCTCACCGCCTGAGCGCGCGCGCATCTTCGCCGGGATGATGCGCGCCCTCGCCCCCGGCGGGCTGCTCGTGCTGCAGGGCTACGCGCCGCGCCAGCTCCAATACAAGACCGGCGGGCCGGGCGTGGCCGAGAACCTCTACACCGCCGAGCTGCTGCGCGCGCAATTCGCCGCGCTCGACGTCCTGCACCTCGCGGAGCACGACGACGAGATCCGCGAGGGCAAGGGCCACTCGGGCATGTCGGCGCTCGTCGACCTGGTAGCCCGCCGGCCGGCCTGAACGCGCGCGGTTGAACCGCGGCGGCCGGTGCGTGTCGAAGCGACATGCCCGTCGCAGGACCGGCCGCGCAACCCCCACCGAAGCCACTCTCGCGCCGCGGCTTCATTCGGCTCGCCTCGGCCACCGCCGTCGGTCTTCCATTCAGGCGCTGGTGGGACGAGTTCCGCGCAATCGGCCTGACGCCGCGTGCCAGGCGCGTGACGCCGTTCCTTACACCGGATAAGCAGTTCTACCTCGTCGCGGTCGACCCGTCCTTCCGGCCGGCGTTCGGACCGCAGACGGTCGGCGCCGCCTGGGCCCTCGAGATCGAAGACGCAAACGGTGGCGTGCGCAGGATCGGCTACGACGATCTGCGCGCGCGCGCGACGCGCAAGATCGTCTATACCTTCGAGTGCATCGGCAACCCGGTCGGCGGACAGCTGATCGGCAACGCCGAGTGGAAGGTGATTCCGCTCAAGGCGCTGCTCGGCCAGGCGGGCGGCGCGCAGTCGGTGATGTTCAGCGGACTCGACCGGTTCTTCTCCAGCGTGTCCGCTGCGCGCGCCCTGGACGACCATGCCTTCGTCGCGCTCGAGATGAACGGCGCGCCGCTGCCTGCGGCGCACGGGTTTCCGGCGCGTGTCATCCTGCCCGACCTGTACGGCATGAAGCAGCCGCGCTGGCTAAAGCGCATCGCGCTGAAGGCGACGGCCAAGACCGACTCGTACTGGGAGGAACAGGGCTGGGCGGGCGAGGTGCCGGTGAAGACGATGTCGCGGCTCGACCCGCGCGACGAGCTCCCGGCCGGACAGCCCTCGGATCTCACCGGCATCGCGTTCGCCGGCGAGCGGAGCATCTCGCGGGTCGAAGTCTCGCTCGACGGCGGCGCGACCTGGCTGGAATGCGAGCTGACGACCCCGGGGCACGCGGGGGTCTGGTCGCTGTGGCGCTACCACTGGGCGCGACCCGCCGCGGGCGGTTACGCGATCCAGGTGCGCGCGACCGACGGCCGCGGCCGGCGCCAGACCGCCGTGCGCCAGGAATCCTTCCCCGACGGCGCGAGCGGCTACGACACGCAATCGCTGCGCGTCATCTCGAGCGCCTAGCGCAGGATCTCCACCTCGGTCGAAATCGCCGGCGCCATGCGCACGGTGCAGGCGACCGGCGAATGCGCGTCGGCCCAGGCCGCGATCTCGCGCAGCGCCGTCTCGCTCGCCCCTCGTGCGCCGATCCTGACCCGCAGCCGCAGCGCGAGCACGGACGGCGCCTCGTCGTCGAGGCCGAGCAGGCGGCGGCTGTCGGTGTCGCTTTCAGCGTCCACTTCCAGCGCCGTCAGCTCGACGCCGCGCCGCGCCGGCGCGCTCGATCGATTCCCGGATTGCGGTCTGTTCCATCGGCCGTCTCCCTAGAAGCTCAGCGTGGCGGCGCCTGGCTTGATCAGTTCGTGCGTCTTGCTCGCGCCGGTGATGGTCACGCCGTCCAGCAGATCGCCGGATTCGTAGCCTCGCGCCTTCACGCAGGGCGTGCAGGCCCACAGGTTGCGCTCGCCGTTGTCCATGGCTCCTCCTTGACTGGTCGCGATGCGGGCGTGGTGCTAGCATCGTGCGACTAAGCTAGCACCCGCCGGCGAGGAGCCCAATGGCCGATCAGCCGAACATCTTGTCCGATCCGCCGGGGCCGGATCCGCGCGTCGACGTGCTCTCGGACCTCCTGCGAGTGGTTAGGCTGGCCGGCGCCTCGCTTTTCCGCGCCGAATTCCGCCAGCCCTGGTGCGTGCAGACTGCGGGCGCCGCGCACCTCGCTCGCGCGATTGGCCTGGTCAATCGCTGCGTCGTGCCCTTCCACGTGGTGATGGACGGGCGCTGCCGGATCTCGATCGGCGACGACCGCGCCGAGCTCGAAGCGGGCGACGTCGTCATCATCACCCATGGGGACACGCATACGCTCGGCAGCGGCGACGCCCTGCCGCCGCGGTCGCTGGGGGGCATCCTGCCGCCTCCGCCCTGGACCGGGCTGCCCGAGGTGAACCACGGCGGCAGCGGTCCGGCAATTCACCTGTTCTGCGGCTTCCTGCACTGCGACGCGGCGGCGTTCGAGCCTCTGCTCGCGAGCTTGCCACGGCTGATGGTGCTGCGCACGTTCCGTGACGGCGCCTCGGCCTGGCTGCGCTCGACCGTCGAGCGGATCGTGCGCGAGGTGAGCCAGGGACGCCCCGGCGGGCGCCTGATGCTCGAGCGCCTGAACGAGGTCGTGTTCGTCGAGTCGCTGCGCGAATACATGGCGAGCGGCGAAATTCCGCGCACCGGCTGGCTGGCGGGAGTCAAGGATCGCCACGTCGGGCGCGTGCTCGAGCTGATGCACGCCGACCCGGCGCACGGCTGGACCGTGCCGGAGCTGGCGCGCGCCGCAGGAATCTCGCGCAGCGCGCTCACCGAGCGCTTCGGCCGGCTGGTCGGGCAACCGCCGATCGACTATCTGAAGGTTTGGCGCCTGCACGTCGCCGGCTCGCTCCTGCGCGACGGCGAGCGCAAGCTGCGCGAAGTGGCCGAGGCCGTCGGCTACGAAAGCGAAGCGGCATTCAGCAAGGCGTTCCGCAAGACTTTCGGCGCGCCGCCGGGAAGCTGGCGGCGAGGGAACGCGGCGCGCTGAACGCTGTCCCCTAGGTGTCGGGGGGAATTTAGACACCGAAAACGGAGCTTACCGATGATCGACCTCGTCCACATCCACCCTATGCTGGTGCATTTCCCGATCGTGCTGTTTCTGCTCGGCGCGGCGTTGGAGCTGCTTGTCATGATCCGTCGCGGCGACCTCGCCGCCCGCCAATGCCTGACCAACAGCGCGCTCGCCCTGATCGTGCTCGCTGCGCTCGCCGCAAGCGTCACCGCGTTCTTCGGCGATGTGGCACTCGATCATGCCGTCGCGCTCGGTTTCCCGAAGGCGCCGCTCGAACGCCACGGCGACCTCGGCTTCACCACAATGTGGTTCTTCATCGCCTACGCGGCGCTCTACCTGCTGGCGTGGTGGCGCCGCTTCCCGCTCGCCGGTGGACGCGGCTGGCTCTGGTTCATCTTGAGCCTGGCCGGCGTCGCGCTGGTGCTGGTGACGGCCTATTTCGGCGGCGATCTGGTGTACCGCATCGGCGTAAACGTGTCACCCGTCACGCCCTGAGGCTGCTGGTCGCGCGGGAGGATGCGACAATCGGTGCTGGAGTACAGTGCCATGCTCGCCCCCTCACCCGACATCGACAACCGCAGGCTCGTCGTCCTCACCGCCGCCGCGATTGCCGCAATTGCGGCTTGGTTCGCGCTGCGGCCATTGCTCTCCCCCGTCTGGCGCACGCCGGGCAGTCCCCAGCTTTACCTGGCCGGTTTCGCCGGCGCGCTGCTGCTGCTGGTACCCGCCGCGTTCGCGCTCGACAAGCGCACCGGCGCAAGCCGCGACCCGCGCGGATCCTTCAACGCGCACGTGTACTGCGCGCTCGCCGGCGCGGTCCTGATCGCAATGCATTCGGGCGGCTTCCTGCGCCGCCCGCCCGCGCTGTTGCTCGCCGCGATCGTCGCGCTCGCTGCGCTCGGGGTCTGGGCGAGGCTGCGCGGCGCGCGCCGCATGGCGGCGACTTTCGCCACGAAGACACACGTTTTCGCCGAGCCGGATGCGGCGGCGCGCGCGCGGCTGAAGCAGCTGATCGAGGAGAAGAAGCTCATCCTCAGGGACCTCGACCAGGGCGCCAACGAAGGCACCTTCTCGGTCACGCTTCCTCACCTGCTGCGGCGCCCGCGCCTGGCACTCGCCTACCGGCGCCTGGCGCGCGCGGAGTCGCGCCTGCTCGGCACCCGCGGCGCAGTCGGCGCGGCGCAGGCCTGGTGGCGGCCGCTGCACGTTGCGCTGGCCTGGATCTTCGCGGTCGGCGTCGCGATCCACGTGCTGACGGTAACGTTTTTCGCCGGCTACGTTGCCGGTGGCGGATCGATCGCCTGGTGGCACCTCGCCGCGTGGGGCGCCGGCTGGTGAGCAACCGCCTCGCCCTGATGATCGACCTCGAGCGCTGCACCGGGTGCAAGAGCTGCGAGGTCGCCTGCAAGCAGGAACACAGGCTCGGGCCGGGCGAATATCGCAACAAGGTGGTGTGGAGCGGCGGCGCCGAGCAGCCGGCGCTGGCCTTCTTTACCCTCGCCTGCCAGCACTGCGAGCGCCCGGCCTGCCTGCGCGCCTGCCCGGTGAATCCGAAGGCGATCGCGAAGGATCCGGCCACCGGCGTGGTGAGCGTGATCGAGGACCGCTGCACCGGCTGCGGCGAGTGCGTCATCGCCTGCCCCTACAGTGCTATGGGCTACGACCCGCGCGGCCACCATGCGGTGAAATGCGACCTCTGTGCCGAGCGCCGAACCGAGGGACTGACCACCGCCTGCGCGAGCGTGTGCCCGACGCGAGCGATCGCTTTCGGCCACCGCGACGTGCTGCTCGCGCGCGCAGGCGCGGAAGGCCGCAGCGTGCGCGACAACGACCCCTTCCTGCTCGGCCCGGCCACCGTCTACCTCGAGCAGCTGGCGCCGAAGGAAGCCGCGCAGCGCCCGGCCGCCGCCGCTGGAACGCTCCTCTACGCAGAGCCGGAATTTCCCTACGGAAGCACGCGCCGGGACGCCGAGGCCGACCGCGTCGAGGCAGGCGGCTGCAACATCTGCTTCAACTGCTGCAGCACCAAGTTCCATTTCCGCGGCGACAAGCTGGTGAAGATCACCGGCAACGACGAGGACCCCCTGCTGCGGGGCCGCATCTGCCCGAAGTCGCAGCTCACGCTGCAGCTCTACCGCAGCCCGCACCGCCTGCTCACCCCGCAAAAGCGGGTCGGCGCCCGCGGCGAAGGTCGCTTCGAGCGCATTTCGTGGGACCAGGCACTGGACGAGATCGCCGGCAAATTGAAGGCAACGAGAGAAAGCTACGGCGCCGAAGCGCTCGCCCTTTTCATCGGCACCCGCACCGGGATGCTCGACTACCTCGGCTACACGCGCCTGTTCGCCCAGCTGTGGGGAACGCCGAACCACGAGGGCACCGACCCGTTCTGCGCCAGTGGCAAGAACGTCGCCTACGAGCTGACGCAGGGGCGCATCGGCTCGGGCAATAGCTACACGCCGGAGGACATCGGCTCGGCACAGCTGTACCTCTACCTCGGCGACAACCAGGCCGAGACGCGGCCGGTGTACTTCGGCATGGTCAACGACTGGCGCCTGAGGAACGGCGCGAAGATGGTCGTGGTGGACCCGCGCCTGACGGTGACGGCGAGCAAGGCAGACCGATGGCTGGCGATCCGCCCCGGCACCGACATGGCGATCGCGCTGGCGATGTGCCATCACATCCTCACCAACAATCTCCACGACGCGCGCTTCTGCGCCGAGTGGGTAGCCGGCTTCGAGCAGTGGCGCGATTTCATCCTCGCGCGCGGCTACACGCCGGAGTGGGCCGAGCCGGCCACCGGAATCGAAGCCGCCGAAATCCGGCGCCTGGCTGGAGAGGTCGCCGCCGCGGACGGTTGCGTCATCTTCGCCAGCCGCGGCGTCAACCAGCACTCGAACGGCACCCAGACCAACCGCGCGCTCATGTTCCTCGCCGCGATCACCGGCAACTGGGGCCGGCGCGCCGGCGCGTACTTCAACATGAGCCACGGCACCCCGATCGCGCCCAACGTCCCCGCCGCGCGACGGCCCACGATCGCCCGCCCGCGCGTACGCCGCAGCCCGACCGGCTGGACCGAGGCGATGACGCAGGGCAGGCCCTACCCGATCAAGGCGTTGATCGCCTGCAACAACCCGCTCGCGCAGTGGCCGGGACAGGACGCGGCGCGCGCGGCCTTCTCCGCGCTCGACCTGCTGGTGCACATCGAGCTGTTTGCCAACGAGACCTCCGCCTTTGCGGACTATGTCCTGCCGGCCGCGACCGGGATCGAGAAAGGCGAGATCGGGCGCGGCAACGACGACCGCCGCATCGTCTGGATCGACAAGATGATCGAGCCGCCGGGCGAAGCGAAGGCCGACGGCTGGATCTGGATCGAGCTCGGCAAGCGCCTCGGCATGGGAGACGTGCTGAAGGAGTCCTGGAAGGATCCGCGCGTGTTCTGGGACGAAGCCTGCATCGACAACGACCTCCTGCGCGGCGTGACGCAGAAGCGGCTGCACTCGGTCCCGTACCGCTGGGTGCGCCAGCCGGTGGCAAGTGAATCTTCGCCCGAGACCGACACCCTGTACCTGGAAGGCACCAGCGCCGCGGGCGCTCCGCCGGGGCACCGCTTCCCGACCCCGAGCGGCAAGCTCGAGTTCTGGACCGAGGCGATGGAAGCGCAATTCGCCGTGCTTGGGCTCTCCGCCCTGCCTGAGTTCTACGCCGAGCGCGAGAGCCTGGTCGACCTGCCGTGGGTCGAGTTGCTCGATTCCGACGCCGACGAAGGCGTGCCGTCGCCGTTCTGCCGTCCCGCCACCGCGAGCGCGCGCGGGCGCATCGTTGCGCCCTCGGCCGACGGGCCTGGCGCGCGCCTGCGCGCGAGCGGATTCAACACCGAGCTGATCACCGGGCGCCCGCCCGCGGCGCACTTCCACAGCCTGACGCACTACTTCTGGCAGGCGCAGGAGATGTGGCCCGACCTGTACTGCCAGATCCATCCCGACAAGGCCCTGCGCCTGGGCATCGCCGACGGCGAGCGCGTGCGCGTCGAGACCGCGCACGGCGCGATCGAGGCGCTGGCCTGGCTGCACGCCGGCATCCGACCCAGCGCGGTGTTCGTGCCGATCGGCTGGGGCGAGCGCCAGCCCTACCACCCCTGGCGCTCGGTCAACTTCCTCACCGACAAGAACCAGCGCGACCCGATCTCCGACCAGACCAACCTCAAGGCGCTGCTCTGCCGCGTCAGCCGCGCCTCGGCCTGAGGCGCTAGCTCGCCGCCGCCGCGCGCAGGCGGATCATGCGCTCGAACGCCTCCGCTTCCACCGGCGGGCTGAAATAGTGGCCCTGCCACTCCTCGCAGCCCAGCGCCAGCAGCCGCCCTAGCTGCGCCTCGCTTTCGACGCCTTCCGCGACGACCGACAGGCCAAGCGTTTTCGCCATCGCGGCGATCGTCTGGACGATGGTCTCGTCGGCCGGGTGCGAGGCGAGCTCGTGCAGGAAGGAGCGGTCGATCTTGAGCTTGTCGATCGGCAGCCGGCGCAAATACGAAAGGCTCGAATAGCCGGTGCCGAAGTCGTCGATCGCGACCCGCACGCCGGCCTCGCCAAGCTTGCGAAGCGTCTCGACGTTCTCCGGCAGGTGAGACATCAGCACCCGTTCGGTGACCTCCAGCTCGAGGCTACCGGCGGCGATCCGGTTCTGCGCCATCGCCTCCCGCAGCTGCGCCACGTAGTCCTCGCCCTGCGCCAGCTCGGACGCCGAGACGTTGAGCGAAAACCACGGCGTGGCGGGAAGCGCCCGCTGCCAGGCGCCGATCTGCGACAGCGCGCGCTCGAGCGTCCATTCGCCGACTGCGCGAATCAGGCCGCAAGCCTCGGCCAGCGGGATGAAGGCATCGGGCATCAGCAACCCGCGCTCCGGGTGCTGCCAGCGCACCAGCACTTCGGCGCCCACGATCTCGCCGCCGCGCAGGCCGCGCACCACCGGCTGATAGTGCAGCCGCAGCTCGCCGCGCGCCAGCGCCCGGCGCAGATCGTTCTCCAGCGTCAGGCGTTCCAGCGCGCGAGTGTGCAGTTCGGGCGCGAAAAAGCGGAAGGTGTTGCGCCCGGCGTCCTTGGCCGCGTACATCGCGGCGTCGGCGCTCTTGAGCAGGGTCGCGGAATCGTGCCCGTCCGCCGGATAGACGCTGATTCCGATCGAGGCCCCGATGCTCAGGGTCTGGCCTTCGACCGTGAACGGCCGCGCCAGGATGGCGAGGATGCGCTGCGCCACCACTGCCGCGTCCGGCCCGCTCTTGAGCCCGTTCCACAGCAGCACGAATTCGTCGCCGCCCAGCCGCGCCAGAGTGTCGTCGCGCCGCAGCGTGTTGCCCAAACGCTCCGCGACCGCGTGCAACAGCGCGTCGCCCGCCTGGTGTCCCAGCGAGTCGTTCACCAGCTGGAAGCGGTCCAGATCGATGAACAGCAGCGCAAGCTGATTGTGGCTGCGCGCCGCGGCGAGGATCGCCTGGTTCGCGCGGTCGTTGAGCAAAACGCGGTTCGGCAGCCCGGTCAGCGCGTCGCGCGTGGCGAGATACTCGATTCTCTCCTCCGCCTGTTTGCGCGCGGTAATGTCGGTGCCCGTGCCGCGATAGCCCGTGAGCTGCCCGCCGGCGTCGTACACCGGCACCCCGCTCACCGACTGCCAGATGACGCGGCCGGACTTGGTGATGGTGCGGAACACTAGGTCGCGGAACGGCGCGCCCCCCGCGGACCTGCGCGCGAACCAGTCCTCGTTGTTGCGCGCTTCGCCGAGCGGCATGAAATCCTGCGGCGGACGTCCGAGCATTTCCGAGCGCATGTAGCCGAGCACCGCCTCGACCCGCGACGAAAGATACGTGTAGCGCCAGGCCGCGTCGGTTTCCCAGACGTACTCGCCGGCGGCCTCGACCACGTCGCGGAAGCGCTGCTCGCGCTCGGCCAGTTCCTCGCGCACCCGGCGCTGCTCGCTCACGTCGCGCAGCACGGACTGCACCACCAGCCGGCCGCGCTCCAGGTAGGACACGCCCGCGGCCTCGATAATCGTTTCGCTGCCGTCGAAGCAGCGCAGCCGCCGCTCCTCGAACGCGGTGGTCCCGGGCCCGGCGGCGAGATACTGCATGCGCTCGCGCAGGCGCTCGACCTCGTCCGGATGGACCAGCTCCACCATGCGCATGCCGATCAGGCGCGCCGGGCTCGAAGCCCTGAACAGGCGCGCCGCGGCCGGGTTGGCATATTCGACGATGCCGCCGCTGTGCACCAGCAGGCCGTCGGGGGCAAGCTCGATCAGTGCGCGATAGCGCTCCTGCGCCTCGCGCAGCGACTGCTCGGCACGCTTGCGCACGTCGATGTCCGCCGCGACCCCCGACACGCGCCGGGCACGCCCGGTCTCGTCGCGCAGCGTGACGCGGCCCGCCGCGTGCAGCCACCTCCACTCGTCGTTCGCGGTGCGCACCCGGACGTCGATGCTCAACTCCGGACGCTCGTCCTTCAACGTGGCGACGAAGGCTTTGCGCACCGCCGCGCGGTCCTCCGGATGCAACAGCTCGCGGACCTGCGCCGAGTTCGGCTCGCTGATGTCAGGCCGGCGCCCCAGCACCTGCCCCCAGCCGATGCCGAGATGCAGCGTGTCGTTCTCCACGTCGCAGTCCCAGGTCGCGAGATTGCCGCCTTCCAGGGCGACTTCGAGCCGCTCCTTGGCCTGTCCCAGCGCGCGCTCGACGCTGCGCTGCTCTGTGACGTCGCGGCCGATGCCGCGATAGCCGAGAAAGGTTCCATTCGCATCGCGCCGCAACTGTCCCGAGACGATGTGAAACACGCGCGCGCCGCGCTCGTCGCTACGCGTGATCTCGAGGTCGAAGAACTGCTGCCGGGCCTCGATCTGCTCGAGGTGGCGCGCCAGCGCATCCGGGTCTACCTCCACGCCGGGCGCCTCCCAGAAGCGCTTGCCGTAGGCCGCTCCCTGTCCAAAGATCATCATCACGGGCGCCCCGCCGCTCAGCCAGGTCAGGCGGTGCTCGGCGTCGGTTTCCCAGAACCAGTCGGCCGAGAGCGCCGTCAGGCTACGAAAGCGCTCGCTATCCGAGCGCAGCGCGATGATCTCGTCCTCGCCGCGCCTCAGCGAGCCCTGCACCAGCACGAAAATGAAGCCGCCCGCCAGCAGCGCGAGCAGCGCCGCGTCGAGCCCCGCCAACGCTTCGGCGGCGAGGTAAGGTGAGAGCGCCAGCTTGAGCCCGAGCGCGAGCGGGCCGGTGATCGCGAGGTAGAGCAGCACGCCGCGCAGCAGCGCGTCGCGCTTCACGAGGGCGATCAATTTGCGCAGGGCGAAGCGCACGCGCCTCAGGCCGCCATGCCTTCCCGCACCGGCGGCGCGACCTTGAGAACCTCATCGACGGTCGTCAGCCCCGCCGCCACCTTCATCGCTCCGCTGATGCGGAGCGGTTTCATCCCCTGCTTGTAGCCGAGCTCGCGGATCCGCTCCAGGTCGGCGCCGTTCGACACCAGCGCCTTGACCTCGCCGGAGCAGATAAGCGTCTCGTAGACGCCGATGCGGCCCTGGTAACCGGTCATGCGGCACTCGAGGCAGCCGACCGGCGCGTAGACGCTGGCCGGGCGCTTGGCCTTCCACGGCGCGACCAGCGCGTCCCATGCCGCCTCGTCCGCGGCGCGATTGAGCTCGACCTTGCGCTTGCAGTGCGGACACAGCGTGCGCAGCAGGCGTTGCGCCATCACGCCGTTCACGGTCGCGTTCAGCAGGTAGGGCGCGACGCCGAGCTCGAGCAGCCGCGTCACCGCGCTCGGCGCGTCGTTGGTGTGCAGCGTCGACAGGACGAGATGCCCGGTGAGGGCCGCCTGCACCGCCATCTCGGCGGTCTCCAGGTCCCGGATCTCGCCCACCATGATGATGTCGGGATCCTGCCGCATCAGCGCGCGCAGCCCTTCGGCGAAGCCGATTTCGATCGCCGGCTGCACCTGCATCTGGTTGAACTGCGGCTCGACCATCTCGATCGGGTCCTCGATCGTGCAGACGTTCACTTCGGGGGTGGCGAGCTGCTTGAGCGTCGAGTAGAGCGTGGTGGTCTTGCCCGAGCCGGTCGGCCCGGTGACCAGCACGATGCCATTGGGCCGCTCAGTCATTTCCCGCCAGCGCGCGTGGTCCTCGCGGGTGAAGCCGAGCTCGGTGAAATCGCGGATCAGCACGTCCGGGTCGAAAATCCGCATCACCAGCTTCTCGCCGAACGCGGTCGGCAGGGTCGACAGCCGCAGCTCGACCTCCTGCCCGTCGAGGGTGCGCGTCTTGACGCGGCCGTCCTGCGGACGGCGCTTGTCGACCACATCCATGCGGCCGAGAATCTTGATCCGGCTGGTCATCGCGGTCAGCACCGCGACCGGTATCTGATAAACCTGGTGCAGCACGCCGTCGATGCGGAAACGCACGATGCCGATGTCGCGCCGCGGCTCGATATGGATGTCGCTGGCGCGCTGCTCGAAGGCGTACTGCCACAGCCAGTCGACCACCCGCACGATGTGCGCGTCGTTGGCGTCGAGCTGCTTGTTGCCGCTGCCCAGCTCAACCAGCTGCTCGAAGCTCGACAGGCCGCTCGAACCGGTCGCGGTCTTGTTGGCACCCTTGACCGACTTGGCGAGATTGTAGAACTCGACCTGGTAGCGCTCGATGTCGGCCGGGTTGGCGATCACGCGCCGCACCTCGAGCTTGAGGATGCCGGCGAGCTCGTGCTCCCACTCGCGCACGAAAGGCTCGGCGGTGGCGATCACGGCCTCCTTGGCGCTCACGCCGACCGGCAGGATGCGAAACCGCGTCGCGTAGGCGCTCGACATCACTTCGGTCACTGCCGAGAAATCGACCTTGAGCGGATCGATGTGCATGTAGGGCATACCCACGCGCCGCGCCAGCCACTCGGCGAGCATATCGAGCGTGAGGGTGCGCTGCGGCGCCGCAAGGCTCTTCCACCTCTGATCCGCGACGCTGACCAGAGGGTGCTGGGTGCCGCGGTAATAGCGCCGCTCCTTGCTCAGTTGCGCGGCGGCGGCGGCATCGGCCATGCCGTCCTCAACCAGCCAGTCGAGGACCTCGCTCAAGGTCAGGCGATGCTCGCCCGCCGGGGTTCTTACCGCTTGCTGCATGCCATGATTCCTTCCCCTGAAGACTATACCGCAACGCTAGAATCCGCCATGGCTTCCTCCCCCGACCGACGCACCCTGGCACCCGATGTCTCGCTGCGCGAGGTCTGGGCCTGGAGCATGTACGACTTCGCCAACTCGGGCTACACGACCGTGGTGATGACCGCGGTATTCAGCGCCTACTTCGTCGCCGGGGTGGCGCGGAATTCCCCCTGGGCAACATTCGCCTGGACCGGCGCGCTGTCGATCTCCTACGCCGCGATCGTGCTGAGCGGCCCCCTGGTGGGTGCCTGGGCCGACGCGCACGCGGCGAAGAAGTCCCTCCTTCTGGCAACGACCGTCGGTTGCGTCGCTTTCACGGCCCTGCTGTGGTTCGCGGCGCCCGGGGCGGTCGTGCTCGCCCTGTTCCTGATCATCCTGTCGAATTACTTCTATGGACTGGGCGAGAACCTGATCGCCGCCTTTCTGCCCGAATTGGCTGATTCGCGCGCCATGGGGCGGGTCTCCGGATGGGGCTGGAGTTTCGGCTACCTCGGCGGCCTGTTCTCGCTCGGACTGTGCCTGGTTTACATCAGCTGGGCGCAGAAGCACGGACAACCGGCCTCGTCCTTCGTGCCGGCCGCCATGTTGATCACCGCCGCGCTGTTCGCGCTCACCGCCACGCCAACCTTCCTGTTTCTGCGCGAGCGGGCGCAGCCGACAGTGGCGCCCGGCTCCGCCCGCGCAGCCTGGGCGCGGGTGCACGAGACGCTGCGCCACGCGCACCACTTCCGCGATCTGCGCAGGTTCCTACTGTGCACGGTGTTCTACCAGGCTGGCATCGCGGCCGTGATCGCCTTGGCGGCGATCTACGCCCACGAAGCGATGCACTTCACCACCCAGCAGACCATCACCCTGGTCCTGGTGGTGAACGTCACCGCCGCCGCGGGCGCGTTCGCCTTCGGCTACCTGCAGGACGCAATCGGACACGTGCGAGCGGTGGCCCTCACCCTGATCGGCTGGATCGTCATGATCGTGATCGCCGGCACCGCCACCAGCGCGCCGGCGTTCTGGCTCGCCGCCAATATCGCCGGGCTCTGCATGGGGTCCTCGCAGGCCGCAGGCCGCGCCGTGGTCGGCGTACTCTCGCCGCCCGCGCGCCTGGGCGAGTTCTTCGGCCTGTGGGGCCTCGCGGTCAAGACCGCGTCGATCTTCGGCCCGCTGACCTACGGCCTGGTGACGTGGATCTTCGCCGGCAACCACCGGCTCGGCATCTTCGCCGTCGGCAGCTACTTCATCGTCGGGCTCGTCCTTCTCGCGGGCATCGATGTCGAGCGCGGCCGCAAGGCCGCGCTGCTCGGGTAAAATCGCCCCCCTCACGAATCCCAACTGACAGGACAGACATGAAACGAAAGCACGGCGCCGCGATCGCGCGCGAAACGATCGCAGAAACGCGCATGCGCGAAGCCGCCAAGGAAAAGGGCGACAACCGCTTCAACTACGGCTCGGAGCTGCGCAAGGGCGCGCCCACCCGTGGCAAGAAACGGGGACGGGCGTTTCGCAAATAGCATGCGTTATCATTTACGCCCATAGTCAATAACCACCGAAGGAGAATGGGAATGACGATCAAAGTCGGTGACCGGCTCCCGGACGCCAAGCTGAACGAATCCCACGACTTCGACGCCACCGGCTGCCCGATGCCGCCCAAGGAGGTGAGCATCGCGGAGGCGACCAAGGGCAAGAAGATTGTCATCTTCGGCCTGCCGGGCGCCTACACCCCTACCTGCTCGGCCAAGCACGTACCGAGCTACGTGGCGAACATCGACAAGCTCAAGGCTAAAGGCGTGGACGAAATCTGGTGCGTGGCGGTGAACGACGGTTTCGTCATGAACGCCTGGGGCCGCGAGGAAAAAGCGACCGGCAAGATCCGTATGCTGGGCGATGGCAGCGCGGATTTCACCAAGAAGCTCGGGCTCGAGCTGGACCTGTCCGCGCGCGGCATGGGACTGCGGATGCAGCGCTTCTCGATGCTGGTCGAGAACGGCGTGGTGAAGCAGCTCAATGTCGAGGCGCCGGGCAAATACGAGGTCTCAGGCGCCGAGACCATGCTCGGCCAGCTAGGCTGAGCTTCGACCGTCCAGTCTTCGCCGCCGGCTCGCGGGCGGCGATTCCCCTGCTGTTCGGTGTCGCGCCGTTTGGCCTGATCACCGGGGTCGCGATGGTGGCGAGCGGCATCCCGCCCCTCGCCGCGGTCTGCATGTCGCTCGTCGTGTTCGCGGGCGCATCGATGCTCGCGGCGACCCAGCTGCTCGCAGGCGGCGCCCCGCTCGCGCTGGTGGTGCTCACCGCGTTGTTCGTCAACCTGCGTTTCATGATGTACAGCGCGTCGATGCGCCAGCACCTCGGCGCCCTGCCGCTGCGCTGGCGACTGCTGGCGTCGAATCTGGTCGCCGACAACGCCTACGCGGTGTGCATTTCCCGCTTCACCGAACATCCCGAAATGCCCGGCAAGCTCTGGTATTTCCTCGGTGTTGCGGTCCCCGTCTGGCTGACTTGGCAGCTCGCCGTGCTCGCAGGCGCGGTGATGGGAGCCGGCTTGCCGGCGGCATGGCAGCTCGACTTCGCGGCGCCGCTCGCCTTCATCGCGATGTCGGTGCCGCTGCTGCGCGACCGCGGCACGATCGCCGCGGCGCTCGCCGCCGGAGTGACGGTGGTACTGGCGCACGGCCTGCCGCTGCGGCTCGGGCTGCTGGCGGCGGCGCTGGCGGGAATCGTCGCCGGCCTCGCATTCGAGCGGAGGGCCGCGTGACGATCTGGCTGGCGGTGCTCGGCATGGCGGCGGTGACCTACGCGCTGCGCGCCTCCTTCTTGCTGCTGCCCGCGCAGGCGCAGCTGCCGGCGCTGCTGCGCCGCGCGCTGCGCTACGTGCCGCCGGCGGTGCTGACCGCGATCTGGGCACCGGAGATCCTGCTGCGCGGCGGCGCGCTGCAGCTCACGCTCGGCAACGAGCGCCTGTTGGCGGGCGTGGTCGCGATCGTCGCGGCATGGCGCTTTCGCCTTACCTATCTCACGATCGCCGCCGGGATGGTCGCGCTGCACCTGTTCGCGGCCGGCGACGCGGCGGCCGCCGAGGCGCCGCACGAAGTGATCGCGATCGAGGGCGTGACCGAATTCAGGCTCGACAACGGGCTGCGCGTTCTGAGCGTGCCGGACGCGAGTGCCGACACGGTGACAGTCCACATCACCTACCTGGTGGGCGCGCGCCAGGAAAGCTACGGCGAGCGCGGCATGGCGCATCTGCTCGAGCACATGCTGTTCAAGCGCTCCAAGCGCCACCCCGACATCAAGCGCGAGCTCGCCGCCCGCGGCGCGCGCTGGAACGGCACCACCTCCTACGACCGCACGAACTACTTCGAGACCATGCCGGCGAGCGAGGCCAACCTGGAGTGGGCGCTCGGCATGGAAGCCGACCGGATGGTCAACTCGCTCATCGCCAAGGCCGATCTCGAGAGCGAGATGACGGTGGTGCGCAACGAGTTCGAGATGGGCGAGAACGACCCCGGCGCAGTGCTGTTCCAGCGCACCGTCCAGTTGGCCTACGCCTGGCACAACTACGGTCACCCGATCATCGGCGCGCGCTCGGATATCGAGAACGTGCCGATCGGGCGACTGCAGGCGTTCTATCGCACCTGGTACCAGCCCGACAACGCAATGCTGATCGTCGCCGGACGCTTCGACCCGGCGCGCATGCTCGAGCGGGTGCAGAAGCATTTCGGGGCGATCCCGCGGCCGGCGCGCTCGCTGCCGGCGCTGTACACCGAAGAACCGGTGCAGGACGGCGCGCGTTCGGTGACCTTGCGCCGCACCGGCGAGGCGCCGATCGTCACCGCGCTTTACCGCATCCCCGCGGGCAGCGACGCCGACTATCCGGCGCTCGACGTGCTGGTCAGCCTGCTCGGCAACACGCCCTCCGGCCGGCTGCACCGCGCGCTGGTTCAGAAAGGGCTGGCGAGCTACGCCTGGGGCTCGGAGCGCGCGCTGCACGACCCGGGCTTCGCGTCCTTCGGCGCCGGACTGCCCAAGGGCGCGCCGGTCGGACCGGCGCGCGACGCATTGCTCGGCACCCTCGAGAGCTTCGCCGGCCATCCGGTGCGCGCCGAAGAAGTGACACGCGCCAAGACGGAGCTGCTGAACGACTTCGACAACGCGCAGCGCAACACCCGCTCGCTGGTGCAGGCGCTGTCGGAGTTCGCGGCAATCGGCGACTGGCGCCTGTTCTTCCTCTACCGCGACCGTCTGCGCGCGGTCGGCGTTGCCGACGTGCAGCGGGTCGCCACCGCCTACTTCAAGCCCGCCAACCGCGTGCTCGGCGTGTTCCTGCCGACCGCACGCCCGGACCGCGCCGCCATTCCGCCGCCCCCCGACCTCGAGCAAGCGCTCGCCGCCTATCGCGGCGGACAGGCACTGGACGAGGGGGAGGCATTCGACCCGACGCCCGCCAACATCGAGGCGCGCGTGATCCGCAAGACGCTTGCCAACGGCATCCGTGTCGCCTTGCTGCCGAAGAAGACGCGCGGCCACGTGGTCGTCGCCCGCCTGCTGCTGCACTGGGGCGACGAGCAGAGCGTCAGCGGGCGCGACGCGGCCTGCTCTCTCGCCGGCGGTATGCTTCAGCATGGCACGCGCGGGCACAGCCGCGCCGAGCTGAGCGACGCTTTCGAGCGGCTCAACGCGTCGGTCGCGCTGAACGAGAGCGGCGCGGCGCTCGAAGTGCCAGACGGCGGGCTCGCCGACGCCATGCGCCTGGTCGCCGAGGCCTACCGGCAGCCGGCGTTCCCGCCCGCCGAATTCGACGAGCTCAAGCGCGCCCTGCTCACCGGCACCGAGGAGCGGCGCAGCGATCCGATGGCGATCGCCGGAGTGGAGCTCTCCCGCCACCTCAGTCCCTACCCCAAGGGCCACCCGCGCCATACCGAGACCATTGACGAGAAGATCGGCAGCCTGAAAGCAGCGACGCTGGCCGACGCGCAGGCGTGCTACCGCGATCTGATGGGCGCCACCGGAGCCGATTTCGCGGCGGTCGGCGACTTCGAGCCCGCCGCGCTCGAACGCCTGCTGGAACAGCTATTCGGGGACTGGAAGAGCCCGCGGCCGTTCGCCCGCGTCCCGGCGCGCTATTTCGACGTCGCGCCGCGGGAGGACGAGTTCCGCACGCCGGGCAAGGCGAACGCGGTACTGCGCGGCGGCCTCAACATCCGCATGCGCGACGTCGACCCCGATTTTCCCGCCATGCTGCTGGCGAACTACCTGCTCGGCGGCTCGCTCTCGGCTCGCATTCCGCAGCGCGTGCGCGAGAAGGAGGGCCTGTCCTACAGCGTCTACACCTCGTTCGGTGCCAGCGCCTTCGACAGGGTGGCCGGGTTGCGCGTCTCGGCGATCTACGCCCCGGGCAACAGGGCCCGCGTCGAGCGCGCGATCCGGGAGGAGCTGGCGCGCGCAGTGCGGGACGGCTTCGGCGCCGCCGAGGTCGCGCGCGGCGCCAAGGCGCTCGTCGAGGCGCGGCGCCTGTCGCGCCGCAGCGACCGCGCGCTGGCCGCCCGGCTGGCGGACTACCTGTACAAGCGGCGCAGCTTCGCCTGGGACGCGCAGCTCGAGCAGCGCATCGCCGCGCTGGGCGCGGACCAGGTCAACGCCGCCCTGCGGCGGCACGTCGAGCCGGCCCGGTTGTCGGTCGTGAGCGCGGGCGACTTCAAGTAGTCCCTGGGGCTATTTCTGCTTCAGCAAGTCGCGGATCTCCTCCAGCAGCACCTCCTGCCGCGGCGGCGCCAGCGGCGCCGCGGCTGGGGCCGGCTCCTCGCGCTTGAGCCGGTTGATGCCGCGAACCGCCATGAAGATCACGAACGCGATGATGGTGAAGTCGAATACCGTCTGCAGGAACTTGCCGTAGGCCCAGACCACGGCCGGGGTCGAGCCGCTGGCTGCTTTGAGCGTCACGGCCAGGTCGGTGAAGTTGACCCCGCCGATCAGCAGCCCGAGCGGCGGCATCACGATGTCGCCAACGAACGAGGAGACGATCTTGCCGAACGCGGCGCCGATGATGACCGCGACCGCGAGGTCGACCACGTTGCCCTTGACGGCGAACTCCCTGAACTCTTTCAGAATTGCCATTTCTTATCTCCGGTTAGTCGATCCTGCCGTAGCTCACATCCATGATTTCGAGCGTTTCGGCGCCCGCGGGGGTCGCCAGCCTCACTACGTCGCCAACCCGCGCTTTGAGCAGCGCGCGCGCGATCGGCGAAATCCACGATACCCGACCGTGCGCCGGGTCCACCTCGTCGACACCAACGATGGTGACGGTTCGCTCGCCGGTGGCCGCGCGCAGCGCCACCGTGGCACCGAAGAACACCTGGCCCGTGTCGCGTCCCTCGGACTCGACGATCTCCGCGTTCTCGAGCCGCTTGATCAGGTAGCGCACGCGCCGGTCGATCTCACGCAGCCTGCGCTTGCCGTAGATGTAGTCCCCGTTTTCCGAGCGGTCGCCGTTCGACGCCGCCCACGACACCACCTTCACCACTTCCGGACGCTCGACCTGCACCAGCTGCCGGCGTTCGGCGTCCAGGCGCGCGTAACCGGCGGGCGAAATGTAGTTTTTCGCCCCGGCGGGCAGCCCCGCAGGCTCGGCAACCGTGCCGTCTTCCGGCGCGTCGCTTTCCTTGAGGAATGCCTTGGACATACTTTTGGAATCTTACCCTGCCCTTCCCCTTGCCAACCCCGCGTCGGAATACTGTACACTTGTACAGTACGAGCGGTAGCCGAACGGTGCGCCTCCCGGGCGCCTTCCGGGCGGCCCGAATCGACCGCTGCGTCAACCGGATGCCCGCCTGCAGCGATTGCGCAGGCCTTCGCCGGACCTACTATATCTAGTAGGACGAGAGCCCGCGTTATCGAACAGGTTGTGTATTCAAGGCATTAGGCGGTACATTTGATCTGAATTACCAAATGCAGGAAATGATCTCCTACACACGCTCGCAGATGGTTATTCTGTGCGCCTCCATAAAACCCAGAACCGGGAGAGAACAAGGATGAACACCGACCAAACCGGCCCCCAATCCGTCGCAGCGAACGAACTTCCGGCACAGGAGATCTCGCGCGACACGCTGATCGAGAAGTACGCCAAGGGCAAGGAAACGACGATCGACGAGGTGCGCCACCGCGTGGCACGCGCTCTCGCCCTGGCCGAGCCCGAGGACAAGCGCCCGCACTGGGAGCGCCGCTTCCGGCAGGCGCTGGAAGACGGCTTCATCCCTGCCGGCCGCATCAATTCGGCCGCCGGCGTCGCAATGCAGGCCACGCTCATCAACTGCTTCGTGCAGCCGGTCGGCGACTCGATCTCCGAGGTCGTCGACGGCAAGCCGGGAATCTACACCGCCCTGCAGGAAGCAGCCGAGACGATGCGCCGTGGCGGCGGGGTCGGTTACGACTTCTCCTCGATCCGGCCTAAAGGCGCCGAGGTCAAGGGCACCCACTCCCGGGCAAGCGGCCCGGTATCCTACATGCGGGTCTTCGATCGCTCCTGCGAAACCGTAGAGTCGGCCGGCGCCCGCCGCGGCGCGCAGATGGGCGTGCTGCGCTGCGACCACCCCGACATCGAAGACTTCATCCACGCCAAGGACCAGGGCGAGCTCACCAACTTCAATATCTCGGTCGGGGTGACCGACGAGTTCGTGCAGGCGGTCGAGTCCGACCAGGATGTCGAGCTGGTGCACAAGGCGAAGCCGTGGCCGGAGAATGGCGGCTATCAGCGGGACGACGGCCTGTGGGTCTATCGCAAGTTGCGCGCGCGCGACCTTTGGGAGCAGGTCATGCGTTCGACCTACGACCACGCCGAGCCGGGAATCCTGTTCCTCGACCGCATCAACCGCGACAACAACCTGAACTACTGCGAGACGATCGAGGCCACCAACCCCTGCGCTGAGCAACCGCTGCCGCCCTACGGCTGTTGCTGCCTGGGCTCGATCGACCTCACCCGCTTCGTACGCGATCCATTCGGCGAGAAGGCGTCGTTCGACTTCGCGCGTTTCGGCAAGGTGGTGGAGGTCTCGACCCGCATGCTGGACAACGTGCTCGACGTCACCGCCTGGCCGCTGGAGCAACAGCACGCCGAAGCCATGGCCAAGCGGCGCATCGGCCTCGGCTTCACCGGCCTGGGCGACGCCTTGATCATGCTGCGGCTGCGCTACGACACGGACGAGGCGCGGGCCATGGCGGCGCGCATTTCCGAGTCCATGCGTGATTCGGCCTATCGCGCTTCGGCGGAGCTCGCGCGCGAGCGCGGGCAGTTTCCGCTGTTCAACGCCGACCTGTACCTGTCGGGCTCGAGCTTCGCGGCGCGCCTGCCGGACGAGATCAAGACCCTGATCCGCAAGACCGGACTGCGCAACAGCCATCTGCTGTCGATCGCGCCCACGGGAACGATCAGCCTCGCGTTCGCCGACAACGCCTCAAACGGCATCGAGCCGCCGTTCTCCTGGGTCTACACCCGCAAGAAGCGCATGCCCGACGGCAGCATGAAGGAGTTCCCGGTCGAGGACCATGCCTGGCGCAAGTACAAGGCGCTCGGCGGCAACGTGGAAAGGCTTCCGCCCTACTTCGTCACCGCGCTCGAGATCAGCGCACGGGCGCACGAGCAGATGGTGGCGGCGGTCGCGCCATATGTCGACACCAGCATCTCGAAGACCGTCAACGTGCCCGAGGACTACCGCTACGAGGATTTCCAGGACCTGTACTTCCACGCCTGGAAATCGGGCCTCAAGGGCCTCGCCACCTACCGCCCGAACAATGTGCTGGGCTCGGTGCTGAGCGTCGACAAGCCGGCCGAGCAGCCGCAGGACTTCCGCAGCGACGACGTCAACCGGCGGATCCAGATCAAGACCGTTCCGCAGCCGGTGCTCGCCAGCCTGCGCTGGCCGAGCCGGCCCCAGCTGGCGGAGGGCAACCCGGCCTGGACCTACATGATCGAGCATCCGCACGGCCACTTCGCGGTGTTCGTCGGCCACGTCGAGAACGGCTCGGCGCACGCCTTCGAGGTCTGGGTCAACGGCAGCGAGCAGCCGCGCGGCCTGGGCGCGCTGGCCAAAGCGCTGTCGATGGACATGCGCGCCAACGACCACGGCTGGCTCAAGCTCAAGCTCGAGACGCTCGCCAAGGCGGGCGGCGACGAGTCGTTCGAAATGCCGTTCCCGCCGCACGGCGAGCGCAAGCTGATGCCCTCGATCGTGTCCGCATTCGCCCAGGTGGTGCGCTGGCGGGTCGACCAGCTCGGCGCGCTGGCCGAGGGCCCGACCCCGGTGCTCGACACGATGTTCAGCCACAAGGAGCCGAAGACCGGCACCGACGGCACCATGTCCTGGACCGTCGACGTCCTCAACCCGCGCACCGGCGACGACTTCGTGCTCGGGCTGAAGGAAATCACCCTGCCCGACGGCGTCACCCGCCCCTACTCCATGTGGCTTTCGGGCGAATACCCGCGCTGCTTCGACGGCCTGTGCAAGATCCTGTCGCTCGACATGCGGGTGCTCGACCCGGCCTGGATCGGCATGAAGCTCAGGAAACTGCTCGAATTCCCCGAGCCGCTGGGCGACTTCATGGCCTTCGTGCCCGGCAGCAAGAAACAGCAGACCTTCCCCTCGACCGTCTCCTACCTGGCAAGGCTGATCCTGCACCGGTACGCCATGCTCGGCATGCTCGACGAGCGCGGCATCCCGGCGCAGCAAATGGGCATCCTCGAGACCCCGGAGAAGAAAGGACAGGCCCCGATCATGCAGGGCGGCCGCTGCCCAGAGTGCGGCAACTACACCATGATCCGCAAGGACGGCTGCGACTACTGCACCGCCTGCGGCTACGTGGGGGTGTGCGGCTAGCCGATGAGTTTCGTTTCTTCGCCACTGGGCCCAGCTCGGTAGAACATGAGTTGGACACAAACGGCCCGCAACTGCGGGCCGTCCTTTTTCCGATCTCGGCTGCGCGACTTTGCGTCGGGGCGGGTATGGTCTAATTGCTCAAGGAGTAGGGGCATTGCGAGGCCCCATCCTGCAAAGCGGCCCTTTTCCAGTCGTTCTTCCGAGAAAGTGTTTGATTTGAGAACGGGGCGAGCTTCGACACCACGCCGGCGGGAAAGTGGCCGGGGCGCACGGGGAACTCCGGCCTCCAGAGGTGCGGCGCGGCGCCGATGGCGGACAGCAGATTGTTCACCAGACACAGATGGAGCATTTCTCCGCGCGCGATCTGACGCAGCGATGCTCGCCAGTTGCCGATCGCCTCCAGCTCGACGGCCGTGACGCCTTCACTTTCGTCCCGCTTCAACGACCATATGGCATAGAGGTACGAGCACATCACCGCGTGCTCGAACTCCGCCGCCTCGCAGAGCAGCAGAATCAGTTCTTCGCGGTCCTGAACGATGATTTCGGAGGACACGGGTGCGCTTCAGCCCGGTGACGGAGGGGAACAGTCGGATCCCCGAAACCTTAACACGGGAAGCTAGCTGAACCGCACCGGGCTTTGCGGCTGGCTGTTGACGTGCAGCTGGAAAATGTCGGGCCGCGCGTAGTGGCCGGTGATATCCAGCGCGCGCTTGGCGATGCCGGTACGCTGGCTGTCGATCTCCGCGTAGAGGATGCCCTGCTCGTTGCGCAAGGGCCCGGCGACGATCTCGCCGCCGGGGGCCACCACGACCGAGTCGCCCGGATTGACCCACGCCTTCGGATCGGGATAGAGCGTCGACTTGCTCGGAAAGTCTTCCGGAATATCGCTCACCTTCAGCGCGGTGCCGCTGCCGACCACCCAGCACTTGGCCTCGCGCGCAATGTGCTGCATGGTGCCAATCCAGCCGTCTCCGCTGTCGTAGGTCGGCGCGATGTAGATTTCGATGCCCTGCGCGTAGAGCGCGTAGCGCGCAAGCGGCATGAAGTTTTCCCAGCAGATCAGCGTCCCCACCCTGCCGCAGGGCGTGTCGACGACCTTGAGCCCCGCGGCGTCGCCGAAGCCCCAGACCATCCGCTCAGGATTGGTGGGCATCAGTTTGCGGTGGCGGTTCAGGAGCTGCCCGTCCGGACCGATGACGACGACAGTGTTATACAGCGTCGCCCGGCTCAGCTCGCCGTCGCGCTCGTCGATGCCGCAGACGATGGTCACCTTGTGCTTCGCGGCGGCCTGAAGGAGTGGCGCCAGGTCGTTCTGCCTAAGATTCACGGCGTTGTCGAGCAGGCGCGCGTGAAGCTGTTCGGACAGACCGAAGTCGCCCCCGGGCCGCAGGCGCCAGATCCAGGCGGGGTAGCCCGGGACGTACGCCTCCGGAAAGACGATCAGCTCCGCGCCCCGGGCCGCCGCCTTGGCAACCAGGGCGAGCGCCTTGTCGATCGTCGCTTTCCTGTCGAGAAGGACGGGAGACTCTTGAACGACTGCCAGTTTCGCCATGGTGATCAGTCCTTAACCGGGTTCCTGACAACAGTATTACGTGTTCAAATCGCCGACAATTCCCGAATAAGGGAAAGGTCGTGTGCAAATTTGCACCGGCAAGAGGAGGAGCGTGAACTGGGACGACTTGCGCATTTTTCTCGCCGTGTCACGCACGGGCTCCGTGTCCGCCGCGGCCAGGAAGCTGGAGGTGCAGCATTCGACGGTGTCCCGCCGCCTGCAGCAACTGGAAGAGCGCCTCGGGACAAGGCTGGTGGCCAAGAAGCGCCTGGGCTACGAACTGACCGCCGCCGGAGAAGAATTGCGCAGGGCAGCCATGAACATGGAGCGCGAGGCGCTCGCCGTGGAGGGTGCGCTCGACGGGTACGACGGAAACCTCGCCGGCAGCCTGCGGGTGACCGCAGTCAGCATGATGGCCACCACAGTGCTGACGCCGATCTTCTCCCGCTTCAGCGCAGCCCACCCGGAGGTGGAGCTGCAGATCGTGGTCTGCAACGCGGACGTCAGCCTGGCCGAGCGTCAGGCGGATGTGGCGCTGCGAGTGACCAACGAGCCGATGGAAACCCTGGTGGGCAAGAAGATCGCCAACATCGCTTCGACCGTGTACGGCGGCCGCGAGTACCTAGCCAGCCTGCGCAGGGAGGGTGCGGCGCCCAAATGGATCGGCATGACCTGCTGTGGTTACCACAGGCACTGGACGAAGAAGCTCTCCGGCGGCAGCGCGCATCATATCGTCGTCGACGACCCCATCCTGACGCAGAAGATGCTGCGCCAGAATATCGGGTTGGCTGTCCTACCGTGCTACATGGCCGACCCAGACCCGCAGCTCAAGCGCTACGCGGACCCGATACCGGAGATGGAGATGGGCCTCTGGTTTCTGTTCCACGCGGACCTCAAGCGCACCGAGCGGATTCACGTGTTCCGGGATTTCCTGGCCAGGGAGTTGGAGCCCATCCGCAGCCTGCTCGAAGGCCGCGGCTAGGCGCGCCTGACGCTTGCCGCGGTTTCCCTGGTCGCGATGCCGCGCAGCAGCCGGCCGAGCAGATCGGCACCGGTGATGATGCGCTTGCGCTGCGGCCCCCACACCAGGATGAGGTCGTTATCCACCACGTCGTCCTCGGCGTCCTCGGGAGTGACTTTCATGCGGCCGAGCACGTCGGCCAGTCGCGTGCGCGTATCGCTCACTACCAGCGGGCGATGCCAGTAAGCTTCCGGTTTCGGCGCCCCTTGGTCGAACAGCGCGTCGCGCAGGAAGTGATGCGCATCCAGCACCAGGCTGGGCTGACCGGCACTGTCGGCGAAGATCACCCACTTCTTGCCCGAGGCGTCCAGGCGGCGCAGGAACGGGTCGTCGGGAGAGCGCCTGTAGGAAGGCAGCACCGGCCTGCCGTTGGCAACCGGCAGGTCGATCACGCTCAGCGGATCGACCAGCTCGCCCTCGTCGCCAACCTCGATGTCGTCCAAATCGAGGAAATTGAGCGCGCCGATCGCTTCCAGCCGTCCCATCTCGCTGCCGCGCTCTTCCGCGTGGCGCATCATCAGTGCGCGGAAGTCGCGCTCACGGAAAAAGCTGATCGCCTCGGGCCCGAGCCACCAGTCGAGCAGCGCCGAGGTCGGCTTCGCGACGGGGTACAGCAGCACGCGGTAGACCGCGAGCAGCGGCCGCAGCCGCGCCGCCATGCGCAGAGCGTGGCGGGCGAAGTAGGCCTGCGGAACGATCTCGCCGAACAGGGTGATAGCGACGGTGGAAAAGAGGAACGCGCCGACGCCGGCGAGCACCGAGTCCGACAGCAGGGTCAGCAGAACGTTGATCGCGACGTTGCCCCACAGCACGGTCGAGAGAGTTAAATTCGCGTCGCGGCGCAGCTCGAGCAGCCGCTGCGCATCGCGGCTGCCGCCGGCTGCCTCGACCTCCAGCCGCAGCCGGCTGACGCTGAAGATCGCCAGATTGAGCCCGGAGAACATCCCGGCCTGGCTGATGCACAGGGCGATGCCGATCCAGATCGGTACTTCGGTCGCCCACAACGGGCTGCTCAGCATCGCGTCCTGCGCTCCGGCACGCGTTACACGCGCGGCTTGCGGCCGAGCTTCTTCTCCAGCTCGAGTACCTGCAGAGTGGTCTTGAGCACCGCGTCAGGGTTGAGGCTCATCGAGTCGATCCCGATCTCCACCAGGAACTGCGCCATCTCCGGATAGTCGGAGGGTGCCTGGCCGCACAGCCCAGAGTGGCGGTGATTGCGCCGGCAGCCCTCGACCGCGAGCCGGATCATCTCCTTCACGCCGTCGTCGCGCTCGTCGTAGTCGAAGGCAACGATCTCCGAGTCGCGGTCGACCCCCAGCGTGAGCTGGGTGAGATCGTTCGAGCCGATCGAAAAGCCGTCGAAGTGCCTGGCGAACGCGTCCAGCAGGATGACGTTGTTTGGGATCTCGCACATGACGTAGATCTCCAGCCCGTCCTTGCCGCGCACAAGGCCCTGATCGGCCATCACCTTGAGCACGCGCTCGGCCTCGTCGATACGGCGGCAGAACGGAATCATCAGCTTGAGGTTGCTCAATCCCATGACCTCCCGCACGCGCCGCATCGCGGCGCACTCCAGCGCGAAGCCCTCGGCGTAGGCCGGGTGCGCATAGCGTGACGCGCCGCGAAACCCGATCATCGGGTTGCCTTCGCTCGGCTCGAAGGCACGTCCGCCGAGCAGTGCCGCGTACTCGTTGCTTTTGAAGTCGGACATGCGCACGATGACCGGCTTCGGGTAGAAGGCGGCGGCGATGGTGCCTACACCCTCGGCCAGGCGCTCGATGAAGAAATCGGCCGGCTTGGCGTAGCCGCGGCACAACCGGGCGATCGTGGCGCGCTCGCCCGCGTCGGCGACCTTTTCCGGATGCACGAGCGCCATTGGGTGCACCTTGATCGACTCGCTGACGATGAACTCCATGCGCGCCAGCCCGATGCCGTCGTTCGGCAGGAAGCTGGTCTTGAACGCGAGCTCCGGGTTGCCCAGATTGACCATGATCTGGGTGGCCGGCCGCTTCAGCCCTTCGAGGTCGGTGCGCTGCACTTCGAACGGCACTTCGCCCCGATAGATTCGGCCGACGTCGCCCTCGGCGCACGAAACGGTCACCGTTTCCCCGCTCTTGAGTGCGGTGGTCGCATTGTCCGCGCCGACGACCGCGGGAATGCCGAGCTCGCGCGCAATGATCGCCGCGTGGCAGGTGCGCCCGCCGCGATTGGTCACGACCGCACCCGCGGTCTTCATCACCGGCTCCCAGTCCGGCGTCGTAGTATCGGCGACCAGCACTTCACCGGGTCGGAACTGGGAGATGTGCGCGACATCGTCGATCACCCGCACCGCGCCGCTGACGACCTTCTCGCCCACGGAGCGGCCCGAGGCGAGCACCACGCCGGCGCCTTTGACCGCGTAGATTTCCAGCACGTTGCCGAGCTTCTGGGAAGCTACGGTTTCCGGACGGGCTTGGACCATGTAGAGCTGCCCGTCGTCTCCATCCTTGGCCCACTCCATGTCCATCGGGCGCGGCTTGCCGGCCTTGGCGCTGTAATGCTTCTCGACCTTGATGGCGTAGCCGGCCAGCGTCAGCGCCTCGGCGTCGTCGATGCAGAAGCGCTCGCGCTCCGCGCCAGAGGTCGGCACATTGCGCGTGGTATGACGCGAGCTGCCGTGCGCGTAGACCATCTTTATCTTCTTGCTTCCCAGGCTGCGCCGCAGCACCGCGCGGCGACCAGCCTCGAATGTCGGCTTGAAGACGTAGAACTCGTCCGGGTCGACCGCGCCCTGAACCACGTTTTCGCCCAGGCCGTAGGCGCCGGTGATGAACACCACATCGCGAAAGCCCGATTCGGTGTCCAGGCTGAACATGACGCCGCTTGCCGACAGATCGGAGCGCACCATCTTCATCACGCCGATCGACAGCGCCACCTTGAAGTGGTCGAATCCCGCGTCGATCCGGTAGTGGATCGCGCGATCGGTAAACAGGCTTGCGAAACAGCGCCGACAAGCGTCCAGCAGCGGCTCCTCGCCTTGAACGTTGAGAAAGGTCTCGTGCATGCCGGCAAAGCTCACGTTTGGCAGATCCTCGGCGGTCGCCGAGGAGCGCACCGCGACGCTGAGCTTGGGGCCGTATTCCTGCTGCAGACTGCGATAGGCCTGCAGGATCTCGCCGCGCAAGTCCTCCGGCAGCGGCGCGCCGTACACCAGGTCGCGCGCCCGCTTGCCGCGCCGCGCGAGGTCTTCGACGTCCTCGGGCTGCAGGCCCTCGAGCGTCTCGCGCAGCTTTCCGACGATGCCGGCTTCCTCCAGCACGTACGAATAGGCCTGCGCGGTGATCGCAAAGCCGTTCGGGATCCGCACACCCTGCGGCGAAAGCTCGCGGTACATCTCGCCAAGCGACGCATTCTTGCCGCCGACCGACGGCACGTCGTCGATGCCGATCTCGTTGAAGAAACGGATGTAGCGATAACGCTCGGGCACGCTGCACCTCCTGCTGATATTCACGATGTCATTCAATACGCCGAGGCGCGCGGCGTCTTGACCTTTGTCAAGCTTGCCCGACCGAACCGGCGGCACCATTGCCTGGTGAGCGAACAAATCCCAACGAGACCCGACACCGGGTCGAAGGTCCCGGGCCCTGCGCACCCTCGGATGCGGCGGGAGCCGCTGCCCTGGCACGAGCCCAAGCCCGCGCAGGACGACCCGCAGGCGCCGCAGCGCCTCAAGGCGATCCTCGAAAGCTCGAGCTACCGCGAAGCCGACCGCGACGTCGATTTCCTGCAGCACGACGACACGCGCGGACTGCGGCTGCAGCTCGACTACCTCAAGGCCGAGTCGCTGCTCGAGCAGCACGGCATCCGCCACACGATCGTCGTATTCGGAAGCACGCGCATCACCCAGCCCACGGCGGCGCAGCGCCGCGTCGACGCGCTGAGGCAAGCGCTCGCCGAAGCGCCGGACGACGCCGGGCGGCAGCGGCGCCTCGCCATCGCGGAACGGGTGCTCGCCAAGAGCCGATACTACGAGGTTGCGCGCGAATTCGGCCGCCTGGTCGGCGAGGCGGGCGAGCGCGGCGCGGGAGCGCGCACGGTGGTGGTCACCGGCGGCGGTCCGGGGGTCATGGAAGCCGCCAACCGCGGTGCCTACGATGTCGGGGCGAAGACCGTGGGCCTCAATATCACCCTGCCCCACGAGCAATACCCCAATCCCTACGTCACGCCGGGATTGTGCTTGCGCTTTCACTACTTCGCGTTGCGCAAGCTGCACTTCCTGCTGCGGGCGCGAGCGCTGGTCGCCTTTCCCGGCGGGTTCGGAACCTTCGACGAGCTGTTCGAGACGCTCACGCTGGTGCAGACGCGAAAGATCAAGCCGGTGCCCGTGATACTCGTCGGCGAAGACTACTGGCGCCGGGCCGTCGACCTGGATTTTCTCGTCGCCGAGGGCGTGATCGATTCCGAGGACCGCGAGCTGCTCTGGTTCGCCGAGACCGCGCAGGAAATCTGGGACGGGATCCTGCACTGGTACCAGTTGGCGGGCGAGCCGCTCTTTCCGGCAGCCTGAGAAAGGAGAACAACTTGAAACTGTCTTTCCACGGAGCTGATCGCGGGGTCACGGGCTCGTGCCACCTGGTGGAGTGCGCCGGCCGCAAGGTGCTGATCGACTGCGGCCTGTACCAGGGCGGGCGCGAGCTGGAAGAGGAGAATGCCGAGCCGTTCGGCTTCGATCCGGCCGCAATCGACCACGTCCTGCTCACTCACGCACACCTCGACCACTGCGGCCGCCTGCCGCTGCTGGTCAAGCGGGGTTTTCGCGGCGAGATCGTCGCCACCGCACCGACCCGCGAGCTGGCGCGCCTGGTGATGCTCGACGCGGCCCACCTGCAGGAGGAGGAAGCGCGCCACCGCGCGCGCTGGGCGGAGCGTCGCGGCAAGGCAAGCGAGGCCGTCGGCCCTCTGTACTCCATCCTGGAAGCGCTCAACACGCAGGACAGCTTCGGGCGCAGCGTGAGCTACGGCGAGCCGCTGCAGATCGCGCCGGGCATCCGCGCAACCTTTCTCGACGCCGGCCACATCCTCGGGTCGGCAAGCATCCTGCTCGAGCTCGAGGACGGCGGCGAGAAGCGCCGCGTGCTGTTCTCGGGAGACCTTGGCAACGCCGGCCGGCCGCTGCTGCGCAACCCGGCCCGGGCGCCGCAGGCGGACGTGGTGGTGATGGAAACCACATATGGCGACCGCCTGCACAAGCCGCTCCCGCCGTCGGTGGACGAGCTGTACCAGGCCGTCGCCGAAACCTTCGAGCGCGGCGGCAACGTGATCATCCCGACCTTCGCGCTCGAGCGCGCTCAGGAGCTGCTTTTCTACCTGCGCGCCGGCATCGAGCAGCGGCGCATTTCGCGTTCGATCCAGGTGTTCCTCGATTCGCCGATGGCGATCTCGGCTACCGCCATCTTCGAGCGCTACCCCGCGTTCTACGATGCGCGCACGGCGGAGCTGTTCCGCGAAGGGCGCGACCCGTTCCACCTCCCCGGCCTGCATTTCACGCGCGAGACGGCGGAATCGGTGGCAATCAACCGCATCGTCGGCGGCGCCGTGATCATGGCCGGGTCGGGCATGTGCACCGGCGGACGGGTGCGCCACCATCTGAAGCACAACCTGGCGCGGGAGCACTGCAGCGTCGTCTTCGTCGGCTTCGCGGCCCAGGGCACGATGGCGCGGCGAATCATCGACGGCGCGCGCAGCGTGCGCATTTACGGCGAGGAGATCGCCGTGCGCGCACGCATCTACACCATCAACGGCTTCTCTGCGCACGCCGACCAGGCCGAGCTGCTCGCCTGGCACGCGCAGTCCGCGCCGGCGCGTACCTTCCTGGTACACGGTGACGAGGACGCGATGCGGGCCATCGCCCCGCGCCTGAAGGGGACACGAGTCGAGATGCCGACCCTGAACCAGCAATTCGACCTCTGAGCGGCCAGCCCGGAGCCCCTGCTCAACAGATGCGCGGCAGCTGCTCGCCGCTCAGCATGTCGACCACCCGCCTGCCGCCAATGGCGCTCTTCATCACGACGCGCCCGGTGGCGCCCGCGCGGACGCTGCCTATCACGCATGCGCCTTCGCTCACCCCGTGCGCGCGAAGCAGCTGCAGCGCGCGCTCAGCGTCCCCGGGCGCGACGCAGGCGACAAAGCGGCCCTCGTTGGCGACGTAGACCGGGTCCAGGCCCAGCAGCTCGCACACCGCGCGCACCTCGTCGCGCACGGGGATCGCGCGCTCGTCGAGTGCGATCTCGACCCCCGCCGTCTCGGCGATCTCGACCAGCGCGCTCGCCAGCCCGCCGCGGGTCAGGTCGCGCAGGCAGGACACCGCGCAGCCGGCCTCCAGCAATGCGAGCACCGGCGCGGCGAGCGGCGCGCAGTCGCTGGCGATCGCGGTCTGCAGCCCGAGCGCCCCGCGCGCGGCCATGACGGCCACGCCGTGGCGCCCGAGATCACCGCTGAGGAGGACGACGTCGCCCGGAGAGACCTGGCGCGGCGCGATCTCGCGCGCCGTGGCGATGCGGCCGATGCCGGCGGTATTGATGAACAGGCCGTCGGCCTTGCCGCGATCGACCACTTTGGTGTCGCCGGTCACGAGCTGCACGCCGGCGGCGGCGGCCGCGGCGCGCATCGAGCCCACCACGCGCTCGAGCGTCGCGAGCGCGAGGCCCTCCTCGACGATGAAGCCGGCGCTGAGGTACAGGGGCTGCGCGCCGCACATGGCGAGGTCGTTCACGGTGCCGTTGACCGCGAGCGTGCCGATATCGCCGCCCGCGAAGAACAGCGGGCTCACCACGTAGGAGTCGGTGCTGAAGGCGAGCCGCGCGCCGTCCAGCTCGAGCCGCGCGCCGTCGTGGCGCGCGGCCAGCGCCGCGTTGTCGAACGCGGGCAGGAACAGACGCTCGAGCAGGCGCGCCATCGCGCGCCCGCCTCCGCCGTGCGCGAGCTGCACCTCGCCGCCCTCGGCGGCCGGCGAAGGGCAGCTCCAGGCGGTAGGGTCGAGGTCACTCATGACGTCACGGGGGCGCGATAGCGGTAGTACGCGGCGCAGGCGCCTTCCGAGGACACCATCGTGACGCCGAGCGGGTGCTCGGGGGTGCAGCGGCGGCCGAAGGCGGGGCATTCGACGGGCTTGCGCGCACCCTGCAGGACCAGACCCGCAATGCACTCCGAGTGCGCCTCGGGGCCTGCGCGCGCCGCGCCGAAGCGGCGCTCGGCGTCGAGCTCGGCGTAGGCCGGCGCGAGCGCGAGGCCGCTCGCGGGGATCTCGCCGATGCCGCGCCAGCGGCGCGGGATCACCGTGAACACTTCGCGCATCAGCGCCTGCGCCGGCGCGCTCCCGCCCCGGCGCACCGCGCGCGAATACTGGTTCTCGAGCCGCGCTTCGCCGCGCTCGAGCTGGCGCACGCACATCGCCACCCCCTGCAGGATGTCGAGCGGCTCGAACCCGGTCACCACGATCGGCACCCGGTAGCGCCGCACCAGCGGCTCGTACTCCTCGATGCCCATCACCGCGCACACGTGCCCGGCGGCGAGGAAGGCCTGCACCCGGTTTCCGGGCGCGGCCAGGATCGACTCGACCGCCGGGGGGACCAGCACCTGCGACACCAGCAGCGAGAAATTGCGCAAGCCTTCGTGCTTCGCCCGGTGCGCCGCCATCGCGTTCGCCGGCGCGGTGGTCTCGAAGCCGACCGCGAAGAAGACGACCTCGCACGCCGGGTTCTCGCGCGCGACCTGCAGCGCGTCGAGCGGCGAATAGACGATGCGCACGTCGCCCCCGCGCGCCTTGACCGCGAGCAGGTCGCCCTCCGAACCGGGCACCCTCAGCATGTCGCCGAAGGAGCAGAAGATCACCCCGGGCCTGGCCGCGATCTCAAGCGCCTTGTCGACCATCTCCACCGGCGTCACGCACACCGGGCAGCCCGGGCCGTGCATCAGCGAAACGCCGCCGGGCAGCAGCTGGTCGATGCCGAAGCGGACGATGGCGTGGGTCTGCCCGCCGCACACCTCCATAATGGTCCAGGGGCGCGTGACGCTGCGAGCGATCTGGGCCGCGTAGCGAGCGGCCGCGTCTGCATCGCGGTATTCGTCGACGAACTTCACAGCGCCTCGATCTCCCGCAGGTAGCCGAAGATCCGCTCGGCCTCCGCGGGGTCGATCACGCTGAGAGCGAAGCCGACGTGGACCAGCACGTAGTCGCCCACCGCCGCCTCGGGCACGCAGGCGAGGTTCACCTCGCGCGTCACGCCGCCGAAGTCGACCGTGGCCACGCGCATCAGCGGGCCCGCCTCGGCAATGGTCTCGATCCTGCCCGGGACGGCAAGGCACATGGTTTCAGCCCTCCGCCCGCGCTGCCGCGGCCCACGCGGCTTGGCCGACCGATACGCCGCCGTCGTTGGGCGGTACCAGGCGATGCCAGAACGGCTCGAAGCCCCCGGTGCGCAGGCGCTCGACGCTCCACTCAAGCAGATGGCGGTTCTGGAAGCAGCCGCCGCTGAGCGCGACCCTGCGCACGCGGATGCGAACGGCGAGCGCAGCAATCGCTTCGGCGAGTGCGCGATGGAACGCAGTTGCAACCGATCCACACGGAACGCCTTGACGCAGCGCACGCACGATCGAGCCCAACATCGGCACCCAGTCGAGCACCAGCGGCGCAGAAGCGGCCTCCGGTTCCACGATATCGATCGGGTATAGGTCCGCCGCATGCTCTTCCCCGATCGACCACTCGAGCTCGATCGCCGCCTGCCCCTCGTAGCTCGCGACCTGTCGCACGCCGGCGAGCGCCGCGACGGCGTCGAACAGCCGCCCCGCGCTCGAGGTGAACGGGGCGTGAGTGCCGCTCACGAGCATCGAGCTCAATACCCGCATTTCGCCGGGACTGAAGTTCAAACCGGATGCCGCGCCGGCTTCGTCAAACGCGTCCTCGCCCAGCGCCTCATATAGCGCGCCGAGCGCGGCGCGACGCGGCTCGCGCACCGCGCGCTCGCCGCCGGGCAACCGGAACGTCCTCAGGTGCGCGACGCGGCGCGCGCGGGCGCCGTCGAGCAGCAGGAATTCGCCGCCCCAGACGGTGCCGTCCGGGCCGTAGCCGCTGCCGTCCCAGGCCACGCCCAGCACTTCGCCAGTCAATCCGTTCTCGGCCATGCACGCTGCGACGTGCGCGACATGGTGCTGCACGCGCACCAGCGGCAGGCCGCTGCGCTCCGCGTAGCGCGTCGATGCGTAGTCGGGGTGCAGGTCGCAGGCCATTGCCGCCGGCGCGGCCTCGTACAGCGCGGCGAGGTCCCTCGCCGCCGCTTCGTGCGCGTCACGCCCCTCGGGCGCGTCGAGGTCGCCCAGGTGAGAGCTGGTCACGACCTGCCCCGCCGCAGCGAGGCTCACCGTGCTCTTCATGTGCGCCCCGACCGCCAGCAGTGCGCCATCCCGCCCGGGGCTCGGCAGCGCCAGGGGATAAGGCGCGTAGCCGCGTCCGCGGCGCAGCAACATTTCGCGGCCGAGCACGACTCGCGCCACCGAGTCCTCGACCGGGCGTGCGATCGGCCGGTCGTGCACCAGGAACAGGTCGGCGACGCCCCGCAGGCGCTCCAGCACCTCGCGCTCGTCGGTCGCAATCGGTTCCTCGCTGCGGTTGCCGCTGGTGGCGACCACGGCGAAGCCGAGCTCCCGCATGAGCAGGTGGTGCAGCGGCGTGTAGGGCAGCATCGCGCCCAGCTCGGGGCTACCCGGGGCCGCCTGGGGCACGGGCGCGCCAGGCGCGGTTCCGGGCAAGCGGCGCAGTAGCACGATGGGCGCCTGCGCCGAAGCGAGCAGAGCGGCTTCCTGCGACGAGACCTCGCACTGCGCACGCACCGCCACGAGATCCGGGAACATGAGGGCGAAGGGCTTTTCCGCGCGCCCCTTGCGCTGCCGCAGGCGTTCGACAGCCTGCGCGTTGCGCGCATCGACCAGGAGGTGGAAGCCGCCCAAGCCCTTTAGCGCGACGATGCGCCCGTCGCGCAAGGCCTGTGCCGACCCGAGCAGCGCGTCGTGCCGCTCGGCAAGCACCCGCCCGTCCGCGTCCCAAAGCGCGAGCACGGGCCCGCAGGCGGGACAGGCGTTGGGCTGGGCATGAAATCGCCGCTCGGCCGGATCGGCGTATTCGGCGGCGCAGGCCGGGCACATGGCGAAGGCGCGCATGGTCGTGCGTTCGCGGTCGTAGGGCAGCGCCTCGACGACGCTGTAGCGCGGCCCGCAATGGGTGCAGTTGGTGAAGGGGTAACGGTAGCGCCGGTCGCGAGGGTCGAGGATCTCGCGCAGGCATTCCGGGCAGGTCGCGAGGTCGGGCAGGATCGCGGCCGAGAGGCTGTCCGCGCGCGCGCTGGGCCGGATCGCGAATTCGCGCTCGCCGCGCGGGGCGACCGGCGCGACCTCGAGCGACTCGATGCGCGCGCTCGGGGGCCGGCGCGCCTCGAGTGCGTGCACGAAAGCGTCGATTGCCTCCGCCCGCCCTTCGACCTCGATCAGCACGCCTTGGGCGGTGTTGCTGACCCAGCCGCCGAGCGCGAGCTCGCCGGCCAGGCGCCAGGCGTGCGGGCGAAACCCCACCCCCTGCACCCCGCCGCGGACCGTGACGCGCGCGCGCTGCACGCCGCTAGCTCTCCAGGCTCACGCTGCGCAGCACGATGTCCTGCGCCTGCGGGTGGCGCGGATCATCGGAGACGACGAGCGAGAGCTCGGCGCCTTCGGTCGGCGTGCCGGCGGTCTCGCGCTCGAAATGCTCGCGAAAGTGCGCGGCCGAAATGTGGCACAGCGCGCCGAGCCAGACCTCGACCCCGTCCACGCGGGTCCCGCCGTTTTCCCGCGCGAGCGCTTCGATCTTGTGCAGCAGGTCCGTCATCAGGTGCGCTTCATGCATCCTGTGCCTCCGCATGGCCGAACGTCTCGAGCTCCCTTGCGATGTCTTCGGCAAGCGCCGGCAGGGCGCGCGCGACCGCGTCGGACATCGGGGCGCCGGTCTCGAAGCGCTCGCCCTCGACCGCGTAGACGACGCACACGGGCGGCAGCACGCCCAGCGCGCGCGCGAGCTCGATGGCCTCGGCGACGCCGAAGCCGTGCGTGGAGCAGCCGAACAGGCCCTGCGGCAGCGGATGTGCCGCCGCGTCCAGCCGGTGCAGCCGGCCGGGCTCGGCGCCCAAGGCGGCGTCGACGATGAGCGCCGCCGCGCGCCCGCGCAGGGCGTCCAGCAGCGCCGTCGCCTCGCCGCTCTGCTCGCGGATTTCCAGGCCGGGGCGGGCGCGCAGCCTGCGCACGACCTCGAGCCCCGCCGCGTCGTCCGCGCGCAGGGCGTTGCCCACCCCGATCACGAGCACCTGGCTAGCCACGCTCGACCTCCAGCCTGAGGAAGTGGCAGGAGCAGGAAATGCACGGATCGTAGTTGCGGATGGTCTGCTCGCAGCGCCAGCGCAGCGCCTCGTCCTCCATCTCCAGCCAGCCCGGCAGGAAGGCGCGCAGATCGTCCTCGATGCTGCTCTGGTTCTGCGACGTGGGCGGGACGATCTTTGCGTCGGTGATCGTACCCTGCGCGTCGATCCCGTAGCGGTGGTAGAGCAGCCCGCGCGGCGCCTCGGTGCAGGCGTAGCCGCTGCCCGCGCGGGGCTCGAGCGGCACCGCGGGACGCGGCGGCTCCTCGTAGCCCTCGATCAGCCGCAGCGCCTCGTCGCAGGCGTACAGCGTCTCGACCGCGCGCACGACGATGCTGCGGTAGGGGTTGGTGCAGACAGGGCCGAGCCCTGCGCCCCGCGCGGCCTCCTGCGCGAGCGGCGAGAGCCGGTCGAAGTTCAGGCTGTAGCGCGCGAGCGGCCCGACCAGGTAGGCGCCGCGGCCCCGGATGAGCGAGTGCAGCGCGGTCGAGCGCGCCAGGTGCCGCTCCTCGAAATGCTCGTCGTACTCGCGCGCGCCGATGTCGAGCCCCTTGCTCGAGACCACGCGCCCCTCGTTGAACGGGTACTCGTCCGGGTGGCGTAGCGCTACCAGCTCGTAGTCGCGCTCGCAGTCGGGAAACTCGAAGCCCGCCACCCAGCGCACCGTCTCGAGCGCCGCGTCGCGCGCCCACTTGAGATTTTCCGCCAGCGGAGCGAGCTCGCGCCGCGTCGGCGTACGGTAGAAGCCTCCGACGCGGACGTTGATCGGATGGATCTCGCGCCCGCCGATGAGCTGCACGATCTCGTTGCCCGCCTTCTTCAGCCGCAGCCCGCGCTCGACCTCGGCCTGATGCTCGCGAGCCATCGCGATCGCGCTCTCGTAGCCGAGGAAGTCCGGCGCGTGCAGCATGTAGATATGCAAGCCGTGGCTCTCGATCCACTCACCGCAGTACAGCAGCCGGCGCAGCGCCCGCAGCGGTGGGTCCACCGCGACGCCGAAGGCGTCCTCCATCGCGTGCACCGCGCTCATCTGATAGGCCACCGGGCAGATGCCGCAGATCCGCGCCGTGATGTCGGGCGCCTCGCCGTAGGCGCGCCCGCGCAGGAAGGCCTCGAAGAAGCGCGGCGGCTCGAAGATCCTGAGCTCGACGTCGCGCACCGCGCCGTCACGCAGGGTGACGTGCAGCGCGCCCTCGCCTTCGACCCGAGCCAGGTAGTCGACTTTGATCGTCTTACGCGTCATGGCGCCCGCTCTCCGTCCTGAATGGCTCCGCCTGGGCGTTGAAGTTGCGGAACACGCGCTGCACGTCGCGCGCTGGCATGCCCAGGGCGCGCAGCCGCTCGCCCAGCGCGCGCGGGTTGGGCGTCTCCATCGGCCCGAAGCAGCCGTAGCAGCCGCGGTGATACGATGGGCACAGCGCGCCGCAGCCGGCGTGCGTCACCGGCCCGATGCAGCCCGTGCCGTGGGCCACCATCACGCACACGTTCCCCTTCAGCTTGCACTCGATGCATACGCTGTGCGCCGGCGTCACCGGCCTGCGCCCGGCCAGAAAGGCGGAAAGCACCTCGACCAGTTGCAGCTTGTTGATCGGGCAGCCGCGCAGCTCGAAGTCGACCTTGACGTGGTCCGCGATCGGTGTCGAGGTGGACAGGGTGTCGATATAGGCCGGATTGGCGTACACGATCGAGATGAACTCCTTCACGTTCCTGAAGTTTCGCAGCGCCTGGATCCCGCCGGCAGTCGCGCAGGCGCCGATCGTGACCAGGTGCTTGGACACGCGCCTGACCTGCTGGATGCGCTCGGCGTCGTGGTGCGTGGTGATCGAGCCCTCGACCAGCGAGAGGTCGTAGGGACCTTTCGACATGGCGCGGCTCGCCTCCGGGAAGTAGGCGATCTCGACCGCACCGGCGACCGCCAGCAGCTCGTCCTCGCAGTCGAGCAGGCTGAGCTGGCAGCCGTCGCAGGAGGCAAACTTCCAGACCGCGAGCTTCGGTTTGCGCGCGCCCGCCATGTCAGATCTCGCGCACCGCGAGCCGCTCGCGGATCCGGTCGTAGCGGAGCACAGGGCCGTCCTTGCACACGAAGTCCGCCCCGAACTGGCAATGCCCGCAGTGTCCCAGCGCGCATTTCATGTTGCGCTCCATGGAAAGGTACAAGTTCTCGCGCGCCACCCCCGCGTCGCGCAGCGCGGCGACGGTGAAGCGCATCATCACCTCCGGACCGCACAGCATCGCCACCGTGTGCTCCGGGTCGAATGCCGCGCGCCGAATCAGGGTCGTGACCACGCCGACGTGCCCGTGCCATGCCCCGGTCGCATGGTCGACCGTGACCTCGATATCGACGTCGAGCCGGCGCCGCAGGTCTTCGATCTCGCGCCGGTAGAGGATCTCCTCCGGGCTGCGCGAGCCGTACAGCAGGATCAGCTTGCCGTAGCGCTCGCGCCGAGCGATCAGGCCGTGCAGTGCCGGCCGCACCGGGGCGAAGCCCAGGCCGCCCGCGGCGATCAAGACGTCGCTTCCGGCGGCCTCCTCGACCGGCCAGGCGCTGCCAAAGGGGCCGCGCACGCCGACCGAGTCGCCGCGCTTGAGCCGGGTCAGCGCGCTCGACACGGTGCCGACCGCGCGCACCGTGTGCAGCAGCGTGGTCCCGTCGCGCGCGCTGCCGCTGATGCTGATCGGGACTTCGCCGGTGCCGAAGGCGTACAGCATGTTGAACTGCCCCGGGCGGTAGGTCCAGGCGTCCTGCCCCGGCGGCGGCTCGAGTTCCAGGGTCCAGGTGTCGACCGTCTCGCGCCGCGTGCCAGCGACCCGCGCGACTTCGGGAATCATTTCTTTGCGGCTCCGTAGACGTCGAGCATCTGCAGCCGCGTGCCCTGCAGGCGGTCGATCAGGACGGGCACGAAGCGCTGCATCACCTCGTAGCCCAGGTCATGGTCGTCGTCGAGCTTGCGGCGCAGGCACACGGCGTCCAGCGAGACGGCGCGCGTCAGCTCGAGCGCGCGCGCGTCGTAGGCCCAGCGGTAGGGCGGAACGAACCAGGAGAGGCCGACCAGCTCGCCCTCGCCGAGGGTCTGGAAGGTCACCGCGCCGCCGCTCGGCGAGACCATCTCGAGTGCGACGCGGCCGTGCCGCACGAGGTAGAACTGATCCGCCTCGCCGCCCTCCCGAAACAGGTATTCACCCGCCTCGAAGCGCACGTTCTTGGCGCAGCCCACCACCAGCGCCACGAACTTCGGGTCGAGGTTCTTGAAGAACTGATGCTCCCGGATGATGCGTTCAAGCCCTTCCATGGTCTTTTCCTCTCTTAGCGCCGTCGCTTTGCCGGATCGCCCGCGCCTCCTCGGTGAGATCGATACCGACCGGACACCAGGTGATGCAGCGGCCGCAGCCAACGCAGCCCGACGAGCCGAACTGCTCCACCCAGGTGGCGAGCTTGTGCGTCATCCACTGTCGGTAGCGCGAGCGCGCGGACGGTCGCACGGCTCCACCGTGCAGGTGCGAGAAGTCGGTCGTGAAGCAGGAATCCCAGCGCCGCACGCGCTCGGCCGAGTCACCCGACAGGTCGGTCACGTCCTCCACGCTGGTGCAGAAGCAGGTCGGGCACACCATGGTGCAGTTGGCGCAGGTGAGACAGCGCCCGGCGACCTCGTCCCAGCGCGGGTGCTCGAGGTTGCGCAGCAGCAGCCCGGGCAGGCCCTCGGCCTGCAGCTCGCGCCCCATGCTCCCGGCGGTGCGCGCGACCACCGCCTCGGCTTCGGCGCGCTCCTCGGCGCTCGCCTCGCGGCGCGCCACCCCCGCCAGCATCTGCGCGCCGCGCTCGCTGCCGATTTCGACGACGAAGAAATGCCTTTCCGTGTCGAGGATTTCGGTCAAAGCGAGGTCGAAGCCGCTGCCGACCCTGGGGCCGGTCTTCATCGAAACGCAGAAGCAGGTTCCGCCCGCCATCGAGCAGTTGAGCGCGACGAGGAAGGCGCCCTCGCGCCGCGCGCGATACGCCGGATCCGCGTAGCGGTCGCCGGTCAGGACGCGGTCCTGGATCGCGATCGCATGCAGCTCGCAGGCGCGCACCCCGATGAAAGCGTAGCGAGGCGCTTCGTCCGCTGGCGCTTCGACGCGAAACCCGGCGCCGTCCCGCCTTGCGCGCCACAGGCTCAAGCGCGGCTCATGTAGGAAGCGCTTCCAGGCATGCGGCCCGACCGCGTAGCCGAACAGCGCCTGGTCGCCGCGGCGCTCGAGCCGGTAGGACCCGCCGTCCTGGCGGTCGGTCCAGCCCGCGGGAAGATCCTCGACCCGGTCGATCGCGTCGTAGACGATCGCGGCGTCGCGCAGCCTGGGCCCGATCAGCCGGTAGCCCGCTCCGCGCAGCGCGTCCAGCAGCTGCTGCAGGTCGCCCCGCTCGACCGTCCACCTCGCTTGCTGCGCTCCAGCGCTGCCCATGACGGAATTTGACCCCGCCCTGCCGGGCGCGGGTTGACGTGCGTCAATCCCGGCGCCGGAGCCCCGCTCAACCCGCGAAAACCCGCACCCAGAGCAGCCCGGCGATTGTTTTAGCGTCGGTGATGAGGCCGCCGCGGATCATGGCGACGGCCTCGTCGAAGCTCGGGGTCAGAACTTCCAAGAACTCGCCTTCATCGAGCTTCGCCTCGCGCTTTTCCAGGCCGCGGGCGAGAAAGAGCTCGATGCCCTCGTCGGTATAGGCGACCGAGGGATTGATCAGCCCGATGCGCGTCCAGTGCAAGGCGACGTAGCCCGTTTCCTCGAGCAGCTCGCGCCTCGCGGTCTCGGCATGCGGCTCGCCAGGCTCGAGCTTGCCCGCCGGCAGCTCGAGGAACTCGCGATCATGCGGGTAGCGGAACTGGCGCTCCAGCAGCACCCGGCCGTCGTCGAACAGGGCCACGATCGCGACCGCGCCGGGATGGCGCACGTACTCGCGCACCCCTTCGCCGCCGTCGGGCAGCCTGATCACGTCGCGGTAGACGCGCAGCAGCCGTCCGGCGAACACCTCCTCGCCCCGCAGCCGCTTCTCCTTCAGGTCCATCTAGAGGCTTCGGATCGCGATGTAGCAGAGCGACATCAACGACCCGGGCAGGATCCCCAGCCCGAGCACCGCCAGCCCGTTGAGCGAGAGCAGCGCTCGCATGTCGCGCGGGCCCTCGACCGGGGCGGTGTCCACGGGCTCGTCGAAGTACATCAGCTTGACCACCCGCAGGTAATAGAACGCGCCGACCAGCGACAGCATCACCGCCACCACCGCGAGCCAGACCTGTCCGGCCGTGACTGCGGCCGACAGCACCGCCAGCTTGGCGTAGAAGCCCGCCGTCGGCGGAATCCCAGCGAGCGAGAACATCAGCACCAGCATGACGAAGGCGAACCAGGGGCTGCGCCGGTTGAGGCCCTTCATGTCCTCCAGCGTCTCGCACTCGAACCCCGCGCGCGACAGGTAGAGCAGCATGCCGAAGGCGCCGAGCGACATCAGGACGTAAACGATGGTGTAGAACATCGCCGCCCCGTAGGCAACTCCTGCGCTGTAGGTATTGGTGCCGATCACGCCCGACAGCAGCCCGAGCAGCATGAATCCCATGTGCGCGATGGTCGAGTAGGCCAGCATGCGCTTGAGGTTCGTCTGCGCGATCGCGGTGATGTTGCCGACCGCCATCGACAGCAGCGCCAGCACCACCAGCATCTGCTGCCAGTCGTGGGCGAGATCGAGCATGCCATTCACCAGCAGGCGCATCGCCATTGCGAACGCGGCCAGCTTGGGCCCCGAGCCGATCACCAGCGTGACCGCGGTGGGCGCGCCCTCGTAGACGTCCGGGATCCACATGTGGAACGGCACCACGCCGAGCTTGAACGCAAGCCCCGAGACCACGAACACGAGGCCGAAGACGAGGAAATGCCGTTCGGCGGTATTGGCCGACTGGCCGGCAATCTGCTTCGCCACCTCGGGGATCGTGAGCGTGCCGGTAGCGCCGTAGATCATCGACATGCCGTACAGCAGCAGCCCGGAGGCCAGGGCGCCGAGCACGAAGTACTTCATCGCCGCCTCGGTCGAGATCGCCGAGTCGCGGTTGAGCGCCACCATTGCGTACAGGCACAGTGAGAGCAGCTCGAGCCCGAGATAGAGGCTCAGAAAGCTGTTGGCGCTCATCATCACCATCATGCCGAGCAGCGCGAACAGGAGCAGCGTGAGGAATTCGCCGCGCAGCAGGCCCCGGTCGTGCAGGTACTGGCGCGAGTACACCAGCGCGGCGGCGACCGCCAGGTAGGCGCACAGCTTGAGCAGGTGCGCCATCAGGTCGGCCACGTACAGCCCGCTGAAGGCGTAGGCCAGATGGCCGCCCGTCCCCCACATCACGAACACGGTCGCGGCGGCGCAGCCCAGCAGCACCAGCATGGCGATGATGAAGCTCGCCTCCCGGCGCGGGTCCTTGACGAACAGGTCGGCGATCATGAGCACGCAGGCGCCTGCCAGCAGCACCAGCTCCGGCAGCGCAAGGAGGAAGTCGTTCAGTGAGGCGTGGGCGCTCATCTCAGGTCTTTGGCAGCGCGACGTGGTGCAGCAGCTGGGTGACCGCGCCGTGCATCACGTCGGTGAAGGGAAGCGGGTAGATGCCCATGAACAGCACCGCGACCGCGAGCAGGACCAGCACCAGGGCCTCGCGTCCGTTGAGGTCCGTCAGCTTGGCGACGTGGTCGTTCGTCACCGCGCCGAAGATGACGCGCTTGTACAGCCAGAGCGTGTACGCGGCGCCCCAGATCAGGGTGCTCGCGGCGGCGAAGGCGATCCAGAAGTTGGCTTTCATCGCTCCCAGGATGACCATGAACTCGCCGACGAAGCCGCTGGTCGCCGGCAAGCCGCAGTTGGCCATCGCGAACAGCATCATCAGCGAGGCGAACTTGGGCATCGTATTCACCACCCCGCCGTAGTCGGCGATCCGTCGGGTGTGCATGCGGTCGTACATCACCCCCACGCAAAGGAACATCGCGGCCGAGACGAAGCCGTGCGAGATCATCTGCACCAGGCCGCCCTCGATACCGATCGCGTTGAAGATGAAGAAGCCCAGCGTGACGAAGCCCATATGCGAGATCGAGGAATAGGCGATCAGCTTCTTCATGTCGGTCTGCACCAGGGCCACCAGGCCGACGTACACGACCGCGATCAGCGACAGCGCGATCATCAGCCAGGCGAGCTCGCGCGAGGCGTCGGGCAGGATCGGCAGCGAGAAGCGGACGAAGCCGTAGGCCCCCAGCTTCAGCATGATCGCCGCCAGCACCACCGAGCCGCCGGTCGGCGCCTCGACGTGGGCGTCCGGCAGCCAGGTGTGCACCGGCCACATCGGCACCTTGACCGCGAACGCGAGCAGGAAACCGAAGAAGAGCAGGACCTGCGCGCCCAGCGGCAGCGGCAGGTTGTGCCAGTCGAGGATCTCGAAGCTGTCGCCGGACTTGTTGTAAAGGTACAGCAGCGAGACCAGCAGGAGTAGCGAGCCGGCGAGCGTGTAGAGGAAGAACTTGAGCGCCGCGTACACGCGGTTGGGGCCGCCCCAGACGCCGATGATGATGAACATCGGGATCAGGGTCGCCTCGAAGAAGACGTAGAACAGCACCCCGTCCAGTGCGGCGAAGACGCCGTTCATCAGCCCGGACAGGATCAGGAACGACGCGTAGTACTGCGACACGCGGCTTTGCACCACCGTCCAGCCGGCGATCACCACCAGGATGGTGATGAAACTGTTGAGCAGGATGAACAGCACGCTGATGCCGTCCACGCCCAGGTGGTAGTTGACGTTGAAGCGCTCGATCCAGGGGATGCTCTGGACGAACTGCATGCCCGGATTGTGCAGGTCGAAGCCGGTGTAGAGCGGGATCGTCACCGCGAATCCGAGCAGCGCGCCGATCAACGCCAGCGAGCGCTGCATCGGCGCGTTGCGCTCCCCGCGCGCCGCCAGTACCAGCAGGCCGGCGACGATCGGGACCCAGATTGCGAGCGAGAGAAGATGAGCGTTCACGAATGTCGCTTCACGTGCGCAGGAAGAAATAGGTCAGCAGCACGACCCCGATGAGCATCGTGAACGCGTACTGATAGACGAGCCCGGACTGGAACAGTCTGATCACCGAGGCGAACCAGCCGACCACCCGCGCCGAGCCGTTCACCAACACGCCGTCGATCACCGCCTCGTCGCCGCCCTTCCACAGGCCGGTGCCGAGCAGCCGCGCGCCGCGCGCGAACAGCCACTCGTAGAGTTCGTCGAAGCCGTACTTGCGGTCGACCAGCGCGTACAGCGGGCCGAACGCGATCGCGATCTTCTTCGGCAGGTCGGTGCGCACCAGGTAGAGGTAGCCGGCGAAGCCCGCACCGGCGAGGCCGAACCAGAACGGCGCTCCCTCCAGGCCGTGCAGCATGAAACTCCACACGCCGTGGTACTCCTCGTGGAACTGCTGCACGATGCTCGAGCCGAAATAGCCGTCGAACACGATCGGGCCGATCCACCAGCCGGCGGCGATGGACGGTATCGCGAGCAGCACCAGCGGCAGCGTCACCACCCAGGGCGACTCCCGCAGGTGCTCGCGCGTGTGCGCGTCCATGCGCGGCTCGCCGTGGAAGGCGTAGAACACCAGCCGGAACGAGTACAGGCCGCCGAAGAACACACCCAGCAGCAGCGCGGCGTAGGCGAAGCCGGCGCCCGGCGTGTGCGAGGCCTGCACCGCCTCGAGGATCGCGTCCTTGGAGAAGAAGCCGGCGAAGGGCGGCAGCCCCGCGTTGGCGATCGCCCCGATCAGCACCGTCAGGTAGGTGATCGGCATGTACTTGCGAAGACCGCCCATGCGCCGCATGTCCTGCTCGTGGTGCAGCGCGATGATCACCGAGCCCGCGCCGAGGAAGAGGACCGCCTTGAAGAAGGCGTGGGTCATGAGGTGAAAGATTCCGACCGAGTAGGCCGAAGCGCCGAGCGCGACGGTCATATAACCGAGCTGCGACAGAGTCGAGTAGGCGATCACGCGTTTGATGTCGTACTGGGTCACCGCGACCAGCGCCATGAAAAGCGCCGTGATGGCGCCGATCACCATCACCACCGAAAGCGCGGTCTGCGAGAGCTCGAAAAGCGGCGACATGCGCGCCACCATGAAGATCCCCGCGGTCACCATCGTCGCGGCGTGGATCAGTGCCGAGATCGGGGTCGGGCCTTCCATCGAGTCCGGCAGCCAGACGTGGAGCGGGAACTGGGCGCTCTTGCCCATCGCCCCGACGAACAGCAGGAGGCAGATCAGGGTCATGCCGGAAGCCGCGGCCGGAGCCTGCGAGAACACCGCTGCGTAGTCCAGGGTTCCGAAATGCGCCAGGATCAGCGCGATGCCGAGCAGGAAGCCGAAATCCCCCACCCGGTTGACCAGGAAGGCCTTGAGGCTGGCGTAGATCGCCGTCGGGCGCGTGTACCAGAAGCCGATCAGCAGGTAGGAGACCAGGCCGACCGCCTCCCAGCCGAAGAACAGCTGCAGGAAGTTGTTGCTCATCACCAGCATCAGCATCGAGAAGGTGAAGAGCGAGATGTAGGAGAAGAACCTCTGGTAGCCGGGGTCGTCCGCCATGTAGCCGACGGTATAGATGTGCACCATCAGCGATACGAAAGTCACCACCACCATCATCAGTACCGTCAGGCGGTCGATCAGAAAGCCGATCTCGAACTTCGTCGTGCCGCTGGTGAGCCAGGTATAGACCGTTCCGTTGAAGCTGTGCCCGTTCAGCACGTCGGCGAAAATCACGCACGAGGCGGCGAACGAGATCGCCACCGACAGGATCGTGACCCAGTGCGCTCCCGCCCGTCCGATCGCGCGCCCGAACAGTCCGGCGATGATCGCGCCCGCGAGCGGCACCAGGGGCACGACCAGATAGAGAATCTTCATCGCGAACATTTGTATTCTTCTCAGCCTTTCAGGGAATCCAGGTCCTCGACGTCTATCGTGTTCAGATTGCGGAACAGGACCACCAGGATCGCCAGCCCGATCGCCGACTCCGCGGCCGCGACGGTGAGGATGAAGAACACGAACACCTGCCCGGCAATGTTGCCCAGGTAGTGCGAGAAGGCGATGAAATTCAGGTTGACCGCGAGCAGCATCAGCTCGATCGCCATCAGCAGAATGATGATGTTGCGCCGGTTGAGGAAGATCCCGACCACGCTGATCGAGAACAGCACGGCGCCGAGCACCAGGTAGTGGTTCAGGGTGAGCGGACCCATCAGTCGTCCCTTTCCGCCGGCATCGAGACCAGCCGCACGCGGTCCTCGCGCCGCACCTTCACCTGCTCGGAGGGGTTCTGACGGCGCGTGTCCTTGCGCCGGCGCAGGGTCAGGGCGATCGCCGCGATGATTGCCACCAGCAGGATGACCGCGGAGACCTCGAACGCGTAGGCGTACTGGGTGTACACGACCAGGCCGAGCTCCTTGGTATTGCTGTAGCCGGAGGCCGCCTCGGCGGGCGGCGAGGTCTCGAATACGTGGCGCGCAAGCAGCGCGATCATCTCGAACACCATGATGCCGCCCACCACGATCGCCAGCGGCAGGTTGCGCCAGAACCCCTCGCGCAGGCGCTCCAGGTTGATGTCGAGCATCATCACCACGAACAGGAACAGCACCATGACCGCGCCGACGTAGACCAGCACCAGCGCGATGGCAAGGAACTCGGCCCGCAGCAGCAGCCAGATCCCCGCCGCGGTGAAGAACGACAGCACCAGGTACATGGCGCTGTGGACCGGGTTGCGCGCGGTGATCACGCGCAGCGCGGCCAGCAGGAGGATCGCCGAGAAGGCGTAAAAAAGGACGGTTTCGAACATTCGTTCTTGTTGCTTATCTGTAGGCGGCGTCTGCCGCGCGGTCCTTCGCGATTTGTTCCTCGTAGCGGTCGCCGACAGCGAGCAGCATCGGCTTGGTGTAATAGAGATCTCCGCGTTTCTCCCCGTGGAACTCGAAGATCCTGGTTTCGACGATCGCATCCACCGGGCAGGCTTCCTCGCAGAATCCGCAGTAGATGCACTTGATCAGGTCGATGTCGTAGCGCGTGGTGCGGCGCGTGCCGTCGGCGCGCTGCTCCGACTCGATATGAATCGCGAGCGCGGGACAGACCGCCTCGCACAATTTGCACGCGATGCAGCGCTCCTCGCCGTTCGGATAGCGGCGCAGCGCGTGCAGGCCGCGAAAGCGCGGGCTCTGCGGAGTCTTTTCTTCCGGGAACTGCACCGTGACCTTGCGTGCGAACGCGTGCCGGCCGGTCAGCATCAGGCCGCGCACGAGCTCCAGCAGCAGGAAGCTCTTGAAGAATTCGGCGATGCGTTTCATGTCGCCCCTCTAGCTCCAGATGTTCCAGGGCGTCTGCATCCACGCTCCGATCACCGCCAGCCAGATTAGCGTCACAGGGATGAAAATCTTCCAGCCCAAACGCATGATCTGGTCGTAGCGGTAGCGCGGGAACGTGGCGCGGAACCACAGAAACATCGAGACGATGACGAAGACCTTGAGCAGCAGCCAGGCGAACGGCGGCACCGCGTTGAACAGCGCCGAGTCGATCGGCGGCTGCCAGCCGCCGAAGAACATCACGGCGGTCAGGGTGCTGATCAGGATCATGTTCATGTATTCGGCGAGGAAGAACAGCGCGAACGCCATGCCCGAGTACTCGATCATGTGACCGGCGACGATCTCCGACTCGCCCTCGACGACGTCGAACGGCGCGCGGTTGGTCTCCGCCACGCCGGAGACGAAGTACACCACCAGGATCGGCAGCAGCGGCAGCCAGTTCCAGGACAGGAAATTGAGCCCCATCGTCGCGAACATGCCGCGGCCCTGCGAATTGACGATGTCCGACAGGTTGAGGCTGCCCGACACCATCAGCACCACCACCAGCGCGAAGCCCATCGCGATCTCGTAGGACACCATCTGCGCCGCCGAGCGCATCGCGCCCAGGAAGGCGTATTTCGAGTTCGATGCCCAGCCCGCGACGATCACGCCGTATACCCCCATCGACGTCAGCGCCATCAGGTAGAGCAGGCCCGCATTGATGTTCGACAGCACCACCTCGGGGGCGAAGGGCACCACCGCCCACGCCGCCAACGCCGGCGCGATCATCAGGATCGGCCCGAGGATGAACAGGCCCGTGTCCGCGTTGGTGGGGACCACGATCTCCTTCAGCAGCAGCTTCACCGCATCGGCGATCGGCTGCAGCAGCCCAAGCGGACCGACCCGGTTGGGGCCGATGCGGATCTGCATCCAGCCGATCAGCTTCCTCTCCCACAGTGTGAGGTAGGCCACGCAAAGCATCAGCGGCAGCACGATGCAGACGATGAACACGATGTCGGCGGCAGTGGTGTAAACCGCGGGGCCCCATTCGGAACCGAACCAGGCAACTGATTGGTTAAGAAACCATTCGGTCATCTAGGCCGCCTTCCCCACCGCGAGCTTGTCCAGCGTCAGCGTGCCGAACATCGGGCCCAGCCCCGCGGTCGACGGGTGCGCCGCGGCGACCCGCACGCATTCGTCGGGGAGCCGGTCGTCCAGCGCGGCCGCGAGCCGCGCCTCGCCCTGCCCCTGCTTCACCAGCACCGGCTGGCCGGCGGCGACGCCGAGCTTCGCCATCAGCTTCGCGTTCATCCACGCGCGCGGCGGCTGGGCGTCGCGCGTCTTCTGCAGCGAGGGTGCCCGTCGCACCAGCGGGTCGGCGAAGTAGATCGGCACGTCGGCGATGCGTTGCACACCGGCGGGCTTGGTTGCCAACGGCTTTTGTTGAAATGAAATCTCATTCGAGAGCTGCGCAGCGATGTCCTTGCCGTGCAGGCACTCTTCCCTCACCTGCTCGCAACTGTCGTACTCGAAGCCCTGCACGCCGAGCAGCGTGCCGAGCACGCGCAGCACCTTCCAGGCCGGGCGCGCCTCGCCCAGCGGCCGCACCGCCGCGTGGAACGTCTGCAGCCGGCCCTCGGTGCTGACGAAGCTGCCCGGCGTCTCGCTGAACGGCGCGATCGGCAGCATCACCTGCGCGTAGTCCGCCGCCGCGCCCTTGAACGCCGACAGCGCGACCACGAACTGCGCCTGGCGCAGCGCGCCAAGCGCGGCCTGCGGGTCGGCGCAATCGAGCTCGGGCTCCGCGTTGAGCAGCAGGTAGGCGCGGCGCGGCCTCGCGATCAGCTCGGCCGCGTTGCCCCCGATCGGCAGGCCGGCGATGTAGCCGCCGACCGAATTTGCCGCTTCGCCGAGAAAGCCGACTTTGACGCCGAGCGCCTGCGCCGCGGCATGGATGCGCGCCGCCTCGGGATGCTGCTGGGCGAAGTTGCCGAGCAGCACCGCCGCGTTCTTTCCCCCACTCAGCACTTCCTTGAAACCCGGGATTTGATCGGGAATTTCCGAGGGCGCCGCGATCTTCCTGCTCGCGACCGGCATCAGCCAGTCGTCGTCGACCGAATGCAGGACGTGGATCTGGGTGCCTCGCTTCGCAGCCTGGCGCAGCCGGTGCGCGATCAGCGGATGGTCCTTGCGCAGGAACGAGCCGACCACCAGCACCCGGTCGAGCGCTCCCAGCTCGGCCACCGGCATGCCGAGCCAGGGAATGCCGCCCTTGCCGTCGGCCGAGAAATCTGACTGGCGCAGGCGGAAATCCGCCCCGCCGCCGAGCCCGCCCGTGAGCCGCTGCAGCAGGTAGAGCTCTTCGAGCGTGCTGTGCGGGGTAGCCAGCGCGCCGAGGTCGGCCCCGGCCGCCTCGAGGCCGGCGCAGACCGCGTCGAGCGCCGTTTCCCAGTCGGTCTCCTGCCAGCGCCCGTCGCGCTTGACCATCGGCTGAGTGAGCCGGGCGTCGCTGTCGAGCGCCTCGTAGGAATAGCGGTCCTTGTCGGATAGCCAGCACTCGTTGATCGCCTCGTTCTCGAGCGGCAGCACGCGCATGACGCGGTTCAGCTTGGTCTGCACGATCAGGTTCGATCCCAGCCCGTCGTGCGGCGAAATCGACCTGAGGCGGTCCAGCTCCCAGGTGCGCGCGCTGTAGCGGAACGGCTTCGAGGTGAGCGCACCGACCGGGCACAGGTCGATCATGTTGCCCGAGAGCTCGGAGTCGACCGTCTTGCCGACGAAGGCCACGATCTCGGCGTGCTCGCCGCGGCCGATCATGCCGAGCTCCATCACTCCGGCGATCTCCTGGCCGAAGCGCACGCAACGGGTGCACTGGATGCAGCGCGTCATCTCTTCGGCCGCCACCAGGGGGCCGATGTCCTTGTGCAGCACCACGCGCTTTTCTTCCTGGTAGCGCGAGCCGCTCTTGCCGTAGCCCACCGCGAGATCCTGCAGCTGGCACTCGCCGCCCTGGTCGCAGATCGGGCAGTCGAGCGGGTGGTTGATCAGCAGGAACTCCATCACCCCGTTTTGCGCCTTCTTGGCCGCGGGCGAATGGGTCCAGACTTTCATGCCGTCGGTGGCCGGCGTGGCGCAGGCCGGCAGCGGCTTAGGCGCCTTTTCGACCTCGACCAGGCACATGCGGCAGTTGGCCGCGATGGAAAGCTTGCTGTGGTAGCAGAAGTGCGGAATGTAGATGCCGAGCTTGTTGGCGCCCTGCATCACCGTGGCGCCGGCCTCCACCTCCACCTGCCTGCCGTCGACCTCGAATGTGGGCATCTCAGGCCGCCTTCGCGATCGCGGGGTCGCCGTGCGCGCCGGCGCGCCCCCACTTGGGTTCGATTTCGCCCTGCACCAGGCAGCGCTTGTGCTCGATGTGGTGCACGAATTCGGCGCGGAAGTGCTTGATGAAGCTCTTCACCGGCAGCGCCGCGGCGTCGCCCAGCGCGCAGATGGTGCGGCCGGCGATGTTGTCCGAGACGTCGTCCAGCAGCGCCAGGTCCTCCATGCGCCCGCGCCCGGTCTCGATCCGGTTCACCACCCGGTAGAGCCAGCCGGTGCCCTCGCGGCAGGGCGTGCACTGGCCGCAGGACTCCTCGAAATAGAAGTACGACAGGCGCTCCAGTGCTCGCACCATGCAGGTCGTCTCATCCATCACGATCACCGCGCCCGAGCCGAGCATCGAGCCGGCCTTGGCGATCGAGTCGTAGTCCATGTCGGTGGCCATCATGATTTCGGCCGGCAGCACCGGCATCGACGAGCCGCCGGGAATCACGGCCTTCAGCTTTCTGCCGCCGCGCACCCCGCCCGCCATCTCGAGCAGCTTGGCGAACGGCGTGCCGAGCCGGACCTCGTAATTGCCCGGCTTGTTGACGTGGCCGGTCACGGAAAAGATCTTGGTGCCGCCGTTGTTCGGCTTGCCCAGAGCGAGGAAGGCGTCGCCGCCGTGGTTGATGATCCAGGGCACTGCGGCGAAGGTCTCGGTGTTGTTGATCGTGGTCGGCCGGCCGTAGACACCGAAGCTGGCGGGGAACGGCGGCTTATAGCGCGGCTGGCCCTTCTTGCCCTCGAGCGACTCGAGCAGCGCCGTTTCCTCGCCGCAGATATAGGCGCCATAGCCCGGGTGCGCGTGGAGCTGGAAGCTGAAGCCGGAGCCCAGGATGTTGCTGCCGAGATAGCCGGCGCGGCGGGCCTCCTCCAGCGCTTCCTCGAACTGCTCGTACTCGGCCCAGATCTCGCCGTGGATGTAGTTGTAGCCGGTCGCGGCGCCCATCGCGTAGCCGCCGATGATCATGCCCTCGATTACCATGTGCGGGTTGTAGCGCAGCAGGTCGCGGTCCTTGCACGTGCCCGGTTCGCCCTCGTCCGAGTTGCACACCACGTACTTCTCGCCCGTGTACTGCTTCGGCATGAACGACCACTTCAGCCCGGTCGGGAATCCTGCCCCGCCCCGGCCGCGCAGTGCCGACTTCTTCAGCTCGGCGATCACCTGTTCCGGCGGGGTCTTCTCGCTCAGCAGCTTCTTCAGCGCGCTGTAGCCGCCGCGCTTCTCGTAGTCGGCGAGATGCCAGTTCGCTCCGTCGAGGCCGGTCATCAGGATTGCATCGGGTCCGTAATCGAGCATCTCAGCCCTTTCCCGCGAGCTCGTCGATCAGCGCGTCGAGCTTTTCCTTGGACATGTAGTCGCACATGCGCTTGTTGTTGACCAGCACCACCGGCGACATGGCGCAGGCGCCCATGCACTCGCCCTCGCGCAGAGTGAACTTGCCGTCCGGCGTGGTTTCGTTGAAGTCGATGCCGAGCTTCTGCTTCAGGTGGTCGGCGGCCTCGAGCGAGCCTTGCAGGCCACAGGGCAGGCAGGTGCAGACCGTGAGCTTGTGCTTCGCGGTCGGCTCGAGGTTGTACATGTTGTAGAACGTGGCGACCTCGTACACAGCGACCGGCGCCATGCCGAGGTAGCTCGCGACGAAATCCATCGTCTCGGTCGCGAGCCAGCCCTTCTCGTCCTGGGCGATGATCAGCGCCGCCATCACGGCGGACTGCTTCTGGTCGACGGGGTACTTGGCGACCTCGCGATTGATTTTCTTCAGGGCGTCGGGAGAAAGCATCAGCGCTCGCTCATCTGTCGATATCGCCGAAAACGATGTCCATGGTGCTGATGATCGCCACCGCGTCGGCGAGCATATGGCCGGTGGCCATCTCGTTCATCGCGGAAAGGTGGCAGTAGGCCGGCGAGCGCAGTTTCATGCGGTAGGGCTTGTTGGAACCATCGGAGATGAAGTACACGCCAAACTCGCCCTTCGGATGCTCGACGCCGGCGTAGGCCTCGCCCTCGGGCACGTGCATGCCTTCGGTGAAGAGCTTGAAGTGGTGAATCAAGTCCTCCATGTTGGCCTTCATCTCGGCGCGCGGAGGCGGCGCGACCTTGTTGTTGTGCACCATCACCGGGCCGGGGTTGTTGCGCAGCCACTCGATGCACTGCTTGACGATCCGGTTTGATTGGCGCATTTCCTCGATCCGCACCAGGTAGCGGTCGTAGGTGTCGCCGTTCGTGCCCACCGCAATGTCGAAATCGAGCCGGTCGTAGACCTCGTAGGGCTGCTTCTTGCGGATGTCCCATTCGATACCCGAGCCGCGCAGCATCGGCCCGGTGAAGCCGAGCGCAAGCGCGCGCTCGGGCGAGACCACCCCGATGCCCACCGTGCGCTGCTTCCAGATCCGGTTCTCGGTCAGCAGCGTCTCGTAATCGTCCACGTACTTCGGGAAGCGCTCGGTGAAATCCTCGATGAAGTCGAGCAGCGATCCCTGCCGGTTGCGATTCAGCTCCTTCAGATCGCGCTCGCTGCGGAAACGCGACGGCTGGTACTGCGGCATCGCGTCAGGCAGGTCGCGATAGACCCCGCCCGGCCGGTAATAGGCGGCATGCATGCGCGCGCCGGAGACCGCCTCGTAGCAGTCGAGCAGGTCCTCGCGCTCGCGGAAGCAATACAGGAACACCGTCATCGCGCCGAGGTCGAGGCCCAGCGTGGCGAGCCCGAGCAGGTGGTTCAGGATGCGGGTGATCTCGTCGAACATGACGCGGATGTACTGCGCACGGATCGGCACTTCGATGCCCAGCAGCTTCTCCAGCGAGAGGCAGAACGCGTGCTCGCTGCACATCATCGAGATATAGTCGAGCCGGTCCATGTAGGGCAGCGACTGGATGTACATGCGCGATTCGGCGAGCTTCTCGGTCGCGCGGTGCAGCAGGCCGATATGGGGATCGGCGCGCTGGACCACCTCGCCGTCCATCTCGAGCACCAGCCGCAGCACGCCGTGCGCCGCGGGATGCTGCGGACCGAAGTTGACCGTATAGTTGCGGATCTCGGGCACTAGCGGGACTCCTCGCCGTAGTGCTCTTCGCGCACGACGCGCGGCGTGATCTCGCGCGGCTCGATCGTCACCGGCTGGTAGATCACCCGCTTCTGCTCCGGGTCGTAGCGCATCTCAACGTAGCCCGAGACCGGGAAATCCTTGCGGAACGGGTGACCGATGAAACCGTAGTCAGTGAGGATCCGGCGCAAGTCGGGGTGGCCCTCGAAAATTATGCCGATCAGGTCGAAGGCCTCGCGCTCATACCAGTTGACGCTCGGCCAGACGTCGATCACCGAATCCAGTCTTGGAAAATCGTCGTCGGGACAGAACACTCGCACCCTCAGGCGCCAGTTCCTGCTCACCGACAGCAGATGCAGGACCGCGGCGAAGCGCTCATGCTGCCAGGGCTGCGCGCCGTAGGTCGAATAGTCGACGCCGCACAGGTCGATCAGCTGCTCGAAGCGCAGCTCCGGGTGGTCGCGCAGCGCGAGTGCCACCTCGTGATAATCGGCGGCCCGGACTTCGAGAGTGATCTCGCCGATCCGCTCGACGAGCTTCGCATCCTTGCCCTGGAGCGCGCTCTGCAGCGCGTCGTGCAGCCGTTGCAGTCGAGGGCTCATCTAGCGATGGTGTTGGTCCGTTTGATCTTGTTCTGCAGCTGCACCAGGCCGTACAGCAGCGCCTCGGCGGTAGGCGGGCAGCCGGGCACGTAGACATCGACCGGCACGACGCGGTCGCAGCCCCGCACCACCGAGTACGAGTAGTGGTAGTAGCCGCCGCCGTTGGCGCAGGAGCCCATCGATACCACCCAGCGCGGCTCGGGCATCTGGTCGTACACCTTGCGCAAGGCGGGGGCCATCTTGTTGCACAGCGTTCCGGCCACGATCATCACGTCGGACTGGCGTGGGCTGGGGCGGAACACGATGCCGAAGCGGTCGAGGTCGTAGCGCGCGGCGCCCGCCTGCATCATCTCGATCGCGCAGCACGCGAGCCCGAAGGTCACCGGCCAGAGCGAGCCGGTGCGGGTCCAGTTGATCAGCTTGTCCGCCGTGGTCGTGACGAACCCCTGCTGCAGGACGCCTTCTATTCCCATTCCAGCGCTCCTTTCATCCACTCGTAGACAAATCCGACCACCAGGATGCCGAGAAACATCATCATCGCCAGGAAGCCGAACAGACCGATCTGGTTGATCACCACTGCCCAGGGAAACAGGAATGCGATCTCGAGGTCGAACAGAATGAACAGGATCGCCACCAGGTAGTAACGCACGTCGAACTTCATGCGTGCATCTTCGAAGGCCTCGAAACCGCACTCGTAGGGCGAGTTCTTTTCGGCGTCCGGATGGTGCACCCCAAGCACCGCGCCCAGCGCCATCGGCAGCACGCCTATGGCAAGGCCGACCAGGATGAACAGCAGAACCGGAAAATACTCGCTCAGCATGTTGCCCGTCATACTTATCTCGGTTGCACGAAAGCCGGAAAGTTCCGGCGTTTACGAACATCTGGTGCCCACGAGCAGACTCGAACTGCTACGGCTGTTTAGGCCACTAGCCCCTCAAGCTAGCGTGTCTACCAATTTCACCACGTGGGCGATGAATTCGATCTACGAATTATCCTCCAATTGAACGCTCTGCTCTGCTCAGTTCGGTATCTCTTTCGCTTTTGACGAGCCCCCTTGCGCCGGCGCGCTGGGCGCCGCGGGCTTCGGCTTCGCCGCGGGCTTGGCGGCTGCCGGCAGCTCCTTCACCGAGTCCATTATCCCGCCCGAAGCTTGCGGCTGATGAGTGGCAAAATACGACAAACCGAGACTCGAGATGAAAAACAGCGTCGCGAGTGCTGCTGTCAGTCGCGAAAGGAAGTTCGCCGAGCCGGTGGCGCCGAACAGACTCGCCGAGGAGCCGCCGCCGAAGCCCGACCCCATATCGGCGCCCTTGCCGTGCTGAAGCAGTACGAGCCCGATGATTCCGAGCGCGACCAGGATATGCAGCACGACGATCAGCTTGGTCCAGAATTCCATATTCATCCTCTAGTTTTCCGCGGCGCGGAGAATCTGCAGGAAATCCTCCGCAACCAGTGATGCGCCGCCGATCAGTCCGCCGTCGACGTCGGCCATCGACAAGAGCGCCTTCGCGTTCGCCGGCTTGACGCTGCCTCCGTAGAGGATCCGCAACTGCGCGGCGACGCCCCCGTTCCGCTCTGCAACCCGGCCGCGCAGGAACGCATGTACCGCCTGGGCCTGCTCGGGCGTCGCGTTGCGCCCCGAGCCGATTGCCCACACCGGCTCGTAGGCCAGCACCGACTGTGCCAGCGCGGCGTCGCCCGCTTTCTCGAGCACCGCATCGAGCTGGCGCTCCACCGTGCGCTCGGTGCCTCCCGCGTCGCGTTCGGCCAGCGTTTCGCCAACACACAGGATCGGCGTCAGCCCGGCGGCCTGCGCGGCGACGAACTTCGCTGCCACCTGGGCGTCGGTCTCGCCGAAAAGCTGCCGGCGCTCGGAATGACCGACCAGTACGTAGCGGCAATCGAACTCCGCCAGCATCGCCGCCGAGACTTCCCCGGTGAATGCGCCCTTCGAATGCTCGCTAACGTTCTGCGCGGCCCAGCCGATCGGCGTACGCGCCAGCTGCACCGCGGTCTCCGCGAGGTAGGGAAAGGGCACGCACACCGCGCACTCGACACCTGATATGTCGCTCATGCCCTTGATGACGGCGTCCAGCAGCATCCGGTTCGCCGTCCGGCTGCCGTGCATTTTCCAGTTGCCGGCGACCAGCCGAGCGCGCATTCCGATTCCGTTCAAAAAACCGTGGAATTCTACCGTGCGCGGGTGTGCAGGGTCAACGAAAGACCCCGCGCGAGATCAACGCCTTGCGGTGTACTCGGCGCGCCGGCGGAAGGCGCCGCGGGCCGCATCGCGCGCAAGCCGCGCGCCCTGCGCGTCCATGATGTCGTACAGGCGCCGCCCGATTGTGTCCTGCGCAGGCCGCAACAGTGCCGGCAGGCGCACCGCGCGGCTCAGGGCACGCGTTTCCATCGCGTACAGGCGCAGGATGTCGGCAAGCAGAGATTCGAACTCCTCGGGCGCATAGCATTCGCGCAGCGCTTTGCGTAGTCCGCGGCCGGTGCTCCAGGTGACGAGGATGCGATACGCCGCGCCGAGCAGTTTCCCGATGCGCTGCCTGCGCAGCGGCAGGATTTCGTCGTAGCGAACCACGATGCCGATCGGCAACCTGCCGACCTGCGCGAGAAAATCGCCGTCGATGGCCCTGCCCTGCGCAAGCAGCGCTTCGACCGCGTGCTCGCCCGGCGGCTCGCCGCCCGTGCGGGCCTCGCTCGCGCGGCGGATGACGAGCGCGTCCTTGCGTACTTCCTTCGCCACGTTGCGCGCCAGTAGCGGCTCGAGGTGGGGTAGCGCCAGGCGCAGCGGCAGCGTCGCCCGCAGCGCCTGGGTCGTGCGCCGGCTGTAGGTTTCCAGGATCCGGCGGTCCAGCTCGGCGAGAACGCGCACCCGATCCATCGGCGCGCGGATCCGGTCTCAGCTTGGCTGCGGCTTGACTGCGCGGTGGAAGCCGAGCATGCCGTAGAGCACCGTCTTGGAGGTGACTTCGACGTAGCCGAGCTCGCGCAGCACGACCGAAAGCTCCTCGGCCGAGTAGAACATCTCCAGCGCGTGGATGAAGTATTGCTTGCAATTGAGCGCCGCGGGCCCGCTCTGGAACAGCAGGCCGGTGAACGCCAGGCACATGCGCAGGTAGGCGTAATAGGTCTTTTCGACGAAGCGGCTGCGCGGGCGCAGCATGTCGCAGTGGTGGAAGTGCCCGCCCGGCTTGAGCACGCGCAGTATTTCCTGGAACACGCGCCGCACCCGCAAGTGCCGCGAGGCGAATTGGAGCGTCACGACGTCGAAGTGATTGTCCGGGAACGGCAGCTCGTGCACATCGCCGATCGTGCTCGCGATGGTAAATCCTCGCGCGTTGGCGCGCTGCCGCCCGACCTCCTGCATCTCGGCGCTGCGGTCGATGGCGTGCACGTGCAGGCTCGGCTCGCGCTCGAGCAGGGCGATGCCGATCGCATTGGTTCCGGCGCAGACGTCCAGCACCCGTTCGCCGGGCTTGACGTCGACGGTCGACATAAAGCTGCGCAGGAACCAGCTCCACAGTCCGAGGCTGGCGATGTTGTTGGCCCTGTCGTAGTAAGGCGCGACGTCGGCGAATACCTCGTTCAGGTCGTTGGTCCAGACGTTTTGGAAGCGCTGCTCGCGCAGCTCCTCGCGAATGGCAAGCGGCGGCGGTGGTGTCATAGGCGGTGTTCCCCCCCTTCGTTCTTCGAATGATGCAACTGGCATTAGATTAGCAGCAAGTAGGCCGCCGCGGCCACGCTTGCGGCCACGGCAATCGCATAGACGATCGTGGCGACCAGGGTATCGGCCCGGACCCCCAGGTCGTAGCAGGTGATCCGCAGGCGGTGGGCGGCGCTCCAGAGGGACAGGAACACCACCCCGACGATCGCGATCTTGACCAGCCAGTGCGCCGCGAAGGCGTGCATCCGGTCGTAGGCCAGCAGGTCGGGCGCGTGCCCGAGCGCGGCGAGCAGGGTCAGCAGGATCAGGACCGGGGTCAGGAACGCGGTCAGCGTGCCGCCCGCGGCGAAAGGCCCCCAGACGATCGGCTTGTTCGACTTGGCCATGCTAAAAGGCTCCCGCGAGAAACAGAACGACCAGCGACAACAGGCCCCAGACCGCGAAGTGCGCGCCCGATATGATCCTGTCGGCGACGAATTCCTCGCCCCGCTGGACTGGCAGCGCCTTAGGCGTGAGCCGGAACCAAGTCACGGCGTGATAGACCGTAAACGCCAGCGCGAGCAGCTGCAGCACGATGCTCGCCGGGCCGCGCAGCGCTTGCAGAAATGCGGCCCAGGCTTCGGGGCCCTGCGCAAGCCGCGCCAGCCCCCACACCATCATCAGCGTCCAGCCGCCGATGAACAGGCACGAGAATTCGCGCAGCATGTAGCGCAGGTAGCGCGGGTGGCGCGTCAGCCACTCCCGGCCAAGCTTCCGTACGTAGGGTTTGCGGCTCATGATTTCAGCCATGGCATCGTGTGCTCGAGGTACCAGTCGACGGTGCTCTTGATCTTCACCTGCTGCAGCGCCGCGGCGGGATCGACGTGCTCGGGGCACACCTCGGAGCACGCGCCGACGAAAGCGCACTCCCACACGCCCTCGGTGGCGGCGATCTCCTGCTGGCGCTCCTCGCGCCCGCCGTCGCGCGAATCCTGGTTGTAGCGGTGGGCGAGCGAGATCGCGGCCGGGCCGATGAATTTCGGGATCAGGCCGTACTCCGGGCATGCCGCATAGCACAGCATGCAGTTGATGCAGAGCGTGAACTGCTTGTAGCGCTTGAGCTGCGCCGGCGTCTGGCGGTACTCGCCGTCCTCCAGCGCCTTCGGCTCCCTGGGAATCAGGTACGGTTTGACCCGCTTGAGCTTGGCGACGAAGTCGTCGATTACGGTGACCAGGTCGCGCTCGATCGGGAAATGCGCCAGCGGCTCGACGCGGATGACGCCCTCGTAGTCGCGCAGGAACGACTTGCAGGCGAGCCTGGGCTCGCGGTTGATCATCATGCCGCAGCTGCCGCAAACCGCCATATGGCAGGACCAGCGGTAGCTCAGGGTCGGATCGATGTTCTCCTTGATGTGGTTGAGCGCATCGAGCACCACCCACTCCTCGCGGCACGTGACGGAGTAGCGCTGGAAATGCGGCTCCAGGTCAGTCTCCGGGTTGTAGCGCAGGACCTCCAGCTCGACCACGCGCTCGCTCATTCGTGGCCTCCGGAGTAGTCGCGCACGCCCGGCTGCGACTTGGTGATCACCACGTCGAGATAGTCGACGTGCGGCGCCGCCTCGCCCCGGTAGTGCGCGAGGGAATGCCTGAGGTAGCGCTGGTCGTCGCGCTCGACGAAGTCCAGCCGCTGGTGCGCGCCGCGCGACTCCTTGCGCTCGAGCGCGCTCATCGCGACCGCCTCGGCACAGTCGAGCATCGAGCCCAGCTCGAGCGCCTGCAGCAGGTCGGTGTTGTAGACGTTGGTCTTGTCGTGAAGCTCGATCTGCGCGTAGCGCCGGCGCAGCTCCGCCAGCTTGGCGCAGGCCTCGGTGAGCCCCTCGCCGCTGCGGTAGATGCCGGCGTTCTGCTCCAACGTGTGCATCATCTCGCGGCGCAATCCGGCGAGCGACTCCGTGCCGCCGGCGCGCTGGAACAGCTCGCGCACTTTCGCCTGCGCGTCCTTGGCTCGCGCCTCGAGGGCCGCTTCGTTGCCCGGCCCGGCGCCGGAGGCGAGGTATTCGGCGGCGCTGAGCGCCGCGCGGCGGCCGAACACCAGCAGCTCGGTGAGGGAATTGGAGCCCAGGCGATTCGCGCCGTTGATGCTCACGCAGGCGCACTCGCCGGCGGCGAACAGGCCCGCGAGCGGCGTCGCGGCGCGGATGTCGGTATGAATGCCCCCCATCATGTAGTGCACCACCGGGCGCACCGGCACCGGATCGCTGACCGGGTCGACTCCCATGTAGCTGATCGACATGTCGCGCACCAGCGGCAGGCGCTCGTTGATCTTCTTCTCGCCCAGGTGACGCATGTCGAGCAGCATTGCGTCGCCCCACTGGGTGGCGATCATGTTGCCCTTCTGTTGCTCGTGCCAGAAGGCCTGGCTGACGCGGTCGCGCGGCCCGAGTTCCATCGTCTTCAGCACCGGTTTGCCGAGCGGCGTTTCCGGCCCCATGCCGTAGTCCTGCAGGAATCGCCGGCCGCTCTTGTTGAGCAGAACCCCGCCCTCGCCGCGGCAGGCCTCGGTCAGCAGCGTTCCGGTGCTCGGCAGCCCGGTCGGGTGGTACTGGACGAACTCCATGTCCTTGAGCGGCACGCCGGCGCGGTAGGCGAGCGCCATGCCGTCGCCGGTCTTGATCGCGCCGTTGGTAGTGAACGGGAACATGCGTCCGGCGCCACCGCCGGCGATGATTACCGCGCGGGCGCGGATCTGGCGCATCTGGCCGCTGCGCATCTCGATCGCGGTCAGGCCCTGGCAGCGGCCGTCGTCGACTAGCAGCTCGGTCGCATAGTATTCGTCGAAGCGCTCGATCGACGGGTATTGGAGCGAGGTCTGGAACAGCGTGTGCAGGATGTGGAAGCCGGACTTGTCGGCAGCGAACCAGGTCCGCTGCTTCTTCATGCCGCCGAAGGGACGCACCGCGACCGAGCCGTCGGCCTCGCGGCTCCACGGGCAGCCCCAGTGCTCGAGCTGGGTCAACTCGCGCGGCGCTTCCCGCACCAGGTAATCGACCGCGTCCTGGTCGCACAGCCAGTCGCCGCCGCCGACCGTGTCGTTGAAATGATGATCCAGGCTGTCGTCGGCCTTGACGACCCCCGCCGCGCCGCCCTCGGCCGCGCAGGTGTGGCTGCGCATGGGGTAGACTTTCGAGATCAGCGCGATTCGCAGCTTTGGATCGGCCTCGGCGAGGGCGATCGCGGCGCGCAGCCCCGCGCCGCCCGCCCCGATAATTGCCACGTCAGTCTGTACCGTTTCCATCCCTTCTTGTTCCGTGCTTCGGGTCTGCCGGAACTATGCGCCGATCAGCGCCGACGCATTTGATCTCGGTCAATCCGCGGCAGGCCCCCCGGCCTCGCCTAGCGAACGACTCGGTCTATGCTCAGTTGCAAGCCGCTGGTGCCGGGCGCGACCGGAGCGCTCGTTCCCTCGAGGTCGCCCGGATGCGGCAGCGCGTTGCCTGACTTCGAGATGCGCGCGCCGACCACGACCTCGGATTGTTCCGAGAGCTTGCTGCCCACCGCCATCGCCTCGCTGTCGTCGAGGCGGAACTGGTACGGCAGCTGCGACGCCGCCACACGCTGGATCGCCACAGGCATGGGGGGCCCCTTCACGGGGCGCGCGAACACGAACAGGGTGTCTCCGGGCTCGACCTGCGATGCCAGGTCCTGGGCAAGCTTCACCGTGCCGGTAATCGCCTTGGAACTCACCGCGGCTTCGGCGTTCTTTGCCGGCGCGGGCGCCGACGCCGGCTCCGGAAGATGGCCTGCGCGGCGTGCCTCTTCGATGCTGTTTTCGACCGCATGGCGGAAGTCCGATCCGGGCGCGAGCTCCGCCAGGCTGCGTTCCCAGTACTTCACCGCGTCGGCGTAGTTCTTCTGCGAAAATTCGGCGCTGCCGGCAAGCGCAAGCAACTTGACGTTCTTCGGATCGATCTTGAGCCCCCGCTGGACGATCTGCATCGGCTCGCCCACGAGGCTGCCGCCGCGCGCCATTGCCAGCGCATCGGCAAAGTCCGCGAGCAGTGCGGCATCGTCGCCCACCAAGGCCACCGCATGCCCATAGGCGTCCACCGAGTCCTGGAAACGCCCGAGCACCGCGTAGGAGCGCCCGAGCATGGTCCAGCCGGTGGCGTCGTCGGGGTTCTTCTTCAGCCGTTCGGCGAGCTTTTCGACCAACTTGGTCATCTCCGCGGGGGTAACCGGATGCCCCTCCCGCTGCACGACCGGATTGATCGCGCTCATGTCGCCGAACTGCAGATAGCCGAGTACCGCGAGCAACGGCAGCGCGATCGCGACCGCCAGCGCCGCCCACAGCGTCGCGCGGCTCCCCGCGGGTGCGGCTGCCGCCTCCGGCGCGTCCGGCTGCACGTCCTCCAGCAGACGCCGCTCGATCTCCTGGCGCGCTTCGCTGTACTGCTGCTCGCCCAGGCCTGCGTCGGCGCGCTCGCGCTCGAGCTCGGCCAGCTCGTCGCGGTAGAGCTTGACGTTGGTGGCGTCGCGGTCGGTGACGGCGCCCGGCTTGCGCCGGCGCAGCAGCGGCCGCAGTACGAGCAGCAGCGCGACTGCCACGAACAGCGAGGCGATGATCCAGAACGTGGTCATGCGCGATCCTCGTTCGCCCGCAGCAGTGCCTGCGCGCGGGCATGCTGCTCCTCGCTCAGCGCTCCCTGCTCGACCCGAGTGCGGCGCCTGCGCATGTAAACGAACAAGACGATGATGCCGCCCAGCAGAAGCGCGAAAGGACCGCCCCACAACAGCGCCGTGGTGGCCTTGAAGGGCGGGTCGTAGAGCACGAAATCGCCGTAGCGGTCGACCAGGTACTGCTTGATCTGGTCGTCGGTCCTGCCAGCCTTGATCTGCTCGCGGATTTCCTTCCTGAGATCCTTCGCCAGATCGGCCTGCGAAGCGGCGATGGTCTCGTTCTGGCACACCAGGCAGCGCAACTGTTGCTCGAGCGTCACGGCGCGCTTCTCGGCGACGGGGTCGTCGATCGCCGGCACCGCCTGCTTGGCGTGCAGCGGTGCCGCCACCAGCAGCGCGGCGACGAGGAGCAGAACGCCGCGCATCATCCCTGCAACTTCCTCACCAGTGGAACGATCTTCGCGTCCAGAATCTCCGGCGTCACAGGCCCGATCTGCTTGTAGCGGATCACGCCCTTCTTGTCGATGACGTAGGTCTCCGGGACGCCGTAGACGCCGTAGTTGATGCCGATCCGCCCGTCGCGGTCCATGATCGACTTGGTATAGGGATCGCCGAGCCTGGCGAGCCAGGCGAGCGCGTCCTTGCGATCGTCCTTGTAGTTCAGCCCGTACACCGGAACGATGTTGCGCTTGGAGAACGCGACCAGCACCGGATGCTCTTCGCGGCACGAGACGCACCACGAAGCCCAGACGTTCAGCAGCCACACCTTGCCGAGCATGTCCTTCTCCGAGAACATGCGCTGGGGATCGGTGAGCTCGGGCAGGGTGAACTGCGGGGCAGGCTTGTTGATCAGCGGCGACGGCACTTCGCGCGGATTCAGGCGCAGCCCGACCGCGAGGAATCCCACCAGGACGATGAAAATCCCGAGCGGGATCAGGAAACGCTTCATACCCGCTCACTCTGGGGCAGCGCGGTCCCGCGCGGACGCCGCCTGGCACGGCCTTCCTTCTTGCCGCTCTTCTTGCCTGCATCGGTGATCTCGGGCTTTTCGCGCCTGCGCTCGGCCACCCGGTAGCGGCGGTCGAGCGCCGCCAGCAGGCCGCCCAGCGCCATCACCACGCAGCCGCCCCAGATCCAGACCACGAAAGGCTTGTAGTAGATCCGCACCGTCCAGGCCCCACCGCCGACGGGCTCGCCGAGCGAGACGTAGAGGTCGCGCGTGAGGCCGGTGTGGATCGAGGCTTCGGTCATCTGCGGCTGCTGGGCGCCGTAATCGCGCTTCTCGGGATGCAGCGTGAACGCGGGCGCGCCGTTGCGCAGCACGGCGACGGTGCCGCGCGCCGCAGTGTAGTTCGGCCCGCGCACCTCGCCCACGCCGTCGAAGCGGAAGGTATAGCCGCCGACCAAGGCGGTGTCGCCGGGGCTCATCTTCAGGTCGCGCTCGACCTCGTAGCTCTTGACCATGGTCACACCGATCACGAACACGCCGATCCCGGCGTGCGCGAGTAGCATGCCGAGCTGGGCGCGCGGCACGCTGCGCAGGCGGGCCAGCAGCCCCGCTCCCGGCTGCGCGCGCAGCTTGGCCACCAGCGAGGTCGCGGTCGAGGCCAACACCCAGAACGCGAGCAGCAAGCCGAAGCTGCGCATCACCGTCCACTCGCCGAGCAGCGCGGGCAGCACGAGCGCGCTTACCACGCTGATGCCGAAGGCCCATTTGAGCCTTTGCGCCAAGCTGGGCAGGCTCGCCTCACGCCAGCGCGCGAGGGGGCCGATACCCATCAGGAACAGCGCCGGCGCCATCAGCGGCACGAACACGGTGTCGAAATACGGCGGCCCGACCGAGATCTTGCCCAGCCCGAGCGCGTCGAGCACCAGGGGATACAGCGTGCCTAGCAGCACCGCGGCCGCGGCAACCGCGAGCAGCACGTTGTTCATCAGCAGCATCGACTCTTTCGACACCGGCTCGAAGCGCCCGCCCAGGCCGACGCGCGGCGCGCGCCAGGCGAACAGCGTGAGCGAGGCGCCGATCACCACCGCGAGGAAGACGAGGATGAAGATGCCGCGCCGCGGGTCGGTCGCGAACGCGTGCACCGAGGTGAGCACGCCGGAGCGCACCAGGAAAGTGCCCAGCAGCGAGAGCGAGAACGCGACGATCGCGAGCAACACGGTCCAGGCCTTGAAGCCGCCGCGCTTCTCGGTCACGGCCAGGGAATGCAGCAGCGCGGTGCCGACCAGCCATGGCATGAAGGAAGCGTTCTCCACCGGATCCCAGAACCACCAGCCGCCCCAGCCCAGCTCGTAGTAGGCCCAGGCGCTGCCGAGCGCAATGCCGAGAGTCAGGAAACACCACGCGGCGATGGTCCAGGGCCGCGTCCAGCGCGCCCACGCCGCGTCCAGCCGCCCATCGATCAGGGCCGCGACGGCGAATGCGAACGCGACCGAGAAGCCGACGTAGCCCATGTAGAGCATCGGCGGATGGAACACCATGCCGGGATCCTGCAGCAGCGGGTTCAGGTCGCGGCCCTCGGCGGCCGCGGGGAGCAGGCGCTGGAACGGGTCCGAGGTCGCCAGCATGAACAGCAGGAAGCCGATGCTCACCATCGCCATCACCGCCAGAATGCGCGCGACCATCTCCTCCGGCAGCTTGCGGCTGAACACCGTCACCGCGACCATCCACAGGGTGAGCATCTGCACCCACAGCAAAAGCGATCCCTCGTGGCCGCCCCATACCGCCGCGAACTTGTACTGCAGCGGCAACTGCGAATTCGAATGCTCGGCGACGTAGAGCACCGAGAAATCGCTGTGCATGAAGGCCCAGGCGAGGCAGCCGAAGGCGATCGCAACGAACACGAATTGGCCTTGCGCCGCCGGCCTCGCGACCGCCATGAAGGCCGGGATTCCGCGCGCTGCGCCGATCAGCGGCAAGGTGGCCTGCACCAGTGCCAACCCGAGGGCGACGATGAGGGCGAAGTGTCCGAGCTCTGGGATCATTTTTTCATCGGCTCCGGGAGTTGGCCGTGCTGCGCTTTGGCAATTGCCTCCGCGGCTTCCGGCGGCATGTAGTTTTCGTCGTGCTTGGCGAGCACTTCCGAGGCGTGGAAGACGCCGTCCGGCTCCAGCCGGCCCTGCGCGACCACGCCCTTGCCCTGCTTGAACAGGTCGGGAAGGATGCCCTTGTAGCGCACCGGGATGCTCTTGCCGGTATCGGTGACGACGAAGGTCACGGTGACGCCGTCGGGGAGGCGCTTCAGGCTGCCCTGCTCCACCAGCCCCCCGAGGCGGAAGGTCTTGTTGACCGGCGCTTCCTTGTCCGCCACCTGGGTGGGGCTGTAGAAGAAGACCAGGTTGCTGCGGAACGCGTTCAGCACCAGCGCCGCGGTGACGCCGAGCAGCACCAGCCCGAGCGCGACATAGATCAGCCTGCGATGGCGCGGCTTCATCACTTGCGCTCCGCCAGGCGCGTACGGCGCGCGAGCAGGACCAGCTCGCCCGCGATGCACACGACCCCCATCAGGTACGAACCCCAGACGTAAAACGCGTACCCGCCCATATGGACGAAATTGCCGAAGCTGCCCCAGTTCATTCCACACCTCTCAGTTCCCGCACCCATTGCGCGTCTCGCTCTCGCTCGAGAATGATCGAGCGCACCCGCCAAAGCGCGACAGCGATGCTGTACATCCACGCCGCGAGCGCCATTAGCAGCATGCCGACGAGCATCGTGATGGCCATCGACGGCGCGCGGGTCAGGCTGACCGAGGCGCCCTGGTGCAGGGTGTTCCACCACTTGACTGAAAAATAGATGATCGGGATGTTGACCACGCCGACGATCGCCAGCACGGCGCCGGCCCGGTCGGCGCGGCGCGGGTCGTCGATCGCGTTCGTCAGCGCGATGAAGCCGAAATACAGGAACAGCAGGATCAATTCGGAGGTAAGGCGCGCATCCCACACCCACCAGGTGCCCCAGGTCGGCTTGCCCCACAGCGCGCCGCTCCACAGCGCGAGGAAGGTGAACATCGCGCCGGTGGGCGCCACCGCGGAGGCCATCATGCCCGACAGGCGCGTGTTGAGAATCAGCCCGAGCGCCGCCCAGAAGGCCATGACGAGATAAAGGAACATCGACATCCACGCCGCCGGAACGTGCAGGAAGATCACACGGTAGGCCTCGCCCTGCTGGAAATCCGTCGGCGCGACGAAGAAGCTGACGTAAAGCCCCGGCAGCGCGAACAGCACCGCGAGCGTGGCGAACCACGGAATCATTTTCCCGGCGACCGGGAAGAACGCCTGCGGCGCGGCGAGCCGGAACAACCAGTTGCCGCTCGTTTCGCTGTCCAGCCTGTAGCTATCCGTTGCCAAACCTCACCCCTTGTCCAATCAATCGTACGCAATCCGCAGCGCCGCGCCGGTGGCCCAGGGAGCGACCACGCACGACATGGCGAGGAACGCGCCGAGCAACGACAGGTGCGGCGACGCGCTCATTCCGGCCTGTGCCTCGGTCACGCCTCCGGCGCCGAAGATTAGCACCGGAATGAATAGTGGCAGCACCAGCAGCGCCAGCAGTACCCCGCCGCCGCGTACTCCCAGCGTCAGGGCCGCGCCCACACCGCCGATCAGGCTGAGCACGGGCGTTCCGACGAGCAACGATACCGTCAGCACCACCAGCGCTTGTTGAGACAGATCAAACTGTACCCCAACAACCGGCGCCAGCAGCGTGACAGGCAGCCCCGATAGCAGCCAGTGCGCGACGAACTTGCCGACCACGATTACCCCCAGCGGATGTGCGGATATCAGCATCTGCTCCAGGCTGCCGTCGGCGTGGTCGGAAGCGAACATGCGCTGCAGCGATAGCATCGCCGCCAGCAGCGCCGCAACCCAGACGATGCCGGGCGCCATCGCACGCAGAAGATTCGGCTCTGCGCCGACGCCGAGCGGGAACAAGGTCACCACTATGACGAAGAACACCAGGTGGTTCAGGATGTCGCCGCGCCGTCGCATCGACAGGCGCAGGTCGCGGACGATGATCGATTTGAGTCCTCCCAGCATGCCGAAGTTCAACCTTCGAGCACGATCGAATAGCGCGTGCGCGCCGCGATCGTCACTTCCTGGTGCGTGGTGAGGATGACCGCCCCGCCCTGCGCAAGATGGCCGTCGACCAGCGCCACCACCGTTTCCAGCGCGCGGGTGTCCAGCGCGGCAAACGGCTCGTCGAGAATCCAGAGCGGGAAGTCCGACGCGAGGCACAGGCGCGCGAGCGCGACCCGGCGCTTTTGCCCCTGGGAAAGGTAGCGTGCCGGCAACCGCGCCCGCGTCGCGAGCCCGATGCGCTCGAGCGCCTCGGCGCGCGCGGCGGCCGGCGCGCGCCGGCCGCCCAACTCGAGCGCGAGAGCGAGGTTCTCGTCGGCGCTGAACTCGTCCTTGACCGCATTTGCGTGGCCAACGAACAGCAGCTCGCGCGCATAGGCCTCGCGCAGCTCACCGATGTTTTCTCCGCGCCAGTTGATCGCCCCTGCCGCCGGGCGCGAGAGCCCAGCCACCAGCCTCAGCAGGCTCGTCTTGCCGCTGCCGTTGGGCCCCTGCACCCAGAGCAGCTCGCCCTCGCCGAGCGAGAATTCGAGCCCGGAGAACAGGCGCACATCGCCGCGCTCGCAGGCGAGGTCGCAAACTTCCAGCATTGCGTGGGTCAAGACGGGCGGAAAAGGTGTGAAGGATACCGCAGCTGGAGGGGTCGGCAAAAAAAAAGGCCGGCTCGTGGCCGGCCTCGGATCGCTTGTGGCTGAGTTACTTGAACTTGTAGATATAGGTCGCGCCGATGAAGGTCACGCTTTGATTGGGGTTGAGCGTGACTGTCGTGTTGTCCTGATACACGAACGGCACACCGCTGTAGCCCCAGGCCCACTCGTCGAGCTTGGCCTGATAGCGAATCACATCGAGCCGCACGTCCGCGTTCTTGCGCAGCGCGTACTTGCCGTACACGCTCAGCTTCGTTTCGCGGTAGGTCACGTCCGGCAGGCCCCCGTACGCCGCCACCTGCTGTTGAGCTCCCGTATTTGCAGTCGGATAGAGCCCCGTGTACGCATATTTGTTGACGTCGTTGACGTACGAGAGCTTGCCGCCCACCTCGAGCCGACCGCTCAGCTTGCCGGTAAGCCCGACACCGATGGCGGTGTTGTTGTCCTTCAGCTCCGCCCGGTAGCCGGTGTTCTGACCGGTGTTGATGGTCTGGTCGCCCTGGGAGGCGTACGCGGTCAGCTTCCATGCATCGGTCATCACATACGATGCATCGACGCTGAACAGGCTGAGCTTGGATTTCTGCAGACCCGCGGTGCTGGGCGGTTCGTACTTGTCGTCGCCGCCCTCGGCTACGAACTGCAGCGACAACCGGTCGGTCGCGGTCCAGTCCGCCGTGACCCGCACCTTGTCGCGCGTGCGGTCGGTGAGCGTGAACGGGTAGGCCCCGGTCGGGCCGGTCGCCGGCGCCGCGGCCAGGATCTGGCTCGCGCTAAGCAGCTGGCCGTAGGTCGCGCCGCTCAGACTGTACCAGTCCGACCCGTCGCGCTTGCTGTGCGAGACGGCGACGGCGCCGATCAGAGTCTCCGAGATCGAGCGCCGCAGCTCGGCCCGGACGCCCACTTCCGTGGTCTCGCCGCGCAGACCGCTGAAGCCGGCGAGCTCGACCCCGCTGGGGCCGACGATGGGCGCGGGCAGCGGCAGCTCGCGCTTCACCTTTTCATAGTCGACGCCGAAGGTGCCGCGGAAATTGGCCGGGAAGAGATAGGTCGCCTCGATCTTGCCATTCGTCTTCTCGTTGGTCTGGTGACCGTTCGACCAAAACGTCCCGTTCTCGACGTTGTAGACCGCGATCGGGGTCTTGTCGTCGTTCTTCTCGTAGCGCAGTTTCGCGTTCACCGATAGCCTCGCCATCGGGTGCGTGATCAGGCCGACCTGAGCGAGGGTGCTGTCGACCTGAGCGCCGAAGTCGGCGCGCGGTTGCGTGCCGTCGGCCAAACCCATGGAGGCGAAGTTCTGATCCTGCGTCGCGCGCGTGTACGCGAGCCTGAAGTTCGCTCGCGTCTTGGGCGTGAACCGGTAGTTGCCGTCGACGTAGACCTGGTGTGCCTGGTTGTCCGGCCACAACGCCATCGGCAGGTTCAGGACCGCGAGCGGGCTGATGTTGGTGACCGGTTGGCCGATCGATCCGTTCAGCGGCGCCGTCACGCTTGCCTGCATGCTGCCGTTCGAGTTGCTGTAGAACGAGCCGTAATAACCGCCGCTCAGGAACATCTTGTCGGTGTGATAGTTGAGCCTGGCTTCGATCTGCTTGGTGTTCGAATCGACAGGCTCGGGCAGGAACAGCAGGGCCCAGCGCTGGTTGGTTGCGTTCTGCGTATTGGTGCAGACGTAGCTCGCGCACTCGTAGCCCCTGCCCCAGAAGCGCGCGCCGGTCTTGTCCTCGTTCTTGAAGCTCACCTGAAACTGGAGCGCGGAATTGATCCACTTGTCCCCGCTCAGGCCCAAGCGGGTACGCTTCAGCTGCAGGTCCTGGTCGGTGCCGGAGCCGGGCGTCGCAAGCCGTACGACTGTCGGCGTGGTGCTGCCGACGCCGGCCATCCCGGTATTGACGGTGCGGATCTCGCGATGGACGAGCTCGCTGTAGTCGCCACCGAACTTCCAATCGCCCTCCTTGTTCACGCTGAAGCTAAGCTCTCGCGTGTCCAGCCCGAGGTCCTGCCCCTTGAGAATCGTCCACGTCCCGGTCGCGTTGTCGCGCGTGACGAGGTCGATGTCGAGGTTCAGGTAGCCGCCATGCTCGCGCATGCCGTTGTACTGCCCGAAGATTGAGCGGTCGTCCTGGTGACCGCTCAGGAGTGAGATGCCGGCGCTGGCCGAGCTTTGCGGCTGCGTCAGTTGTGCGAGATCTTCCTGCGCGTAGGCCGAACCGAAGGCGAGCAGCACCGCCGTCGCGATCAGCGTGCGCTGCAGGCCGAGGGATTTGTTGGTTGCTTTCATGATTGGTCTCCCTGTCTCAGCGCAGCATGAACTGTGGCGTCGGATCCGCCACGCTCGGGTTGTTGGAGCCGTGGACCTGCGTGTGGCAATTCAAGCAACCGCGCGCCATCACGTAGTTGACTCCGTTCTTGCCCGTGGTAGACGCCGTGTTCGGCGACGTCTGCAACCCCAGGAGCTGCGGAACGTTGTTCGACGAGTGCGGCGTGTGGCACGAGTGGCACAGGAACGGCGGCCGCATCTTGAGCATGTTCTCCGTCACCGTGCCGTGCGGGTTGTGGCAGTTGGTGCAGTCCTCGCTCACCGGCTCGTGGCTGTGCACGAACGGGCCGCGCTTTTCCATGTGGCAGGTGTAGCAGACCTGGTTCACGCTATCGCGCTTCATCAGCGCGCGCCCGGTCGAGCCGTGCGGGTTGTGGCAGTCCGAACAAGCCATCTTTCCTTCCGGAATCGGGTGGTGCGACGGCCGGTCGATCTGTCCGCGCTGCTCCTTGTGGCAGCCGAAGCACACTTCGGGCTGGGTGCGCTTGTCGCGCACCTTGTCGTGCGCCGTGTGCACCTCGTGGCACGAGGTGCAGGCGAGCCCGCGGCTTTGGTGCGTGCTGCCGTCCCAGTGCGAGCGCGTCGGATCGTCGCGGTGGCAGGTCAGGCAGGCCTCGTTGCGCGCTTCGATTGGAGTGGGAGAGTTCTTTCCGAACATGCGGTCCGGCTTGCCGTTGCCCTCGCGGTGCGCGAGGCTCTCGCCATGGCAGCTGGTACAGGTGGGCGTGCGCGGGTCGGCTCTTGTGCCCATCTCCGTCTTCGCGATCTCGAGCACGTGCGGGGTAAGGTCCGCGGTATGGCACTTCGTGCACACCGCGTCGCCCCGCAGCACGAGGTCCTTGCCCTGCGCAGCCGCAGGCCCGCTCATGCCCAGGAATCCGGTCGCAGCAACCGCCGCGGCCAGCCCGAGCAAATACCGTCGGAATTGACTCATTGGTGCTTCTCCCTCATCGAAACCAGCTTGTTGGCGAAGTTTGTTGCAGCATGGCTCCGCCCGCTCGAAAGCCCATCAGGTCCTCGAACGATGCGTAGTCCTTGATTTGGTGTGTGATTTGATGTGCGCCTGCGCCTCGTCGGGACGGCGAGCGGGCGTGTTGCCAATTGGCAGCGGCCGGAGCGAATCTCCGAGCGACTTTCGCGCGCCGCACCTACTTCGGGTTCTGAACCCATCCCACCCCTTCCGCTGCCCTTCGTGTTGGTTTCTTGACAGGCAGGCCAGCGGAATGTAAGCGGGCAGTAAGGTATGCGCTTTGATCTACATCAAACGGGGATAGTCGCCCGGCTTCATGCCTTGGGATTGTGTTGCTTTTCAGCAAATGGCCCAGTTAGGACGTCAAGAACAGACGCTTTATCGATATGGGCCAGATGAGTTGGAGAGAAGGCGGCTAAGCCGTTTCATTGCCGCGCGCGAAAACAAAACGGCCCGCCGAAGCGGGCCGAATACCTGCAGTTGGGAGTCGTTACTGGAACTTGTAGTAGTACGAAACGCCTACGTAGTTGACCTTCTGGTTCGGGTCCTGCAACACCGTGGTGCCGTCGGCGTAGATCCAACGCGACCAGGTCCAGTCGTCCGTCTGATACTGATCGTATATGTAGTCGACCCGGACACCCGACTTACGGTCGAGCGCGTACTTGCCGTACAAGCGCACCGTGGTGACCTTGGTGGTGATGTTGTCGAGCGGGACGATATCCGCCGCCGCAAGAGCGTTGAGCGCACTCAGGTCGAACTCGTCCCTCACTTTGGCATAGGTCACGTTGGCGCCGACGTCCACCCTGGACGTCGCCTTGGCGGTCAGCCCCAGGCCGAAATTGTCGGCGACGTTCTTCACCTGACCGACCCACGCATCACTTCCCGCAACGCAGGTTCCGCCCGCCGGATACTCGTTGCAGGTCGCCTCGGAGATGCGGTTGTCGCCGTGCGAGAGCCACGCCGTTCCAGTCACGCTTTCCGTGAACACGTAAGAAGCGTCCAGCGAGTAATTGTTAGCCCTGCCCTCGCGCGGTCCAACGTTGAGCCCGGCTGATTCGTTGTTGCGCCCCGTGTAGTCGTCGCGCGATCCGTCGACCCGGAAATTCAGCGACAGCGGGTCCGACGGCATCCAGTTGACCACCAGTCGGACGGTGTCACGATCGCGGTCGGCCAGATTCAGCGGCGCGATCAGGTTGAAGGCGGACGAGGGCTCGAGGAGGTTGTCCAGCCAGTCCGATCCGTCGCGCTTGCTGTGGGCCACCGAAACGGCGCCCGTGACGGTCGGCGAAACGGCACGGCGCAACTCGACCCGGTAGGTCGCCTCGTTCACCGTCTCGCGGAAGTCGACCACCGTTGCCTCCGGGATCTCGCGCTTCTTCTGGTCGTAGGTGATGTCGCCGGTGAGGCGGAACCCCATCGGCAGCGAGTAGTGCCCGATGACCTTGCCGGTTGTCCTTTCGATCGAGCGCTGCGTGTAGGGATCGAGGCTGGCGTTCACCACCATCGGAGTCTTGTCGTCGCGGTTCTCGTAGCGCAGGTCCGCACGCCAGGTTAACTTGGATGTTGCGCGACCGGAAACTCCGCCCTGCACCAGCGTCGTGTCGACGCGCCCGTTCAGGCTGGTCTGCGTGACGCCCGCTGGCGGCGCGATGGCCCAGCTGTCATCCTGGGTGGCCCTGGCGTAGGAGACCTTGAAGTCGCCGCGCGTCGTATCGGTGAAGTTGTACCCGCCCGTGACGTAGAACTGATGCGACTGGTTGTCCGGCGGCAGGCTCGTTTCCCCAAAGTAGTTAGTTCCGGTGGCAGGCGATGCCGTGAGCACCTTGTTATGATCCTCGAAGATACTTCCGTAGTAACCCACGCGCACCTGGAAGCGGTCGGTGTTGTAGTCCCCCATGACGTCGACCTGCTGCATTGTGTAGTCGATCGGCTTGGTCAGGAAGCGCGGATAGCTGCCGAAGCGTCCTTGGCTGAACAGCTGCGAGCCGTCCTTCTGCTCGTTGCGGTAGCGCACCTTCACGTCCCATTCGCGGTAGGCCTTCTGCAGGCCGATGGTCCAGCGGTCGCGCTTCGTGTGAAGCTGGTAGTCGGCGCCCGCGCCCGGAGTGATCGGTACTACCGTCTGCGATGTGGTGCCTAGCCCTTGCAGGCCGGTATTGACGGTATACGGCTCGTAGCGCGGAATGCGCGAATAGTCGATGTAGTAGCCCCAGTCGCCCTGGCGCTTCTGCTCGAGGCGCAGCTCCGGGTCCTTGTAGCCCAGGTCGCGTCCCTGCAGCCTGAACCAGGTCCCCGTGCTGTCGTCGCGCTTGTCGAGATTGAAGTCGACAATGCCGTAACCCCCCTTGTCGGTCAACCCGGTGTACTGGCCGAAGCGCTGGTTGTCCTTGTTGACGTAAGCCGCCCCGACGTCAATGCTGCTCTGGGGCTCGCTGAGTTGCGTGACGCTGCTGTCCTGCGCCATCGCGGGACCGAATGCGAGCAGCAGCGCGGCCGCCACCGCCGTCAAGATGAACGGATCTTTTTTGGATGCTTTCATGTTCGTTCTCCCTCAGCGTGATCAGTGACGGAACGCCGAAGCGTCGTTGTTCGGCGTATTGCTGCCGTGGATGTTGGCGTGGCAACCGATGCACCCCCGCGTCATGATCACGGTTTGATTCAGAGACATGCTGGTCGGAGAAGTCACCGGCTCGCCGTTGGGCAGTGTGCCCGGATGCCGGTTCGGCTCGTGGCAGGTCTGGCACAGGAACGGCGGCCGCATCTTGAGCAGGTTCGGGTTGGTCGTGCCGTGCGGGTTGTGGCAGATCGTGCAGTCTTCCTGCACCGGCTCGTGCGAATGGAGGAACGGCCCGCGCTTCTCCATGTGGCAGGTGTAGCAGGTGTCGTTCACGTTGTCG
>Ga0210077_1000037_pt1 | contig 83253 bp, 73 predicted proteins | sample RushMan_CattailN_5_FD_185556 | JGI IMG/M metagenome (GOLD analysis project Ga0210077, IMG submission 185556) | Wetland microbial communities from San Francisco Bay, California, USA, that impact long-term carbon sequestration -... | ecosystem: Environmental > Aquatic > Marine > Wetlands ...
AACCTTCGAGTTCCTTTACGAGGACGGCGAGTTCTACTTCATCGAGATGAACACGAGGGTTCAGGTGGAGCACCCGGTTACCGAGATGATCACCGGGATCGACATCGTCCAGGAGCAGATCCACATCGCGGCCGGCGAAAAACTGCGGTTCCGCCAGAGAGACATCCAGCTGCGGGGACACGCGATCGAGTGTCGCATCAATGCCGAGGACCCCTATCGCTTCACGCCTTCCCCGGGGCGGATCACGTCTTACCACGCGCCCGGCGGTCCCGGGATTCGCGTGGACTCCCACGTGTATCAGGGCTACACGGTGCCTCCGAACTACGATTCGATGGTCGGCAAGGTGATTGCCTACGGCGCGACCCGGGAACAGGCGATCCGGCGCATGCGCGTGGCCCTGTCGGAAATGGTCGTCGAGGGCATCCAGACCAACATTCCGCTTCATCGCGATTTGCTGCACGACATACGCTTCGTGCGCGGCGGCGTGTCGATTCACTATCTGGAGCAAAAGCTCGCGCAGGAGCAAAAGCCGAAGGCCGAGTAACGCGATGCCATGGCAGTCGCTCACCCTGGACGTCGACGCCGCCGAAGCCGAGGCGCTGTCCGACGCGTTGCTCGCGGAGGGCGCAGTCTCGGTGTGCGTGGAAGATGCCGATGCCGGCACCGACGCGGAAGTGCCGCGCTACGCCGAACCATCGTGGGAGGCTTCGCCCGCGTGGCGGCGCAACCGGCTGAGCGTGCTGCTCGAGCAGGCGACGCAGGCGCAGCTCGTACTGGAGCGCGCCGCGCTGGCGGCGGGCCTCGCGGCCCCGCCGGTGTTCACGATCGCCGACGTCGAGGACGACGATTGGGTGCGCCGCACCCAATCGCAGTTCGCGCCGCTGGCGGTCGGTGAGCGCTTATGGATCGTTCCGAGCTGGCACGAGCCCCCGGATCCCACCGCGACGGTGGTGCGGCTCGACCCGGGTATGGCTTTCGGGACCGGAAGCCATCCCACTACGCGGCTTGCGCTTGAGTTCCTCGCGCGCGAGATCCGGGGGGGCGAGCGTGTCCTGGATTACGGATGCGGCTCGGGCATACTGGCCATCGCCGCCGCGAAGCTTGGCGCCGGGGGCACGGACGCGGTCGATCTCGACCCCCAGGCGTTGCAGGCAACGACAGACAACGCGCGCGCAAACAATGTCGTCGTCGTGGCATGGTCGCCGGAAACATTGCCGCCAGGCGAATACGACGTGGTCGTGGCCAATATCCTTTCCAATCCCCTCATTTTGCTCGCGCCGCTGATTTCGGCGCGAGCGCGAAATGGCGGCCGGGTGGCGCTGTCCGGCATTCTCGAGTCCCAGGCTGCCGAGGTGATCGCCGCATACGCGCCGCGAGTCGAACTTACGGTGCGGGAAGGGGAAGGCGGTTGGGTCCTTCTGGAGGGCAGGCGCCGGTGAGCCTCATCACGCGCTGCCCGAATTGCGGAACGGCGTTCCGCATTCAGCCCGCGCAGCTGGCTGCCCGCGGCGGCAGAGTGCGCTGCGGAAAGTGCTCGTCGATTTTCGACGCCGTCGCGTCTTTGCAGGACCAGGGCAGCGCACCGGCCCGCCTCGAGCGCTCGCCGCAGCTCGGCCTCTTCGATCCCTCGCGCCGCCAGCGTGCGTCCCCGGACATGACCGTCCAGCTGGACATGTCCGCGGCCGAGCCTGCGGCGAGCCAGGCACCGGCCAGGCGGGTGACACCGGGCGCACGGCCGGCGTCGTCCAGACGCAGCCAGCCGGAACCGGTTCTGGATTTCATGCTGGATCCGCCCCCGCCGACGCGGCTGCGCTACCTGTGGGCGTTCCTCGCCGTGCTTGCGACGGCCGGGCTGGCGGCTCAGGCAGTCATCCATTTCCGTACCGAGATCGCGCTGGAGCTTCCGCAGATCAAGCCGTATCTGGTCAAGGCCTGCGCCGAGATCGGCTGCCGCGTCCGATTGCCGCACCGTCCCGAGCTGATGAGCATCGAATCTTCCGACCTCCAGACCGATCCGGAGAACAGCAAGTTGATCGTTCTCAACGCCGTGATCCGGAACCGTGCGCCGTTTGCGCAGGAATACCCCGACCTGGAGCTGACCCTGACCAACGAAAACGATCAGGCGGTCGTGCGCAGGGTGCTGACTCCGGCGGACTACCTGGCCGCGCGCAAGGCGGCGATGGCGGGCGGCATCGGCCCGGAAACGGAGGCAGTTGTGCGCCTGTACTTCGACAGCAGCCGCGTGCGCGCAACCGGATATCGTCTTTACCTCTTCTTTCCCTGATTCTTCCCTTTGACCACGGAGCTCACTTTTGCGGACACTCATCACCGGCTCGATCGCCTACGACACCATCATGGTGTTTCCGGACCGCTTCAAGAACCATCTGCTCGCCGACCAGTTGCACATTCTCAACGTCTGTTTCCTCACGCCCGAGATGAGGCGCGAGTTCGGCGGGACCGCGGGCAACATCGGATACAACCTGCGGCTGCTGGGCGGCGAGCCATTGCTGATGGCGACAGTCGGCGAGGACATCGGGCCCTATTTCGAGCGCCTCGATCGGCTCGGTATCGACAAGCAGCATCTGAAGCGGATTCCAGGCCAGTTCACGGCGCAGGCCTTCATCACGACCGATCTCGACGACAACCAGATCACCGCGTTCCATCCTGGCGCAATGAACGATTCGCATCAGAATCACGTCGACGGGAGGTTGGGCGCGAAGCTCGCTATCGTCGGGCCGGACGGCAAGGAAGGCATGCAGCAGCATGCCCGCGAGTGCGCGCAGCACGGCGTTCCATTCGTATTCGACCCTGGACAGGGGCTGCCCATGTTCTCGGCCGAAGAGTTGAACGAGTTCCTCGGCCTCGCCGACTACGTCGCCGTGAACGACTACGAAGGCAAGCTCCTGGAGGAGAAGACGGGACGCTCCCTCGAGGCCTTGGCCGGCGAAGTGAAAGCCCTGGTGCAGACGCTCGGCGGCAACGGCTCCGTTGTGTACGCGGGCGGGAAGCGGCACGAGATCCCGAGCGTGAAAGCCGACGCGCTGGTCGATCCGACCGGCTGCGGAGACGCCTACAGGGCGGGGCTGCTTTACGGGATCGCGAACGACTGGGACTGGCCGAGCGCCGGGCGCCTGGGCGCCGTGATGGGTGCGATCAAGATTTCGCACCGAGGGGCGCAGAATCACGCTCCCTCGCGCGACGAGATCGCCCAGCGCTACAAGAGCGCGTTCGGCTCCAGTCCCTGGAACTGACGCTCAAGCCTCGGTCACGGCGCAATAGCCGTCGCAGGCGAGCTGTATCAGCTCGCCGTCGTCGAGTCTGAGCGCCGCCAGCGACCCGCCCCACACGCAACCGGCGTCGATCGCGCTGACGCGCGGGGTCAGGCGAAGCCCCAGCGCCGACCAGTGGCCGCAGACGATCATCGGCTCGTCGCGCGGCGGGCGGGCCTCGAACCAGGGCAGGAAGCCCGCCGGCGCCGCGTCGCTCTTGACGTGGAAGTCCATCACGCCGTCAGGCGAGCAGAATCGCATCCGCGTCATTGCGTTGACGATCACCCGCAGGCGGTCCCAGCCTTGCAGGGCGTCGTCCCAGTGCGCCGGCTTGCTGCCGTAGAGCTGGCGCAGGAACTCGCGGTAGCCCGGCGCGCGCAGCGCCGCTTCGACTTCTCCCCCCAGCGCGATCGCCTTGGCCAGCGTCCATTGCGGGAGCAGTCCGGCGTGGACCATGGCGTGGCGTCCTTCCACGTGCATCAGCGGCCTCGCGCGCAGCCAATCGACCAGTTCGGTCGCGTCGGGCGCGGCGAGTACCGGTCCGAGCGTATCGTCGTCCCGGGCTTTCGCGAAACCCTCAGCTAGACAAACGAGATGCAGGTCGTGATTGCCCAGTACCACAACCGCTCGCTCGCCCAACGAGCGCACGAAGCGAAGGACCTCGAGCGATTTCGGTCCGCGATTGACCAGATCGCCGACGAACCACAGACGGTCGCGCCGCAAATCGACGCTCGCGCGCTCGAGCAGCGCGCGAAGCTCGTCGTAGCAGCCCTGAACGTCGCCGATCGCATAGGTGGCCATGCCGGGGGAAACTCTAGCAGACGCCCTCAGAAGCTGGCGTCGAGCCGGCGATACTGAATGGCCTCCGCGATGTGCTCGGCCGCGATCGTGGTGCGGCCCGCGAGGTCGGCGACGCTGCGCGCCACGCGCAGCACGCGGTGATAAGCGCGCGCCGACAGGAGCAGGCGCGCAAGCGCGTGGCGCAGCAGCCGGTCGCCATCGCGATCAGTCGCGCAATGGCGATCGATTTCGCGCGTCTCCAGCAGCGCGTTGGGCTTGCCTTGGCGCTCGAACTGAAGTGCCCACGCGCTCACCACGCGGCTGCGGATCTCCGCCGTCGGTTCCCCGGCGACCGGGGCGATCAGCTCTGCCTCGCGCGGCGCCGGGACTTCGAGCTTGATGTCGATCCGGTCGGCGAGCGGGCCCGAAACGCGTCCCCGGTAGCGGGCGATGCGCTCCGGTGTGCAGCGACAGCGGCCAGCTGCCGAACCGCAATGCCCGCAGGGACAGGGGTTCATCGCCGCCAGGAGCTGAAAGCGGGCGGGAAATTGGGCCTGGCGCGCGGCGCGCGCAATCGAGATCCGCCCCGACTCCAGCGGCTCGCGCAACGCCTCCAGCACGTTGCGGTCGAATTCGGGCAACTCGTCCAGGAACAGCACGCCGTGGTGGGCAAGCGAGATTTCTCCCGGCCGCGGCAGGTTGCCGCCCCCGACCATGGCCGCGCCGGACGCGCTGTGATGGGGCGCGCGGAATGGCCGCGTACCCCACTGGGCGGCCTCGAACCCTGCGCTCGATACCGACTGGATCGCAGCCACTTCCAGGGCCTGCGCCTCCGACAGCGGCGGCAGGATGCCGGGAAAGCGCGCGGCTAGCATGGACTTGCCCGTTCCCGGCGGTCCGACCATCAGCACACTGTGGCCTCCTGCCGCGGCGACCTCGAGTGCTCGCTTGACCTGCTGCTGGCCTTTGACCTCGTCAAAATCCGGATAGGAAAACGGCGAGCGTCGCAGCGACGCCGAATATTCCGCGATGGGTGCTTCCCGCGTAAGGTGAGCCACCACTTCAAGCAGCGATCGCACGGGCAGAATGCGCGCACCTTCGGCCAAGGCGGCTTGCGGTGCATTCCCCGCGGGCAGGATAAAGGCCCGTCCCGCGCTGCGAGCCTGCAACGCCATGGCGAGTGCGCCGCGCACCTCCCTGACTTCGCCAGTGAGCGATAACTCACCCGCAAACTCGCAGCCCGCAAGGGACTCTGGCGCCAGCTGGCCGCTGGCCGCGAGTACGCCGAGCGCGATCGGCAGATCGAGCCGGCTCGAGTCCTTTGGCAGGTCGGCGGGCGCCAGATTGACGGTAATTCGGCGCGCCGGAAACTCGAAATGAGTGTGGTTCAAGGCCGCTCGCACGCGATCCTTGGCCTCGCGAACCTCCGCGTCGGGCAGCCCGACGATATGAAAGGCGGGCAGCCCGGGCCCGAGGTGCACCTCCACGGTCACCTCGGGCGCCTCGATTCCGGAAAGTGCGCGGCTGGCGACAATGGCAAGCGGCACCTGCCCCCCCTTTGCGCGGCATTGCTCCAGTGTGAGCAACGCCGCAGGAGGAATCGGGTTTACCGCTCGGCCGACTTCTCGCCCGACTCGAGCTCCGCGATCCGCGCCTCGAGGGCCGTGAGCTTGGCCTGGGCACGCTCCAGGAGCCTCTTCTGAACCTCGAAGTCCTCCCGCGTGACCAGATCGAAGCGGTCGAAAAACGCTGACAACAAGGCGCGCAGATTCTTTTCGACGTCCTGCGCGGGCGAGCGACGCATTGCCTCCGCTACGCGATCCCCCAGCTCATCCAGCAGGCGCTTGTCGATCATAGGCAGGGCCTCCGCAAGGCGCGGCAGTGTAGCACGCGCTCCGTGCGCACCGAGTTCGAGCATCGCGGGCCCGCAATGCTCCAAAACAGGGCGTCAAGCCGCCAACTATTCCACGGGGGCCTTGAAGTGTATTGATTTGACGACAAAAAGTTGCTGGCACAGGAGCTGCTAAGCAGTGACCGCACCCTTTCATTCTTTGGAGACTCAGCCATGCGCAAGACCCTCATCGCCCTGTCTGTCGGGGCAGCTCTCGCGACCCCCCTCGTAGCGTCTGCCGATGGACCGTCGGTCAGCGCGAATGTGACGATGGCCTCGCAATACATCTACCGCGGTATCGCCCAGACCAAGGGCAACCCAGCGATCCAGGGCGGCTTCGATTATGACGCCGGCAACGGCTTCTACGTTGGCACCTGGGGCTCGAACATCAGCTGGCTCAGCGATCAAGCGCCGGGCGGGACTGCCTCGGGCGCCAGCGCGAGCATGGAATGGGACGTGTACGGGGGATACAAGGGAAGCATCAATAGCGACCTCGGCTACAACGTCGGCGTCCTGACCTACAACTACCCTGGCGACAACCTGAGCAGCGGCCCCGCGAAGCCGGACACCGTCGAGCTCTATGGTGCGCTGAGCTACAAGTGGCTGACCGCGAAGTATTCGGTCACGACGGGCAGCCTCTTTGGTTGGACCAAGGACAACCTTGGCGTGGACAAGACCAGCGGAAGCGGCTACCTCGACCTGTCGGCCAGCTATGACATGGGCAACGGCCTGTCGCTGGGCGCCCACGTCGGCCACCAGACCGTCAGCGGGTATAGCGACGCGAGCTACACCGACTACAACGTCAGCGTGAGCAAGGAAATCGGCAAAGTCGGGACCGTCGCCCTCCTGCTGAGCGACACCAACGCCAAGGACGACTGCGCCACCGGCGAGCCCTACTGCTTCGCAGGAAACTACTCGGCCGGCAAGAGCACTGCGGTCCTGTCCTTCAGCAAATCGTTCTAACGGCACGGCGCGGGCGGCTCACGCCGCCTGCCCGGCCAGGGAGCCCATATATGAAATTTGTTACCGCAATTATCAAGCCGTTCAAGCTCGACGAGGTGCGTGAGGCCCTCTCGGCGATCGGCGTGCAGGGGATCACCGTCACCGAGGTCAAGGGCTTCGGTCGGCAAAAGGGACACACCGAGCTCTACCGGGGTGCCGAGTACGTCGTCGATTTCCTGCCCAAGGTGAAGATCGAAGTCGCAATCAAGACCGAAATCCTCGAGCAGGCGATCGAGGCGATCGAGAAGGCGGCCAACACCGGCAAGATCGGTGATGGAAAGATCTTCGTGTTCGATCTTGAAAAAGTCATCCGCATCCGCACCGGTGAAACCGATGCGGCGGCGCTATAGGGAGATGCATATGAAACGATTCATTACGCTCCTCGCGTTCGCGGCGACGCTCGCGTTTACCGGCGTCAGCCACGCGCAGGACAAATCCACCGCGCCTGCTGCGGCTCCCGCCGCGGCCACCGCACCGGCGGCGGCCCCGGCCCCCGCGGCTGCGGCGCCCAAGGAGGCGGTGTCGGCGGACGCCGATCCCGCGATCAACTCGGGCGACACGGCGTGGATGCTGACCTCGATGGCGCTGGTGCTGATGATGACGATCCCCGGACTGGGATTGTTCTACGGCGGCATGGTGCGCAAGAAGAACGTGCTCGCCACCCTCGCTCAGAGCTTCGCGGTCACTTGCCTGGTGACGGTTTTGTGGTTCGTCATCGGATACTCGCTCGCATTCACGGACGGAGGCTCGTTCGTCGGAGACCTGTCACGGTTCTTCCTGCACGGCATGGGCAAGACCACTGTGAGCGGGCTTTCGGCCGCAGTGCCAGAGTCGGTATTCATGAGCTTCCAGATGACCTTTGCGATCATCACGCCGGCGCTGATTGCGGGCGCATTTGCGGATCGCATGAAGTTCTCGGCGATGCTGTGGTTCATGGGTCTTTGGCTGGTCTTCGTCTACTCGCCGATCGCCCACTGGGTTTGGACGGGCAATGGCTGGCTCGCCAAGATGGGAGCCCTCGACTTCGCGGGCGGCACGGTCGTGCATATCAACGCGGGGGTGGCCGGCCTGGTGTGCGCGCTGGTGCTGGGCAAACGGCTCGGCTACGGCAAGGAAGTCATGGCACCGCACAACCTCGTGCTGACGATGATCGGCGCATCGCTGCTGTGGGTCGGCTGGTTCGGCTTCAATGCCGGGTCGGCAGTCAGCGCCGGCGGTCGCGCAGGAATGGCGATGGCCGTTACGCAAATCGCCACTGGCACGGCGGCGCTCTCCTGGATGTTCGCGGAGTGGATGGCCAAAGGAAAGCCGAGCCTGCTCGGGATGTGCTCGGGCGCAGTGGCGGGCCTGGTAGCCATTACGCCGGCCTCGGGCTTCGTTGATCCGACGGGCGCCTTCATCATCGGCATCGCCGGCGGCGTGATCTGCTTCTGGACCGCCGTCTACATGAAGAACATGATCGGCTACGACGATTCTCTGGACGCCTTCGGCGTGCACGGGATCGGGGGAACGGTCGGCGCCATTCTTACCGGCGTCTTCGCGGTCAAAGCCATCGGCGGTACTGCCGGCGTGCTCGAGGGCAATGTCGGACAGCTGTGGACCCAGATCATCGCGGTAGCCGGCGTCGCGGCTTACGACGCCATCATCACGCTGATCATCCTCAAGCTGATCGACATGACCATCGGCCTGCGCGTGACGGAAGAGCAGGAACGCGAAGGTCTGGATCTTACGCAGCATGGCGAGCAGGTAGTGTGAAAGACATCCGCCGCGCCGCCGCCCCAACCGGCGGTACGGCGGATGAGCAGGATGAGACCGGGCCCCTCATGGGCCCGGTTTCGTTTTAAGGCGCGAGCTTTTCCAGCAATTTCAGCAACGTCGCCCGCTCCTTTGGCGTAAGGCGAGCAGCGACTCGCCGTTCGTGAGCGTTCACGCGCCGCATGATCGTCGTCAGGGAAGTGCGGCCGGCTCGTGTCAGCCACAATCCATTGGTGCGCCTGTCTTCCCCTTTGCGGCGGGCGACCAGCCCCCGACCTTCCAGCTCATCCAATACCCCGACCATTGTCGAGCGGTCGCGCAGGACGGCTTCCGCAAGTCGACTTTGGGTGACGCCCGGATTGGCGTCGATCAGCATCAGGATCCCTAACCGACCGGGCGACAAGCCCGGCACCACTTGGGCAAAGTCCGTGAATACTGCCTGCTGCGCCAAGCGCAGCCGGTACCCGATCAGGCGCGGCAGTGCCCCCTGACGGAGGGCGGCGGGATCGGAGTGCTTGTTTGACCGCAAAATTGGTTTGGCTTCCAAACAATTTGAGATTTAAACGGATGCGGTATAGCATCGTATGAAAACCGGGCCGCCCTCGCAAGCGCGGCCGGGGGAGAGGCAGTCGCCTGCCAGACGTCGAGGTCGACTTTGATCCGCCTCAAATTTGCGGTTGCATCGTAGCAGCTAACATGAATGGTGCCGAACATCTTCTGGGGGTCGAGGCGATCGCGCGCCACGGCGCACGGACGGCCCTGATATGCGGGTCCGAGGCGGTGACCTACGCGGAGCTCGCCACCCGTGTCAAACGGGCTGCCGGCGCGCTCGCCGCGCTGGGAGTCCAGCCGGGCGATCGCGTGCTGATGCTGATGCGCGATACGCCGGACTTGGCCGCCGCCTGGCTGGGCTGCTTGTGGTGCGGCGCCGTCGCGATCGCCCTCAACAGCCAGCTGACGGAGGACGACTACCGGTTCGTGCGTTCCGATAGCGGCGCGCGGCTGGCAATCATCGAGGACCAGTTTGCGGAGGCACTGCCCGGACTGGTCCAGGCTCTGGCGCGCGAGCGCCGCCTTGCGATTGTCGGTCGCGCCCTGGATGGCGCTGCGGACTGGTACGAGACGATGGCCCGCGCCGAACCCGACGTGGCGCCTTATGCGGCCGCGCCGGGGGAGGCGGCATTCTGGCTCTACTCCTCCGGAACCACGGGTCGGCCCAAGGGCATCATTCACACGCACAAGGACATTCCGCCTGCGGGACAGACGCTGCGCGAGGTCATCGCATTGCAGCCCGGCGACAAGGTGCTCGCCACCTCGAGGATGTTTTTTGCCTACGGGTTGGAGAACGGCCTGCTCGGACCGCTGTCGGTCGGAGCGACCTCCCTCTTGTGCGCGGACTGGTCTGATGTCGAGCACGTCTGCGCGCTGGTGGCGGAGCAACGGCCGACCGCGTTCTTCAGCGTGCCGTCGTTCTATCGACGCCTGCTCATGCTTGGGGCGCAAGCACTGGAGCCGTTTCGACAAGTACGGTATTTCTTCGCCGGCGGCGAGCGCCTGCCCGAATCGATGCTCACGCAATGGCGGCGCGTCGTGGGAGGGGAGATTCTCGGCGTCTACGGAATGTCGGAGACGTTTTGCGTCGCCCTTGTCAGCCCGGTCGGTACCTCGACCGGCGGGCGTACGGGCAAACCACTGCGGGGGGTCGAGATGCGGCTGGTGGCGCTCGAGGGCCATCCCGCGAAGGACGGCGAACCGGGCGTGCTCTGGCTGCGACACCCCGCGCTCGCGATCGGTTATGCAAACCGCAAAGAGCAGACGCGCGAGCAATTTCTCGAAGGCTGGTTCTGCACCAAGGACGTGTTCGTGCGCGACGCGGAGGGCTTCTACGCCCACCAGGGCCGGTCCGACGAGCTGGTCAAGGTGTCGGGCCAATGGGTGAAGCCGAGCGAGCTCGAGGAAGTCGTGCTGGGGGAGGATTCGATCACCGAGGCGGTCTGCGTGCCGCTGTCCGATGCGGATGGGTTCGAGCGGCTGGCACTGTTTCTGGCGGCCGAAGGGGACCCGCAGGGCGCAATCGAGGCCGCCGCGCGGGCCTGCGAGGAGAAGCTGCCGCGCCACAAGCGACCGAAATGGATCCGTACGGTGGAAACCTTGCCGCGTACGGCGACCGGCAAGGTGCAGCGTTTCAAGCTGCGTGAAATGCTGCAGCGCGAGTTCGCCCGCAAGACTTAGAATCGGACCCTTTAGCCGAAATTGAGAGACCCAGAGGACAGCATGCCCTATGTAATTCCGATTTGGACGCCACCCTCCATTCCGGTCGCCGGCTCGGCGGACAGCTTTCCGGTACGGCGCATCTTCTGCGTGGGCCGCAATTACATCGAGCACCAGAAGGAGATGGGGGGAGACGGTCGCGAGGCGCCCTTCTTCTTCATCAAGTCAGCCCACTCCCTGGTTCCGCTGGGCGGGGACGTACACTATCCTGCCAAGACGGCCAACTATCATTATGAGACCGAGATGGTGGTCGCGATCGGCAAGGGCGGGCGGCGCATCGACGCCGCCAAGGCCAACGAGCACGTGTTCGGCTACGGCGTCGGGCTGGATATGACGCGTCGCGACCTGCAGCAGTGGGGCAAGGATCACGGCCGGCCGTGGGATTTCGGCAAGGATTTCGACGAGGCGGCTCCGTGCGGGGCGCTCGCGCCCGCGTCCAAGATCGGCCACCCATCCAAGGGGGCGATCGTGCTCACGGTGAACGGGAAGGAGCGCCAGAGGGCCGACCTGGCGGACATGATCTGGTCTGTTCCGGAGCAGATTGCGTATCTATCGGACTATTACACGCTCGAGGCGGGGGATCTCATTTTCTCGGGTACCCCCGCCGGGGTCGGCCCGGTGAAGGCGGGCGACGAGCTGGACGCGCGTGTCGAGGGCGTGGGCGAGCTGAAGGTAAAGATCGTACCCGCACTGTGAAGCTGTACGGCTACTTTCGCAGTTCAGCGGCGTTCAGGGTCCGGATCGCGCTGAACCTGAAAGGGCTGGCGTACGAGGCGCACTTCGTCCATCTGGCGCGCGGCGAGCATCGGCAGGCTGAGTACGGCGCGCTCAACCCCCAGGGGCTGGTTCCGGCGCTCGAGGATGGCGGGAGCCTTCTCACGCAGTCGCTCGCAATCATCGAGTACCTCGAGGAGAAGCATCCGAATCCGCCTCTCCTGCCTGAAGACCTGCTCGGGCGCGCTCGGGTGCGCTCGCTCGCGCTGTTGGTGGCGTGCGAAATACATCCCTTGAACAACCTGCGCGCGCTGCAGTACCTCGTGAATGAGCTCGGGCACAGCGAGGAAGACCGGAACCTGTGGTACCGGCACTGGATCCACGACGGCATGGCGAAGCTCGAGGCGGACCTGGTGCGGGGAACCGGCACTGACCGGTTCTGTCATGGCGACCGCCCAACCATAGCCGATTGCTGCCTGGTGCCTCAGGTCTTCAACGCGCGGCGCTTCGATTGTGACCTGTCCCATGCGCCGACCGTGCTGCGCATATTCGAGGAGTGCATGAAGCTGGACGCGTTCCAGCGCGCGCAGCCTTCGGCGCAACCGGACGCGGAATAGGCGCCGACGCGCTAATCGAAGGCGCGCAAGGCGCGGCCCGTTTCGGTCAGGTACGGCGCCACCAGGAGACGCAGACCCTCCCGGACATATTGGCCGAGCGTGTATCGCTGTCCTAGAGCCCAGTGCTTGAGCGCCCACGCATGGCAGAACAGCACATGCGAGTACGCGAGCAGCTGCTGGTTGACCGGCCGCATGTGGCCGCTCTCGACGCAGTCGAGAATGCAGCGCTCGAGGATCTGATTGGTGCGCGTCTCGCCTTGCATGATGAGGGTGCGACGCTCGGGCCGCAGTGACTTGGTCGAGCGGTAGGTGAGGACGGTGGCGTCGCGCCAGCGGTCGACGATGGCGCAATAGGTGTGGATCGCGGTGCACAGGCGCTCCACGGGTTGCAGGATTCCCTCGAGCTTGGGCGGAATCTCGTGCTCGTAGCTCTCGATCACCAGCATCAGTGCGAGCAGGAGAACATCGTCCTTGTCGCGGAAGTACTGGTAGACGAGGCCGGTACTGACTCCGGCCTCGCGCGCAATCTGCTGGATCGTTGTGGTGTAGTAGCCTTGGCTGGCAAAGAGTCTCACCGCCGCGCGCACAACCTGCGCGCGGCGGGTTTCGACCAGGCGCGGGTCGGAGACGACGCTCTCGACATGGCCGGGCGGACGCGCCGGATTGGCGGGAGTCCGGGCTCCCGCCGGGCGGGGATGCCGGCTGGCTGAGCCGCCCCTGGGCATCAATCGCCCGCGAATTGAGGCTTTTGCTTGTTGACGAAGGCGGTGTAGGCGCGCTCGAAATCCCGGGTTTGCATGCAGATCGCCTGCGCTTCGGCCTCCGTTTCGAGCGCCTGTTCGATCGAAAGGCTCCATTCCTGCTGCAGGCATTTCTTGGTCATCGAGTGCGCGAAGGCTGGACCGTGTGCAAGGGAGTGGGCGGTCTGGTGAGCCTTGCCGAGGAGCTCAGAGGCGGGGACCACTTCGTTGTAGTAGCCCCAGGCAAGGCCCTCTTGAGCGCTCATGCTGCGGCCCGAATAGAGGAGCTCGGCGGCGCGACCCTGGCCGATGATGCGCGGGAGGATTGCGCAAGCACCCATGTCGCAGCCGGCGAGGCCGACGCGCACGAACAGGAATGCGGTCTTGCACTCTGGGGTGGCGTAGCGCAGATCGCTGGCCATACTGATGATCGCTCCGGCGCCGGCGCAGATGCCGTCCACCGCGGCGATGATCGGCTGAGGGCAGGCGCGCATCTCCTTCACGAGGTTTCCGGTCATGCGGGTGAAGGTCATCAGGTCGGGCATGTCCATCTTGACCAGCGGGCCAATGATGTCGTGCACGTCGCCGCCCGAGCAGAAGTTTCCGCCCTCGCCAGTAAAGACGACCGCCCTCACGTCCTCCGCATACTGCAGTTTGTGAAAGGTGTCGCGGAGTTCAGCGTAGCTCTCGAAGGTGAGAGGATTCTTGCGTTCGGGACGGTTGAGGGTGACGGTCGCCACCCGATCCGAGACCTGCCACTTGAAGTGCTCCGGATGCCAATCTGCGGCTTTTAGCTTGTACATGCGTGCCTCTCGAGAAGAATTTCGGCGATCTTCAACCAGCCATCGTCAGGCCGCCGCTGACCGAGAGCACCTGGCCAGTCACGAAATCCGCGCGCGTGCTTGCGAAGAACAGGACCGCGTCCGCGACTTCGGAGGGCTTTGCCAGGCGCTGCATCGGGGTCACGCGGATGAAGGCTTCGCGATGCCGCTCGGGAACCGCCGCCAGGAGCGGGGTGTCGGTTGGGCCGGGGCAGACGCAGTTCACGTTGATGTTGAATCGCGCCATTTCGCGCGCAAGGGACTTGGTGAAGGCGATCGCGCCGCCCTTCGCTCCGGCGTAGACGCTCTCGCCGAGGCTTCCCACGCGCCCCGCGTCGCTCGACACGGTAACGATCTTGCCGGCCTTGCGTTCGATCATCGGATCGAGAAACGCGCGCGTCACGGCGATCGGGCCAAGCAGATTGAGGTCGATGACCTTGCGCCAGAAATCGGGCGAGTTCTTCACGAAGGGTTCCACCTTGCCCCAGCCCGCCACGTTGACCACGATGTCCACCTGTCTGCCGTGGCTGGCGATCGCGCTGCGGTACGCCTCGATGGAGGCGGGATCGGTCACGTCAAGGCGGATGAAGTCCGCGCTGCCGCCCGCCTTGCGAATCGCTTCGGCCGCGGCGTTGCCGCTCTCCACCGCGATGTCGCCAAGAACCGCGTGCGCACCCGCGGCTGCGAGCGTCTCGGCCGTGGCGCGGCCAATTCCCGACGCCGCTCCGGTAATGACCGCCGTCTTTCCGTCCAATCGCATGCAATACCTCCCTGAGCCGGGAACTGAATGATCATTCATTCATTTCGTGTCGTCAAGCGAATCACATCGATACGTCGGCGGCTCAGCCCTGCCCGCGGCTCCGCAAAAGCACGCCGAACGGGCGGTCCACCTCGTCAATATGCCTAAAAAGCCAATCCTGTATGAAATGTGAGCTCTCACTCACGCTCGACGTATCGAGCTTCACTGTGAAGCGCATCAAGGCTTCCAGCAGGCGCTGATGTTCCCCACGGTGCCGCTCCGCCGCCGCGCCGACCTCGTCCATCAGCCGCTCTTCGGTGGCGAAGTGGTGCTCGGTATAGCGCACCAGCTCCCGCAGCGATTCGATGAGCTCGTCCAGCTCCTGGCCCGAGCGCAACGCCTCCTGCAGGCGATTGATGAGCTCAAGCAGATGCCGGTGCTGGCCATCGATGACTTCGATGCCCACCTCGTAGCGAGGGCTCCATTGCACGCGTACGGTCGCCGGCGAGGCGCGCGCCGCGGCGCGGTGCCTTGCGTGCCCGGTGATGTCGAAAATCGCAACCACGCTCGCCGGGCCGTCGGGCAGCGTGGCGTGCGTCACCGAAAGCTCGACATCGAAGCGGCTCCCGTCGCCGCGCAATGCCCGCAGGCCAAGCGCCGCTTCCCCGGCCGAGGCCAGCGCCTGCGCGGCCGCATCACGGTCGCGCTCATCGAACAGCGCGGTAAAGGACACCGGCAGCGAGTCCGGCGCCAGACCGAACGCGCGCACAAGCGCGGGCGAGGCGTCCAGCAACACTCCGTTTCGCACCACGCCGAGCGCAAGTAGCTCGGCGGCGACCAGCGCCTCCACGCAGGCGTTGTGCACCGCAGCTTGCGCGGACACGGGCGAGGGAGGCTGGCGCTCGCTCAAGACGACCCTCTAGGCTTCGGCGCGGAACAGCATCTTGAGGTCCTCGCTTATCTGCTCGCCCTTCATCGGGCCGCCGGGGCCCCCGACCCGTCGCGTCCAGACGCGGGTTTCGGAGCCTTCCGCGAACAGGGTGCCGTCGTCGCGCATCACGCGATGGGCAAGCACGAACGACTTGCCGCCCCAGCGTACGACGTGGGAAAGCACTTCGCAGCGGTCGCCATGCACCGGCGACGACCTGAACTCGCAGTTCGCCGCGACCAGGGGCATCGCGAGAGATTCGGCCCGCATGCGCTTCACGTCGTAGCCGACGCTCGCGAAAAAACTCCAGGTCGCGGCGTCGAACCAGCGGAAGTAGGTGGGATAGAAAATGATGCCAGCGGGGTCGCAATCACCCCAGTGCACCTCGCAGGCGAACCTGCCTACGATCGACTTGAATTCGGGTTCGGTCGTCTTCACGCGCTCAGCATTGTTCCCACGGCAGACCCTCGAAACGCCAACCAGCGGTCGAATTGCGCCGGTGCTGCTCGTTGAGCTCTCCTTCAAAACCGTGCACCACGTTGTAGATCTTCGTGAACCCGGCGCGCTCGAGCGCTTTGCCCGCTTCCAGGGACCGGTTTCCGCTGCGGCAGATCAGAACAATCGGTCGCGTATTGTGATTCGTGCCGGCGAGTTTCTTCACTTGGCCGACGAAATGCGGGTTCACTTCCCAGTCCGGGCCGTCGTTCCAGGCGACGTGCAGCGCGCCGACCGGATGGCCGACGAACAAGTATTCCATCTCGCTGCGGCAATCGACGAACAGCGCATCGGAATTCCGATGGAGAAACTCGTAGGCCTGCTTGGGATCGAGGTGCTGCATGCCGGGTCTCTGTTTTCGCGTTTGCCAATTATATGCCAGCACGCGCAAGTGGTTGACAAATCAAGGGTTACAAGGCAAACTGAGACATTGCGCCGATTTGATGTTCAGCTTGCGGGCGCCGAATCGCCGGATGGCGACGAAAAACAAATGCCGCTAAAGAGACGCGTGCCGCCCAGACACCGAAGGCCCGTTTCCTGCGAAAGCTGAACGGGCTTTTTTGTTTTTCCGGATCCAGACGATGAATCAGCCTCCCCACGCCGCAAAACTCGACTCGCTGCTCGCCGAACGCATTCTGCTCCTCGACGGTGCGATGGGAACGATGATCCAGCGCGAGAAACTCGGCGAGGCGCAGTACCGTGGCGAGCGCTTCAAGGACTGGCCGCGCGAGGTCCGGGGCAACAACGACCTGCTGAGCCTGACGCAGCCGCAGCTCATCCGTCGCATTCACTGCGACTACCTCGCCGCCGGCGCGGACATCATCGAGACGAATACCTTCAACTCGACGTCCGTATCCATGGCCGACTACGGCATGGAATCCCTGGTCCGGGAGATCAATCTCGCCGCCGCGACTCTCGCGCGCAGCGCGGCCGACGAATGGGAAGCAAAGGATTCCACGCGCCCGCGCTTCGTCGCCGGCGTGCTGGGGCCGACCAGCAAGACCGCCTCGCTCTCTCCGGACGTGAACGACCCGGGCTTTCGCAACATCAGCTTCGATCAGCTGGTAGACACGTACAGCGAGGCGCTCGAGGGCCTGCTTGAGGGCGGCGCGGATCTGATCCTGGTGGAGACCGTCTTCGATACGCTGAACGCAAAAGCCGCCCTGTTCGCTATCGAGTCCTGCTTCGAGCGGCGCGGCACGCGGCTGCCGGTCATCGTTTCCGGCACGATTACCGACGCGTCGGGGCGCACGCTGTCGGGGCAGACGGCCGAGGCCTTCTACAACTCGGTTTCGCCGTTGCGGCCGCTCGCGGTCGGCCTCAATTGCGCGCTCGGAGCCAAGGAGCTGCGGCCCTACGTGGAGGAACTGTCCGGCGTCGCCGAAGCGTACATTTCCTGCCATCCCAACGCGGGCTTGCCGAACGCCTTCGGGGAATACGACGACACGCCGGAATCAATGGCGCGCCAGATGGGCGAGTGGGCGCGCAGCGGCTGGCTGAACATCGCCGGCGGCTGCTGCGGAACCACCCCCGAACACATCAAGGCCATCGCCGAGGCCTTGCACGGAGTTGCGCCGCGGGTAATTCCGGAGTTGCCGAAGAAGCTTCGCCTCTCGGGCCTCGAGCCGCTCAATGTCGGCGACGACTCCCTGTTCGTGAACGTCGGCGAACGCACCAATGTCACCGGATCGAAAGCCTTCGCCCGCCTGATCTTGGCGGGAGACTACGCTTCTGCCCTGTCGGTGGCGCGCCAGCAGGTCGAAAACGGCGCGCAAATGATCGACGTCAACATGGACGAGGCAATGCTGGACTCGGAGAAGGCGATGACGACCCTCCTCTGCCTGATTGCCTCGGAACCCGACATCGCGCGCGTGCCGGTCATGATCGACTCCTCGAAGTGGAGCGTGATCGAGGCCGGCTTGAAATGCGTTCAGGGCAAGGGGGTGGTCAATTCGATCAGCCTGAAAGAGGGCGAAGCCGAGTTTCTGCGCCAGGCGCGCCTGGTACGCAAGTACGGCGCCGCGGCGATCGTCATGGCGTTCGACGAGCAGGGCCAGGCCGACACGTTGGAGCGGCGCAAGCAAATCTGCCAGCGCTGCTACGACCTGCTCACGCGCAAGGCCGATTTCCCGCCCGAAGACATCATTTTCGATCCGAACATCTTCGCCATCGCAACCGGGCTCGAGGAGCACGCGCGCTACGGCATCGACTACCTGGCGGCGGTCGAGTGGATCCGCGAGAACCTGCCTTTCGCGAAAGTCTCCGGGGGCGTCTCGAATCTTTCGTTCTCGTTCCGCGGCAACGATGCCGTGCGCGAAGCGATGCACACAGCGTTTCTGTATCACGCCGTGCGCGCGGGAATGTCGATGGGCATCGTCAACGCCGGACAGCTCGGCGTCTACGAGGACATCGAACCGCAGCTTCTCGAGCACGTCGAAGACGTCATCTTTAATCGCCGGGAGGACGCGACCGAGCGCATGATCGAGTTCGCCAATTCGGTCAAGTCGGGCGCGAAGGAAAACGTCAGGGACGAGGCCTGGCGCAGCGCAAGCGTCGAGGAGCGCCTCACTCACGCACTGGTCAGCGGGATCGCGACCCATGTGGTCGAGGATACCGAGGAGGCGCGCCAGAAGTTCGCCCATCCGATCGAAGTGATCGAGGGACCGCTGATGGACGGCATGAACGTGGTCGGCGACCTGTTCGGCGCCGGCAAGATGTTCCTGCCGCAGGTCGTAAAATCCGCCCGCGTGATGAAGCTGGCCGTCGCGCACCTGCTTCCGTTCATCGAAGCGGAAAAGGAAAAAAGCGGCGAGGCGGGGCGCGCGAAGGGTAAGATCGTGGTCGCGACCGTCAAGGGCGACGTGCATGACATAGGCAAGAACATCGTCGCAGTAGTGCTCCAGTGCAACAACTACGACGTCGTAAACCTCGGCGTGATGGTGCCCGCGAAGACGATTCTAGAGACGGCGCGGCAGGAAAAGGCCGATGCGATCGGTCTCTCAGGCCTGATCACCCCATCGCTCGAGGAGATGGCGCACGTCGCGCGCGAAATGCAGCGCGAAGGGTTCACGGTTCCGCTGCTGATCGGCGGCGCCACGACCTCGCGCGCCCACACGGCGGTGAAGATCGCGCCGAACTACCCGGGGCCGGTCGTCTACGTTCCCGACGCCTCGCGCAGCGTCACCGTCGTCAGCAGCCTGCTGTCCACCGAGCAGCGGGAAGCCTTCGCCGCGCAGGTGCGCAGCGACTACGACAGGATCCGCGCTCAGCACAGCCAGAAGAAAGGGCCGGGTCCGCTGCACCCGATTTCGGAGGCGCGACGGCTGGGGCTGAAAACGGACTGGAAGACCTACCGTCCGCCGGTGCCGCGTAAGCTCGGGGTGACCGTGCTGCGCGACTACCCGCTGCAAGAGCTCGTGCCGTACATCGACTGGACACCGTTCTTCCAGACCTGGGAGCTGTCGGGTCCCTACCCGAAGATCCTCCAGGATCCGGTGGTCGGTGAGGCCGCGCGCAAGCTGTTCGCGGACGCTCAAACAGAACTCAAGCGGCTTGTGGCCGAAAAATGGATCACGGCCAATGCGGCCTTTGGGCTGTTTCCTGCGGCGCAGGTGAACGATGACGACATCGAGATCTACCGCGACGAGCAGCGTAACGAGGTGCTGATGACCTGGCACAACCTGCGCCAGCAGAATCACAAGCCGGCGGGGAGGCCGAACTTGTGCCTCGCCGATTTCGTGGCACCGAAGGCTTCGGGGGTACCCGACTATGTCGGCGCGTTCGCCGTTACCGCCGGGGGCGGAATCGAATCGAAAATTGCCGAGCTGGAGGCGAACCACGACGACTATGCCGCGATCATGCTCAAGTCGCTGGCAGACCGGCTTGCTGAAGCCCTCGCCGAGCGCTTGCACGAACGTGTGCGGCGTGAATTCTGGGGTTACGCGGCCGATGAAGATCTCGCCGGAGCGCAGCTCGTGGCCGAACAATACCGCGGTATCCGGCCAGCCCCCGGTTACCCGGCCTGCCCCGACCACACGGAAAAGCGGGCGTTGTTCGATCTGATCGACGCCGAAAGCGGCGCCGGCATCCGTCTCACCGAATCCTACGCAATGCTTCCGGCATCCTCCGTGTCGGGCTTTTACCTTTCGCACCCGGAATCCCGCTATTTCGCCGTAGGCAAAATCGGCAGCGATCAGCTGGAAGACTACGCGAGGCGCACCGGCATGAGCATTGAGGAAGCCGAGCGGTGGCTCGCGCCTTATCTCGCCTACGAGCCCAATGCGGCGACGGCAGCGGGGGCGCCCGCCTAGTTATAATCGAAGCTGCAACCGACAATCTCTCATGGAGCACGGAAATGGGTAAAGGCGACAAGCGCACGCGGCGCGGCAAGATTTACAAGGGAAGCTACGGCAAGAAGCGCCCCCAGCGCGCGAAGAAGAAAGGCAGCCAAGCCGCCGCCTAGGATTTGCGCATGAACCCCGGCGCCAGGCTGTTCCTAGCCCTCGGGGCCGCGTTTGCCGCGCTCGCCGTTGTGCTGGGCGCTTTCGGGGCACACGCCCTGAAGACGCGGCTGCCCGCGAACCTTCTCGAGGTGTACCACACCGCGGTTCAATACCACTTCTGGCACGCGCTCGGCGTACTCGCCGTTGGGATTACCTTGCAGCAGCTTCCGGATGCCGGCTGGCTGCGTGCCGCCGGCTGGTTTTTGACTGCGGGTATCGTCCTTTTTTGTGGCAGCCTTTATTTGTTGGCGCTCACGGGTGTGCGCTGGCTCGGTGCCGTGGCACCGCTCGGTGGCACGGCTTTTATCTTGGGCTGGCTCGCATTCGCGATTGCGGTTCTACGGGCCTAGCGTCTCCGACGTCATGGCGGCGTCTGCGGGCAGCTTGATCACCCTCCCCGGCTCCACGTAACGAGAGAGCGGCCACTCGCTGAGCGCGCGTTCAAGCGCGTGCAGATGTCGCGGGTCCGGCAATTCGATAAGCACTCTGTCCGGCGCGCCCTCGCGCAGCAGGCGTGCGAGAGCGACCTGGGTCTCCACGCGACCGCTGCAACACGGACAGCCGCGAGGCGCAAGCGCGCGCCAGCCGGATCTCTCAGCGAGAAATTTCTCGATCAGCGCCCTTCTCTCCTCGGCCGTCGATCCCGTCACGACATGGACCGGCGTGCGTTTCACTTGCGCCAGAACGCAGGAGTGAAAAGAACCAGGACGGTGAGCAATTCGAGGCGGCCAAGCAGCATTGCCGCGGCGCACAGCCAGGTCTGAAAATCGTTCAGCAGAGCGAAGTTCGTCGCGGGGCCCACCTGGCCGAGCCCGGGGCCGAGGTTATTGATACAGGCAACGATGGCGGAAAAGGCCGTCACGAAATCGAGCCCGGTCGCGGCAAGCAGCATTGTCATGATGCTGATGGTTCCGCCATAGACCAGCATGAATGCCAGCACGGCGAAGATGATGTTGTTCTCGACGGGGTGTCCGCCAAGCTTGACGGGGATGTACGCGCGCGGATGGACGATCCGCGCAAGTTCCCTGAATGCCTGCTTGAACATGAGCATCGCCCGGACCAGCTTGATGCCGCCTCCGGTCGATCCGGAACAGCTCACGAAAGAGACCAGAAACAGCATCCAGAGCGGCGCGAAAAGCGGCCAGACGCCGAAGTTCGTGTTGGCGTAGCCGGTCGAGGTCGCGACCGACACGAGGTTGAAGGCCGTGTATCGAAGCGCCACCCAGAAGTCGCTGTATACGCCCTTCAGCATCAGGAACAGCGTAATGCCGATGATGCTTACGGCGATGACTGCGAGGAATACGCGGACTTCCGGATCATCGCGGTACGACCTCAGGCTGCGCTTCCGCAGGACCTGAAAATGAGTGGCGAAATTGATGCCGGCGATCAGCATGAAGACGATCGTCACGCCCTCAATCGTCGGTGAGTTCCAATGAGCGAAGCTGGCGTCGTAGGGCGAGAAGCCGCCCGTGCTCATGGTGGTGAACGAATGCATTACCGCGTCCAGCCACGACATCCCCGCCCAACGCATTGCCAGCGCGCATGCCAGCGTGAGCAACGCGTAGACGCCCCAAAGGCCCTTCGCGGTTTCGGTAATGCGCGGCGTGAGTTTGGTGTCCTTCATGGGCCCGGGGGTTTCCGCTTTCAGGATCTGCCGCCCGCCGACGCCGAGCAGCGGCAGGATGGCGACCACCAGAACCAGGATCCCCATGCCGCCCAGCCACTGCAGCTCGCAACGCCAGAAATTGATCGAGGGCGGTAAGCGATCGAGACCGGTCAATATCGTCGCACCGGTGGTCGTCAAACCCGACATCGCCTCGAAATACGCGTCGGTAAAGCTGAGCCGCGGAAGATACGACATGAGCGGCAGGGCGCCGAAAGCTGGCAGCGCGGCCCACGCGAGCGTCACCAAGAGAAAGCCGTCTCGCGCCTGCAGCTCGCGCTGCCGGCCACGGGTCGAGACCCAGGCCAGGCCTCCGGCCAGCGCGGTCGCGAGAATCGCGGTGTCATAAGCCTGCTCTGCTCCATCCGCGAGATGCAGTGAAAGGGCGAGCGGAACAAGCATGGTGGCCGCGAAGATGATTACTACCACCGACAGCAAGTTCAGGACGGCGTTGAACCTCTCCATCACCGTTCGTTCCCTGGGGTCAGAGGAAACGAACGCCGACCTGAAACAACTTTTCTACCCGCGGCAACGTTTTCTTGTCGGCGACAAAGACGATCACGTGGTCCTCCGCCTGAATCACCGAATCGTGATGCGCCATGATCACTTCGTCGCCTCTCACTAATGCGCCGATGGTGGTACCCGCGGGCAGATCGATTTCGTCGATCCGGCGACCGGTCACACGGCACGATTCGCGATCCCCGTGTACGACCGCCTCGAGCGCCTCGGCCGCCCCGCGGCGCAGGCTGTGTACCGAGACAATGTCTCCGCGGCGTACATGCGCGAGCAGCTTGCCGATCGTCGACTGTGCCGGCGAAATTGCAATGTCGATTTCGCCGCTCTGCAAAAGATCGACATACGAACGGCGGTTAATCAACGCCACCACGCGGCGCGCACCCATGCGCTTGGCCAACAGGGCACTCATGATGTTGTGCTCGTCGTCGTTGGTGACGGCCACGAACAAGTCCATCTCGGCAATGTTTTCCTGGTCGAGCAGCTCCTCATCGGTGGCGTCGCCATTGAGTACAAGTGCCCGATTCGCCTTGGCGGCCAGGATCTCGCAACGGCGCTTGTTGTGCTCCACGACGCGAACCGAATAGTCCTTTTCGAGCGCGCGAGCCAGCCGCAGCCCGATATTGCCCCCTCCCGCCACCATCACGCGCTTCACTGGTCGATCCATGCGGCGAAGCTCGCGCATGACGCGCCGAATATGCTTTTCCGGGGCAAGGCAAAATATCTCGTCACCGACCTCGATGACCGTGTCGCCTTCCGGCACGATGGCACGATCCCTGCGGAAGATCGCGACGACCCGAACATCGACCCCGGGAATGTGGCGCCGCAAATCCTTCAGCTGACGGCCAACCAGCGGTCCGTCGGGGTACGACCGGACCGCCACCAGGCTGACGCGGCCGTCGGCGAAATCGAGCACCTGGAGAGCCTCGGGAAACTCGACCAGCTTGACGATGTAGTCGGTTAGCACCTGCTCGGGACAAATCGACAGGTCAACGTCGAAACCCTCCGGACCCAGCACCTTCTCGTCGTTCAAGAAATCGGTCGCGCGAATCCGCGCGACGCGCCGCGGAACGTTGAACATTCGTGCCGCTACCTTGCACGCGACGAGGTTCGTTTCGTCCGATTGCGTCACGGCGATCAGAAGGTCGGCGTCCGCCGCTCCGGCTTCGGCGAGTACCGATGGATGCGAGGCGCTACCGACCACCGTCCGTAGATCGAACCGGTCTTGCAGCGAGCCCAGCCGCGCAGAATCGACGTCAACAACCGTGATGTCGTTCTGCTCCGAAACTAGGCTTTCGGCGACCGATGCTCCGACCTGTCCGGCGCCGAGTATGATGATTTTCAAGGTTGCGCTTTCCTCATCGAAAGGCGCGCCATTGTAGTCCTTTTGCGCAGCCGCATCGGGCTCAGGACCCGTTTTCCTCGCGCCGCCCGACAGGCAGCCCGAGCGCCCTCAGCTTTCGGTAGAGATGCGTGCGTTCGAGTCCCGAGCGCTCCGCGACGCGCGACATGCTGCCTTGCTCCCGCGCAAGTAGTCGCTCGAAATACACGCGCTCGAAGGCCTCCCGCGCCTCGCGGTAGGGCCTGTCAAGCGCCAACTCGGGCGTATCCGGGGCGTCGACACGGGTCGCCAGAACGCGCTCCACGTCGTTGAGGGAGATTTCCTCCTCCAGCGCGGTATGAGCGAGATCCGTGACCACACTCTCGAGCTCCGCCAAATTTCCGGGCCAGTCGTAATGTCGCAAGGCATTGAGCGCCGCAATCGAAAGCCGACGCGGCGGACAAGCGCGCGCCTCGACCAGTTGGGCGAGCAACAGCGCGGCGAGATCCGGGACTTCCTCGGCGAACTCCCGCAACGGCGGCAGCTTCAGCGTGACCTGCGCAAGCCGCGCCGCAAGCTCGAAATCGAAATCATGCTTCTCCGCCAGGGTTTTCGCATCCACCGAAGAAAATGAAACGACACGCACCTTGTGTTTGTCCGCGCGGGCAAGCAAGAAGTCCAGATTCCTCTGATCGCTTCGCCCAAGCTGCGTCAAGTCACGTACAAACAGGATTCCGCCTGCCGCTCGCGCAAGCAGCTCGGTCGTAGGCTCGGTCAGCAGCGGACCGCCGGACAGGAACGGCGTGCCCGGGGCCGCCAACAGGCGGGCGAACAATTCGGCGCGCATTCCATGCTCGCCGCGCAGCATGAGCGGCACGGCCGTTTGCGCTATCTGCATGAGGCGCTTCTTGGTGTCTGAGAGGGCTGCCGAGCGCCCAAGAGAGGCGAGAGATATTTCCCTTGGCGCGGCGATTTCCTGATTTCGAAGTGCACGCTTGACTGTCGACAGAAGTCTCTGCAATGCGATCGGCTTTTCGAGAAAGTCCAATGCGCCGATTCGCGTAGCTTCGACTGCCGTCTCGATCGTGCCGTGGCCCGACATCATCACAACCGGCATCGTAAGCTGGCCGGTCGCTGCCCATTCCTTTAGCAGAGTGATGCCGTCCGTGTCCGGCATCCAGATATCCAGCAGCACGAGGTCCGGCCGCTGGCGCTCGCGCAACTGGCGCGCTGTCCCGGCGCTGTCGGCGAGCAGCACTTGATGCCCCTCGTCCGCGAGAATCTCCGACAGGAGCTCGCGAATCCCGACTTCATCGTCTACGATCAGGATCTGCGCCATTTGCTCGTCATATTATCCGTGCGCAGCGGGTTCAGGCCGCTTTGCTGGCGGTTCCCTGCTTCTCGATCGCGGGCAGCAGCACGCTTACGCACGCACCGCGCTCCGGCCGGTTTTCGATCGCGATGCTTCCGTGATGCTCGTCCACTATCTTCTTGACCACTGCCAATCCAAGGCCCGTTCCTCGGGGCTTCGTGGTCACGTACGGCTCGAAGATGCGCGTCATCATCTCCTCCGGAAAGCCCGGGCCGTTGTCGCTGACCGCGATGCGCACCCGCTCGCCCAGCATTTCGGTGCGAATTTCGATCGCCGGGCCGGGCGTTCTCTTGTCGCTGTCGAGAGCATCCTGGGCGTTCTGAATCAGGTTGTGGAGGACCTGGCGTATTTGAGCCGAGTCCGCGCGCACCGGCCGCAGGCGGTCCGACAGTCTCTTGGTGATCGGTACGCTGGAGTTCTCGTAGAGCGCGAGAACATCGCGGACCAGCGCGTTCACATCAAGCCCGGCGAACGATGGGGCAGGAAGCCGCGCATAGTCGCGGAACGCATCAACCATCGCCTTCAACGCGGCCACTTGCTTGACGATGGTCTGGGTCGCTCGCTTGAGGGTAGCGGCATCCTCTGTGCCGAGATGGCCGGCCAGCTTCAGCTCCAACCGCTCCGCCGAGAGCTGAATTGGGGTAAGCGGGTTCTTTATCTCGTGCGCGAGGCGCCGCCCGACTTCGGCCCATGCCGTCGCGCGCTGTGCCTGAATAAGTTGAGTGATGTCGTCGAAGACCAGAACGAAACCTGCTTCCGTCGCGGTGCGCAGTGCCGTACCCCGCACGAGCAGGGTCTTGCCGGTGCCTTTGAGCGCGAGCTCCAGCTGCCATGTGCGCTCGCCGTTTACGAGAAAGGCCTCCCGTACCGCGCTTGCGAACGGATACAGTCCGACATGCCAGGCGTCGAGCGTCTTGCCAGCCATGGCAAGCAGATCTTCTCCTAGAATGGCGGCAGCACCATGGTTGCATATCGACAATCGAAGCTCTCGGTCAAACACAAGGACACCGGCGGAAAGATTGGAGAGAATATTCTCGAGGTGAGCTTTTGCCGTCTCGAGGGCGACGCGATTCGTTTCGACCACGTGACGCGCTTCATCGAGTTGCCGGGTCATGGAATTGAAGGATTCGGTCAACACGCCCAGCTCGTCGCGACTCGTAACCGGGGCACGGCGTGAGAAGTCGCCCCGAGCGACGGCTTGCGTGGCCTGCGCGAGATTGGACAGGGGCGAAGACAGCCGGTTGGACAGGATTACCGCCAGGGCGATGGCGAAGAAGAGCCCCATCAGAAGTGCCAACGTAAGGGTCACTATGTAAATCCGCTTGAGGCCCTGGCGCGAAAGAGCGAGTTCCCGATAGTCCCTGTAGGCTGCCTCGACGGCCTCGGCGCTGCGGGTAAACGATTCGGGCAACGTCTGGCGCAACTGAAGATATCTCGCCTCGTCAGTGAGAGAAAGTGTATTGATGGGCACGACGACGCGCAGCGCAAGCGGCTTTCCCGGAGCAGAATCGATAGCGGTGTATCCGCGATTAACGCGCGCCTGGCGCAGTGCCTGTGCACTGGGGACTTCCGGATATAGCTTGGTCACGTCTTCGCTCGCGGTCGCGACGACTCTCCCGTTCCCGGTGACGATCACCGCTTCTTGGACGCCGGCCTGTTCACGCAGGCGATTCAGAAGTACGACTTGATCCGCCTGCTGGCGGTCGGCGAGCTCGAGGGCCATCGCATGCCCTTTAACGTTCATCTCGGCAAGCATCTGGTCGATTGCACCTTGAGCAAGGGTTATCCCGCCCTCCAGAGCGGCGTCCACCTTCACGTCGAACCAGGATTCAATGCTCTTGCTTAGAAACTGGACGGACACCGTGTACACCAACAGCCCGGGTGCCACGGCCATCATTGCGAAAAGAACGAGAAAGCGAAGGGTCAAACGGGACCCGAAAACCCGCCGCCGGTATTTCCGCGCAAGGGCTACCAATTGGTATGTCACCAATGCGGCGAGAAGCGCCGCAAGGCCGGCGTTGAGAGCGAGAAGCATGGGGTAGTGCTGCTCGAACAGCGAGGTATTCGCGCTCGCGGTCGCGAGCAAGAAGAGCAGCACACCCGCCAGCGCCGCGCCAATGATCAAGAGCGCCTTCATTCGGCTGGCGCTCCCTTAGGTTGGCGGCTCTCCACGGGCGCCGGTGGCTGCTGGGGAGGCCGGAAGCTGAAACGCTTCCATTGGGACTCGAGATTCCACTCGCGATTGGTGAGAGCGCTGAGCTGAAATGGCTTGGGCAGAAGCGTGGTATCGAGCCGCATCCGGACGGCCGCTTCGTAGTTTCTATCGGCCAGGGTGACCGAGCGGTCGACCACGAGCCAGTTGCGTAGCTGTCTCAAGACGTCCAGCGCCCCTTCCAGAGTGTCGAAACTCTGCTGAAGCAATCCAGTGGATAGCCTGTATTGCCGGGACAGCGCATGGTAGGACAACCTGACCTGCATGCGCTTCGCTACGGCCTGCTGGTCGAACCAGTACCAGCGCGGCCGCAAGAGCTCGAAGTCGACCTCGAAATAGAGCGGGACTCCATTTTCGACAGCCTCCGCCAGCCGCGGGGTGATCTGGAAGCTGAATTCCGCATCGAGCACCAATCCTTCATCGGTCGCCCGCAGGTGTGCGTCGCGGACGATGATTTCGTCGGCGTGAGCCGGCGCGCCGACGGCAAGCGCAAGCGTAAGTAAGAGAAGCTTCGGAAATAGAGCGATGCGTCGCATCGCAGGTTCAGTTGGGCTTGGCTAGTAACGCAAAAAAGAAACCGTCGTGATCCGGTCCGGGGGGCAGCGTGGATGCCGCGCCACCTGGAAGCGGCATGCGCAGAGCTTGTGGCGTGCGCGCTGTGAAGCTTTCCACGACAGCGTCGTTTTCCTCTCTGAATACCGAGCAGGTGACATACAGCAATTTACCACCCGGGGCGAGCACTCGCCAAAGGGCGTCGAGGATATCCGATTGACGTGCTGCAAATGTTGCCAAATCGCTCGCGCGGCGCAACCACTTGATGTCCGGGTGCCGGCGGGCAACGCCAGAAGCCGAGCATGGTACATCGGCAAGGATGCGCGCGAATGGCTTCGAGTCCCACCACTCTTCGAGTTGCATGCAGTCTGCGACCTGCACGCGTGCCGTAAGACCGAGCCGCGAGAGATTGCGTTCGACAAGCTGACAGCGGGATGCGTCTGCATCGAGTGCGGTAAGGTCAATGTCCGCGAGCTCCAGCATGTGTGCAGTCTTGCCTCCCGGCGCAGCGCAGGCATCGAGCACGCGCTGGCCGGGCGCAAGATCCAGGCACGGCGCGGCTCGCTGGGCGCCGGCGTCCTGCACCGATACGAGTCCTTCGGCGAAGCCGGGCAAGCGCGACACCGGGACCGGTCGCTCCAGGAGAAGTGCGCAGGTGTCGACCTGCTTAGCCAAAATGCGCTCCTTTTCCAGCCGCTGCCGGTACTCCCGGGTAGAAATCCGCCTCTGGTTGACGCGCAGGCACATTGGCGGGTGAGCATTGCCAGCCCGTAATACCTGCTGCCAGGCGTCGGGGTGACTTCGCTGCACGGATTCAATCCACCAGCCCGGATGCTGCCAGTGCGATTCCGGATCTGCGGCGATCTGCTTCTCGATGGCGGGACGGTTGCGCAGCAGGTTGCGGAGCACTGCGTTCACGAAGCCCTGGGCGGGACGCCGCCCCGCAATGCTACACGCGCGAACCGCTTGATCGACCACCGTATGCGGGGCGTATCTATCCGACTCGAGTGCGTAAAATGCGCACCACAACAGTGCTTCGACGAGCGGATCGCTTCTGCCGCGCTTGCTGAGTCTGCGCGCAAGTGCTTGAACGCGTCCGAATCGGCGCAGGGTGCCGTGGGTCAGGTCGAGCAGGGAAGCCCGGAGCACGCCCGCTCCGTCCGTTACGCGATCGAATTCCGTCGATAAGCTGCGTCCGGCGGCGACGGCGGCGACAATTCGTGCCGCCTCCGCCAACGCCGCGGCAAGTGACGATGCGGCGGCGGGCTCGGCCGAAGCCGTCTTGCGTGAATCCACGGCTATGCTCGTTGCCCGGATTCACCGAATCGCGCACCCGATGCCAAAGGCTGCCCGCGAAGGAAGTCCGCCGCGGATAGCCGCGTTCCGCCGGCGCGCTGCAGCTCGGTGATTGCCAGCGCTCCCTGTCCGCACGCGACAACGATTCCGCTCCGGTCGGCCGAGATTATCTCCCCGGGAGCGCCGGCCCCCTGTGCGACGGTCGCGGCCCAGATCTTGACCGGCGCGCCTCCGAGAACGCTCGCGGCGCCCGGCGTGGGCCTGAAAGCGCGCACCGCGCGCGCGAGCTCGAGCGCCGGACGTGACCAATCGAGGACCGATTCGAGCTTATCGATCTTTTTCGCATGGGTGACGCCTGTCGCAGGCTGCGGGGTGAGGGTCGCAACGCCGGTCGCGACCGCGGCAAGCGCGGAAACGACCATCTCCGCGCCCAGGCGGGCAAGTTGGTCATGAAGCGTTCCTGCGTCATCTTCTTCCGTGATGGGGATCGACCGCTGCGCGAGCATCGGACCGCTGTCCAGGCCGGCGTCCATCTTCATGATCGTTATTCCCGTCTCGCGGTCACCGGCAAGAATCGCGCGCTGAATCGGTGCAGCGCCTCGCCAACGCGGAAGCAGCGAAGCATGAACGTTCAGACAGCCCAATGGGGCGCAATCCAGGATTGCCTGCGGCAACAGAAGACCGTAGGCCGCCACGACTATCGCTTGCGGGCGCGCGCCGAGGATTCGACTCAGACTTGCGGGGTCTTTCAGCGTCGCTGGTTGATAGACCTCCAAATTGCGCTGGCGGGCGAACTGTTTGACGGCGCTCTGTGCCATGCGCATGCCTCGGCCCGAGCGACGGTCTGGTTGAGTCAGTACAAGCGCTACCTCGTGACCGGCATTCAAGATTCCGGCGAGAGATACTTGCGCAAACTCCGGCGTGCCCGCGAAGACCAGTCGCATTGGAAATCCTCACAGGCAGCCGATATCTGGCGGGCGTCGACGCCCGCTGGGCATCCGCGCTGCTAAGCGCTTTTCCTGAGCTGCTTGGCGAGTCTGGTTCGAATGCGCTGTTGCTTCAGCTGAGAAAGGTACTCTACGAAGACCTTCCCCTGAAGGTGATCCATTTCGTGCTGAATGCACACGGAGAGCAGCCCCTGCGCCTCGAGCGTAAACGAATGGCCATTCTGGTCGTACGCGCGCACCTTGACGCGCTCGGCACGTTCCACAAGTTCGTAGATGCCCGGAACCGAAAGGCAGCCTTCCTCGATATCCGAAATGCCGTTGGACTCGAGAATCGTCGGGTTGACCAGCACGATCAGCGAGTCGCGCCGTTCCGAGACGTCGACGACGATGACCTGCTTGTGCACATCCACCTGAGTGGCCGCCAGACCGATCCCGGGCGCCGCGTACATGGTCTCGGCCATGTCATGCACAAGCTTCTTCAGTCCGTCGTCGAAAACAGTAACCGGCGCGGCGGCTTTATGGAGCCGGGCGTCGGGGTATCGGAGGATGTTCAATAGGGCCATGGAAATCAGGAAATCACTTGCTGTGTGAATTAATTACATGCACAATTTCAGGCAATGTATAAGCTTAATGGGCTTTTATGCCAAATTTGGGTGAACAATCGGCACTTCAAGCCGGCCCGAAGAGCCAAGGAATAATCGGGGGCCCTATGCGCGGTCACTTTCGTAAGTCTATCACAATATTAGCTTTTGTCGCTGGCGCCCTGGCAGCGGCCGGGGCGACGGCAGAAGCGCCCAAGACGGCGGAAGCGCCCAAATCGGCCAGCGCAATCAAACCGGACGCGCCCGACCGGTATGTTGTGGTCCCCGGGGACACCTTGTGGGGCATTGCGCAGCGGTTTACCAACTCGCCGTGGCGTTGGCCAGAGCTGTGGAATCTGAACAAAGACGAGATCAAGAATCCTCACCGCATCTACCCCGGGAACGTGATCGTTCTCGACCGCCTGCACGGCCGCCTCTCGATCGCGCCCGGTACGCAAGCGCCCGGCACGCAGGCGCCCGGTACGCAGGCGCCCGGCACGCAGGCGCCCGGCACGCAAGCGTCCGGCACGGAAGTCCTGCATCCGGAAATGCGCGTCATCGGCAGCACCGAAGCGCCAATTCCCAGTATCCCCCCGTCGGCCATCGAGCCGTTCCTTTCGGAGCCGCTGGTCATCGAGCCGGACGGGCTGGACAACGCCCCGATGATCATTGCTACCCAGCAGGACAGGGTCATCCTCGGGGCCGGAAACACTGCCTACGTACGCGGCATCGGCAAATCGAGCGAAAAGACCTGGGATATCTATCGTAAGGGTAGCGCGCTCGTCGACCCGGACACCAATCAAACGCTAGGTTACGAGGCGATCTACCTTGGCACCGCGCAGGTAACGCGACCAGGCGACCCGACGACCGTGCGTCTCTTGAAGGCAAAACGCGAGGTGGGCGTAGGTGACAGGCTAGTCGCGGCCCTGCCGCCGCAGGAGGTCAACTATGCACCTCATGCGCCGAGCGTCTTCATTAAGGGGCGCGTAATGTCGATCTACGGAGGCGGTCAGAGCGAAACCGGAAACTTGTCGGTCATTACGATCAACCGGGGCAAGGCGGACGGAATCGACGTCGGCACCGTGCTTGCGGTCTATACGCACGGCGACACCGTGACGGACACCACCAAGCCCAAGGACTCCCCCGAGTCCATCATTCATCTACCCGACGAGGCTAACGGAGAGATTTTCGTGTTCCGCGTCTTCAACCGCGTATCCTATGCGTTAATCATGCGCATCTCGAGACCGGTGAAGCCGTTGGATGTCGTGGAGAACCCCTGAAACCTCGCCGGATATGCGGCGCCTACACGAACCGGGGCCGCGTATTGGAGCGGCAGCAGCACGCTGCCACCCGTCGGCGCCATGAAGTCCGATTCCGGGCTGGCGAGCTGGCTGCAGCTGACGCTCACGCCCGGTCTGGGTCCTTCGACTATCCGCCAGCTACTCAAGAAGTTCGGCCTGCCGGAGCAAGTTCTCTCGCGATCGCGCTCGGAGCTTGCGCGCATGGCGCCGCGTGCGACATTCGATGCCCTCGATTCGACCGAAGTCGTCGAAGCCGTCTCCCGGGCACGGGAATGGGCAGCACAGGAAGGGCATGCGGTCGTCACGCTAGCGGACGAAGCGTACCCGAAGCCACTGCTTGAGATTGCCGATCCCCCGACTCTGCTTTACGCGCACGGTCGCCTCGAATTGCTCGGCCGACCGGCGCTGGCGGTGGTCGGCAGCCGAAACGCCACAGCGCAAGGCGAGCGCAACGCGGAGGCCTTTGCGCGCACCTTCAGCGAGGCCGGTCTGACGATCGTGTCCGGACTGGCGCTCGGCATCGATACGGCGGCGCACCGCGGAGGCCTGACGGGGAGAGGTTCGACGATAGCGGTGCTCGGTACTGGAATCGACGTCACCTACCCGGCCCGCAATGCGGGCCTCGCTCACGACATCTCGCGTACGGGCCTGCTGCTATCGGAATTTCCTCTCGAAACCAAGGCGGCAGCGCACAATTTTCCGCGCCGAAACCGGCTGATAAGCGGGTTGGCGCAAGGCTGCCTGGTAGTTGAGGCAGCGCTAGGCTCCGGCTCACTCATAACGGCTCGATCAGCGGCGGAACAAGGACGTGAGGTTTTCGCGATCCCGGGATCGATTCATTCGCCTCTGTCCAAGGGCTGTCACGCGCTGATCAAGGCTGGAGCAAAGCTGGTTGAATCCGCCGACGACGTTTTGAGCGAGCTTTCCGGCAGGGGGATCTGCGAACCCGCGACACCTCGGGGAGGCCGTACAACCGTCACCGATCCCCTGCTCACGCAAATGGGGTTCGACCCTATAGACGTCGATTCACTGTGCGCGCGCAGCGGACTTTCCGCTGACCAGGTATCGTCTCAATTACTGCGGCTTGAGCTCGCCGGACTGGTAACAGCGCTGCCAGGCGGTCTATTTCAACGTTTAGACTGAGGAGACAATAAAATGTATGAAATCCTCGTATACCTTTTCGAGCACTGCCAGCAGACCGATCTCGCGCAGGACAGCGAGCTCGTGGCTAAGAAGCTCTCGGCAGCGGGCTTCGAGGATACGGAGATAACCGAAGCATTGACGTGGCTGGCGGGAGTGCTGCGCGTTCCACACCGGAACTTTGCACCGATACCGGATTCCCGCGGGACATTCCGCGCCTTCGCCCCACGCGAGCTAGAAAAGCTGGACACCGAATGCCGGGGATTTATCCTGTCCCTCGAGCAGTCTGGAATACTGAGCCCTCAAACGCGGGAGCACGTAATCGAGCGGGCCCTCGCCGCGACCGAACCCTCGCTGTCGCTCGAGCAGCTCAAGCTGGTCGTCCTGATGGTCCTGTGGAATCAGCAGACCCCCACCAGCCGTCTGGTCGCGGAAGATCTGCTGATGGTTCAGCGAGAGCGGCTGCCGAGCTGAGAAGCGCGCACACGCGCGCGAGGGTCCCCGAATTTCCGCGCCTGATACCGGGCCGGGTTGCCGCTTCGCCGCGTTTGCACTTATCATCTGCCGCCTTTCGAAGCCCGCAACAGCAGCTGCGGACCGTCATGAACAAAACCTTGATCATTGCCGAGAAACCTTCCGTCGCCGCCGACATTGCGCGCGCGCTGGGCGGTTTTGCACGAAAGGGTGATCACTTCGAAAGCGAGGATTACGTTCTTTCGTCTGCCGTCGGACACCTTCTGACTCTGGCGCTTCCGGACGAGTACGATGTCAAGAAGGGAAAATGGTCCTTCGCGAGATTGCCCGTCATTCCTCCGAATTTTGAACTGGCGCCCATCGAACGAAGCCAGGACCGGCTCAACCTCCTTTTGCGTTTGATGAAGCGAAAGGACGTCGCGAAGATCATCAATGCCTGCGACGCGGGACGCGAAGGAGAGCTCATCTTTCGCCATTTGGTGAGCTACGCGAGAATCAAGAAGCCCATCGAGCGCCTCTGGTTGCAGTCGATGACGCCGCAGTCCATCCGCGACGGCTTCGACAGCTTGCGCCCCGACAAGGAATTGCTGCCGCTGGCCGATGCCGCCCGCTGCCGTTCCGAGGCGGACTGGCTGGTCGGCATCAATGGCACGCGAGCCATGACCGCGTTCAACTCCAAGGAGGGCGGGTTCTACCTTACGACGGTGGGTAGAGTGCAGACCCCGACGCTTACCGTGCTTGTCGAGCGCGAAGAGCGCATCCGCAGTTTCACGTCCCGCGATTACTGGGAAGTGCGTGCCACATTCGAGGCGGCGGCGGGCGAGTATTCGGGACGCTGGTTCGATCCGGGCTTCAAGAAGGACGATGACGCGGAGCGAAAGGCGGAACGCATCTGGCGCGAAGAGGACGCAGAGGCGATTACCGCCGCCTGCCGCGGCAAGCAAGGTACCGTCACGGACGAAAGCAAGCCGTCGACCCAGCTATCGCCGTTGCTGTTCGATCTTACGAGTCTCCAGCGCGAAGCGAACGGCCGCTTCGGTTTCCCGGCGAGGATGACGCTTTCCCTTGCACAGGCACTTTACGAGCGTCACAAGGTTCTTACCTATCCCCGGACCGATGCGCGCGCGCTGCCTGAAGACTATCTTGACACCGTCAAGAAGACGATGGACCTTCTCGGCGCCACGACGGAATACGGAAGGTTTGCGAAGACGATTCTGAAACAGGGCTGGGTCAGGCCCAATCGACGTATTTTCGACAACGCGAAGATTTCCGACCATTTCGCGATCATCCCGACCCAGCAGGCCCCGAAACATCTCAACGAGGCCGAGCAGAAGCTCTACGACCTGGTCGTGCGACGCTTTCTGGCGGTATTTCATCCCGCGGCCGAGTTCCTTCAGACAACCCGCATCACCAAGGTTGGCGAGCATCAGTTCAGGACGGAGGGAAAGGTGCTGCGCAACCCGGGCTGGCTGGCCGTGTACGGCAGGGCAGCACAAGCTGACGAGGAGAATCTGCCAGTCGTCGCCCCCGGGGAATCGGTGGGCGTCCGGGAGATTGCCACGCAGGCGAATCAGACCAAGCCGCCGCCCAGGTATACCGAGGCAACGCTGCTATCGGCAATGGAGGGTGCAGGCAAGCTGGTTGAGGACGATGAATTGCGCGCCGCTATGGAAGCGAAGGGCCTTGGAACGCCGGCTACGCGCGCTGCAATTATCGAGGGCCTGATCCAGGAGGAATACGTGCACCGCAATGGCAGAGAGCTGGTGCCCACCCCCAAGGCCTTTTCGCTTCTATTCGCATTGCGGCACTTCGGGGTCAGCGAAATCACGTCTCCCGAGCTGACGGGGGACTGGGAATTCAAATTGAAGCTCATGGAGGCTGGAAAGCTGCGACGGCAGGAATTCATGGAACACATCGAGCAGGTGACGCGGGACATGGTGGAGCGGATCAGGAATGGAGACATTCCCGATACCGCCTTCGCCACGGTCTCGGCTCCGTGCCCGAAATGCGGGGGAACGGTTCAGGAGAACTACCGAAAGTTCCAGTGCCAGAAATGTGACTTCTCGCTTTGGAAGGTGACTTCCGGGCGCGAATGGTCACCGGAGGAGATCAGCGAACTGATCGAGAAGAGATTCGTAGGGCCTTTGACGGGCTTTCGCAGCCGCATGGGCAAACCATTCGCTGCGGGCGTCAGGTTGAATGACGAGTTCCGGACCGAATTCGACTTCGGTCAGGGCGCCGCGTCCGGGGAGAACGAAGAAATGCCGGACTTCTCCGCGCAGGAAAGTCTCGGCTCCTGCCCGAAGTGCGGTGCGCGGGTATTCGAGCACGGAGTCGCATACGTGTGCGAAAAGGCGGTAGGCCCATCGCGAAGCTGCGATTTCAGATCAGGCAAGCTGATACTCCAGCAACCGGTTGAGCGCGCACAAATGGAAAAGCTTCTAGCAACCGGAAAGACCGACCTATTGCCGCGCTTCATTTCGAAGAAGGGACGGCCGTTCAAGGCGTACCTGGTCAAGAATCCGGACGGCCGGGTTGGTTTCGAATTCGAGCCGCGTAAACCGAAGGCCGCTTCGCCCGCGGCGAGCCCGCCGGCCAAGTCCACGGCCGTGGCAGAAGGATCCAAGGCCGCAACGGGTGCGCGTAAACCTGCCAGGCAGGCGGCTAAAGCCGCCAAGCCCGCCGCAAAAAAGAAGAAGCGGAAATCTTAGACGTCGAGATTGCGCACGCCGAGGGCATTGGACTCGATAAAGGCGCGGCGTGGCTCGACTTCGTCCCCCATTAGCTTGGTGAATATCTCGTCCGCCGCGATACCGTCCTCGATCTGGACCTTCAGCAGGCGTCGCATCTTCGGATCCATCGTCGTTTCCCAGAGCTGGGAGGGGTTCATCTCCCCCAGCCCCTTGTAGCGCTGCAGGCTGACTGACTTCTGGACTTCGGCAAGCAGCCAGCGCATAGCTTCCTGGAAATCCTTCACCGGGTGTTTCTTCTCCCCGCGCTGGACGAACGCGCCGGCGCCGATCAGACCGCGAAGAAGCTCTGCCGTCTGCTGGATCTGCCCGTAGTCGCCCGACAGGAGGAACTCCGAATCGACGTGACTCACACGCAAGTTTCCATGCCGCGCGCGCTCGATTCTGACTCTGTAGCGCTCGGTCTTCGCGTCGAAGAGGGCGGCAATGCGCACGCCGTTGCCGGGAATGGCGGCCATCAGTGCCGCTGCAGACGCCTCGGCCGTTTCACGCCTTGATAGATCTACCTGCACGCCACGCAGCATTGCGGTCAGCACCTCCCGGTCCACCCACCGCGAAACGCGCTCAATCACCGCCTCGGAAAGCAGATATGACTTGGCGAGCTCTTCCAGAGCGTCGCCGGCAATGGGTTCACGCTGCGCCGCCGGATAGAGCGCGGCGTCTACCAGCGCTTGCTTGAGCATGAATGCGTTCAACTCGTGCTCGTCCTTCAGATACCGCTCTTCCTTTCCGAACTTCGCCCTGTAAAGCGGAGGTTGAGCAATGTAGATATGCCCTCGCTCGACAAGCTCCGGCATCTGCCGGTAGAAAAAGGTAAGCAGGAGAGTCCGGATGTGCGAACCGTCGACATCCGCATCCGTCATGATGATGATCCGGTGATAGCGCAACTTCTCCGGGTTGTATTCCTCCTTGCCGATGCCGCAGCCAAGCGCGGTTATCAGTGTGGCGATCTCGGCGGAGGAAAGGAGCTTGTCGAAGCGCGCTTTCTCCACGTTCAGAATCTTTCCCTTGAGGGGCAGGATCGCCTGAAACTTCCGGTCCCGACCCTGCTTGGCGGATCCGCCGGCCGAGTCGCCCTCAACCAGGTAGAGCTCGCACTGGCCCGGATCTCGCTCCTGGCAATCGGCAAGCTTGCCCGGCAGTCCGACACCGTCAAGCACCCCCTTCCTGCGCGTCATCTCACGCGCCCTTCTTGCCGCCTCCCGAGCCCGCGCCGCGTCGACGATCTTGCCGGTAATCACTCTTGCATCAGCCGGACGCTCATCGAGGTATTCCCGCAACTTATCGGCGACAACCTCCTCTACGGCGGGCCTGACCTCCGAGGAGACCAGCTTCTCCTTGGTCTGCGACGAGAACTTCGGCTCGGGAACCTTGACGGAGAGCACGCAGGCCAGGCCCTCTCGCATGTCGTCACCGGTTGTCTCGACTCTCGCTCTCTTGGCCAGCTCGTGTTCTTCGATGTATTTGTTGAGCACGCGTGTCATCGCCGCGCGCAAACCGGTCAGATGCGTCCCGCCGTCCTTCTGCGGAATGTTATTCGTAAAGCAAAGGACCGACTCCTGGTAAGAGTCGTTCCATTGCATGGCCACCTCTACGGTGATTCCATCCTTCTCGCCGCTCGCATCGAATACGCTGGGATGCAGGACAGTCTTCGCCCGGTTCATGTATTCGACGAAGCCCCGCACTCCACCCGAAAAGGCGAAGTTCTCCTCTTTGCCGGCTCGTTGATCAACCAGAACGATCTTGGCGCCGTTATTCAGAAACGAAAGCTCGCGCAGCCGTCGCGCCAGGATGTCGTAGTGGTAATCGATGTTCCCGAATACCTCGCGCGATGCGAGAAAGTGCACCTCTGTGCCGCGCTTTTCCGTACTGCCGGTGACTTTCAGCGGTTCGAGAGGCACGCCGTCACGGAATTCCATCTCAAAAACGTTGCCGTCTCTCCAGATGGTGAGTCGAAGCCATTCCGAAAGGGCATTGACCACCGAAACGCCGACACCGTGCAGCCCGCCAGACACCTTGTAAGTGTTGCTGTCGAACTTCCCGCCGGCATGCAGCTCCGTCATCACGATTTCCGCAGCCGAGCGCTTTAGTTCGTCGTCTTCCTTTATTCCGGTGGGGATGCCTCGCCCATTGTCCAGTACCGAAATAGAGTTGTCGGTGTGGATCGTCACCAGGATTTCGTCGCAGTAGCCCGCCAGCGCCTCATCCACCGCGTTGTCGACGACCTCGAACACCATGTGGTGAAGTCCGGTCCCATCGGAAGTGTCTCCGATGTACATGCCCGGACGCTTGCGAACGGCTTCCAGCCCCTTCAATACCTTGATGCTGTCCGATCCGTAATCGCTCGCGTCAGGTACTAGCTTCTCAGGATCTCCCACGGTCTCTTTCCTCGAGTCTCGGCTGCTAACTGATGCCCGTCAAATTCGCATGGGCATCACGACGTACTTGAATTCCTTTTCCGACGGGTAAGTCAGAAGCGCGCTCGAAGAGGAATCTCCGAAACTGCAATCTACGGAGGCTCCCGGAACATTGTTCAGCACATCGAGCAGGTAATTGACGTTGAAGCCTATGTCCAACGCATCGCCCTTGTAGTCAACCTCCAACTCTTCCTGAGCTTCCTCCTGCTCCGCGTTGGACGAAACTATCTTTAGGCTTCCGTCCGTGAGAACCCAGCGAACCCCGCGGAACTTCTCGTTCGAGAGAATCGCGGCTCGGAGCAGGGACTGGCGCAGAACGTCTCGGTCCAACGTAACGTTATTCTTGTGCTGGGTCGGGATTACGCGCGTGTAGTCCGGAAACTTGCCGTCCACCAGCTTTGAAACAAGCTCCACGGTTCCGAAACTGAATGCCGCCTGAGTCGGGGAGAGCTCGACCCTGACCGGGTCGTCGACATCCGCGAGCAGCTTGCTCAATTCGAGAACGGTCTTGCGCGGCACGATGACCTCCTGGCGGGGCATATCAGCGTCAAGGTCCATGGAGGCGTAGGCGAGGCGATGGCCATCGGTGGCAACCAGCTTGAGTTTCCTGTCCTCCACCAGCATCAGCAGGCCGTTCAGATAGTAACGGATATCCTGCTGCGCCATGGCGTACTGAACCAAGCCGAGCAGTCGTCGAACCGCCTTCTGCGGAGCGCTGAAACGGGCCGAGTCACCGGCCGGTTTGGCCAAGCGGGGGAAATCCTCGGCCGGCAAGGTCTGAAGCGTAAAGCGGCTCTTCCCTGCCTTAACCAGCATGCGCTTGTCCTGCTGTTGAAGCGTCACCTCCACGCCATCCGGCAGCGCGCGAAGAATATCGACCAGCTTCCTCGCTCCAACCGTCACCGTGTGCGCCTCTCCCGGCTGCGAAATCGGTGCACGTGCCGTAATTTGAATCTCGATGTCGGTCGCAAGAAAGGAAAGCGTCTCCGTGCCGCGATCGAGAAGCACGTTTGAGAGAATGGGAAGCGTGTGGCGACGCTCGATAATGCCGCTCACCGAAGTTAGCGGTCCGAGAAGTTCGTCTCGCTTCGCTTTAACTAGAACCATTTTCTTACCTTAATAATGGTTAATAGAGTGACCGGCAGCTGGGGATAAGCGAAAAAAAACTTGTGTCTGTAGCGACTTGCCCGGATCCGTCGACCTGTAAAAGCTGTGGACGCCGTGTGCAAGCATGTGGACAAAATCCGGCGAATCGCGACTCGAACCTGGTTATTCACATTTTGTCGGGTCTTCATACACAGCTTGTTCATCCCTTCAGGACCTGCTCCAGAACCAGGTAGTCGCGATTCATGACCGAGTCCTTCTTGCGCAGCGTTGCAATTGTTCGGCACGCGTGCAGCACGGTCGTATGGTCGCGATTGCCGAACGCTTCGCCGATTTCCGGCAGGCTCATCTGAGTCAGGTCCTTCGCCAGCGCCATCGCCACCTGTCTTGGCCTCGCAACGTTCCGGCTGCGCTTTTTCGAATGCATGTCGGAAATCTTGATCTTGAAATATTCTGCGACCGTCTTTTGAATGCCGTCGACGGTAATCTGGCGATTGGCGACGTTAAGAATGTCCCGCAGCGCCTCCTTCGCGAGATCGAGCGAAAGCTCGCGGGCGGTAAAGCGGGAGTATGCAAGCACCTTCTTGAGGGCGCCCTCGAGCTCTCTCACGTTCGAGCGGATGTGCTTGGCGATAAAGAACGCAATTTCCTCGGATAAAGCGAGCGATTCGGCCTCCGCCTTCTTCAGAACGATTGCCACTCTCATCTCGAGCTCGGGGGGCTCGATCGCGACCGTGAGGCCCCAACCGAAGCGCGAGATGAGGCGTTCCTCCATCCCGGTAATTTCCTTCGGATAGGTATCGCAGGTAATCACGATCTGCTTGTGTGCTTCGACGAGAGCATTAAAGGCGTAGAAGAACTCCTCCTGCGTTCTGCCCTTGTTGGAGAAGAACTGGATATCGTCGATGAGCAGCAAGTCGAGCGAGTGATAGTAGCGTTTGAATTCGTCGAACGACTTTTGCTGATATGCCCTGACGACGTCTGTCACGTACTGCTCTGCGTGGGTATACCGGATTCGAGCCTGCGCGCGCTGCTCGGCGACGTGGTTGCCGATCGCCTGCAGCAGGTGGGTCTTGCCGAGTCCGACGCCGCCGTAGATGAAGAGCGGGTTGTACGAGATTCCTGGATTTTCTGCGACCTGGATCGCGGCTGCGCGGGCGAGCTGGTTTGCCTTGCCGGTGACGAAACTGTCAAAGGTGAAGCCGCGGTTCAGGCGGGCCCGCTCGAAGCCCGTGGGCACGCTATTGTCGTCACGCGATGGGGGCGGAGCGGGTCTCGGCGCGGGGTCGGTACCGCGCGCAAGCACGAAGCGCAGACCGAGTTCGCGCCCGCAGGTTTCGGAAGCCAGCTTTTCGATGCGGCTGGCGAAGCGCTCGCGAACGAGCTCCAGGACGAAGCGATTCGGGGCCGCCAGGGTCAGCGTATCGGATTCCGCGGCACCCTCCGGCGACAGCGGGCGAATCCACGTGTTGAACTGTTGCGCTGGGAGCTCCTGCTCAAGGCGTCGAAGGCAGGCGTCCCACAGGTTCTGCATCGCGTTTTCAGCCTCGTTCTTGAGAGGGTTGCGGCGGGCTCGAGGCCAGGCAAAACAAGCCAGCCAGTGAAGCTGGAATCTTACCTTTTTCGGCGTGAGTTATCCACAGGCGGAACGCTCGTAAGCCGTTTATTTGACAACGCCTGTGTGCGCACGCTCTAATACCCGCCTTTTTTCAGATTGGTGCCGTGATGAAGCGTACTTATCAGCCGTCTAAAACACGCAGGGCGCGCCGTCATGGGTTCCTCGTCCGCAGTCGTACGGTGGGCGGGCGGGCGGTCTTGCGTGCGCGTAGGGCGCGAGGTCGCAAGCGCCTCGGGTTGTAGGGTTTTCCACCCGCGTGCGCGGCGGATCCAGGCCGGCACGGAGGTTCGGACTCGCAGTTGATCGGCGCCTCACGCAGAGCACGGTTTTCGTACGGCTCTTGCGAGAGGGCAAACGCCGGAACATGAGCGGTTACACGTTCTATCTGGAGCGGCGGGTAAATGCCGGGCCGCCGCGTCTTGGAATTCTGGTTACGCGAAAGCACTCTGCCAGAGCCGTCGATCGCAACCGGCTCAAGCGCTACATCCGAGAGGCCTTTCGGCTTGAGCAGGAAAATCTCGGCGCGCTGGATGTCCTGGTCCGACCGCCGTATGGCGCGAAACCATCTTCGCAAATGCTGAAGCAACTGCGAGAACTTTTTAGCAGGTTGAGCCAATGATTTCCTCGCTGTTGCGTCTCGTTGTAAGGGCCTACAAATTTTTCGTGAGCCCTCTTCTGCCCCCATCCTGCCGCTTTCATCCGACCTGTTCCGAGTACGCGGAGCAAGCTCTGGCGCAGCACGGGGCGTTGCGGGGAGGCTGGCTCGCTGCTCGGCGCGTGTGCCGCTGCGGTCCGTGGAACGCAGGTGGCTATGATCCGGTACCCGGGCCGCGGCGCTGATTTGTACGGCGAATAGCAAATGGACACGCAACGACTTATCCTGCTGGTGATTTTCAGTTTTTCCGTTGTCATGCTCTGGGATGCATGGGAGAAGGTCCAGCACCCTCCGACGACGGTCACCGCCCCTGCATCTCAGCAGCAAGGCGTCCCGACCCCGACCCCGTTGCCAAACGCGCCCGGCTCCGCGGAGCCTTCGCGCGCGGGCGCGCCGAGCGTGCCGGGCGCGAAGGCGCCAAGAGTCCAGGGCGAGACGGTCGAAGTCCGCACCGACCTGGTGGAGGCGACGATCAATTCCGTCGGCGGTACGCTTCAGCGTCTCGCGCTTCTCAAGCACAAGGCACAGGCCGACAACAAGAAGAATTTCGTCCTGCTCGGCAAGTCGTTCGACTATGAGGCCGAAAGCGGACTGATCGGCAAAGGACTGCCCGACCACCGGACAGTCTGGCGCATATTGCCTGGGCCCCGCGTGCTGCAGCCAGGCGCCGACAAGCTCGAGCTTCGCCTTGCGGCAGACGGTCCGAACGGACTCTCGGTCGAGAAGATCTATACGTTCTATCGCAATCGATATTTGATCGACGTTGCGTTCAAGATTACGAATCATGGAAGCGCACCGCTGAAACCCTATGCGTACTTCCAGTTGGTGCGCGACGACAAGGCTCCCCCGGGCCAAACCCACTCGTCACATACCTACTTCGGTCCGGTGATGTACACCGCGGAGTCGAAGTACAAGAAGATCAGCTTCTCGGATATCGAGAAAGACAAGGCGGAGTATCCGAGCCACGCGGACAACGGATGGATCGGCATCGTCCAGCACTACTTCGTCGCGGCCTGGGTCCCGCGGGGCAAGTCGCCACGGGAGTTCTTTCTCAAGCATCTCCCCGACGGCGAGTTCGCTGCGGGCCTGATCATGCCGTCTCCTGAGGTGCTGCCGGGGGCAAGCGCCACGATCGATGCGCCCATGTTTGCGGGCCCGCAGGAGCAAAAGCGTCTTAAGAACGTCGCGCCCGGGTTCGATCTGGTCGTGGACTACGGCTGGCTGAGCATCATTGCCTGGCCGCTATTCTGGCTGCTGGAGAAGTACCACGGCCTGACCGGAAACTGGGGCGTCGCGATCATTCTGCTGACGGTTACGGTAAAGCTGGTGTTCTTCCCGTTGTCGGCGGCGAGCTACAAGTCGATGGCGAAGATGAAGCTCGTCACGCCGCGGCTGACCAAGCTGCGCGAGATGTACGCCGACGACAAGGCAAAGCTCAATCAGGCGATGATGGATCTGTACAAGACGGAGAAGATCAATCCGCTTGGAGGCTGTTTCCCGATCGTCGTGCAGATCCCCGTCTTCATCGCCTTGTACTGGACGCTGCTCGGCGCGATAGAGCTTAGAAACGCGCCGTTCATTTTCTGGATCAAGGACCTGTCGGCGCAGGATCCCTACTACGTATTGCCGATCCTGATGATGATCAGCATGGTGATCCAGACGCGCATGAACCCGAAGCCGCCCGACCCGATTCAGGCGAAGGTGATGACCTTCATGCCGTTCGTGTTCAGCGTGTTCTTCTTTTTCTTTCCGGCCGGGCTGGTGCTCTACTGGCTCGTCAACAATATTCTTTCCATCCTTCAGCAGTGGCAGATCCAGCGGATGTTCAACCGCGACAAACCTGCCCATGGCAAGCGTTGAGGACCGCCCTTCCCCGGGAGCACGCCGTGACACGATAGCCGCAATCGCGACCCCCTCGGGTCGCGGCGGCATCGGGATCGTGCGGGTTTCCGGCCCGGAGGTTCCAAGAGTGGCTCAGGCGGTGCTCGGCGGACTGCCTGTGCCGCGCCAGGCGGCGTACCGCGCATTTCTCGATTCCCGCGGCGAGACGATCGATCGGGGCATCGCACTGTATTTTCCGGAGCCGCAGTCCTATACGGGCGAACCCGTGCTGGAGCTTCAGGGTCACGGCGGGACGGTGGTCGTGCGGATGTTGCTTGCCGCCTGCCTCGAGGCGGGGGCGAGAATTGCGGAACCGGGCGAGTTCACTCAGCGCGCGTTTCTGGAAGGGAAGCTGGATCTCGCGCAAGCGGAGGCGGTCGCCGATTTGATCGACGCGGCAAGCCGCGAGGCGGCGCGTGCGGCCTTGCGTTCGCTGGCCGGCGAATTTTCCGCAGCCGTGCATCGGCTGGTCGGGGAGCTGACGGATCTGCGTGCTCTGACCGAGGCGGTGCTCGACTTTCCGCAGGAAGAGGTGGATGCGCTGCACCTTGAGGATGCGAGGAGCCGATTGAGACAGGTCCGGGCCGCGCTGGGAGAGGTGCTCGAGAAGAGCAGGCAGGGGAGCCTGCTCCGTTCGGGAATCCACGTCGTGTTTGCGGGCAGGCCGAATGTCGGAAAGTCGAGCCTGCTGAACCGGCTCGCCGGCGAAGAGCGCGCGATCGTGACGCCGGTTCCAGGTACCACACGCGACGCACTGCGCGAGGCGATACACATAGGCGGGATTCCGATCACGGTGGTGGATACCGCAGGTCTGCGCGAGGCGTCGGACGAGGTCGAGCGCTTGGGAGTGGAGCGCACGCGGCAAGAGGTCGCCCGCGCGGATATCGTGCTCGCGGTGTGCGAGGCCGGCAAAGAGGGGGCGGCGGAGTACGAAGGGTTGCTCGCGGAGTTTCCGCCAGGTGCGCCGCGCATCTTCGTCCTGAACAAGCTTGACCTCGTGCCGGGGGCAATGGCGGGGCGGCGATCGGGGTCCCGGCGGGAGGTCTGGGTCTCGGCGAAGACCGGCGCGGGGCTGGAGGCTTTGCGAGAAGCGATTCTCGAGGCAGCCGGCTGGACGACGGGCGGTGAGCCCGTGTTCCTGGCGCGTGAGCGGCACCTTGCTGCGCTGGCGAGCGCCGGCCGGCATCTCGAGGACGCCGCGAAGCAGGAAGCTCAATGGGAGTTCTTCGCCGAGGAATTGCGCCTAGCGCAAGTCTGCCTGACGGAGATTACGGGCGAGTTCACGGCTGATGATCTGCTGGGTCGGATTTTCGGGCGCTTCTGCATCGGAAAATAGCGGAAGTGGCGGGTGCTACAATGAAACGAGAATTTCAAAATAAGATGCCGGCCCGGTACACCCAGGGCCGTTTTGCTTTCTAGGAGACGAGGAGACAGCCAGATGACCGACCCCCATTCAATTGAACTCGATGCTGCGCGAGCTCCGGAGTGGGTACGGCACGAGGGGCTTCGCAGGTGGGTCGCCGAGATGGCGCGCCTGACCAAGCCGGATCGGATTGTCTGGTGCGACGGTTCGCAATCGGAGTATGAGCGGCTGTGCGAGGAACTCGTGGCGGGCGGAACCTTTCTGAAGCTCGATCAGAAACTGCGTCCGAACAGTTATCTCGCGCGCTCGCATCCGACCGACGTGGCACGAATGGAAGATCGGACGTTCATCTGCAGCAAGCGCAAAGAAGACGCGGGTCCCACCAACAACTGGATGGATCCGGAGGAAATGCGCGGCACGATGAACCGGTTGTTCGATGGTTGCATGCGCGGACGGACGATGTACGTCATTCCTTTCTCGATGGGTCCGATCGGATCGCATATCGCCCAGATCGGGGTACAGCTCAGCGACTCGGCCTACGTGGTGGCCAACACCCGCATCATGACCCGCATGGGCAGGGCGGTCGCCGAGTGGCTGGGCGAAGAGGGGGATTTCGTGCCGTGCATGCATTCGGTCGGGGCGCCGCTCGTGCCGGGGCAAAAGGACGTCCCTTGGCCTTGCAATGAGAAGGAAAAGTGGATCGTCCACTTTCCGGAGGCGCGTGAGATCTGGTCCTTCGGCTCCGGCTATGGCGGAAACGCGTTGCTGGGAAAGAAGTGCCTTGCGCTTCGCATCGCGTCGGTGATGGCCCGCGACGAGGGCTGGCTGGCGGAGCACATGCTCATTCTGGGAGTCGAGTCACCCGACGGACAGAAGTCCTATGTTTCGGCGGCGTTCCCGAGCGCTTGCGGCAAGACCAACCTGGCGATGATGATTCCTCCGCCGGCATTCAAGGGCTGGAGGGTTACGACGATCGGCGAGGACATTGCGTGGATCAAGCCGGGTCAGGACGGGCGCTTTTACGCGATCAACCCCGAGGCGGGGTTCTTCGGCGTGGCGCCAGGGACCTCGGAGGCGACGAATCCGAATGCGATGAAGATGCTGCGGGAAAACGTCATTTTCACCAACGTCGCACTCACGCCTGAAGGGGACGTCTGGTGGGAAGGGATGACGCCGCAAGCGCCAGCGCGACTCATCGACTGGCAGGGGAAGGAGTGGACCCCGGACAGCGGGCGACCGGCTGCGCATCCGAATGCACGGTTCACCGTTGCGGCCGCGCAGTGCCCGTCCATTGATCCGAAGTGGGAGGACACCGGCGGCGTGCCGATCTCCGCATTCATTTTCGGCGGTCGGCGTTCATCTACGGTCCCTCTTGTCGTACAAGCGCCGACCTGGGAGGACGGGGTCTACATGGGCGCGACGCTCGGGTCCGAAACGACGGCCGCGATCACCGGCAAGGTCGGTGTCGTGAGGCGCGACCCGATGGCGATGCTGGCGTTCTGCGGCTACAACATGGGCGATTACTTCGCGCATTGGCTGAAGATGGGCAAGGCGGTACACCATCCGCCCAAGATCTTCCGGGTGAACTGGTTCCGCCGAGACGCGAACGGCAAGTTCATCTGGCCGGGCTTTTCGGAAAACATGAGGGTGCTGGCGTGGATCGTCGGCCGCTGCCACGAGAGCGCGCAGGGGGTCGATACGCCTCTCGGCGTGATGCCGAGATTCCAGGACCTTGTTTGGGAAGGACTGGAGCGGTTTTCCGCCGCTCAGTTCGGACAGATCGAGGGGGTCGAGCCCGGTGCTTGGAAGGACGAGCTCAGCTCGCACGACGCGTTGTTGGGCAAGCTCGGGGCTCATTTGCCTGCCGAACTGGAGGCGCGACGAAGCGCCTTGCACGCGGAGCTTGCCGCGTGAGCGTTCATAAGTCCATGAATTAATGCGGTAAGTTATTATCTCTGAGGATTGTGTGGGACGCGGCGGCGGCGCCCAGCGACGCGGCCGCCGCGGTGAGCAGGACTGCAGGGGAAGCGGCAAGCTGGAGAATTGCGCCGCCCAGCGCGAATCCGAGCCCCACGCCGGTAAGAAGAGCCGTTGCCGACCAGGTGAATGCCTCGGTCAAGATCTCGGCGGGCGCGGTCTTTGCGACCAGCATCGACTGCATCGTGAGCGCGGGCGCCATGACGACCCCCGCGAGGACGCAGAAGCAGGCGAACGTCCAGGCACCGGAAAGGACGGTCAATGGCAGCATGCCGGTTCCCATCAAGGCGAGGGCCAGGGCGAACTGGCGGTTGAGCGGCATGTGCCAAGCGCGGCTCCCATACACGACGCCACCCGTGACGCTGCCGACACTCATGAGCCCGAGGAGCAGGCCGGCCAGGGCGGGACGGCCGATCTCCGCCGCGAACCCGGTGACGCCGATTTCGACTAGGCCGAACGCGAGCGAGTACGCCAGAACGATCGCCACAAGAGAACGGAAGCTGCGGAGGGAGAGCGGTCCGAAGAGCGTCGAAACTCGGGGAGGCTGAATGGGCCAGTGCTTGAGCGCGGGCGAACGCAGGAACAGGAAGGTGCCCGCGGCGGCACACGCTGCGGCAAACAGGACCGCGAGACGTGCGGAGGCGGCCGCGACGAAGAGGGCGACGAGCATCGGGCCCGCGATGAAGATCGTTTCGATGAGGACTGACTCGAGCGAGTAGGCCGTCGACAGCGACGATGCATCCGGCAGGCGTTGCTTGAGGAAGGTGCGCATCGAGACGGTGATAGGCGGATAGCTTGCCCCCGCCGCCGCCGCCAGCACCATTGAAACCCAGGCTGGGGCGGCGTGCGCAATGGATCCGAGCAGAGCAAGCAGGCAGAAGGGGTAGAGGACGCCGCAGGTCGTGAGCACTTTCCGTGGCCCCCGGCGATCGATCAACTTGCCGAGGATCGGCGCGACTGCGCCGAGCCCGGCCACGTAGCACGCCGTGGTCGATCCGGCGTAGGCGAAGGAGCCGCTGGAGGACCGGACTAGCAGAAGGACGGCGAGCCCGGTGATTCCGATCGGGAGCCGGCCGAGCAGGGACGCCAGAAAGGTCGCTCCCACGTCGGGGAGCGAGAGGAGAGAGGTGTAGCGAGCGAGGGAGATCATCGGCGCAAAGGCGGCCGGATTCTCGCACATCAGGCCGGGGCGGGCCGAGTTGTTCCACGTGAAACATGCGCTGCGGCGGTTCCACGTGGAACACCGTCTGCCGCCTAGTTTCGGCGGGGTCCTTCGCGTATCATTGCGCCTCCCAAATTCGCCCGTCATCAACCCCGCGTCCCCCGGCTCGAGCATGCTGTATCCAACCGAATTCGACGTTATCGTGGTCGGGGGTGGCCATGCGGGAACCGAGGCGGCGCTCGCGGCGGCCAGAATGGGTCGGCGCACGCTCCTTCTGACGCACAGCATCGAGACCATTGGCCAGATGTCGTGCAATCCCTCGATTGGGGGCATCGGCAAGGGGCACTTGGTGAGGGAGATCGACGCGCTGGGCGGCGCCATGGCGCTCGCGACGGACCAAGCGGGGATTCAATTCCGGACGCTCAATTCTTCGAAGGGCCCCGCGGTGAGAGCTACCCGCGCCCAAGCGGATCGCGTCCTGTACCGGAAAGCAATCCGCGCGCGCATCGAGAGCCAGCCCAACCTGAGCGTTTTCCAGCAAGCCGTCGACGATGTCCTGCTCGAGTCTGGGCGCGCCATCGGCGTGGCAACCCAGCTCGGGATGCGTTTCCGCGGCCGTGCGGTGGTGCTGACCACCGGCACTTTCCTTTCCGGGCTGATCCACATCGGGATGGAGCAGCACCAGGCCGGTCGTGCCGGCGACCCTGCCTCGATGACCCTGGCGGCGCGTCTGCGCGAGCTGAAGCTCCCGGTTGGAAGGCTGAAGACTGGAACGCCGCCCCGGCTCGACGGACGAACGGTAGATTTCTCCGAGATGGAAGAGCAACCCGGGGATACGCCCGAGCCGGTGTTCTCCTTCCTGGGCCGACGCGAGATGCACCCCGCCCAGCGCCCGTGCTGGGTGACGCACACGAACGAGCGCACGCACGAAATCATTCGGCGGGGGCTCGACCGGTCACCGATGTTCACGGGTGTGATCCAGGGGATCGGACCCCGCTACTGTCCGTCGATAGAGGACAAGATCCATCGCTTCGCGGGAAAGACGAGCCATCAGATCTTTCTCGAGCCCGAGGGGCTTGAGACGCACGAGATCTACCCGAACGGGATCTCGACCAGCCTTCCGTTCGACGTTCAGCTCGAGCTCGTGCGCTCGATTCCCGGTTTGGAGCAGGCCCATATTCTCCGCCCCGGCTACGCCATCGAGTACGACTTCTTCGATCCTCGGAATCTGAGGCGGTCCCTGGAAACGAAGACGATCGGGGGTCTGTTCTTTGCGGGCCAGATCAACGGCACGACCGGTTATGAGGAAGCGGCGGCCCAAGGCCTCCTGGCGGGTATCAATGCCGGATTGCAGGTGGCGGGTCTAGCACCCTGGTGCCCCCGGCGCGATGAGGCCTACCTTGGCGTGCTGGTCGATGACCTGATTACGCGCGGCGTGTCGGAGCCCTATCGGATGTTCACCAGCCGGGCGGAATATCGTCTGATGCTGCGCGAGGACAACGCCGATCTGCGCTTGACCGAGATTGGTCGCAAGCTCGGCCTTATCGACGATCGGCGCTGGGACCTGTTCAGTCGGAAGCGAGATGCGATTGCGCGCGAGCGTGAACGACTTCGCGCCACCTCGCTCACGCCCCGCACGCTGCCGCCAAGCGAGGCCGTGAGAGTCCTTGGGAAAGCTATAGAGCGTGAGTACTCACTTTCGGATCTGCTCGCACGACCTGGTGTCACCTACCAGAGTCTGACTTCGCTGCCTGGAGCCGGACCCAGGGTGGATCAGCCCGACGTCGCTGAGCAGGTCGAAATTCAGACGAAATACCAGGGCTACATCGACCGCCAGCGGGACGAAGTCGAGCGCAACGAGGGATATGAAGAGGCCCCTTTGCCGGTGGACCTGGACTACGCACAGGTGCGCGGACTTTCCATCGAGGTCAGGCAGAAGCTCGCCGCCCATCGGCCGGAGACGATCGGCCAGGCCTCGCGCGTCTCGGGCGTGACCCCCGCCGCAATTTCCCTGCTCCTGGTTCACTTGAAGCGAGGTGCGGCCCGACCCCGGTCGAAGAAGAGCGCATGACGCCGCAGACGATGCTCGACAGCGGGCTTGCCGAGCTGGCGCTCGCCCTCCCGCCCGGCGGGCGCGAAAAGCTGCTGCGATTCTGCGAGCTCCTTCAGAAATGGAATCGGACGTACAACCTCACCGCCATCCGGGACCCGATGAAAATGGTGAGCCACCACTTGCTCGACTCCCTCGCGGTCGTCCCGCATCTTCCCGTTCCTCAGGCAGGCAGGCTGGCGGACGTGGGGTCGGGAGGAGGCCTGCCGGGAATCCCGCTCGCCATCGCGCGCCCGCAATGGGCGGTGACCCTGAACGACAGCAACCGGAAAAAAACGACCTTCCTGCGTCAGGCTGCCATCGAGCTCGAGCTCGGCAACATCGCCGTTGAATCCGAACGGGCGGAGAACTGGCATCCCGCGCAAGCGTTCGACGCGGTCATTTCTCGAGGGCTTGCCGACCTGTCGGATTTCGTCTCCGCTTGCGCCCATCTCGTCGCGAGGGGCGGCGTTCTAGTCGCCATGAAGGGCGTGTATCCGCACGAAGAAATCGCACGTGCGCCGACCGCCGCGCGATGCAATGAAGTGATGCGCGTCGAAGTGCCGTTTCTCGGCGCCGAGCGCCACCTTGTCTTCTGCCACCCCGAGCCGGGCTCCCAATGACGCGCGTGCTGGCGGTCACGAACCAGAAGGGAGGAGTCGGGAAGACCACCACGAGCGTCAATCTCGCGGCTGCCCTCGTCCGCGCCGGCCAGCGCGTACTGCTGATCGACCTGGACCCGCAGGGAAACGCCACCATGGGCAGCGGGGTAGACAAGCGCAATGCCGAGCGCACCGTGTATCACGTATTGCTGGGTCTGGCCGACGTCGCAGGCGCGCGAATCCGCTCAGACAGCGGCGGTTACGATCTGCTCCCGGCGAACCGGGACCTCGCCGGCGCCGAGGTCGAACTCGTTGGTCTGGAGAATCGGGAAGGCCGCCTGAGATCCGCGCTCGCCGCCGTCAGCGCGGACTACGACTTCGTCTTGATCGACTGTCCTCCGTCTCTGTCGTTGCTCACCATCAACGGACTGGTAGCGGCCCAGGCGGTGCTGATCCCGATGCAGTGCGAGTATTACGCGCTGGAGGGGCTGTCCGATCTCGTCGGTACGATCAAGCGCGTGCGCGCTCATCTGAATCCCGGCCTGGATATCGCCGGGCTGTTGCGCACGATGTACGACCCCCGTAACACCCTTTCGCAACAGGTGTCCCAGCAACTCGAATCGCACTTCAAGGACAAGGTTTACCAGACCATGGTGCCGCGCAATGTCCGGCTCGCGGAAGCTCCGAGCTACGGGGCACCCGCCGTAGTCTGGGATGACACCTCCAAGGGAGCGCAGGCCTATCTCGCGCTCGCCGACGAAATTCTTGGGCGGCCCAGGGATGAATACGGCAGCCCGACCACAGTGGAAATCACATGAGCAAGCCAAAGGGACTCGGGCGCGGTCTGGATGCGCTACTGGGCGGCGATGAGGCGCCAAAGGACGCGCTGGCCACACTTCCGGTGGGCCGCATACGGCCGGGCAAGTACCAGCCGCGAACCAAGATGGACCAGGAGGCGCTGGCGGAACTTTCGGCTTCCATTAAATCGCAGGGCTTGATGCAGCCGCTGCTCGTGCGTCGCGTCGACCGGGACCGCTACGAGCTCATCGCCGGCGAGCGGCGGTGGCGGGCGGCGCAGATGGCCGGGCTGGAGGAAGTCCCCGCGCTGGTGCGGGAGGTTCCGGACGAAGCCGCGCTGGCAATGTCGCTGATCGAGAACATACAGCGCGAAAACCTCAACCCGATGGAAGAGGCGGCGGGCCTGCAGCGGCTCGTCGACGAATTCAGCATGACTCACGAGCAGGCCGCCGACGCGGTCGGTCGTTCCCGCAGCGCGACCACGAACCTGCTGCGCCTGCTCAAACTTCCCAAGCCCGTGCAGGCGATGGTCATGGAGGGGGTGCTCGAAATGGGCCACGCGCGCGCCCTGCTGGCGCTGGACAGCGCGCGCCAGATCGAGACGGCCAAGCGGGTCGCCAGCCGCGGGCTTTCGGTTCGCGAGACCGAGGCCCTGGCGGCGAAGCAGCTGCGCGGCGGTCCCGTTCGGAAGAAGGCGCGGGCAGACCGCGATTTGCTGCGGCTCGAACAGGAAACGTCGGAGCGCCTCGGGACCACGGTCGAGATCCGACCCGGAAAAAAAGGCACGGGCAAGCTGATCCTCTACTACGCTGGCCTCGACCACCTCGACCAACTGCTGCGCAAGCTGCGATAAATCGGCCCAGAAACCACGATCTTTGACTCACCGCGTTGACCGAAAACCGTCCGAACCGATATACTCCGCGGGCTTTGCCGGGGGCGGGGAAAATGAACGCCATACTTCGTCGCCTGAGCAAGCCGATCCGCACCGTTCTGCGCTGGCAGCTCATCGCCACCATCGTGCTGGCTGCGGTCGCAGCAGTCGCGGCCGGTCCCGACGGCGCGCTATCCGCCGCGCTGGGCGGGCTGATCAGCATCGGCGCCGGGTTGGTGTCGGCGACGGTGGTGACGTTGGGCAAGGGTGAGTCAGCAGGGGGGGTCCTGCTCGGCGCCTTGAGGGCCGAAGGCATCAAGATCGGCCTCATGGTCGTCCTGTTGTGGCTGGTACTGGCGACATACAGGAACGTCGTAGCGCTCGCCTTGGTCGGGTCGTTCGCGCTGACCGCGCTGCTCTTCACGATGGCGTTTGTTGTGCGCGAGCATTAGGGCGCTCAGAGACGAAAACGAATACGGTTTAGCGATGTCAGCCGGCACCGAACTTACACCGGGCGAATACATAACCCACCACCTGACCTTCCTGACCCAGCCGTTCGGGGCGGGAGGAGACACCAGCTTCTGGGCCCTGCACGTGGACACCCTCGTCACCTCCGTCATTCTGGGCGTGATCGGGGTGGGCTTCTTCTGGTGGATCGTGCGTGGGGCAACTTCGGGCGTACCGAACAAGCGCCAGGCATTCGTCGAGCTGGCCTTCAGCGTTCTCGACGATCAGGTGAAGGGAATCTTTACCCACGGCGATCGAAATAAGTTCATTGCGCCCACCGCCCTCACCGTCTTCGTCTGGGTCGTCCTGATGAACGCGATGGACTGGCTGCCGGTCGATTTCATCACGAAGACCATGGGCGCGCTCGGCTTCCCCGAGTGGCGACCCGTCCCCACCGCCGACGTCAACACCACCTTCGCGCTCGCGCTCTCGGTCTGGGTGCTTATGATCTACTTCGCCATCAAGTCGAAAGGCCTCGGCGGATGGCTTCACGAGCTGGTGTGCGCGCCCTTTGGCGCCAATCCCCTGCTCTGGATCCCGAACCTCGCGTTCAACCTCGTCGAGTACGTATCCAAGCCCCTGTCGCACTCGCTGCGCCTGTTCGGGAATATGTTCGCAGGCGAGATCATCTTCATCCTGCTCTGGGTGTGGGGCTCGACCGGACTGACCGGCACCGCAGCGGGCACGGTGCTGGGTCTGGGCTGGGCCATCTTCCATATCATCATTGTTTTCGTACAGGCCTTCATTTTCATGATGCTCACCGTGGCCTATATCTCGATGGCGCACGAGCACCACTGACTTCAACCAATCACTGTCTTTTCGCTCTGGAAAGGAAACCAAAATGGAAAAACTTCAAATGCTGGCGATGATCCAGGCCTACACCGGGATCGGCATCGGGCTCATGATCGGCCTCGGCGCCGCCGGCGCGTGCATCGGGATCGGAATCATGTGCAGCCGCTTCCTCGAAGCCGCCGCGCGCCAGCCCGAACTGACCGCGTCCCTGCAAGGTAAGGTATTTCTGCTTCTCGGGCTTATCGACGCCTCGTTCATCATCGGGCTCGGTATCGCGATGCTGTTCGCGTTCGGCAATCCCTTGCTTTCCGTCATCAAGTAATACACGACGGTCTATCCGGAAGTAAGGGGGCAGGCATGAACTTCAATCTGACGCTGATTACGCAGGCTGCCGCCTTTGCGCTGTTCATCTGGTTCACGGTCAAGTTCGTCTGGCCGCCTTTGCTCCGCGCGATCGAAGAGCGCCAGAAGCAGATCGCGGACGGTCTCGCCGCAGGCGAACAGGGGCGGAAGGCACTCGAGATCTCGACTCGCGAAGCCGAGCAAGTCGTCCAGAGCGCGCGCGACCGCGCGGCCGAGATCATCTCGCAGGCCGAGAAGCGCGGCGCCCAGATGGTGGAATCGGCTAGAAGCGCCGCGCGCGAGGAAGGCCAGCGCGAAGCCGCCGCCGCAAAGGCGGAAATAGAACAGGAAGTGACTCGCGCACGCGAGCAGCTGCGCGATCAGGTCGCCCAGCTTGCGGTGGCCGGCGCCGAGAAAATTCTGCGACGCGAGGTCGACGCCAAGGCTCACGCGCAGCTGCTCGACTCGATCAAGGCGCAGCTCTAGCCAAATGGCCGAGCCGACAACGATCGCAAGACCCTACGCGGAGGCGGTCTTCCGCCTCGCCGACGCCGCCGGCAAGCTCGCCGAGTGGTCGGGCATGCTTTCGGCGCTGGCGCAGGTGGCCGCCGACGACAGGATACGCGGGGCGACCGCCGACCCCAACCTGTCCGCCGCGAAGGTGGCCGGCTTGTACCTTTCCGTTCTCGCCGGGCGCCTCTCGGGGGAGTGCGAGAACCTGGTGCGCGTGCTGGCGGAGAATCATCGGCTGGGTCTGCTGGCGGAGATTCGCGACCAGTATGAGGCGCTGAAGAACGACCGCGAAGGCGTGGTCGAGGCATCGATCGAATCCGCTTTCGAGCTCGACTCGGCGCAACTATCCGATCTCACGGCGCGGCTGGAGAAGCACACCGGCCGCAAGGTTCGTGTGCAGGTCAATATCGACAAGGAGCTGATCGGGGGCGTGCGCATCCAGATCGGCGACCAGGTTATCGACGCCTCCGCGCGCGCGCAGCTTGCGGCGCTGGAAGGCGCACTGAAGGCTTAAATCCAAGGAATCCTATGCAACTCAATCCGTCCGAAATTTCGGAACTGATCAAGAGCCGCATCCAGAATCTCGATGCAGGCGCCGAGAAGCGCACCCAGGGCACCGTGGTGTCGGTGACCGACGGTATCGTTCGCGTGCACGGCCTGTCGGACGTCATGCAGGGCGAAATGCTCGAGTTTCCGAAGAACACGTTCGGCCTGGCGCTCAATCTCGAGCGGGACTCCGTCGGCGCGGTGATTCTGGGCGAGTACGAGCACATCTCGGAGGGCGACACGGTCAAGTGCACCGGCCGCATCCTCGAAGTCCCGATCGGACCGGAGCTGCTCGGACGGGTCGTCAACTCGCTCGGCCAGCCGATCGACGGCAAGGGGCCGGTCGACGCGAAGGAGCGAGACGTGATCGAGAAGGTGGCGCCGGGCGTGATCTGGCGGCAGTCGGTCTCGCAGCCGGTGCAAACCGGGTTGAAGTCGATCGACGCCATGGTTCCGGTCGGGCGCGGGCAGCGCGAACTGATCATCGGCGACAGGCAGACCGGCAAGACGGCGGTCGCGGTCGACACGATCATCAACCAGAAGGGCAAGGACCTCCTCTGCGTGTACGTGGCGATCGGACAGAAGGCATCGACGATCGCCAACGTCGTGCGCAAGCTCGAAGAGCACGGCGCGATGGAGTACACCATCATAGTCGCCGCATCGGCCTCCGAATCCGCGGCGATGCAATACATCGCCCCCTATTCGGGCTGCACCATGGGAGAGTACTTCCGTGACCGCGGTCAGGACGCGCTGATCATTTACGATGACCTGACCAAGCAGGCCTGGGCCTACCGTCAGATCTCCCTGCTGCTGCGTCGTCCTCCCGGACGCGAAGCCTATCCGGGAGACGTGTTTTACCTGCACAGCCGGCTGCTCGAGCGTGCGGCGCGCGTGAACGAGGCGTGGGTCGAGCGCTTCACCGGCGGGAAAGTGAAGGGCAAGACCGGTTCGCTGACCGCGCTGCCCATCATCGAGACGCAGGCGGGCGACGTTACCGCGTTCGTACCGACCAACGTGATTTCGATCACGGACGGCCAGATCTTCCTTGAAACGGATCTCTTCAACGCCGGCATCCGGCCCGCAATCAATGCCGGGGTCTCGGTCTCCCGGGTAGGTGGCGCGGCGCAGACCAAGATCATGAAGCGACGCGACACCGGCGGCGGCGTGCGGCTCGCCCTGGCGCAGTACCGCGAGCTCGCGGCCTTCGCGCAGTTCGCCTCCGACCTCGACGAAGCGACCCGCAGGCAGCTCGAGCGCGGCCGCATGGTGACCGAACTCATGAAGCAGCCGCAGTACATGCCGCTGCAGGTCTGGGAAATGGCGCTCACGCTGTTCGCCGTGAACAACGGGTATTTCGACGACGTCGACGTCAAAAAGGCACTGTCCGCGGAAAAGTCGATGCGCGACTACGTACAGGGCAAGTACGCCGATCTGATCGGCCGCATGGAAGAAAAGAAGGACCTCTCGGCGGACGACGAAAAGGCCCTCAAGGCGGCGGTCGAGGACTGGAAGAAGAACGGCAGCTACTGAGCTGAGCCATGCCCGGCACCAAAGAGATCCGAAACAAGATCAAGAGTGTGCAGAACACTCGCAAGATCACCAAGGCGATGGAAATGGTCGCCGCATCGAAGATGCGCAAGGCGCAGGAGCGCATGCGCGCGACGCGGCCCTACGGCGAGAAGATCCGCAACGTGGCGGCGCACATCAGCCACGCAAACCCCGAGTACCGCCATCCTTTCGTCGTGTCGCGAGATACGGTCAAGCGCACCGGCTTGATCGTGATCACGACCGACAAGGGGCTGTGCGGCGGCCTGAACACCAACGTGCTGCGCATGGTGCTGGCACAGTACAAGGAGTGGCAGGCGCAGGGCGAGGACATCGAGGTCTGCTGCTTCGGCAACAAAGGGCTCGGGTTCATGCAGCGCCTCGGCGCCAACATCGTGTCGCAGGCGGTGCAGCTGGGCGACCGGCCCCAGCTCGACAGACTGATCGGCGCCGTAAAGGTGATGCTGGACGGCTACATCGAAGACCGCTTCGACCGCCTGATGCTGGTCTATACGCGTTTCATCAACACGATGAAGCAGGAGCCCGTGATCGAGCAGCTGCTGCCCCTGTCGGGCGAGCGCCTGGGCTCGCCGGAAAGCAGCTGGGATTACCTCTACGAGCCCGAGGCGAAAGACGTTCTCGACCAGGTGCTGACGCGCTACGTCGAGACCATCATCTTCCAGGCCGTGGCCGAGAACATGGCATCGGAGCAGTCGGCACGCATGGTGGCGATGAAGGCCGCCTCCGACAATGCCGGTACGCTGATCGACGAGCTGACCCTGGTTTACAACAAGAACCGCCAGGCCGCGATCACCAAGGAGCTTTCGGAAATCGTCGGCGGCGCTGCCGCCGTGTAACGGAATATATGTCTAGGAAAACGTCATGGCACAACTAGAAGGCAGCATTGTCCAGTGCATCGGGGCGGTGGTCGACATCGAGTTCCCGCGCGAATCGATGCCCGGCATCTACGAGGCGCTGGTTCTGGCGGACACGGGGGAGGCCGGGCTGGCGGAGAAGGGGCTCACCTTCGAGGTCGAGCAGCAACTCGGCGACGGCATCGTGCGCTGCATCGCGATGGGCTCGGGCGACGGCCTGCGCCGCGGAATGAAGGTGACGAGCACCGGCCAGCCGATTTCGGTTCCGGTAGGCGAGGGCACGCTGGGACGCATCATGGATGTGCTTGGCCGGCCGATCGATGAAGTCGGGCCGATCGAGAGCAAGGAACGGCGCTCGATCCATCAGCAGGCACCCAAATTCGACGAGCTTTCCCCCTCGGTCGAGCTGCTGGAAACCGGCATCAAGGTGATCGACCTGATCTGCCCGTTCGCGAAGGGCGGCAAGATCGGCCTGTTCGGCGGGGCCGGCGTGGGCAAGACGGTCAACATGCTGGAGCTGATCAACAACATCGCGACCCAGCACTCCGGCCTGTCGGTCTTCGCGGGCGTCGGCGAACGCACGCGCGAAGGCAACGACTTCTATCACGAGATGGCGGAAGCCGGCGTCATCAAGCTCGACAAGCTTTCCGATTCCAAGGTTTCGATGGTGTTCGGACAGATGAACGAGCCGCCGGGCAACCGCCTGCGGGTGGCGCTCACCGGTCTGACTATGGCCGAGAGCTTCCGCGACGAGGGCCGGGATATCCTCTTCTTCGTGGACAATATCTACCGCTTTACGCTTGCAGGAACCGAGGTCTCGGCACTGCTGGGCCGAATGCCTTCCGCGGTGGGCTATCAGCCGACACTGGCCGAGGAGATGGGGCGCCTCCAGGAGCGCATTACCTCGACCAAGACCGGCTCCATCACCTCCATTCAGGCGGTGTACGTGCCTGCGGACGACCTGACGGACCCATCGCCCGCCACGACCTTCGGCCACCTCGACGCGACGGTGGTGCTGTCGCGCGACATCGCTTCGCTCGGTATCTACCCGGCGGTGGATCCGCTCGATTCCACCTCGCGCCAGGTCGACCCGAACACCATCGGCGAGGAGCACTACAACACCACCCGTGCGGTGCAGGCGACGCTGCAGCGCTACAAAGAGCTGCGCGACATCATCGCAATTCTCGGCATGGACGAACTCTCGCCGGAAGACAAGCTGGCGGTGGCGCGCGCGCGCAAGATCCAGCGATTCCTGTCGCAACCCTTCACGGTGGCGCAGAACTTTACCGGCGTGCCGGGTAAGTACGTAAGCCTGAAGGACACGATCAAGGGCTTCAATATGATCGTCAACGGCGAGTGCGACGGCCTGCCGGAGCAGGCTTTCTACATGGTCGGGCCGATCGAAGAGGCGTTCGACAAGGCGAAAACGCTACAGTAGGCGGGTTCATGGCCAACACGATCCACGTCGATGTCGTCAGCGCCGAGGAGTCGATCTTCTCCGGCGAGGCGGAATTCGTCGTCCTTCCGGGAGAGGTCGGCGAGCTGGGCATTTACCCCCAGCATACGCCGCTGATTACGCGCATCCGGCCCGGCGCCGTACGCATTACGCCGGCCGGCGGCGGCGACGAGCATTTCATCTTCGTCGCGGGCGGCATTCTCGAGGTGCAACCCAAGGTCATCACGGTGCTCGCCGATACGGCGATCCGGGGTGCCGACCTCGACGAAGCAAAAGCCAACGAGGCGCTGCAGAAGGCCGAGGAGGCCCGGCGTAATGCTCGCAGCAAGCAGGAGATTGCCGCGGTCGAGAGCGAAGTCGCCATGCTGGCTGCCCAGTTGGCGGCGATTCGCAGACTGAGGAAGAAGTAACCCACCCATCACGCATTACGTCCCAGCGATGACAGTCCGGACGCTTGTTTTGCTGCTGCTGCTGGCGTTTTCCGGCTGCGCATGGCTGAAGCCGGCTCCGCCTCCCCCTCCGGATCATGCCGCGGCCGCCGCGCGCGCGGCCAAACTGGCGGCCGCGAAGGCGAAGGCCCGGGAAGCGGAGGCGCACGCTGCCGCTCTCGAGCGCCAGACGGCCCGGCTGGAGCTTCAGCTGTGGGAGCGAAGCGCCATGGTCGAAGACCTGGAAACGCGGTTGGAGGCGGCGCGGCGGGACGTGGTGCGAGCCATGGCCAAGCTTCGTACCATCGCGACGCGCGCAGAGGCCGCTTCCGCAATGGCGGAAGCGGACGTCGCGCTGCAGTCCCTCAACCACTCGGGGCGCGATGTGCAGGAGACCCGGCAAGTACGCGAGCTCATGAAGCAAAGCACGGCGGAATTTGGCAAGCAGAACTACGGCGGCGCGCTCTATCTCGCGAACCAGGCCAAAACGACCTTGATCGCACGCGCACCGCGGTTCGGCGGCGCGGAAAGAGGGGGCAAGCGAACCGGGGAGACGCTGTTCCAAGTACCGGTCCCGCTTCAGGTCACCGCAGCGGATCACGTCCGCAGCGGGCCCGGCCCGAGCTTTGCCGAATCCTTCAGCGTGAAACGCGGGGCTTCGCTGACCGGGAGGTCCTACCTGGGCGAGTGGGTACGCGTAAGCGACGGCATGGGGCGCGAAGGCTGGCTACCCTTGTCGCGGCTCTCGCGGCGCACGGAGCCGCAGCACTAGGCGGGCGCCCTCTTTCCCTTCTGCTTCGCTGCCACGGCGGCTACGACCCGGTCCCGGCCGGCGCGCTTGGCCCGGTAGAGGGCTTCATCGGCACGACCGATCACGGCATCGACCGTATCGCCATGCGCGGGGTACTCCGCGACTCCGATCGAAACCGTGACGTGACCGCCGTCGAACGATTCGGCGCGCACCCGTTCGCAAACCCGCGCCGCGATCCCGACCGCCTCGGATTCGCCGGTACCGGACAGCATCACCAGGAACTCCTCTCCCCCGTAACGGGCCGCGCAGTCATAGGCCCGAATCGTCTCCTGCAGCACCGAGCCGAATCGGACCAGAACCTCGTCTCCGGCCTGGTGGCCGTGCTCATCGTTGAATTTCTTGAAATGATCGACGTCCATCATCATGACTGCGAAGTGCCCGGAGCCGCGTTTTGCCCGCTCATGCTCCGCCCGCAACGCGTCCATCATGTGCCGGCGATTGCTCAGTCCGGTCAGGCTATCCGTGTTCGACAGCCTCTCGAGCTCCGCGCGGTGGTCTCGCAGGCTTCCCACCATGGTGTTGAAGACCGACGTCAGATACCCGACCTCTCCGCTGCCGCCCGAAGGCAGGTCGACCGACAGATCCCCTGCCGACACCTTGCTCGCGGCCGCGGTGAGACGGTCCAGCGGGCGCACGATCAGGACCGCCATCCGATAGGCGACCAAGCCGACGATTACCAACAGGGTAACGAGCACGAGCAAGGTTGTATTCCTGAGCCGTGTCACCTGCGCGTAGGCGCTGGCGACCGGCATTTCGGCGATCGCGATCCAGGACGTGCGCGCAAGCTTGTGGGCGCTGCCTACCGATTCCTTGCCGCTGAATCCCCGGTAAGTGAGCAGCGTTCCCTTGGCCGCCAGCAGCCGAGCGGCATCGCTCGGGTCCAGCGCCTGGCGCTCCGCCTCGGCAGGGGCGCCGGCCGAGTCGGCGATCAGCCGTCCGCGTGCCGTGGTCAGGTAAGCCCCGCCTGCGGATTGAGACCGGACCGCATGCAGCACCTTGCTCAGGCCCGTGAAATTCGTACGCGCGAGCAGCGCCGCCAGCGGTTGACCGCCGGCACGTTCAACCGGAACGCCGATGACCACGAGCAGCCGATGCGCCTTTTCGTCCCAGTAGGGCTCGCTGATCAGGCCACTCGAGACATCGAGCGCCTTTGCCCAGCTGCCCGCCAGCTTCATCGGACTCGCGTCTTTCATGCTGCTGGCGATCAGGCGGCCCGAGCGGTCAACCAGTTGGAGTTCCTCATAGTCACCGAACCGGGCGCCTACGGAATTGAGAAAGTCGGCCAGGCGCCCCGACCGCGTGTGACGGCCCAGATTCTCCGAAATCACGTACGAGCTCGCGAACACGCGCAGCTCGTAGATGCGCTCCCTCAACCAAGCGTCGGTCTCGCGCCCGGCCTGCGCACTTGCCGTGACAAGCTCCTGAGTCACCTTGCCGGTGAGCGCACGCCGATTCTGCGCGTAGGAGATCAGCGCCGTGACGAGCGCGGGCACCAGCGCGGCCAGCACCGCGAAGCCGAGAATCTGGCTCCGAATGCTCGCAAATCGCGGCCGCGGTACCACTCGCTTAATTGCGTCCAGTGAAGCTTGCACAAAGGCACCTGTTTGAGCGCCGTCCCGGGCGTTGACACGCCCCGCAGACCGGACTCTGCGCAGTTACTGTATCAGCATCACGGCCGAGCAGAGGCAACGTGACAAAACCTTGCGGCGACACGCCGGGGCCCGGAGCGTCAGGTTTACGCTTGATCTGTGTCAAACGTCCTCGTCCGCGGCCGGTGCAGCATGCCCGGTAAGAGAGAGGGACAAGGCAATGGGGCTGCAATCGACTCCCGGTAGCGTCGCCGCTCAAATGCGCAAGGGGCTCGACCTGCTGCGGGACCCGCTTCTCAACAAAGGTACGGCGTTCACCTACCCTGAGCGCGACGCCTTGGGCCTGCGGGGCTTGCTGCCGCCCGCCGTCATTTCGCCGGAGCAGCAGTTGGCGAGGGTGCTCGACAACCTGCGCTCGCAGCCGACCGATCTCGACAAATTCATCAATCTCAACGCGCTGCACGACCGGAACGAGACTCTGTTCTTCCGCCTCGTCTTAAGTCATCCGGACGAAATCTTGCCGCTCATTTACACGCCCACCGTTGGGCTTGCGTGCCAGCGCTATGCGCACATTTTCCAGCGGCCGCGGGGAATTTGGATTTCAGCCGCCGACCGCGGCCGAATCGCAGCGACCCTGCGCAACTGGCCGACCCGCGATGTGAAAATCCTGGTCGTCACCGACGGCGAGCGCATTCTCGGTCTTGGCGACCTGGGCGCGAACGGCATGGGAATTCCGGTCGGCAAGCTTTCTCTCTACACGGCTTGCGCCGGGATTCATCCCGCGACCACCCTGCCAGTGCTGCTCGATGTCGGCACCAACAACGCAGCCTTTCTGCAGGATCCGCTCTACATCGGCCTCAAGCAGCCGCGGATCCGCGGCGCCGAGTACGATGCCCTGGTCGATGAATTCATTTCGGCCGCGAATGAAGTGTTTCCCGGCGCGGTCATTCAATTCGAGGACTTCGCAAACCGCAATGCGTTCCGTCTTCTGCAAAAGTACCGCGACAAGCTGTGCTGTTTCAACGATGACATTCAGGGCACCGCAAGCGTCGCCCTGGCGGGGCTCTTGTCCGCGCTGCGCGTGACGGGCAGCGCGCTGTCGTCGCAGCGCCTGCTGTTTCTCGGCGCAGGGGAGGCTGCGACCGGGATCTGCGATCTGGTCGTAACCGCAATGGTCGGCGAGGGCGTGGCGACGGCCGAAGCCCGCAATCGCTGTTGGTTGTTCGATTCGCAAGGTCTTGTCGTCGCTTCGCGCGGCGAACTCGGCGAGCACAAGCGGGCCTACGCGCACGAGCATCCGCAGGCGCCTGACTTCCTGTCCGCGCTGAAGACGATCAAGCCCACCGCGATCATAGGCGTCGCGGGAGTCGGAAAATCATTCAGCCGAGAAGTGCTCGAGGAAATGGCGCACCTCAACAGGCGGCCAATCGTATTTGCGCTGTCGAATCCAACCTCGCAGGCGGAGTGCACCGCGCAAGAAGCCTACCTCTGGACCGGAGGGCGGGCATTATTCGCCTGCGGCAGTCCTTTCGAGCCGGTTGTTGTCGAGGGCCGGACCCATGTGCCGCGCCAAGGCAATAACTCCTACATCTTTCCCGGTGTCGGCTTGGGATTGACCGCATCTGAGGCTCGGTGCGCCACCGATGAGATGTTTCTCGTCGCGGCGCGCGAGCTGGCTGCCATGGTCACGGCGCAGGACCTCGAGCAGGGCAGCCTGTACCCGCCGCTTGCGCGGGTGCGGGAAATCTCGGCGCGCATCGCGGGGGCCGTGGCCGAGGTGGCGTTTGCCGGCGGCCTTGCGGGTGTCCCGAAGCCGGCGAACGTGCTCGAGTTCGTGAAGTCGAAGATGTACGAGCCGCGCTACCCGAGCTACATCTAGCCCCACGTCTCGCCGGAACCGCCCGAGTGCTGACGCTGGTGTCAGCTGACAGTTTTGTTATCCTCGGGGAAAAGGAACGGACCTGCGCGCAAGCGGCCGGCGCCGTACGGGGCGAAACCGAGACACCCCGCGCTGACTTCCGGCCTTCGTGAGCTTCTTCGACGAAGGAATTGCCATGACGCGCCCTGCGGGCGGCGAACTATCCGATTGGTCGCTTGAGTCCGAAACGGCAGAGCGCCTGCGCGCATTGTTGCACCGCCAAAGACACGGGCGGGTCTGGCACAGCGAACACTCTCCGAGCCGCCTGGTCGCGCTCGCGGTGCTGGTCGGCATCGCGGGCGGGCTCGGCGCGGTCCTTTTTCGCGACCTTATCGCCCTCGTCCACAACCTGACGTTCCTTGGCAAGTGGTCGATCACCTACGATGCCAACCTCCACACCGCCGCGTCTCCCTTGGGCGCCTGGATCATTGTGGTGCCCGTGATCGGGGCGCTGGTCGTCGCGTTCATCGTCAAGAACTTCGCCCCCGAAGCCAAGGGCCACGGCGTGCCCGAAGTCGTCGACGCAATCTACTATGGCGGCGGCGTCATCCGCCCGGTGGTGACGCTGATCAAGGCCCTTGCGTCTGGGATCTCGATCGGTACCGGCGGGTCCGTGGGCCGGGAAGGTCCGATCATTCAGATCGCCGCTGCGTTCGGCTCGACCCTTTCGCGCCTGACGCGGCTTCCGGAGTGGCAGCGGATCACCCTGGTGGCCTGCGGGGGCGCGGCGGGGATCGCGGCGACCTTCAACACGCCGATCGGGGGAATGCTGTTCGCGATAGAGATCATCCTGCCAGAAATCAGCGCGCGGACCGTCATACCGGTTGCGCTTTCGGCAGGAGCCTCCACCATTGTCGGGCGGGCGTTCTTTGGAGACTACCCCGCTTTCGACATCCCCGCGCTGGCCTTGCCCGAGTCCTACCACCTTTCCCCCGGCCCGCTGGCCGCTTACGTGGTACTGGGCGTGTTGTTCGGCGTTCTGTCGTACGTCTACATACGCGCCATCTATGCCTCCGAGGACAGGTTCGCGGCGCTGCCCGGCGGCTATTACGCTCAGCACGCGCTGGGGATGGCGATGGTCGGGGTGACGTTCTACCTGTGCCAGCGCTATCTCGGGCATTACTACGTCCAGGGCATCGGCTATGCCACGGTCCAGGACACGCTGACGCATACCCTCCTTGCCGCAGACATCCTGCTCCTGCTGTGCTTTCTGAAGCTCCTTACGACCGCGGTGACCCTCGGCTCGGGAGGGTCGGGCGGCATCTTTTCGCCGTCGCTCTTCATGGGCGCGACCTTCGGTGCCGCGTTCGCGCTGCTCGTGAACGGATACGTGCCCGGAGTGCACCTCGACGTGGCGGGTACCGCGGTAATAGGGATGGCGTCAGTCGTGGGCGCGGCGGCCGGTGCCGTCGTAACTGCGATCGTGATGATTTTCGAGATGACGCGCGATTACAACGTCATCGTCCCGTTGATGATTACCGTCACTGTCGCATACGGGGCGCGGCGGCTGCTGCTGACCGACAGCATCTACACCATGAAGCTGACGCGGCGCGGGCATCTCATCCCGGACGCCTTTCACACCAACCTTTATATGCTGCGCTCGGCGGCCGATTTCATCCGCACGCCGATGCAGCTCTGCGACGCTGATCTGCCGATCGAGACCTTGTTCGAGGGCCTGCAGCGGCAGACCTTTGTTCCGCACGTTCTGGTCACGCAAGACGGCAAGGTTGTCGGCGTGCTCTCTTCGCGCCGGATCGTTCACATGCTCAGGCGCGGGGACCGCTCGGGGACGGTCGGCGAGCATGCGCGCCCCGGCTATGCGGTCGTCAACGCCCAGGATCTCATCTTCGACGTGCTGGCGCGACTGCGCGAAAGCGGCCACGACATGGCGCTGCTGACGCGCGAGGGAAGGCTGAACGGGGTCGATGACGTCACCGGAATCGTGACCTGGAACGATATTCTCCTGCATGGCAACATCCCGCTGCCGCTGCGCCGGCGCCGGCGTGCGGGGCCGGCGCAGCCACAGCAGCACGAGCGCTGAACCGTCTTCCCGCACTTTGGCGCGAGCGACCCCGGTGGGGCAAAATAGGGCCCTCCAGCATGCGCGGGCAAGGGTACGGACCCATCCTATGAGCTACGAATTAGACCAGTTTGTTTCGGAGGCGCGCGCGACGTTGCGGCGCGGAAGCGGGGCCGCGGAGCTCGAGGACCTGCGCCAGAGACTCGCCAAACTGCTTGCCAACAGCGAGTTCGTGGAGCGGACCTGCGGGGCCGAAGCCGCCGGCGGTCTGCATCGCCTTCACGTGGACACTGAGCTCGGCTTCGAGGTGCTCGCGCACGTCAACGAGAAGGCCCGCAGGTCGCCGCCCCACGATCACGGGAAGTCCTGGGCGATCTACGGCCAGGCCGTCGGCTATACCGACATGACGGAATATCGGCGCGTCGACGACGGCAGGGATCCCGAGCAGGCCAGGCTGGAGCAGACGCGACGCTACCGGCTGCAACCGGGCGAAGTCGGCGTGTTTGCCGGCACCGCGATTCACGCGATCGACTATCCCGACAAATCGCGCTTCATTCGCGTCACCGGCACCAACCTGGACGCGATCGATCGCATCGCCTACGACGAGCAATCCGGCCGTATCAAGCGGATGGGCCCGCAGCAGGCGACCTGATGAGCGGCGCTTTCGGCATTCTGTCCTACGGCGCCTACCTTCCGCGCAGGCGCCTGCAGCGCAAGGTCATTGCCGCGGCCAACGGCTGGTTCAACCCCGGGCTGCGCGGGCTGGCAAAAGGCGAGCGCGCGATGGCCAACTGGGACGAGGACGCGGTCACGATGGCGGTGGAGGCGGCGCGCAATTGCCTGGCGGGCGCGCGTCCCGGCGCGATCGGGCAACTGATGCTTGCTTCCACGACCCACCCCTATGATGACAGGCAGAATGCGGGCATCGTCGCGACCGCGCTCCACCTCGGCTCGGCACTGCGCGTGCTCGATGTCACCGGTAGTCTGCGGGCCGGAACCTCGGCGCTGGCGACGGCGCTCGCGGCGGGCGGCACTGCGTTGGTCGCCGCGGGAGAGCACAGGCTCGCAAAGGCCGCGAGCGTCCAGGAAATGCACTATGGTGACGGCGCCGCGGCACTGCTGGTCGGCTGCGGGGAGCCCATCGCGCGCCTGATCGCCGCGCACAGCGAGACCGTCGACTTCGTCCACCAGTATCGTGGCCACGATCGCGCGCACGACTATGTCTGGGAAGAGCGCTGGATACGCGACGAGGGCTACATGAAGATCGTGCCCGCCGCGCTTGCCGCGCTTTTCAAGGCCTCGGGCACGGAAGCATCTTCGGTGACGCACTTTTGCATGCCCTGCACGCTGCCTCGGGTGGGGGCCGGACTCGCCAAGCGTGTCGGCCTGGCCGAGACGGCCTTGCGCGACAACCTGGCGGCGGTGTGCGGCGACACGGGAGCCGCGCACCCGCTGCTGATGCTGGCGCACGCGCTGGAGGACGCCAAGCCAGGCGACCGGATCCTTGTGGCGGCGTTTGGTCAGGGGTGCGACGCCCTGCTGTTCGAGGTCACCGATGCGATCGCCAAGCTGCCGGCGCGAACAGGTGTGAGGGGCGCGCTCGCGCGCCGCAAGGAGGAGTCGAACTACGAGCGGTTTCTCGCCTTCAACAATCACATCACGCTCGAGCGGGGCATGCGCGCGGAAACCGACCTGGGCACGCCCTTGTCCACGCTGTACCGCAACCGCGACATGGTGACGGGCCTGGTCGGCGGGCGCTGCCGCAACTGTGGCACGGTGCAGTTCCCGCGCGGGCGCTATTGCGTGAATCCGGAATGCAACGCGCTCGACTCCCAGGACGATCAGGCGTTCTCGGAAGTGGGGGCGAAGGTCATGTCTTACACGGCCGATGTGCTGACCTACAGTGCTGATCCGCCCGCGTACTACGGCATGATTCAGTTCGACGGCGGAGGGCGCATGATGGCCGACTTCGCCGACGTCGACGACGGCAAGGTCGAAGTCGGCATGCCGATGCGGATGATGTTCCGCATCAAGGATAACGACGCCAGCCGCGGCTTCGTGCGCTATTTCTGGAAAGCTGCGCCGGCGTCCAACTGACAGGAGGTCCGATATGGCAAGCGGAATCCGCGACAAGGTGGCGATCCTCGGAATGGGCTGCTCGAAATTCGGCGAGCGCTGGGACTGCAACGCCGAAGACCTGATGGTCGAGGCGTTCGAGGAGAGCCTCAAGGACGCCGGCATCGGGCGCAATCAGATCGAGGCCGCCTGGTTCGGCACGGCGATCGAAGAACAGCATGTGGGAAAGTCAGGCGTCCCGCTGGCGATGACGCTGCGCCTGCCCTACATCCCGGTAACGCGCGTCGAGAATTATTGCGCCACCGGCACCGAGGCATTTCGCGGCGCTGTGTATGCGGTGGCCTCGGGCGCAGTCGATATCGCGCTCGCGCTCGGCGTGGAAAAGCTCAAGGATACGGGCTACGGCGGCCTGCCGCAGCGCGGCCGGGGCGGACTCAACAACTTCTTCTGGGCCAACATATCGGCGCCCGGCTCGTTCGCGCAGCTCGCGGCGGCCTATCGGGCCAAACACCGCGTCGACCCCGGGGATCTCAAGCGCGCGATGGCGCATATTTCGGTCAAGAGCCACGACAACGGCGCCAAGAACCCCAAGGCCCACCTGCGGAACAAGATCAGCGAGGACGACGTCATGAACGCGCCGATGATCGCCGACCCGCTCGGTCTGTACGACTGCTGCGGCGTATCGGACGGGTCGGCCTGTGCGATTGTCACAACCCCCGAGATCGCGCGCGGCCTCGGCAAGAAGGACCTCGTCGCGGTCAAGGCGCTCCAGCTAGCGGTCTCAAACGGGCAGGAGGTGCAGTTCGGTGACTGGGACGGCTCGTATTTCGCGACCACTCGCGTCGCGGCCAAGCGCGCCTACCATGAGGCCGGGATCGATGATCCGAGGAAGCGCATCTCGATGTTCGACGTTCACGACTGCTTCTCGATCACCGAGCTGGTGACAATGGAGGATCTCGGCATTTCCGCCGAAGGCAAGGCGATCGACGACGTGCTGGACGGCTTCTACGACGCCTCCGGCAAGGTACCGTGCCAGATCGACGGCGGGCTCAAATGCTTCGGTCACCCGATCGGCGCCTCGGGCCTGCGCATGCTGTACGAGATGTACCTGCAACTCTCGGGGCGGGCCGGCGATCGGCAGCGCCCCGACCCCGTCCTGGGCATGACCCACAACCTGGGCGGATTTCCGAGCCAGAACGTCTCCTCGGTCACCATCGTCGGCAGCTACGGCGCCTGAGTGCCGAAGCCGGCGAGCGGCGGATCGAAGCCAGGGAGGAGGGCTAGCTTCGATCCGCGCGCTCGCCGCCGCGGTTCTTGATGGCGTCGGCGGCGTAGGCCCACACCGCGTGGCGGTACGCGTTCCCGCCGGGCAAGCGCAGCCTTACCTCGTACTCGAGCGCGACCACGATCGACTCGTGCGGCCCGATGTTCGTCAATCGGGCGGCGAGGATGTTGCGGCGCTCGGCGATTTCACCCTCGATCGTGCGCCCGCCGATTCGTAGACGCAGGTGCTCGACCGCCGCATTTTCGGGCAAGGCAAAGACATAGATCCCGTCGCACGAACCGCTGCCGGGGTTGCGAAAGGTCTGTACCACGCGAGCGCGGGCGGCCGTTCCTGAAACGTGAAACGCCACCGCGGTGGAAAGGAGCGGCGCGCTGAGGGGCTCGCCCGCGGCGCGCGGGCGCAGCAGCAGCGTACCCTGTTGGGGGGCTTCGGCCGCTTCCGCCTGGCTGACGAAGAGCAGTGTCACGCTGGCGAGCACGAAGGCGGTGACAACGCCCAGCGCCGCAGCGAGGAGTACGGCGCCGATCATGTCGAGCGCGATCTTTCCAGTCAGGCTTCTTTCTTCCGGATTCTTCACGGTGCCTCCGTCGATGGTCAATCCCGCGGGATGTTGGAGACTGATTACAGGCCCCGCGTGAGGCGGCGGCGCGGCGCGATGCTGGCGAGCCAATGAGCAATCGTGGCAATCCTGTGGCAAGGGCCTCCGGGAGGGCGCCGATCGGCTATATTCGTCACCATGTCACGCCGCATCGCGATCGTTGAGGACGACCCGGCCATTCGCGCGAATTACGCAGATGCGCTGCGAAGGCACGGCTTCGAGATCTTCGCCTATGGCGGCCGGGCGGAAGCGCTCGCCGCGATGAAGGCGAGACTGCCCGATCTGGCCATCATCGACATCGGTCTCGGGGCCGATGTCGACGGCGGCTTCGAGCTGTGCCGCGAGCTTCGCGCACTGTCGGCCGCGCTGCCGATCATCTTCCTCACCGCGCGCGACAGCGATTTCGACGTGGTGTCCGGACTGCGCCTCGGGGCGGACGACTATCTCACCAAGGACATCAGCCTGCCGCACCTGATTGCGCGTATCTCCGCGCTATTCCGACGCGCCGAGCTGGTGCGCGAACCTCAGTCCGTCGAAGAGACGCTCGAGCGCGGCGCGCTCGTCCTCGATCTGAAACGGTTCAGCGTATCGTGGAACGGCAAGGCGGTGCCGCTCACCCTCACCGAGTTCTGGATGGTTCACGCGCTGGCCAAGTTTCCGGGTCACGTCAAGAACCGCGAACAGCTGATGCGCGACGCGCAGCTGGTAGTGGACGACAGCACGGTCACCTCCCACATCAAGCGCATCCGGCGCAAGTTTCTCGCCGCAGACCCGGCGTTCGACCAGATCGACACCGCCTACGGCATGGGCTATCGCTGGAAGGCATAGAGGTCCCGATGCGCGTACGGATCAGCCTGCGCGCCAAGCTTGCGCTGGTTTCGCTCGTGCTGCTGGCGCTTCCGGTCGCTGGCGCGCTCTACGTCAACGAGATGGAGCGCTTCCTGCTCAAGGGCGAGGAGCGCTCGCTGCTCGCGACCGCGCGCGCGGTGGCCACCGCCTTGCACGACCGGCCCCAGCTGCTCGCCGAGGTGCCGAATCGCGACGACGAAGCGCTGCGCCAGGAGGCGGAGGACGAGTTGCGGCAGCTTGCACGCAGCGAAGGGCAGCCGGTACCGCCTGCGCCAAGCGTCGCGCTCGCGCGCGAGGCCGCGGTCGACGCCGGGCCGGCGCAGCAGGAAATCACCGCCATCCTGCACGGCTTGCAGCGCTCGAGCTCCCGCATCTGGGTCGTCAACAACCGCTATCAGGTGCTTGCGCTGGCCGGCCACCTTCGGCATCCGGGACCGCCCGAGAACGGCGGAACTCTTCAGGCGATGTGGCGACGCGCCATCGGATGGCTGATCCAGAGCCCGACCGAGGACTTTACCGAGGCCCTGCCGGACGACGTGCTCGCGACCGGACGCGACATCAATTCGGCCTTGCAGGGCACGCCGGGCACGCGCATGCGCCGCACGCCGGACGGCCGCGCGGTCGTGCTCTCGGCGGCCTATCCGATCTGGAACGGAGACGATGTCGCGGGCGCGGTAGTGGTGGAAGAAACGACCAACCCGATCGTTTCACTGCGTAGCGCGGCGCTCGAGCGGCTGCTGATATTTACGCTCGCGGCGTTTGCCGGTGCGGGAGCGATCCTGATTGCGTATGCGACGCGCCTGTCGCATCGCATCCGCAGGCTGCGCGACGAGGCCGAGTCCGCGATCGATGCGCGCGGACGCATTGCCCGGCTCAGCGCCGGGTCGGGCGCGGGCGACGAAATCGGCGACCTTTCGCGAAGCTTTTCCGCCATGCTGGCGCGGCTGGCGCAGCATCACGCCTACCTGGAGAGCATGGCGGACCGGCTCTCGCACGAGCTGCGAACGCCGATCGCGGTGGTGCGCTCCTCGCTGGAGAACCTTGGCCTCGCGCAATCGCCGCGGGAGTCGCAGCTGTATATCGCGCGCGCAGAGGAGGGACTTGCGCGGCTCAATACGATTCTCCAGCGCATGACCGAGGCCTCGCGCCTGGAGCAGGGCCTGCGTACGGCCGAGCGCGAGCGCTACGACCTCGTCCCCGTCGTGGCAGGCTGCGTGGAAGGCTACCGCCTCGCATATCCGAGCGCGCGCATCTCGCTCGCCCTGCCCGAGCGGCGCGTGGAGGTCGAGGGTTCGCCCGATCTGGCGGCCCAGCTGCTCGACAAGCTGGTGGAGAACGCGGTGGATTTCAGTCCCGTCGGAGAGCCGATTCGCGTCACGCTCGAGGACCGGGGCGGCAGCGCGGTGCTCGGCGTCGCGAACCAGGGGCCCCCGCTGCCCGAGGGAGTGCAGGGGCGGCTGTTCGAGTCGATGATCTCGGTGCGCGGCGAGCGGCGCCCTGGCGCGCCGCACCTTGGTCTCGGACTGTACGTGGCGCGCCTCATCGCCGAGTTCCACGGCGGCGAGATCGAAGCCGCAAATCTGCCGACGGGCAACGGAGTCGAAGTCAGGGCGCGTTTTCCCATCGCCTGGCGCTAAAATCCCACGTTCTCAATCTGCGTCAGCTTCCTTGCAAGACTACGATCTGGTGGTGGTCGGCGGTGGCATCAACGGCGCCGGGATTGCGCGCGACGCGGCCGGGCGCGGGCTTTCGGTGCTGCTGGTCGACAAAGGCGACCTGGGCTGCGCGACCTCGTCGTGGTCGTCGAAGCTGATTCACGGCGGATTGCGTTACCTGGAGTATTACGAATTCCGGCTGGTCGCGGAGGCACTTGCCGAGCGCGAAGTGCTGCTCAAGACGGCCGGGCACCTGGTTTCGCCATTGCGCTTCGTCATGCCGCACGTACCGGAGCTCCGGCCCCGCTGGATGATCCGCGCCGGACTGTTCCTGTACGACCACCTGGGCAGGCGGACTACGCTGCCCGGCTCGCAGGCGGTCCGGCTCGATCGAACCCACTACGGCGCCGGCCTCAAGCCCGCGCTCAGGCACGGTTTCCTCTACTCGGACTGCCGGGTGGACGATGCGCGGCTCGTGCTCGTCAATGCGATGGCGGCGCGCTCCCTCGGCGCGGAGATCCGTCCCCGTACCGAATGCGTTTCGGCGCAGCGCGGGCGCGGCGTCTGGCACGTGTCGCTCCGCTCGCACGACGGCGGGACCGCCGAGGCAGGGGCCCGCGCGATCGTCAACGCATCGGGTCCGTGGGTCAAGCATGTGCGCAACGACCGCCTCGGGCAGCCGAGCCGGGACGACATCCGGCTGGTGCGGGGCAGCCACCTGGTCATGCCGAGGCTATACGAGGGGGACCACGCCTATATCCTGCAGAACGACGATCGGCGGGTGGTTTTCATGATTCCGTTCGAGCGGGACTACACGCTGGTCGGCACCACCGACGTGCCGCACGAGGGCGATCCGGCGCACCCCGAGGCCAGCGCGGAAGAGGCCGACTATTTGTGCCGCGCGGTCAATCGCTATCTCGCCCGGGCGGTGACGCCGAAACAGGCCGTGTGGCGTTACGCCGGCGTGCGTCCACTCTACGACGACGGCACCAGCGATCCATCGGCGGTTACCCGCGATTACACCCTGCGCGTGGACGACCTCGCCGGCGCCGCGCCGGTGATATCGGTGTTCGGCGGCAAGATCACCACCTACCGGAAGCTTGCAGAGCACGTGCTGGAGAAGCTCGAGCCCTACTTTCCCTCCATGAGGGCCGCCTGGACCGCCCGGGCCCCCCTTCCCGGGAGCGATTTCGGCGGCCGTTCGCGCGCGCAGGCGCTCGACGCGCTGTCGAGCCGCTACGCTTCGCTGCCGCGCGAGACGCTACAGGGCGTGCTGCGCAGGCACGGGACCCTTGCGCCGGAGGTGCTCGGCGAGGCACGCTCGGCTGCCGATCTGGGCGAGGATTTCGGCGCCGGGCTGTGCGAGCGCGAGCTGGTCTACCTGCAGCAGCGCGAGTGGGCCCGGTCGGCCGAAGACGTGCTGTGGCGCCGGACCAAGTGCGGCCTGCCGATGAGCGAGGCGCAGCGCGCGCGCGTCGCCGAGCGCATCGGCCGATGAAGCCGCTCGCCGAGCTGCGCGACCCGCAGCGCATCCGCGGCCTGCTGTTCGACATCGACGACACGCTCACCACGGCAGGCAGGCTCACGGCGCAGGCCTACGGCGCGATGGAACGCCTGAAGCGCGCCGGAAAGCTGGTCGTTCCGATCACCGGGCGGCCCGCCGGATGGTGCGACCACATTGCGCGCATGTGGCCGGTCGACGCCGTGGTGGGCGAGAACGGCGCGTTCTATTTCTGGCGCGACGAGGCCGCCGGCCGGCTGCGCAAGCGCTACGTTGACCCCGACGACGAGCGCGCACGGCATCGCGCGCGATTCGATGCGATCGCGCGGCGGATCCTGGCCGAGGTTCCGGGCAGTGCGCTGGCCTCGGACCAGGCCTACCGGGAGAACGACCTGGCGATCGACTACTGCGAGGATGTCGTGCCGCTTCCGCTCGAGGCGGCCGAACGGATCGCCGGGTTGATGCGGGAGGAGGGCTTGAACGCGAAGATCAGCTCGATCCACGTCAACGGCTGGTTCGGCCGCTACGACAAGCTGGCGACCACGCGCGCGCTGCTCGAGGAGCGCTTCGGGCTGCGCCTCGAAGCCGCCAACCCGGAGCTTGCGTTTCTCGGCGACTCCCCTAACGATGCGCCGATGTTCAAGTTCTTCGACAACTCGATCGGCGTGGCGAACGTGTCACGCTTCGCGGAGCGCCTGTCGGCGGCGCCGAAGTTCGTCACGCGCGAAATGGCCGGAGCCGGCTTTGCCGAGCTCGTTTCCTTCCTGCTCGGGGCGCGCTGATGCACTGGTGGGGCGTCTATCTCGCGATCGGCAGCGCGGTCGGTTTCCTTGCCGGTCTGCTCGGCGTGGGCGGCGGGATGATCACGGTGCCGGTGCTGGTGTTCGTCTTCACCGCGAAGAGCTTTCCTGCCGAGCACCTGATGCACCTGTCGCTCGCCACGGCGATGGCGACGATTCCTTTCACCTCGGCCTCCAGCGTGCGTGCGCACCACGTGCGCGGCGGGGTCGACTGGGGCGTTGTGGTTGGGATGCTGCCGGGGCTGGCGGCGGGCGCGCTTTTGGGCTCACTGGTCGCGGGCGCGATACCTTCGCGGCCGCTGGCGGTCTTCTTCGCCGTATTCATCTCGTACGCGGCGCTCAACATGTTCCGCAACGTGCGCCCGAAGGCGACGCGCCAGCTGCCGGGCCGACTCGGCCTCGGGCTCACGGGCGGGGTGGTCAGCTTTCTGGCGAGCTTCGTGGCGGCGGGGGCGGCGTTCATGACGATCCCGTTCATGACCTGGTGCAACGTGCCGATGAAGCGGGCGATCGGCACGGCGGCCGCGCTCGGCTTTCCGCTTGCCCTCGCATCCACGGCCGGCTACGTCTACGCGGGCTGGCACGCCGCCGGGCTGCCGTCGGGCACGCTCGGTTTCGTCTATCTGCCGGCGCTGATACCCGTGGTGCTGGCCAGCATGCTGACGGCTCCGCTCGGCGCGCGCTTCTCGCACCGGCTGCCGGTGCGCAGGCTCAGGATCGCGTTCGGCCTGCTTCTGCTCGCGCTGGCGCTGCACATGCTGTCCGCTCTGTGGTAGTAAGGTGCCTCCTGAATCGCACTAGAGGATCCTTGCATGGCGGGCCCCCTTTCGCATATTCGCGTACTCGACCTTTCGCGCGTCCTGGCGGCGCCGTGGACCGGGCAGAATCTCGCCGACCTCGGCGCCGAGGTGATCAAGGTCGAGCGCCCGCTCAAAGGCGATGATTCGCGCGCCTTCGGCCCCCCCTGGCTGAAGGACGCGCAAGGCAAGGACACCAGCGAGTCGGCCTATTTCGCCTGCGCCAACCGCGGCAAGAAATCGATCACGGTCAATCTTGCCGCCGCCGAGGGCCAGCGCATCGTGCGCGAGCTGGCTGCCAAATGCGACGTGCTGCTGGAGAACTACAAGCCGGGCGACCTCGCGCGCTATGGTCTGGGCTACGACGACCTGAAGAAGGTGAATCCCCGCCTGATCTACTGCTCGGTCACCGGCTTCGGCCACACCGGCCCGTACCGGGACCGGCCGGGCTACGACTTCATGATCCAGGGCATGGGCGGCGTGATGAGCGTCACCGGCGAGCGCGACGAGCTGCCCGGCGGCGGGCCGCAGAAGGCCGGCATCCCGATCGCGGACATCATGACCGGCATGTACGCCACGGTCGCCGTCTGCGCGGCGCTGGCACACCGGGCCGAAAGCGGGATCGGGCAGCACCTCGATCTGGCCCTGCTCGATTCACTGGTGGCAGTACTGGCAAACCAGGGCGCCAACTACCTCGCGACCGGCGTCTCGCCACGGCGGCTTGGAAACGCGCACCCGAACATCGTGCCCTATCAGACCTTCAAGACAGCCGACGGCGATGTGATCCTCGCCTGCGGCAACGACAATCTGTTCCGAAAATTCTGCGAAGTGGCGAAGTGCCAGCACCTTGCCGCGGACGAACGCTTCGCGACAAACGGCAAGCGGGTCGAGAATCGCGCCGAGCTCACGGCGCTTCTGAACGAAATCTTCAGCGGCCGGACCACGCACGAGTGGACCGAGGCCCTGGAGGCGGCGGGCGTGCCGAACGGTCCGATCAATACGCTCGAGCAGGTCTTCCGGGAGCCCCAGGCGGTCGCGCGCGGCCTCAAGATCGAGATCCCGCATCCGCTTGCCGGAAAGGTCGCGCTGATACGCAGTCCCATGCGTTTTTCCGAAACGCCGGTGGAGCACAACGTTCCGCCGCCATCTCTCGGCCAGCACACCGATGAGATTCTGCGCGGAATGCTGCAACGGAGCGACGCCGAGATCGCGAAGCTGCGCGCCGTCGGCGCGGTCTGAGCCGCTGCAGGCGAGGTTAAGCGGCGGCGCCGCCGGCGAAGAGCGCCTCGATCTCCTCGGCCGAAAAGCCGAATTCGCCCAGCACCTCGCGCGTATGCTCGCCGTAGCAGGGCGCCGGGCGGGCCACGCGGCCGGGCGTGGCCGAGAACTTGATCGGAAGGCCCAGCGCGCGGGTGCGGCCGGCGCGCGGGTGGTCGAGCTCGACCACCATGTCGCGCGCAAGCGTCTGGGGGTCGGCGGCCATCTCGCCGATCGAGTTGATCGGCCCGCAGGGAACGCCCTCGGCCTCGAGCAGCGCGATCCACTGCTTTACCGTCTTCTGCTCGAGCGTCGCGTTCATGAGCGGCACCAGCGCCTCGAGATTCTTCATGCGATCGGCGTTGGTGCGAAAGCGGTCGTCGGTGAGCCATTCAGGCGCGCCGAGCACGCGCGCGAGGCGCTCCCAGTTCGGCTGGTTTGCGCCGCCGATGGTGAGCCAGCCGTCCTTGGCGCGGAACGCCTGGTAGGGTGCGGACAGGATGTGCGCCGAACCGCTCGGCCCGGGCGAGTGCCCGGTGGCGAAGTAGATCGCCGACTGCCAGTAAGTCTGCTGGATGCCCGCCTCGAACAGCGACGTGTCGACCAGCTGGCCCTCGCCGGTCCTGAGCCGATGGACGTAGGCCGAGACGATGCCCAGCGCGCCGAGGATGCCGGCGTTGATGTCGCAGATGGGGCTGCCCGCCTTGACCGGCGCGCCGCCGGGCTCTCCGGTAATCGCCATCAGGCCGGAGGCGCCCTGTGCGATCAGGTCGAAGCCGCCCTTGTCGGCATAGGGGCCGCTGCGGCCGTAGCCGGAGATCGAGCAGTAAATCAGGGCAGGGTTGACGCTCTTCAGCGCGGCGTAGCCTAGGCCGAGCTTTTCCATGGTGCCCTGGCGGTAGTTCTCGGTGACCACGTCGGATCGCGCGATCATGCGCTTGAGCGCTTCGCGCGCCGCGGGCAGCTTGAGATTGAGCGCGATGCCGCGCTTGTTGCGGTTCATCGCCATGAACGCCGCCGATTCTCCGTTGACCTCGGGCCGGTTCATGCGCCGCGTATCGTCGCCGCCCGGGACGCGCTCGACCTTGATCACGTCGGCGCCCATGTCGGCGAGCAGCATGCCGCAGGTCGGTCCCGCCATGATCTGGGCAAGCTCGATCACCGTGAGGCCCGCGAGCGGTCCCATTGGGCGGTCTTCCCGGTTCAGGCCGCGGCGCGCTGCCCGGCGGCGTGAGCCTCGGCCAGGTAGCCCATTGCCGCCTGCACGCCCTCCCGCTTTGCGCCGACGCCCGCCAGCACGAGCCCCATCTCGACCCCGGCAAGCGTGCCCATCAGCGCGAGATCGTTGAAGTCGCCCAGGTGGCCGATGCGGAACACCTTGCCCGCCAGCTTGCCCAGACCCGTGCCGAGCGACATGTCGAAGTGCTCGAGGATCACCTTGCGCACGCGGTCGGCGTCCTGGCCGGCGGGCAGCAGCACCGCAGTGAGCGAAGCCGAGTACTCGGCCGGATCGAGCGCGAGCACCTCGAGCCCCCAGGCGCGCACCGCGCGCCGGGTGGCCTCGGCATGGCGCTGGTGGCGCGCGAACACGTTGTCCAGCCCTTCCTCCTCCAGCATCGCGATCGCTTCGCGCAGGCCGTAGAGAAGGTTGGTCGCCGGGGTATAGGGGAAGAAACCCTTCCTGCCGCTCGCCAGCATTTCGTCCCAGGCCCAGTAGCTGCGCGGCAACTTGGCGGCCTTGGAGGCGGCCAGCGCCTTGGACGACAGGCAGTTGAAGGATAGCCCGGGCGGCAGCATCAGCCCCTTCTGCGAGCCCGCCACGGTCACGTCCACGCCCCATTCGTCGTGCCGGTAGTCGATCGACGCAAGCGACGAAATGGTGTCGACCATGAAGAGCGCCGGATGTCCCGACGCGTCGATCGCCTTACGAACCTCGCCGATGCGGGAGGTCACGCCGGTCGAAGTCTCGTTGTGCACCACGCAGACGGCCTTGATCGCGTGTTGCGCGTCGGCGCGCAGCCGCTTTTCGATCGCCCCCGGGTCGGCGCCGTGGCGCCAGTCGCCGGGAAGAAACTCGACCTGCAGCCCGAGACGCTCTGCGAGCCGCTGCCAAAGGGTCGCAAACTGGCCGGTCTCGGCCATCAGTACGTGGTCGCCAGGCGACAGCGTATTGACGAGCGCTGCCTCCCAGGCGCCGGTGCCGGAAGCGGGGTAGATCACCACTTCTCCCTGGTCGGTGCGGAAGATGCGCTTCATCCCGGCCAATACGGCCTTCCCCAGCAGCGCGAATTCCGGCCCGCGATGATCCATCGTCGGCTGGTCGATCGCCCGCAGGACCCGGTCCGGAACGTTGGTGGGTCCGGGGATCTGCAGAAAATGGCGTCCGGCAAGGCGGGGCATAGGACCTCCAGATTTGCATGCAAATCAGAAAATGCTGCGCAGCAATGGCTAATCAAATGGCCAATGCGCTTTGTATTTTGCATACAAAATCTCTTAGAATGCAAGCATGGGATCGATCGAGCCGCTCAGCATCGCCGGTTTGCGCCGTCCACTTCACGAGGAGACGGTCGACCGGCTGCGCGACCTGATCGTGCAAGGCGAGCTTGCGCCGGGATCGAGGCTCAACGAGCGCGTGCTGACCGCCCGGCTGGGCGTATCGCGTACGCCTTTGCGCGAAGCGATCAAGCTGCTTGCGACCGAAGGTCTGGTCGATCTGCTGCCCAACCGCGGCGCGGTCGTGGCGCCGATCGATCCGGCGCGGATCGCCGAGACGCTCGCCGTGATGGGGGCGCTCGAGAGCCTGGCCGGAGAGCTCGTCTGCGCGCGGGGGAGCGACGAGAGCCTGGCCGAGATCCGGGCGCTGCATTTCGAGATGCTGGCGATGCACGCGCGCCGGGACCTGGACGGATACTTTCGCTACAACCAGGCGATTCACCTCAGGATCGTCGAGGCGTCGGGCAACGCAGTGCTGGCGCAGACCTATCGCCAGCTGAACGCGAACGCTCGCCGGGTGCGCTACATGGCGAATCTGTCGCCCGAGCGCTGGGACGCTGCCGTGCAGGAACACGAGGCGATACTCGCGGCGCTCGCCGCGCGCGACGCTGCGCGGCTCAAGCGGCTGCTGCGCGATCATCTCGCGGCCAAGCTCGCCAGTGTGCTCGAGGCGATCGGCCAGAAGCACGCCGCGTGAGCACGCTCGCAGAGCGACTGCGCAGGGAAGTCGACGGCGAAGTCCTGTTCGACGCCGCCAGCCGCGGCCGCTACTCGACCGATGCCTCGATCTACCAGATCGAGCCGGTCGGCGTCGTGGTGCCGCGAACCGAGGCGGCGGCGCGGGCCGCCGCCGAGATCGCGCTCGAGGAGGGCGTCCCGATCCTGCCGCGCGGCGCGGGGACCTCGCAGTGCGGCCAGACCGTCGGCGCTGCGCTGGTGATCGATCATTCGAAGTATCTGAACCAGCTGCTCGAACTCGACCTCGAGGCGCGTACCGCGCTGGTTCAGCCGGGCCTCGTGCTCGACCAGCTGAACGCCCGGCTGCGCCCACACGGGCTGTGGTATCCGGTCGATGTGTCGACCGGCGCGCAGGCGACGCTCGGGGGCATGGCCGGCAACAATTCCTGCGGCTCGCGCTCGATCGCCTACGGCAACATGGTCCACAACGTGCTCGCGATCGACGCCTTTACCGCGACCGGCGACCGATGGCGCTTCGGTCCGATGAACGAGGCGAGCGGTCCCGCGCGCTATCTCGACTTTGTCGCCAGGCTGCGCAGCCTGTACGAGCGCGAAAAGAACGAAATCGCGGCGCGCTTCCCGAACGTGCTGCGCAAGGTCGCCGGCTACAACCTCGATCACCTCGGCCCGCCGCACGCCAACGCGGCGCACCTGCTGGTGGGCTCGGAAGGCACGCTCGCGCTCTTCGAGCGGCTCAAGCTCAAGCTCTCGCCGCTGCCGCCCGCGCGAGCCCTGGGGGTGTGCCACTTCCCGAAGTTCTATACCGCAATGGACCTCGCCCGGCACATCGTCGAGCTGGGCCCGTCCGCGGTGGAGCTGGTCGACCGAACCATGATCGAGCTCGCGCGCGAGATCGGCGCCTTCCGCGCCACCGTCGAGGCATTCATCCAGGGCGAGCCAGAGGCGATTCTGCTGGTCGAGTTCGCGGGCGAGGAGCGCGGCGCGCAGCTCGAGAAGCTGCGCCGCCTGGTGCAGCTGATGGCCGATCTCGGCCTGCCCGGGAGCGTGGTCGAAGTCTCCGATCCAAAGCTGCAAAAGGAAATCTGGGACGTACGCAAGGCCGGTCTCAACATCATGATGTCGATGAAGGGCGACGGCAAACCGGTGTCGTTCATCGAGGACTGCGCGGTGCCGCTCGAGCATCTGGCCGAATACACGGACCGCCTGACCCAGGTGTTCGCCAGGCACGGCACCCGCGGCACCTGGTACGCGCACGCCTCGGTCGGAACGCTCCACGTGCGCCCGGTGCTCGACATGCGGCGCGACGGCGCGGCGAAGATGCGCGCCATCGCCGAAGAAGCGAGTGCGCTGGTCAAGCAGTACAAGGGCGCCTACTCGGGCGAGCACGGCGACGGACTGGTGCGCTCGGAATGGATCGCGCCGTTCTTCGGCCCGCGCCTGACCGCCTGCCTGGGGGAAATCAAGGGCTGGCTCGACCCGAAGGGGCTGATGAACCCGGGCAAGATCGTGGCGCCGTCCCGAATGGACGACGCGCGCCTGTTCCGCCATCCGCCGGGCTACGCGACGCAGGTGCCGGCAACCGTTCTCGACTGGAGGGAATGGGGCGGCTGGGACAAGGCGGTCGAGATGTGCAACAACAACGGCCACTGCAGAAAGTTCGACGCCGGCACCATGTGCCCCTCCTACCGCGCCACGCGCGACGAGATGCACCTGACGCGAGGCCGCGCCAACACCCTGCGGCTGGCGCTCTCCGGCCAGCTGCCGTTCGACGACGCGAAGGACGCGCTCGAGCTCTGCGTCTCGTGCAAGGGCTGCAAGCGCGAGTGCCCGACCGGCGTCGACATGGCGCGCATGAAGATCGAATACCTGGCGCAGTACAACGCCCGCCGCGGCCTGAAGCTGCGCGACCGGCTGGTCGCCTACCTGCCGCGCTACGCACCGTGGCTCGCGCCCCTCGCGCCGCTCGCCAATGGGGCGCAGGCGCTGGGCAAGCGCTTCGCGGGGTTCGCCGCCGCGCGAAAGCTCCCCGCCTGGCGGCGCGACGTGTTCCGCGCCCCCTCCCCCGCCCCAGCGAGCGGGCGAGACGTGGTGCTGCTGGTCGACACCTTCAACCGCTATTTCGAGCCCGGGAATGCGCGCGCGGCGTTGCGGGTGCTCGAAGCGGCGGGCTATCGCGTGCACGAGGCCCGGCCGGCCGACGATGGCCGGCCGCTCTGTTGCGGGCGCACCTTCCTTGCCGCGGGCCTGGTCGACGAAGCGAGGCGCGAGGCAAGCCGCATGCTCGAGGCGCTCGCGCCCTGGGTCGAGCGCGAGGTTCCCATCATCGGGCTCGAGCCGTCGTGCCTCTTTTCGCTGCGCGATGAGTTCACCGTCATGCTCCCCGGGACCGAGGCGCTCGCGAAGCAGGCCGTGCTGTTCGAGGAGTTCCTCGCGCGCGAGGCCGATGCCGGAACGCTCGCGCTCCGGCTGAAGCCGGTGGCGAGCGAGGCGCTGCTGCACGGACACTGCCACCAGAAGGCGTTCGGCGCCATGGGGGCGGTCGAGAAGGTTCTGCGGCTGGTTCCCGAGCTGAACGTCAGGCTGGTCGAGAGCAGCTGCTGCGGCATGGCCGGCAGCTTCGGCTACGAGGCCGAGCACTACGAGATCTCGATGAAGATGGCCGAAGCCGCCTTGCTGCCGGCGGTGCGCGCGGCCGGCTCGGATACGTTGATCGTCGCG
>Ga0210077_1000038_pt1 | contig 81481 bp, 80 predicted proteins | sample RushMan_CattailN_5_FD_185556 | JGI IMG/M metagenome (GOLD analysis project Ga0210077, IMG submission 185556) | Wetland microbial communities from San Francisco Bay, California, USA, that impact long-term carbon sequestration -... | ecosystem: Environmental > Aquatic > Marine > Wetlands ...
CGGTGAACATCCGCGAGGCGCCCAGGCGCGAGGTCATCGAGACCATCTGGCCGCCGCCTTCGCCGAAGCGGAACCCGTGCGTGGTGCCGGCGGGCAGGTGCACCAGGGTGCCCGGGACCGCGACCAGCTTGTCCTCGCCGATGCCGAACTCGATCCTGCCTTTGACGACGTAGAACGACTCGTCCCAGGGGTGGCTGTGCGGCGGCGGGCCGCTCGCCGACGACGTTCAGCTCCTGGGGACGGCTCATCGGGGTGACGACGAAAGCTTGGGCGTTCATTTGAGTGCTCCTTTCGGTGGTTGAGGTCAGGCTGCGACGCCATTTCATCAATTGCCGTAAAGGAAATAAACCAGCAAAATAGCAATTAACTGTCTACTAAAAGTGAACAGTATGGCGATCGACCTCGTCAACGCGATGCGAGTGTTTACTTCGGTTGTTGAGGCCGAGAGCTTCGCCGGCGCCGCCGAAAAGCTCGATCTCTCGCGCGGCATGGCGACGCGCTACGTGGCCCAGCTCGAGGCGCACCTTGGCGTTCGCCTGCTCAACCGCACCACGCGCCGGCTGTCGCTCACCGAGGCGGGCGGCGACTACTTTCAGCGCGCGACCCAGGTCCTCGCGATGATCGAGGAGGCCGAGACCTCGGCGGCGCAGAACGCCTCGGTGCCGCGCGGCACGCTGCGCGTGACCTCGTCGGTGATCTTCGGCGCGCGCCACCTCGGCGCGGCGATCAGCGACTACTTGAAGCGCCATCCCCAGATGCAGATCGAGCTCTCGCTCAACGAACGCGTGGTGGACCTGGTCGACGAGGGCTTCGATCTCGCGATCCGGGTCGGCGCGCGGGTCGATCCGGGACTGGTCGCGCGCCGCATCACGCCGGTGCGGGTCCTCGCCTGCGCCTCGCCCGCCTACCTGAAGACCCACGGCGTGCCGAGGGAGCCGGAAGATCTCGCCGCGCACAACTGCCTGGTGTATGCGCATCCGGTGCACCAGGGCGGCTGGCACTTCAAGCGCGACGGCAAGGAGCGCACGGTCCCGGTGAGCGGAACGCTGCGCAGCAACAACGGCGTCGCGCTGGTGGGCGCCGCGGTCGAGGGCCTGGGCGTCGTGTTCGAGCCTTCGTTCCTCGTCTACGACGCGCTGCGCGAAGGCGCGCTGGTGCAGCTGCTGCCCGGGTGGGAGTCCGAGAAGCTGTGGGTGTACGCGGTCTATCCCAACCGCAAGTTCCTCGCGCCCAAGGTGCGCAGCTTCATCGACTTCCTCGTCGAGCGCTTCGGTCCGGAGCCGTACTGGGACGCGTCGCCCGCGGCGCGCTCGAGTTCGCCTGGGTTACTCACAGGATCTGTGGATAAGCCTGTGGATGCGTAGTGGATGACCCGTCTGCTCGCCTTCCGAAAGACGCCTCTTGGGCGGGATGGCTAGGAATTAGGCAGGGTCTTCGCCAGTCGCATCAGAGCCTTGCGCGAAGCAATCGGCTTCCGCGCGGGCCCGCCGTCAGCTTCGGCAGCCTGGCCTTCAAATAATTTCCCGTCAGCTTCATGAAACCTTTACAGTCCGCCTCACGCTAACGCGTTCAACGTGCGCGATCTTCGTGCCCGTTCTTGACCGGAGGAGGTAAGAGCGGTGACGACGAAGACCTTGTACGAGCGCCTTGGCGGCTACGACGCCATCTCCACGGTGGTCAGCGACCTGCTGCCGCGCCTGCGCGGAGATGCCGAGCTCGGCCACTTCTGGCAGCACCGGGCCGAGGACAGCCTGAAGCGCTCGAAGCAGCACCTGATCGATTTCCTGTGCTCGAGCACGGGCGGCCCGGTGTACTACAGCGGGCGCGACATGAAGACCTCGCACCAGGGGATGCGGATCAGCGACGCCGACTGGGCGGTGTTCATGAGGCACCTGCACGCCACGCTGGACGCATTCAAGATTCCCAAGGCCGAGCGCGGCGAGCTGGTCGCATTCGTGGAGAGCACGAAAGCGGACATGGTCGAGGCCTAGCGGCCGGCGCGAATGGAGTTCTTCGCCACGACGCTCATCCCGGCCTCGGTTGCGGACCTGCAGCGCCGTCTGACGATCGGGGAGCTGCCGCGCTGGTGCGCCTCCATCGAAGAGGTGCTGAGCGACGCGGAAACGCGCGGCGAGATCTACTGCGTGTGGGGGGCGTTCCACGCGCAGCGCGAGGTGTTGCGCCAGGGCGTGCGCTTCTCGCTGCCCGACTGTCCCAACGCCCTGCAATGGACCGTGACCACCGGGCACCCGGCGCAGCCGCGCCATACCACCATTCACGCCACCATCGATCGTGCCGAGCACGAGCAGGATTTCATCGACTCGATCCGGCAGTTCGTCGCGGACTGGAAGACCGGGCTCGAGGCGAATTGGTAGCCGGGCGGCGGTTTACTCAACGAAGGAGGGGCGGCATGGCGCAAGCGAAGGGTTGGTCAGTGAGCGGAAGCTACTACGAGAGCTGCAATTGCGAGGCGGTCTGCCCCTGCCGGCGGCTGAACGGCAAGCCGGGCGGCGATTCGACTTACGGGCTGTGCCAGTTCCTGCTGTCGTGGGACGTGCAGCGCGGCGAGGCGGGCGGCGTCGGGCTGGCGGGCCGCCAGGTGGTGATGGCGGGCTTCTACAGCGACGCCGAGCCGGGCAAGCCGTGGTCGATCAAGCTGTACATCGACGAGCAGGCGGAGCCTGAGCCGTACCGCGAGCTCGAGCGCATCTTCCTCGGCCAGGCCGGGGGCAACATGCCGTTCACCGGCAACATCGCCACCGTCGTGGACGTGCAGCGCGCGAAGATCTCGCTCCTGCACGAGGCGGGGCGGGAATCGATCAGGGTGGGCGAGCTCGGCGCCTCGGCGGTGGCGCGCCGCGCGGATTACGAAGGCCGCATCACCTGCGGCATTCCCGGCCACGACCGGCCCGGCACCGAGTACGTCGCCTCGGTGGCGGTGCGCGACGGGCCGCTGCAATGGGACTACGAGGAGCGCTGCGGCTTCGCTTCCGATTTCCACTTTCACGGCTGACGTGCGCGCCAGGGGCGACGCGGATAGAATGTTCGCCCGGCATCCGATCCTGCGCCAAGGAGCCCGACCATGATCCGCAAGCTGCATCACAGCGCCTACCGCTGCCGCGACTCGGAGCAGACGCGGCGCTTCTACGAAGACTTCCTCGGCCTGCCGCTCGCCGGCACGCTCGAGATCAAGGAGACGAAGACCGGCCGCGCGACGCAAACGCTGCACACCTTCTACCGGCTCGACGACGGCTCGCACATCGCCTTCTTCGAGGCGCCCGACCGGGACTTCGAGTTCAAGCCGCAGCACGACTACGACCTGCACATCGCGCTCGAGGTCGGGCCCGAGGTGCTGCCGAAGATGCTGGAGAAGGGCCGCGCCGAGGGGATCGAGACCCGCGGCGTGTCCGACCACGGCTTCATCCACTCGATCTACTTCCGCGATCCCAACGGCTACGTGGTCGAGCTGTGCGCGAAGCAGCCGAGCCACGACCGCGAGATGGACCCGGCGCGCAACAGCGCGCGCGAGAAGCTCGACCGCTGGACCGAAGCGAAGGCCGAAAACCGGGGACAGACCCCGATTTCCGCCACAGCGAGTTGATTTCCTAAGCGGAAATCGGGGTCTGTCCCCACTACGCGAGCGCGTGCTCGCGCTCGAGCTCCATCAGGCGCCGGATGCGCTCGTGGGTGGAGGGGTGGGTCATCAGCCAGTTCGGCGCGCGCATCACGAACAGGCGCTGCATCCAGCCGCCGCGCTGGCGCTCGAGCTTGGAGAGCGCCGAGGCGAGTCCGCGCGGGTCGCCGGTGAGCTCGACCGCGGCGATGTCGGCGTCGTACTCGCGGGTGCGCGAGAGCGCGAGCTGAAGCAGCGCCGAGATCGTCGGCGCGAACACGAGCAGCGCGACCGCGAGCAGCGGGATGCCCTCGCCGGTGAACAGCGACACCGGGATCAGCACGAAGAGCAGGATCTGGCCGAGGAAGGACATCAGCGAGGTCACGCGCCCGACCACCGCGGCGAGCGTCATCACCCACACGTCGCGCGCGCGCACGTGCGAGAGCTCGTGCGCGAGCACCCCGGCCAGCTCGCGCGGCTCGAGGCTGGCGAGCAGCCCGTCGGTGACCGCGATCGCGGGGTCGGCGCGGCTGCCGGCGGCGAAGGCGTTCAGCGCCGGCGCGGGCACCCGGTAAAGGCGCGGCACGCGCGGCAGCCCGGCGCGCTCGGCGAGCAGGCCGACCAGCCGGTAAAGCCCCTGCGCGTGCTGCGGCGCGAGCGGCTGGGCCCGCGTCAGGCGCAGGATCATGTCGGCCGAGCCGCCCTGGCCGAGCACGGCGAGCGCCGGCCCGAGCGCGGCGGCCCACAGGCCCGCGCTGCCGAACAGGGTCCAGCCGAGCAGCCCCGCCAGGGCCGCCATCGCGCCCAGCAGGAGCAGCGTCTGCACCGCGTTCTGCAGGCGGTGGGAGGTGCTGAGGGGACTGGTCATGGCGGCTATATGGGGTCAGAGTCGGATTTTTCAAAAAAGGTCCGCCCGCATGCCGAGAGCGAAGCTGACGATTCCGAACCTGGCCGAAGCCGAGCCGGGACTGTGGTCGAACTGCATCCGCGCGGGCGAGCTGCTGTTCATCTCCGGCCAGGTGGCGCGCCCCTTCGACGGCGCCGCGACGCTGGTGGGCGAGGACGAGTACGCGCAGGCGAAGCAGATCTTCGCGCGCATCCGGCGCATCTGCGAAGCCGCGGGCGGCAGCCTCGACGACCTGGTGAAGATGACCATCTTCATGGTCGACATCACGAAGAACACCGAAGTCTGGCGCGCGCGGCGCGAGTTCTTCCGCGGCGACTTTCCCGCTTCGACGCTGGTCGAAGTGCGCTCGCTCGCCGGCGCGGAGACGCTGGTCGAGATCGAGGCGGTCGTGTACCTCGGCGAAAGCCGAAAAACGGGGTCAGACCACGATTAGCGCGCGGCGAGCGGCTCGAGGCTCTCGAGCACCGTCGGCAGCAGCTCGCTTACGGTCGGGTGGATGCGCACCCGGCGCTGGAACTCCGGGTAGGGGGTGCGATCGTACACCGCGTCGATGAGCGAGTGCACCGCCTCGTCGCAGCCGGTGCCGAGCAGCGAGGCGCCGAGGATGCGCCGGGTCGCGGCCTCGACGTGGATCTTGAGCAGACCCTGGGTCTCGCCTTTCTCGACCGCGCGCGCGACGCGCGACATCGGCCGCTTGCCGACCCGCGCCGCGATGCCGGCCTTGCGGATCTCGGCTTCGCTCATGCCGACGCGCCCGAGCGGCGGGTCGGTGTAGAGCGCGTAGACCGGCACGCGGTCGGTCCACTTGCGATCCGCGCCCTCGAGCAGGTTGGCCGCGACGATCTCGTAGTCGTTGTAGCTGGTGTGGGTGAAGGCGCCCTTGCCGTTGCAGTCTCCCAGCGCCCACACGCCGGGATTGGAGGTGCGAAGGCCCGCGTCGACCTGCACGTAACCGCGCGCGTCGGTCTCGATGCCGGCCGCCTCGAGGCCGAGATCGGCGGTGTTGGGCGCGCGCCCGACCGCGAGCAGCACGTGGCTGCCGGCGACCCTCGGCGCGCCGTCCTCGCAGCTTAGCGACGCCGCGACGCCGCCGCCGTCGGCCTCCAGCGCGACGCAGGTCGCGCCCAGGCGCACCTCGATCTCCTCGGCCTCGAGGACTTCCTTCAGCGCCTGCGAGACGTCCTCGTCCTCGCGCCCCACCAGGCGCGGCCCCGTCTCGATCACCGTCACGCGGCTGCCGAAGCGCCGCATCATCTGCGCGAACTCGAGCCCGACGTAGCTGCCGCCGATCACCAGCAGGTGCGCCGGCACGAACTCGAGCGCCATCATCGACTCGTTGGTGAGGCAGGGCACCGAGTCGACGCCCGGCATGCGCGGCACCAGCGGGCGGCCGCCGACGTCGAGAAAGATGCGTGGCGCGGCGAGCACGTCGGCACCGACGCGCACCTGGTCCGGGCCGCTGAAGCGTGCATGGCCGCGAAACACCGTCGCGACCTTTTCCATCCACTGCTCGACGCCCTGCCGCGACTTCGCGACGATCGCGTCCTTGCGCGCCTTGACGCGCTTCATGTCCACCCGCACCGCGCCCGGCACCTCGACCCCGTACTCGGCCGCGCGCCGCGCGAGCCGCGCCGCGTAGGCGCTCGCCACCATCGCCTTGGTCGGCGTGCAGCCGTTGTTGACGCAGGTGCCGCCGAAGCTTGCGCGCTCGATCAGCGCGACCTTCATCCCCGCGCCCGAGAGGCGAGCGGCGAGCGCCGGCCCGGCCTGGCCGGCGCCGATCACGATGGCGTCGAAACTCTGCGGCATCTCGCTGGCGTCGCCACGATCGGAAGGTCGTTCATGACGCACGATGCTAGCGCAACGTCAGATTCGCGCAAAGCAGCGTGGCGATGCGCCGCAGTACACTAAATGCACAAGAAGCGCATTCACGCGCCGTCGCGGTCAGCAGCGGAGATCCCATTTTCAGAGGAGTGGCGCATCATGAGACGACTGGTTCCCCTGGTAACAACCGCGCTCTTCGCCGGCGGCCTGGCGTTGAGCGCGCCGGCGAGCGCGGCGCGCAAGCCGATCCTGATCGGCCTCGACACGCCGATCCAGCTTCAGGTCGGCAAGGACACCATCGCCGCGGTGAAGATGGCGGTGGACGAGATCAACGCCAAGGGCGGCGTGCTCGGGCGCAAGCTCTCGTACGTGGCGGCCGACGAGGGCACCGACCCGCAGCTCGGCGTGAGCGCGATCAACAAGCTGACCTCGGACGACCACGCCGACGTCCTGATCGGGGGTTACGACAGCGGCGTGCAGCTCGCCGAGGAGCCGCACATCGCGCGCTCGAAGACGATCTGGCTCGGCGTCGGCGCGGCCTCGCCGAACATCACCGCGCTGGTCGGCAAGCACTACGGCGAATACAAGTACATCTTCCGCGTCAACCCGCTCAACTCGGCGCTGCAGGCGACGCAGATCGTCGATTTCGCGGATCACGTGGTCAAGGGCAAGCTGCACCGGACCAAGGTCGCGATCCTCGGCGAGAGCGCGATCTGGGTGAGGGGCCTGGTGCCGGTGCTGGTGAAGGGCCTCGAGCGCGACGGCATCAAGGTGACCTACCAGCAGCTGTTCGACGAGACCATGACCGACTTCACGCCGCTGTTCGCGCGCGTGAAGGACAGCGGCGCGCAGTTCCTGCTCACCATCCTGTCGCACGCCAACTCGGACGTGTTCATCAAGCAGCTGTACGAGGCGCGCCTGCCGATGCCCTACGGCGGCATCGACGTCAAGAGCATGACGCCCAACTTCTGCTCGCGGGTGAACGGCGACGCGGTCGGCGAGACGACGGTCAACTTCATCACCCGCGCGCCGATCACGAAGAAGACGATCCCGTTCTGGGACAAGTTCGTGAAGGAGAACGGCCGCGCGCCGGTGTACACCGCGCCCGGCGCGTACAACGCGGTCTACCTGTACGCCTGGGCGGTGAAGAAGGCCGGCACCACGAACGCCGACAAGGTGATCAAGGAGCTGCAGAAGGCCGACTATCTCGGGGTGGCCGGCAGGATCAAGTTCAACAAGCTGCACGACGACCTCGACGGGCCGGGCTACCAGAACCTGCTGTTCGTGCAGTGGCAGAAAGGCTGCAAGCGCGCGGTCGTGTGGCCCGAGTCCGTGGCCACCGGCAAGGTGGTGCTGCCGCCCTGGGTCGCATCGAAGTAAGCGCGGCGCCGGACGGCCGCCGTGCTGACGGTCCTGATCTATGGCGCGGTGACGAGCGCGATTCTCGCCATGCTGGCGGTGGGGTTCACCCTCATCTTCGGCGTGGCGAGGATCCTCAACCTCGCGCACGGGGCCTTCTACGCGCTCGGCGCCTACTGCGCCTATAGCTTCACCGCGCTGCTCAAGCTGCCGCTGATCGTATCGGCGCTGCTGTCGGTCGGGATCGTCGCCGTGTTCGGCATGGCGATGGAGCGGGTGCTGGTGCGGCCGCTGCGCCAGTCGAGCCTCGCGGTGCTGATGATCACGCTGGTGACGGCGCTGACGCTCGAGCAGGTGCTGTTCGTGGTGTTCGGCTCGCAGTCGAAGAACGTTCCCGCGTTCGTCAATTTCCCCCTCGACGTGGGCGGGGTGTCGGTCGACGGGCAGCGCCTGCTCGCGCTCGTGATCGCGGTGGTCCTGATCGGCGCGCTGTGGCTGTTCATCCAGCGCACGCGCCTGGGCAGCGCGATCCTGGCGGTGTCGCAGGATCCCGAGGCCGCGCAGTACATGGGCATCCCGGCCAACCGGATCTTCACCCTCGTGATGGGGCTCTCCGCCGCGCTCGCGGGCGCCGCCGGCGTGATCGCCGGGCCGTTCCTCAGCGTGCGCCCGACCATGGACCAGACCGCCATGATCACCGCCTTCTCGGTGGTGATCGTGGGCGGGCTCGGCTCGATCCCGGGCAGCATCCTCGCGGCCTGCATCATCGGCTTCAGCCAGACGCTGGTCGCGTTCTACTTCAATCCGGAATGGACCGGCACCGTCTCGCTGGTCGCGATTCTCCTCACGCTCGTCATCAGGCCGTCCGGGCTGATGGGGCGCGTCGTCAACGCTTGAGCGCGACGGGCAAGCGCAACGCGGCCGGCGCGGCGGTCCTGCTCGGCCTGCTCGCGGCGCTGCCGCCGCTGATCCACAACCAGTACTTCACCGGCGTGTTCATCGTCTGCGCGATCGACGGGATCTGGGCCGCGAGCTGGGATTTCTTCTCCGGCCTGACCGGGCGCGAGAACTTCGGCCACGCGCTGTTCATCGGCGGCGGCGCCTACGCCGCGGCCTTCCTCAACGGCAGCTTCGGGCTCAACCCCTGGTTCAGCATCCCCGCGGGCATCGTGGTCGCGGTGGTGCTCGGCCTGCTGGTCGGCTTTCCCACCCTGCGCCTGCGGGGCCCCTACTTCGCGCTCGCGATGCTGGCCTCGGCGGCCATCATGCAGCAGGTGGCGATCAACCTCTGGCAGTACACCGGCGGCACCGAGGGCATCTACGGCCTCGACACGCTGGTCGAGTCCTCGCTCGGCTACTACTACCTGGTGCTCGGAATCCTGGTGGCGACGGTCGTGGTGCTGAGCCTGATCGCGAAATCGCGCTGGGGCACCCTCATGCGAGCGATCAAGGGCGACGAGACCGCCTGCCAGGCCGCCGGCATCAACGTCACCTTCTACAAGATCGCGAGCCTCGCGGTGAGCGCCGCCTTCGCCGGGCTGGGCGGGGTGCTGTTCGCGCAGTACCAGCAGGCGGTCACGCCGAGCGATTTCGACGTGTTCCTGTCGATCAGCGTGATCATCATGGCCTACGTGGGCGGCATCGGCTCGATCTGGGGCGCGGCCTGCGGCGGGATCCTGCTCAACCTGATGCTCGAGCTGCTGCGCGGGCTGGGCGAATACCGGCTGTGGGTCTACTACCTGATCCTGATGGTGGTGCTGTACTTCATGCGCGAGGGCTTCGTCGCGCCGCTGTGGCGGCGCCTGCGGGGCGGCCAGGCGTGAGCGCGTTGCTCGAGGTCGAGGGCCTGACCAAGCGCTTCAGCGGCGTCACCGCGGTCAAGGACGTTTCGTTCACGATCGGCGCGGGGGAGATCACCGGCGTGCTCGGCCCCAACGGGGCGGGCAAGACGACCCTGTTCAACCTGCTGACCGGCTTTGTGCCGAGCGACGGCGGCGCCGCGCGCCTGGAGGGAAAGCCGATCCTCGGCTCGGCGCCGCACGTGATCGTCAACCTCGGGGTCGCGCGCACCTTCCAGCTCTGCCGGCCGTTTCACGGCATGACGGTGCGCGAGAACGTCGCGGTCGGCTGCCTCGCGCCGCGCGTGCGCGCCGGCGGCGGTCTCGAGCGGCGGGTGGCCGAGATCCTCGAGCAGGTCGGGCTCGGCCACAAGGCGGCGCAGCCGGTCGAGATCCTGCCCTACGGCGACCTGCGGCGGCTCGAGATCGCGCGCGCGCTCGCGACGCGGCCGCGGCTGCTGCTGCTCGACGAGCCCTTCGCGGGGCTCGGCGCGGGGGAGATCGAGCCGCTGGTGCAGCTGATCCGCCGCCTGCACGACACCCAGGGCCTCACCATCCTGATCATCGAGCACAAGCTGCGCGAGTTCATGCAGCTCGTCTCGCGCGTGATCGCGATGGACTTCGGCGAGGTGATCGCGACCGGCGCGCCGGCCGACATCGTGCGCCACCCGAAGGTGATCGAGTCCTACATCGGCAGGGGCAAGCATGCCCTTGCTTGAGGTCGCCGACGCCGTCGTGCACTACGGCAAGGCGCTCGCGCTCGACGGCGTGTCGATCGGCGTCGAGGACGGCGAGATCGTCGCGGTGCTGGGGCCCAACGGCGCCGGCAAGAGCACGCTGCTGAAGGCGATCTCGCGCGCGGTGCCGAGCACGGGCCGGATCCGGCTCAAGGGCAAGGCGCTCGATGCGCTGCCGGCGCACCGGGTGGTCGCCGAAGGCGTCTGCCATTGCCCCGAGGGGCGGCGCTTGTTTCCCGAGCTCTCGGTGCTGAAGAACCTGATGCTCGGCGCCTACCTGCGGCGCGATGAGGCCGCGGTCGAGGCGGACCTCGAGCGGGTCTATGCGCTGTTCCCGGTCCTGCGCGAGCGCGCGCGCCAGCAGGCGAGCACGCTCTCGGGCGGCGAGCAGCAGATGGTCGCGATCGGCCGCGCGCTGATGGGCGCGCCGAGCCTGCTGCTGCTCGACGAGCCCTCGGTCGGCATCGCGCACCGCCTCAAGACCGAGATCTTCGAGGCCATCCGCGGCATCCGGCGCAAGGGCATGGCGATCCTGCTGGTCGAGCAGGACGCGCGCTCGGCGATCGAGATCGCCGACCGCGTCTACGTGCTCGAGCAGGGGCGCGTCGTGCACCAGGGCAGCGCCGGCGCCATGGCCGGCGACGACTACATCCGCCGGGCCTACCTGGGCGTCTGAAAACCGGGGACAGACCCCGATTTTCCTCGCAGCGTCTTGATCTGCCAGGAGGAAAATCGGGGTCTGTCCCCGTATCATTCGCCATGACCCGCGACCTGCCTTCCCTGCTCGGCTTTCTCGTGCTGTGCTTCGCCGTCGCCGCCGCGGGCGGTGCGGTGACCGCGACCTCGGTGCACGGCTGGTATCAGGCGCTCGCGAAGCCCGTCTTCAATCCGCCCGACTGGGTGTTCGCGCCCGTCTGGAGCGTGCTTTACGCGACGATCGCGCTGGCCGGCTGGCGCCTGTGGCGCCGGCGCGCGGCGCCGGCGGCGGGCGCCGCGCTGCGCTGGTGGGGGCTGCAGCTCGCCTTCAACCTGGCCTGGTCGTTCGCGTTCTTCGGCGCGCGCCTGCCCGGCCTCGCGCTGGCGGACATCGTGCTGCTGCTCGGCGCGCTCGCGATCACGATCCGGCTCGCCGCGCTGTCGGACCGCGCCGCCGCCTGGCTGCTCGGGCCCTACGCCGCGTGGAGCGCGTTCGCCGCGCTGCTCAACGCGTCGATCTGGTACCTTAACTAGCGCATGGCGGCGGCGAATTCAGGCATGTCCTCCGAGGCCAGGCTGCTCGGCAAGCCGGCGGGCGGCTGGCGGCGCACCGCCTTCGAGGTGATCTTCGAGGCGGACACGCCGGCCGGGCGCGGCTTCGACCTCGCGCTGCTACTCGTGATCGTCGCGAGCGTGGTGACGGTCATGCTCGACAGCGTGCAGTCGGTCGGCGCGCGCTATCCGCGCCTGTTCGACGCGCTCGAGTGGGCGTTCACGCTGGTGTTCTCGATCGAGTACCTGCTTCGGATCGCCTGCGTCGAGCGACGCGTGCGCTACGTGCGCAGCTTCTTCGGCGTGGTCGACCTGCTCGCGGTGCTGCCGACCTACCTCGCGCTGCTCCTGCCGGGGCTGCAGACGCTGATCGACATCCGCATGCTGCGCTTGCTGCGCGCGCTGCGGATTCTCAAGCTCACCGCCTACGTGCGCGAGTACCGCACGCTCAGCCTCGCGCTCGCGGCGAGCCGGCGCAAGATCCTGGTCTTCATCGGCACGGTGGCGATCCTGGTGACGCTGCTCGGCACCATCATGTACGTGGTCGAGGGGCCGGCGAACGGCTTCACCAGCGTCCCGGTCGCGGTCTACTGGGCGATCTCGACCATGACCACGGTCGGCTTCGGCGACATCACGCCGAAAACGGATCTCGGGCGCGCGATCGCGAGCCTGATCATGCTGCTCGGCTGGGGCATCCTCGCGGTGCCGACCGGAATCGTCACCGCGGAAATGACCAGTCGCCGCCTGCGCGAGGGAGGGCGGGTGTGCGAGTCCTGCGGCAGCGGCGAGCACTCCTCGCGCGCGAAGCACTGCGCCGAGTGCGGCGCCCCGCTGCCGAAGGCCTAGGGGGGCGAAAAAACGGGGTCAGACCACGTTTTCGAAAAACGTGGTCTGACCCCGTTTTTGGTAAGCGGCTACTGGTTCAGGTTGTCGATCGCGTCGACCACGATGCCGGTGCCGACCGCGATCATGAGGATATCGCCCGCGACCTCCGCGTAGCGGTAGCCGCGCGGCGCCGGCCCGATCTGCACCGCCAGATCGCGCGGCACGGCCCGCACTTCGACGTCGCGCGGCAGGCGCCTGCCGCGCTCCCACGCCCGCGCGCAGCGGTCGTCCCGCATGGCCAGCCCCGGCGGGCAGCCGCGGCCCCGGCCGCGGCCCCGGTCCCAGTCGCGCTGGTGGCGCTCGCGGCGGCCGTGGCGGTATTCGTCACGGTAGTACTCGCGCGCGATCTCGCGCTGGCGGTCGTGAAAGCGCACCTCGACCCGCGCCTCGGGGGGCGGCGGGGCAGAGCGGTACTCGACCCGGTAGGCCGGCGGCGGCATGCGGTGGGCGGGCACGACCACGCAGGCGCCGAGCGTGGCCGCGGCGGCCGCGCCCAGGGTGATTCGAACGAATTGCCTCATTGATGTCTCCCGTTGTTCGGGGCTCGAGCCCGATCTGCGCGCCAATCTTATCGGCGGTGCAAGCCCGGTTCCATGCATTCTGACGCGGTTGCGCGACAATAATGGGCCATGACCGCCATCGCCCGCTTCTGGGACGAGGAGATCGTCCCCGCCCTCGTCGAGTACATCCGGATCCCCGCCAAGTCGCCGCACTTCGATCCGGGCTGGGCCGCCAACGGCCATATCGAGCGCGCGGTCGAGCTGGCCGCCGCCTGGTGCCGGCGCCACGCGGTGAAAAACATGACGCTCGAGGTCGTGCGGCTCGAAGGCCGCACGCCGGTGCTCTATGTCGACGCGCCGGGCGAGGCCCCCGGCACCGTGCTCGTCTACGGCCACCTCGACAAGCAGCCCGAGATGACCGGCTGGCGCGACGGGCTGGACGCGTGGACGCCGGTCATCGAGGACGGCAAGCTCTACGGGCGCGGCGGCGCCGACGACGGCTACGCGGTGTTCTGCGCGCTCGCCGCGCTGAAGAGCCTCGAGGCCGAGGGCCGGCCTCGGCCGCGGGTGGCGATGCTGATCGAGTGCTGCGAGGAGAGCGGCAGCTACGACCTGCCGGCCTACCTGGACGCGCTCGCGCCGCGGATCGGCACGCCGGAGCTGGTGCTCGGGCTCGACTCGGGCTGCGGCAACTACGACCAGCTGTGGGGCACCACCTCGTTGAGGGGGCTGGTGAACGGCGTGCTCACGGTCGAGGTGCTCACCGAGGGCGTGCACTCGGGCGACGCGAGCGGGATCGTCGCCTCGAGCTTTCGCATCGCGCGCCTGCTGCTCGAGCGCATCGACGCCTCCGCCACGGGCATCGTGCGCCATGCGGCCTTCCACGCGCCGATTCCGCCGGCGCGCGCCGCCGAGGCGAAGCGCGCGGCGAAAGTGATCGGGCGCGAGCTGTGGCGCAAGTTTCCCTTCGTCGAGCGGATGCAGCCGATGGAGGGCGATCTCGACGAGCTGGTGCTTGCGCGCACCTGGCGCCCGTTTCTCGAGGTCACCGGCGCCGACGGCCTGCCGCCGCCCGCGGCGGCGGGCAACGTGCTGCGCCCGAAAACCGCGCTCGTGCTCTCGCTGCGCCTGCCGCCGACGGTCGATGCCTCGCGCGCGGCCTTCGCGCTGAAGACGCTGCTCGAGTCCGATCCGCCCTACCGCGCGCGCGTGTCGTTCGAGTACGGCCAGGCCGCGAGCGGCTGGCACGCGCCCGCGACCGCGCCCTGGCTCGCGGCGGCGACCGAGCGCGCCTCGAAAACCCACTACGGCAAGCCGGCGATGTGGATGGGCGAGGGCGGCACGATCCCGTTCATGGCGATGCTGGGCGACAAGTTTCCCGCGGCGCAGTTCCTGATCACCGGGGTGCTCGGGCCGCGCTCCAACGCGCACGGGCCGAACGAGTTCCTGCACCTCGACTACGCGAAGAAGCTCACCGCCTGCGTGGCCGACGTCATCGCCGCGCCGCGCGCAGCTCCTCCATCAGCGCCGCGGGAAGCTCGACGCCGTGCGCCAGCGCCCGCGCGCGGCGCGCGAGCTCGCGCTCGCCCGGCAGCAGCACCGGCGCGGAAGGGTCGGCGGCGGGGGTCTGCTTGATCAGCTCGCGAAAGCGCGCCATCGCCGCCGCGTAGGCCTCGCGCCCGGTCAGGCGCGCCGGATCGAGCAGCAGGAAGAAGTGCCCGGTGCCCTGCGGCTCGGTCGCGTTGTCGACCCAGGTCACGACGTCGGTGAGAAAGCGCGCGCCGGGCAGCACGCCCGAGAGCAGGTCGACCGCCATCGACAGGCCCGAGCCCTTGTGCGCGCCGAAGGGCAGCAGGAATCCCGCCAGCGCGGCGGCCGGATCGGTGGTGGGGCGGCCGTCCTGGTCGCTGGCCCAGCCCTCGGGGATCGGGCGGCCGGCCTTCAGCGCGGCGCGGATCTTGCCGCGCGCGGCGACGCTCATCGCCATGTCGAGGATGAAGTGCGCGCCGGCGGCGCCCGGCGCGGCGATGCAAAGCGGGTTGTTGCCCAGCCGCAGCGCCTTGCCGCCTGCCGGCGGCATCGTGGTCGAGGCGTTGGTGCCGGCGATCATCGCGAACCCGGCGTCGCAGGCGAGCCGCGCGTAGGGCGCGATGGCGCCGAAGTGGTTGCTCGCGCGGCAGCCGACGTAGGCGATCCCCGTCTCGCGCGCCATGCCGGTCGCGGCCTCGAGCGCGAACAGGCCGACCGCCGGGCCGACCGCGTTCGCGCCGTCGACCCGCGCGAGCGAAGGCGCGCGCCGCTCGAGCTTCGGCTGCGCTTTGGGATCGATGCCGCCCGAGCGCAGCCGGCGCGCGTAGTCGGGCACCCGGACCGCGCCGTGGGTCGAGATCCCCATCAGCTCGGCGTCGATCAGGATCTTCACGCAGGCGGCCGCGTGCGCCGCGCTCGCGCCCGCCGCTTGCAGCACTTCAGCGCACAGCGCCTCGAGGGCGGCGACTTCGACGGTCTCAATTTCGTTCGCCATTCCGAAGGATACCGGGGACAGACCCCGATTTCCCCTCTAGCGCACTGATCTGCCGGAAGGAAATCGGGGTCTGTCCCTGGTTTTCGGACGATCGCGTAGATAATCGGGGTCTGTCCCCGATTATCTAGAGAGGAAGACGAAGATGGCAAAGGCCTACTGGATCACCTGCTACCACTCGATCAGCGATCAGAACGCGCTGCAGGCGTACGCGAAGCTCGCCGGACCGGCGATCAGCGCGGCGGGAGGCAGGTTCCTCGTGCGCGGCGCGCCCGCCAAGACCTACGAGCACGGCATGATGCAGCGCACCGTGATCACCGAGTGGGACAGCGTCGAGGCGGCGGTCGCCGGACACGACAGCCCCGGCTACCAGGAGGCGCTGCGCGCGCTCGGCCAGGCCGCGGTGCGCGACGTGCGGATCGTCGAAGGCGTCTGAGAAAACCGGGGACAGACCCCGATTTCCTTCCGAAAGATCAGGAAGCTGTAATGGAAATCGGGGTCTGTCCCCGGTTTTGACGTAGCCGGCTTTCTGGTTCAAGCTCGCTCCATGACCGGGTTCGCGCTCTCGCTCGCGGGAAGGCTGCGCCGCCACACGATGGCGGCGAGCGCGCTGGGGGTGCTGGGCGCCGCCTGGTGGTGGCAGCTCTCGGCGCTGCGCCATCCCGCCGACCTGGTGTGGCTCGCGATCACCGCGTTCTCGGTGCTGACCGGCTTCGTCGCGCTCGGCTGGCTGCGCCCGACGCGGGTCGGCATCACCGCGCCGCAGGCGATGATGCTGTTCGGCACGCTCGGCATGCTGGCGGGCCTCGCGGTCGACGCGCACCGCACCGGCCTGGTCGCGATCGCGACCCTGTGCGCCGCGCAGGCGCCCGATTTTCTCGCGCTGGCGAAGCTGCACCTCGAGTGGCTGCCGGCGATGCACGTCGGCATGGCCGCGGGCGGCATGGGCGCGCTCGGCTGGCTGCGCCGCTCGCGCCCGGGCTGCCGGCGCCAGTTCTGCGCGCGCTTCCTGCAGAACATCGCGTGCTCGGGCTGGATGATGGTCGGCATGGTCGCCGGCGTGATGGTCTACTACCGCATCGCGGCGTGGATCGGCAGCGTCGGCGGCGTGACCGAGATGCTCGGCGGCATGATCGGCGGCATGGTCTGGGGCATGGTGGTGAGCGTCTCGATCTACCGCGGCTACGTCGCCCTGCGCGTGGCCGCCCGGACGCGCGCCGGCGCCCGCGCCTAGCTCTCAAGCTTGCAACTGCCGCAGTGCAGCACGCTTCGCGCCGCGCCTTGCTGCGCGTCAGGCGCTGCGGTATCGTGCGCCGACAAAACAAGAAGGTCTTGGCTCGACGCCGCGTCCGCGGCGACGAAGCACCATTGGGGACAAGCACCAAAGAGCAGAGGAGGAGCGCCGATGTTTCCTGCTGGATTCGATTACCACGCGCCGCAGTCGGTCGCCGACGCGGTCAAGCTGCTCGGCAAGCTGGGCCCCGAGGCGAAGCTGCTCGCCGGCGGCCACAGCCTGCTGCCGATGATGAAGCTGCGCTTCGCCGAGCCGGCCCACCTGGTCGACCTGGGGCGGATCGCCGAGCTGCGCGGCATCTCCGAGTCGGGCAAGGAGATCCGCATCGGCGCCATGACCACCGAGCACGAGCTGCTCAACTCGAAGCTGCTCGCCGACAAGGTGCCGCTGCTGGTCGAAGGCGCGGGCTGGATCGCCGATCCGCAGGTGCGCTACAAGGGCACCATCGGCGGCGACATCTCGCACGGCGACCCGGCGAACGACCAGCCGGCGCTGATGCTGGCGCTCGACGCGTCCTTCGTCCTCACCGGGCCGAAAGGCGAGCGCGTGGTCAAGGCCGACGGCTATTTTCTCGGCCTGTACTCGACCCAGCTCGCCGAGGACGAGATCCTGACCCAGATCCGCATCCCCGTGCCGCCCGCGGGCAGCGGCTGGTCCTACCAGAAGCTCAAGCGCAAGACGGGCGATTTCGCCACCGCCGCCACCGCGGTGATGCTGCAGATGAAGGGCAAGAGCGTCGCCAAGGCCTCGATCGCGCTCACCAACGCCGGCCCGACCGCGCTGAAGGCGCGCGAGGCCGAGGCTTCCCTCGCGGGCAAGCCGATCGACGAGGCGAGCCTCGCGGAGGCGGCGCGGCTGGCGATGTCGATCTGCCAGCCGACGCCCGACCAGCGCGGCGACGACGAGTACAAGCGCGCCATGTGCGGCGAGATGACGCGCCGCGCGCTCGAGGCGGCGCACGCCCGCGCCAAGGGCTGAAGCGGAACCCGGAGGAGAAGAACATGGCGAACGCACGGAAGGTTTCGTTCACGCTCAACGGCAAGCCGGTCGAGGTCTCGGTCGAGCCGCGCGAGCTCCTGATCACCACCCTGCGCGAGCGGCTCGCGCATACCGGGCCGCACATCGGCTGCGAGACCTCGCACTGCGGGGCCTGCACGGTCGACCTGAACGAGATGTCGGTCAAGAGCTGCACCGTGCTCGCGGTGCAGTGCGAGGGCGCGCAGATCACCACCATCGAGGGCATGGAGCAGGGCGGCGCGCTGCACGCGCTGCAGCAGGCCTTCCACGAGGAGCACGGCCTGCAGTGCGGCTACTGCACGCCCGGCATGATCACCCGCGCCTACCGGCTGCTGAAGGAGAACCCGAATCCGAGCGAGCAGGAGATCCGCAGCGGGATCTCGGGCAACCTGTGCCGCTGCACCGGCTACCAGAACATCGTCAAGGCGGTGCAGTCCGCCGCCAAGAAGCTCGCGGCCGCGGGCTAACGGAGAACAACCATGAGCCAGACAGCCGAAGTGAAGGAACGCGAGGACAAGCTTCAGGGGATGGGCACGTCTCTCCTGCGCAAGGAGGACGCGAAGTTCATCCGCGGCCAGGGCAGCTATGTGGACGACATCAAGCTGCCGGGCATGCTGTTCGGCGCGCTCGTGCGCAGCCCCTTCGCGCACGCGCGCATCAACGGCATCGACAAGAGCAAGGCGCTCGCCTGCCCCGGCGTGGTCGCGGTGCTCACCGCGGACGACCTGAAGCCGGTCAACCTGCACTGGATGCCGACCCTGGGCGGCGACGTGCAGGCGGTGCTCGCCGACAAGAAGGTCTGCTTCCAGTACCAGGAGGTGGCGATGGTGCTCGCCACCGACCGCTACGCGGCCTACGACGGCGCGGGGCTGGTCGAGGTCGACTACGAGGAGCTGCCGGCGATCGTCGATCCGAAGAAGTCGATGGCCCCCGACGCGCCGATCATCCGCGAGGACATCCAGGACAAGAAGGAAGTCGGCCACGGCCCGCGCACCCACCCCAACCACATCTTCACCTGGGAGGCGGGCGACAAGGCGGCCGCCGACGCGGCGTTCAAGTCGGCCGAGGTCACCGTGCGCGAGGAGATCCTCAACCCGCGCGTGCATCCCTGCCCGCTCGAGACCTGCGGCTGCGTCGCCTCGTTCAACAAGGCCACCGGCGACCTCACGGTCTACATGACCTCGCAGGCGCCGCACCTGGTGCGCACCGTGCTCGCGATGCTCTCGGGCATCGCCGAGAGCAAGATCCGCGTGGTCGGCGGCGACATCGGCGGCGGCTTCGGCAACAAGGTGCCGGTCTACCCGGGCTACGTGGTCGCGATCGTCGCCTCGATCGTCACCGGCGTGCCGATCAAGTGGATCGAGTCGCGCATCGACAACATCTCGACCACCGGCTTCGCGCGCGACTACCACGGCGTGGGCGAGCTCGCCGCGGACAAGAACGGCGTGATCAAGGGCCTGCGCTTCACCGCGCTCGCCGACCACGGCGCGTTCAACTCGCACGTGTCCGCGACCAAGCTGCCCGCGGGCCTGTTCTCGATCTGCACCGGCTCCTACGCCATCCCCAACGCCTACGCGCGGGTCGACGCGGTCTACACCAACAAGGCGCCGGGCGGGGTGGCCTACCGCTGCTCGCTGCGCGTGACCGAGGCGATCTACCTGATCGAGCGCATGATGGACGTGCTGGCGCTCAAGCTCGGCATCGACAAGGCCGAGATCCGGCGCCGCAACTTCGTGAAGAAGGAGCAGTTCCCCTACACCACGTCGTTCGGCTGGACGCTCGACTCGGGCGACTATCACACCGCGCTGGAAAAGGTGCTGAAGGCGGTCGACTACGAGGGCTTGCGCAAGGAGCAGGCCGCCAGGCGCGCCGACCCGAAGTCGCCTACCCTGATGGGGATCGGCATCTCGACCTTCACCGAGATCGTCGGCGCCGGGCCGACCAAGGTGTGCGACATCCTGGGCGTGGGCCTGTTCGATTCCTGCGAGATCCGCGTGCATCCCACCGGCGGCGTGATCGCGCGCCTGGGCACCATGAGCCAGGGCCAGGGCCACGCGACCACCTACGCGCAGATCATCGCCACCGAGCTCGGCCTGCCGGCCGCCGACATCGTGGTCGAGGAGGGCGACACCGACAAGGCGCCCTACGGCGCGGGCACCTGGGGCTCGCGCTCGACCCCGGTCTCGGGCGCGGCGACCGCGATCGCCGCGCGCAAGATCAAGGACAAGGCGAAGAAGATCGCCGCCCACCTGCTGGAGGTGAGCGAGAACGACCTAGAGTGGGAGATCGACCGCTTCAAGGTGAAGGGCAACCCGGGCCAGGCGAAGACCATGAAGGAAATCTGCATGGTGGCGCACACCGGCAACATTCCCGCCGGCATGGAGCAGGGGCTGAACGCCGTCACCTACTACGATCCGCCCAACCTCACCTTCCCGTTCGGCGCCTACCTGTGCGTGGTCGACATCGACAAGTTCACCGGCGAGGTGAAGGTGCGGCGCTTCTACGCGCTCGACGACTGCGGCACGCGGATCAACCCGATGATCATCGAGGGCCAGATCCACGGCGGCCTGACCGAGGCCTTCGCGGTGGCGATGGGGCAGCAGATCCCGTTCGACGAGAACGGCAACCACCTCGGCAACAGCCTGATGGACTATTTCCTGCCGACCGCGGTCGAGGCGCCGAAATGGGAGACCGACCACACGGTGACGCTGTGCCCGCACCATCCGCTCGGCGCCAAGGGCGTGGCCGAGTCGCCGCACGTCGGCGGCATTCCGTGCTTCAGCAACGCCGTGATCGACGCCTTCAGCCACCTCGGCGTGAAGCACATGGACATGCCGCACAGCGCCTGGCGCGTGTGGCAGCAGTGCAACGCGCTCGGCGTGAACAAGCGATGAACGGCGCGGGCGCGGCGGCGTATCGATGAAGGTCAGGCTCGAGAAGACCTTTCCGATGCCCGCCTCGGCGGAGGCCGCCTGGGCCCTGCTGCAGGATATCGGGGGCGTCGCCGGCTGCATGCCGGGGGCGAAGATCACCGAGCAGGTCGATGCCACGCATTACAAGGGCACGGTCTCGGTCAAGCTCGGGCCGGCGAGCCTGTCCTTCCGCGGCGAGATCGAGGTGAGAGGCTCCGACGCGTCGACCCGGACCCTGCACCTGTTCGCCAAGGGCACCGACACCAACGGCAGCTCGGCCGCCTCGATGGACCTGACCGCGCGCATCGACCCGGTCGACGCGGGCACCTGCAAGCTGGCGGGCGACAGCGAAGTCTCGATGAGCGGCAAGGCGGCGAGCTTCGGCGCGCGCATGATGGGGCCGGTCGCCGACCAGGTGCTCGGCCAGTTCGCGGCGAACTTCGCCGAGCGGCTGAAGCAGGCGCCGCCGCAGGCGGAGCAAAAGCCCCTCAACGCGCTAGCCATCGCCTGGGCCGTGATCAAGGGCTGGCTGCGTTCCTTGTTCGGCAAGTGATGCGCGGCGGCAAAAGCGCCTAGAATCGCACGATGACCTCGCAGCGGGCGCTCGATATCGCCGCCTTGCAGGACGAGCTCGCGCGCGCGGGCTACATCGCCGAGCCGAGCCTCGCCGCGGCCCTGCTGCTGATGCGCGACCTCGAGCGGCCGCTGCTGCTCGAGGGCGACGCGGGCGTGGGCAAGACCGAGGTCGCCAAGGTCCTCGCCGAGGTGAACGGCACGCGGCTGATCCGCCTGCAGTGCTACGAAGGGCTGGATGCCCACGCGGCGATGTACGAGTGGAACTACCAGCGCCAGCTGCTCGCGATCAAGCTGCTCGAGCACGACGAGCGCGCGGGCGCGAAGGACCTGGCGCAGAAGGAGCAGGACATCTTCTCCGAGCGCTACCTGCTCAAGCGCCCGCTGCTCGAGGCGATCTCGGACGAACGGGCGCCGGTGCTGCTGATCGACGAGATCGACCGCGCGGATGCGGCCTTCGAGGCCTACCTGCTCGAGCTGCTGTCGGATTTCCAGATTTCGATTCCCGAGCTCGGAACCGTGCGCGCGCAGAGCCGCCCGCTGGTGGTGATCACGTCCAACGGCACGCGCGAGCTCTCGGACGCGCTGCGCCGAAGGTGCCTGTACCAGTACATCGAGTATCCCGACTACGACAAGGAGCTCGCGATCGTGGGCAAGAAGGCGCCGCAGGCGCAAGCGCGGCTCGCGCAGCAGATCGTCGCCTTCGTGCAGGCGGTGCGCAGGATGGAACTGCAGAAAAAGCCCGGCATCGCCGAGACGCTCGACTGGACCGCCGCGCTGCTGCGGCTGGACATCTCGGTGATCGACATCGACGGCGCCGAGCGCATCATGGACACGCTGTCCGCCCTCATCAAGACGCGCGACGACCGGGTCGCGTTTCCGCGCGAGGTGGTGGCGCGCCTGGCGGCCGCATGCTGAGCGCGAGCGAGCGCCTCGCGCAGTTCCCCGGCTTCCTGCGCGCGAACGGCTTCGGCATCGGCGGCGGCGACGCGGTGCAGGCGCTGCGCGCGGCGGAGCGCTCGGGCGTGCTCGACCAGCACGCGCTGCGCTGGAGCCTGAAGGCGCTGCTGTGCCGCCGCGGCGACGAGTGGCGGCGCTTCGACGAGCTGTTCGACGCCTGGTTCCTGCCGGCCAACCGCTGGCAGGCGCCCGAGCGGCGCGACGCCGGCGACGGCGCGCAAAGCGCCGCGCACCCCGGCGGCGAGGGCGAGGGCGAGCGGGCCGACGACGGCGACGAGCGCCCGCGCCGCGCGGCGAGCCGCGAGGAGCTGCTCTCCTCGGCCGATTTCAGCGCGCTCGCAGAGCGCGGCCACGCGGTCGAGATCGAGGCGCTGATGCGGCGCTTCGCGCGCCGGTTGAAGTCGATCCAGCTGCGCCGCCAGGCGCGCGCGCGGCGCGGGCGGCGGCTCGACCTGCCGGGAACGATCCGGCGCAGCGTCGCGAGCGGCGGCACGCCGTTTCACCTGCTGTGGCGCGACCGCCGCAGCGTGCGCCCGCGGCTGGTGCTGCTGATCGACGTCAGCCGCTCGATGGTGCTCTACAGCTTCTTCTACCTGCGGCTCGCGCGCGCGCTGGCGAACGAGCTCGACGACGTGCACAGCTACATCTTCCACACCCGCGTGACCTCGGTCTCGCAGGCGCTGCACGATCCGGATCCGTGGCGCGCGCAGGAGCGGCTGCACCTCGTCGCCCAGGGCTGGGCGGGCGGCACGCGCATCGGCGAGAGCCTCGCGCAGTTCAACCGCGAGCACGCGCCGCAGGTCGTGCACCGGCGCACCGGGGTTATCATTCTGAGCGACGGCTACGACACCGGCGAGCCGCAGCAGCTCTCGGACGCGCTCGCGCAGCTGCGGCGCCGAGCGCGGCGGGTGGTGTGGATCAACCCGCTCTCGAGCCGGCCGGGCTACGCGCCGGTCTGCCAGGGCATGCAGGCCGCGCTGCCGCACCTGGACCTGCTGGCGCCCGGCGCCGACCTGGCGAGCCTATGCGCGGTGATGCCGGAGCTGATCGAGTCGCTGCACTGAAGGAGTCGACAGATGGGATGCATGTTCAAGCAGAACGGCCTGTACAGCCGGATGACGGTGGGCGCGGTGCTGCTCGCGGCCGGCGCAGGAGAACGAATGGGCGGGCGCCCGAAGGCGCTGCTCGAGCTGGGCGGCGTGCCGCTGGTGCTGCGCCAGCTGATCGCGCTCTCGGGCGCGGGGGTCGACGAGGTCGCGGTGGTGCTGGGGCATCACGGCGAGGCGATCGAGGCAGCCGTGCGGCAGTTTCCGATCGCCCTGGTGCAGAATCCTTCGCCCGGCGACGGGCAGGCCTCTTCGGTGCGGCTCGGGCTGCAGGCCCTGTCGCCGAGGCTCGACGCGGTGATCGTCGCGCTCGCCGACCAGCCGCTGATCGATTCGCAGGACATCGTCGCCCTGATCAGCGCGTTCCGGAAGCGCGGCGAGGCGGCGATGGTCGTGCCGCGCGTGCGCCGGCCCGACGGCGAGACCGAGCCCGGCAACCCGGTCATGTTCGACGCCGCGCTGCGCGGGGAGTGGCTCGCCGGCGCCGCGGACCTCGCCTGCCGCAAGTGGCGCGAGCGCAACCCCGGGCGCGTGAGCTGGCTCGACACCGACAACCAGCGCTACCGCGTCGACATCGATACCCCGGAAGACCTGGAGCGCTTCGCCGAGAGCACCGGCCACCGCCTGAGCTGGCCGGCGGCCTACGCATCATGAGCCTTTCCGCCGCCGCCCCCCGCCGCCACCTGCACACCCGCACCATCCGCTGCGAGGGCTACCAGCGCGACGACGGCCTGTTCGACATCGAGGCGAGCATCGTCGATCAGAAAACCTACGCGGTCGACGAGCCCTACCGCGGGCGGCGCGAGGCGGGCCAGCACGTGCACGACATGCAGGTCAGGCTCACCCTGGATCGCGAGATGACGGTGCGCGCGATCGAGGTGGCGACCAACGAGGCGCCCTACGACCCCTGCTTCACGGTAGCGCCCGCGTTCCAGCGCCTGGTCGGCGCCAAGGTCGGCGGCGGGTGGCGGCGCGCGGTGCAGGACGCGGTCGGCGGCACCAGGGGCTGCACCCACCTGAAGGAGCTGCTGATGCCGGCGGCGACGGTCGCGTTCCAGACCATCGGCAGCTGGCCCAAGGCGGGCAAGGTGGCCACCGAGGACCACCCCGACACCGGAAAGAAGAAGCCCTACTTCATCGACGGGTGCAAGGCCTGGGCCGCCGACGGGCCGGTGGTCGAGCGGCTGTTCCCGCTGCACTACCGGAGAAAAGCGTGAAACGCATCGCGTTTGCCGCCGCGCTCGCGCTCGCCGCAAGCAGCGCGCGCGCCGACGACTGGATCGGGCACATCAAGGCCAGCGCCGCGCCGTACGAGGAGATCGTGCACGTCGCGGTCCGCCAGGGGGTCGACGAGCCGCTGCTGCTGTCGATGGCGTCGAAGGACCAGAAGCCCAGGCGCATCGTGATGCTGTTTCCCGGTAGCGACGGGGTCATGAGGATCCAGCAGAAAGCGCGCGGAAAATGGTTCCACCTCTGGGGTAACTACCTGATCCGCACCCGCGCGCAGTTCGTCGATGCCGAGGACATCGCCGTGTCGGTCGACATGCCGAACGACGAGTACTGCTGCGCCAACGACCGCTTCCGCCTCGGCGAGAAGCACGCTTCCGATGTCGGCACGATCATGGCCGCGCTCGCGGCGCGCTTTCCAGGCGCGCAGTTCTACCTGGTCGGAACCAGCAGGGGCACGGTCTCGGCGGCCGCCGTCGGCGCGAAGCTCGGTCCGAGCGTCGCCGGAGTCGTGCTCACCTCGACGGTGATGCAGAGCGGAGGCGGCGGCCCAGGGCTGTCGATCTTCGATTTCGACACGCTCAAGACGCCGCTGCTGCTGGTGCACCATCAATCGGACCATTGCCGGGCGTCGCCCTACTACGCGGTGGAGAATCTCGCCCGGGCGCGCCACTTTCCGCTCGTCACGGTGACCGGCTCCGAGGGCGCGCACGGGCCGGACTGCCAGGCCTACGCCCCCCACGGCTATCCCGGCCGCGAGAAGGAAGTCGCCGCCGCGATCATGCGGTGGGTGAAGACCCGGGCGGTCGCGCCCACCATCGAGTAGGCAGCGAAGCCCCTGTCGCCGCCCGGCGTCACCCGGGCAAGTGCGTTTTGCGCGCGCGGTGTACATTGAAGCATGACTTTCTGGCAGTGGATCCCGGCCGCGTCGCTCGGGCTCGCGTTCGTCGTCACGCTGGCGGTGCTCGGCATCTGGCGCCGGCGCGCCGCGCGCGCGGTCGCGCGCAACCCGCTCGCACACGCGCTGCTGCGCAGCCCCGGCGAATCGCTGCGCGCGCGCATGGCCGGCGCGACGCTCGATGCCGCCGAGTACGCCGCGCTCGCGCTGTTCGTGCTGCCGCTCGCCGCGGCGCTGCTCGCGCCGCAGTGGGCGCGGCAGGCGCATCCGCCCGATCGCGACGCGCTTCTCGCGCTGGCGGGCGCCGCCGGGCTGCTGCAGGCCTGGCTCGCGTGGCGGCTGTGGCGCACGCTGGGGCGCGCCCGTTCGCTCGCGCTCGAATACGAAGCCGAGGTCGCCGCCGGGCAGGAGCTCGAGCGGCTCGTGCCGCTCGGCTACCGCGTGTTCCACGACTTGCCGGTGCGCGAGCGCGGCTTCAGCGTCGATCACGTGGTGATCGGGCCGGGGGGCGTGTTCGCGGTCGAGACCGAGGGCCGCGCGGCGCGGCGCGCGAACGGCGGCGAATGGGAAGTCGCCTACGACGGCAGCAGCCTGCGCTTTCCCGGCTGGCGCGAGACGCGCCCGCTCGAGCAGGCGGTGACGCGGGCTGCCTGGATGGGCGGCTGGTTGTCGGCCACCGTGGGCGAGACGATTCCGGTGCAGCCGATGCTGGTGCTGCCGGGTTGGAGCGTCAAGCGCACCGCGGTCTCGGGCATCCCGGTGCTCGCCGCGCGCCGGATCGGGCACTTCTTCCGCAAGCTGCACAGCGAGCCGGCGATGAGCGAGGCGATGATCGAGCGCCTCGCGCAGCAACTCGACCTGCGCTGCCGCAGCGCAGCCTGAACCGGGGACAGACCCCGATTTCCTTGCGAAAGATCAGAAACCTGGAGAGGAAATCGGGGTCTGTCCCCGGTTTTACTTGGCGTCGGCGAGGACCAGGTCGGCGCCCTTCTCGGCGATCATGACGGTGGCGGCGTAGGGGTTGCCCGAGACGATCGAGGGCATCGCCGAGGCGTCGATGACGCGCAGCCCCTCGAGCCCCTTGACCCGCAGGCGCGGATCGAGCGGCTGGTGCTGCCCGCTGCCCATCGGGCAGCTGCCCACCGGGTGGTAGAGGGTCGAGCCCTGGCCGCGCGCGAATTCGATGAGCTGCTGCGGGCTGAGGACCTGCGAGCCGGGCCAGCTCTCGTGCTCGACGTAGCGCGCGAGCGGCTCGGTGGCGAAGGCGCGGCGCACGATGCGAACGCCGGCGACGAGCACGTCGAGGTCGCGCTCGTCGGCGAGGAAGTTGGGCTGGATCTCGGGCGAGGCGGTCGGATCGGGCACGGCGACGCGCACGTAGCCGCGGCTCCAGGGCCGCAGCTGCGCGATGCCGCAGGTCATGCCGGGCTCGCGCTCGAGGCGGGCCTGGCCCATGCGCGCGCCGTCGTAGCTCGCCGGCGCGAACAGCAGCTGCAGCTCGGCCCTCGGCGCGTCCCCGCTCGCGGGGACGAATCCGTAGGCGTGGGCGACCGGCAGCGCGAGCAGGCCGCGCCGGCCGAAGGCGTACTTGAGCGCCTCGAGGGCGAAGCGCATCCCGTGCGCGCGCTGGTTGAGCGAGGGCGCCTCGCGCACCCGCGCCGCGATACGCAGCGCGTAGTGATCGGCGAGGCCCTGGCCGACCGGCGGCAGCGCGTGCACGACCGGGATGCCGAGCGGCTGCAGGTGGCCGGGGTCGCCGACGCCGGAGAGCTGCAGCAGCTGGGGCGAGTTGACCGCGCCGGCGGCGAGGATCACCTCGCGCGCGGCGCGCGCGACGCGCGGCGCGCCGCGCCAGCGGTAGGTCACGCCCGTGGCACGGCTGCCCCCGAAAACGATCCCCGACACCTGCGCACGCCTGCGCAGCACGAGGTTCGAGCGCTCGAGCGCGGGGCGCAGGTAGGCGTCGGCGGCGCTCCAGCGCCGGCCGTTGCGGATCATCGTCTGGTAGTAGCCGGCGCCCTCCTGCTCGCCCGAGTTGTAGTTCGGGTTGCGCGCGACGCCGAGCGCGGCGAGCGAGTCGACGAAGGCTTCGCACAGCGGATGGCGCAGCGGCGGCTCGCTCGCCCGCAGCCGGTCCTCGGCGCGCTTGAAGTAGTGGCGCACGCCGTCCCAGCCCCAGCCGTCCGCTCCCGCGGCGGCCCAGTCCTCGTAGTCCTGCGCCTGGCCGCGCACGTAGAGGTGGCCGTTGATCGAGCCCGAGCCGCCCACCACGCGCCCGCGCGGGCAGGCAATGACGCGGTTGCCCGTCGCCGCGCCCGGCTGGTTGAGATAGTTCCAGCCGAGCGACCGGTCGAGCAGGGTGCGGCTGAATCCGGCCGGGATCCGGATCCAGAGCCGGCGGTCGCCGCCGCCGGCTTCCAGCAGCAGCACGCGGTGGCGCCCGGAGGCGCTCAGCCGGTCGGCGAGCACGCAGCCTGCCGCGCCCGCTCCGACGACGACGTAATCCCAGGTCTCGCCGGCCGGCGTGTTCACCGTGCGCGCGTCAGAACGAGCGGGTGTCCCCCGGCTTCATCACGATCAGCTTGTTCGCGAGATGGCGCTTGGCGAGCGCCTTGCGGAACTGATCGGGCGTTCCGGCGAGCAGCGGGAAAGTGCCGAAGTGCATCGGAATCACGTGCGTCGGCCTGACCCACTGCACCGCGAGCGCGGCCTCGACCGGATCCATGGTGAAGTAGCCGCCGATGCAGGCCAGCATGATGTCGATGTGGTGGAACATGGGGATGATCTTCATGTCCTCCATCACGCCGGTGTCGCCGGTGTGGTAGATCGTCGGCCCGCCCTTGATCATGATCACGTAGCCGACCGGGTTGCCGCTCGCGAGCGCGGCCGGCTGGCCGGGTGCGGCCTTGTACACCGGCGGGACCAGCTCCGAGCCGTGCTCCGCGTTGACGATCCACACCTTGGCGCCCGCCTTGGGCAGGTCGATGGTGCCGCCGATGTTGCCGCCGTAGATCAGGTTGTCCTTGGGAATGCCGACCACCGACATCAGGTTCCAGTAAAGGCCGTAGGACGCGAGCACCTTGGCGCCGGTCTTCTTGACGATTTCGGCCAGGTTGCCGATGTGGTCGCTGTGGGCGTGGGTGATCAGGATGTAGTCGACCCGGCCCAGCTCGGCGATCGAGTTCTTGTCGGGGTTGGTCGGCACCGTGAGCCAGGGATCGACCAGGATCACCCCGCCCGAGGGCGTCGTGATCTTCCAGGCCGCCTGGCCGTACCAGTGCAGCTCGGTCTTGCCCTTGGCGGCCAGGGCCGCCGGGCTCGCCAGCGCGCTCGCCAGCAGCAGCGCGCCCAGGGCGCGCAGGATTTTCCGCAACATCGTTTCCTCCTCCAGGTAAACGGACAAACGGAGGGGAGAGCATACACAGGCGGTTCAGGCTTGAACAGCGAGCCGGCCCGGGGCGAGCGGCCGGCGCGGCGGCGCCGGCCGCTCGCGCACGGTCAGGCTGACCGCCGTCGCGAGCGCGGCCAGGCCGAGGTCGAGCAGCCACATCCCGTCGTAGCTGCCGCTCGCCTCGAGCACGACGCCGCCGAGCCAGGAGCCGAGGAAGGCGCCGACCTGGTGCACCACGAAGGTGATGCCGAGCAGGGTGGGCAGGCGCGCGGCGCCGCAGAGCTTTCCGATCAGGCCCGTGACAGGTGGCAGCACGGCCATGTAGGTGAGCCCCATCCAGATCGAGAACGCGAGCACCGTGAGCTCGGTCTTGGGCGCGGCGAGAAAGAGCGCGATGCCGATCCCGCGCGCGGCGAACAGGGCCGACAGGGTGCGCTTCATCGAGACGCGCTGGATGACCAGGCCGGAGCCGATGCTGCCCGCGATGTTGAATAGCCCGAGCAGCGCGAGCGCGGCGCCCGAGACGCTCGAGGGCAGCCCGCACAGCTCGATCACGCCGGGCAGGTGGGTGACGAGGAAGAACACGTGCAGGCCGCAGACGAAGAAGGTCGCGTTGATCAGCCAGTAGTGCGGATTCGCGAGCGAGGCGCGCAAGCTGGCGACCGGCTGAGCCGGGCCCTGCGCGGCGCACGCGGCAGGCGCCGCGGGACGGCGAAAGGCGAGCGCGAGCGGCAGCGCGGCGAGCGACAGGGCGGCGAGCGCGAACGCGGCGCTCATCCAGCCCGCGGCCGAGATGACCGCCTGAGTCGCCGGCGCGAGCACCAGCTGGCCGAGCGGGCCGCCCGCGCCGACGATGCCGGCGACCAGGCCGCGCCGCTCGGGCGCGACGCGCTGCGCGACCGTGCCGACCAGCAGCGAGGGGCTGCCGACGGTGGCGGCGATGCCGCCCGCGGCGAGCACCGCGATCAGCATCGCGGAGGTGTCGGCGAAGGGCAGCAAGGCGCCGGTCAGCGCCGCGAGCAGGCTGCCCGCCGCGATGACGCGCGCCGGGCCGTAGCGCTCGGTGAGCATGCCGCAGAACGGCTGCGCCGCGCCCCAGCTGAGCTGGCTCAGCGCGACCGCGAAGCTGACGGTGGCGATGCCGAGGCCGGTGGCCGAGTTGAGCGGCGACAGGAACAGGCCGAAGACCGAGCGCGTGCCCATGGTGACGGCGAGCAGCGCGACGGCGGCCGCGGTGAGCGCGATCGCGCCCGTGCTTTTCGATTCGAGCTTCGTTTCCATGCCGGCATGCTAGGAAACGCATGTAGCGGTGCGATTTCCGCCGGCGCAGCTCGCGTTACCGGATTGTTTCCGCGCGGTCGCGCGCGCGGCTCAGTCGACGCGGAAATTCTTGAACTGCCAGGGGTCGTCGTGGTCGACGTCCTCGCGGAACAGCAGCCCGCGGTCGATGAGGGGCGTCCACTGGCTGTAGGCGCCGGCGAGCTTGCCGAGGTAGGGTTCGGCGATCTCGAGCACGCGCTCGTGATCCATCTCGTCGGGCTCGACGATGCCGCGGCGGGGGTTCTCGACCGCCCACACGATGCCGCCCAGGATCGCGCAGCACACCTGCAGGCTGGTCGCGTTGTTGTGCGGCGCCAGCTGCCGCGCCTCCCGCACCGAGAGCTGCGAGCCGTACCAGTAGGCGCCCTTGGCGTGTCCCATCAGCAGCACGCCGAGCTCGTCCACGCCGTCCACGATCTCGCGCATCAGCACGCGCTGGCGCTCCTGCAGCTTCCAGTTCCTGCCGGCGAGCTCGTGCACCGAGAGCACCGCGTCGTCGCAGGGGTGGTAGGCGTAGTGCACCGTGGGCCGGTAGCGCAGCTTCTCGCCCGAGCTGATGGTGAAGTAGTCGGCGATCGAGATCGACTCGCTGTGCGTGACGAGGAAGCCCTGGAACGGCCCTTCCATCGGGGTCCAGGTGCGCACCCGGGTCGAGGCCCCCGGGCGCTCGAGGTAGATCGCGCAGCCGGAGCCGAAGGCATGGCGTCCGCCGTCGCGCGGGAACTCCTTCTCGTGGCTGCCCCAGCCGAGCTCGGCGGGCTGGCAGCCCTCGCCGGCGAAGCCGTCGACCGACCAGGTGTTGACGAACTCGCCGTGGCGCTTGTCGGGCACCGCCTTCTGGGTATCGCGCTCGGCGATGTGGATCACCTTGACGCCCAGCTTCTCGGCCAGCTCGGCCCACTTCTCGCGCGTGTGGGGGCGCGCCACGCGCAGCTTGGTGGCGCGCGCGATGTCGAGCAGGGCGCGCTTGACGAAGTGCGACACCAGCCCCGGGTTGGCGCCGTGGGTGAGCACGGCGGTGGCGCCGTGCCGGTGCTTCCTGTTGAGCGCCAGCGCCGCCTCGCGCAGCGCGTAGTTCGAGCGCTGCGAGGGCGACAGGCGCCGGTCGGTGTAGCCGCCGGCCCAGGGCTCGATGCAGGTGTCGAGGTACATCACGCCCTTGGACTGGCAGAGCTCGATCAGGTTGATGCTGGAGACGTCGACCGAGACGTTGAGCAGGAAGTCGCCCGGCTTGAGGATGGGATCGAGCACCGCCCGGATGTTGCCGCGCGTGAGCGCGTTGACCATGAAGGTGACGCCGTAGCGCGCGGCCACGCGCGCGCCGTGATCGTGGGCGGTAATCACGATGACGTGCGAGCGCGGAATCTTGAGGTGGCGCAGCAGCAGCGGCAGCACGCCCTGGCCGACCGAGCCGAAGCCGACCATGACCAGCTTGCCCGGCATCTTCACGTACTTTGTGGCTGTCAAGACTTGTCCCGATTCGGTCGCGAAAGTCGCAACCGTAGGGGCGTTTCGCCGCTTTTGCAAATCCGGCCCCGGCGGGGCGCGGTCGCCGCGAGCAGTGCGGCGAGCAGGCCGCCCCCCGCCGCCAGGAGCCAGTCGTCGCCGTGCAGCGCGCTCAGATGCAGGAAGCCGGCAATCGCCGGCACGTTCACGAACAGCGCGGCAAGCGCGAGCGTTGCGAGCGTCATCGCCCAGGCCGCGCGGGTACGCAGCCGGCTCAGCTGGACGGTGATGCCCGCGCTCGCCACCGAAAGCGCCACCAGCGCCATGGCGCGAGCGTGCGCCACGTCGTAGCCGATGCCGAGGCTGCGCACGAAGCTCCAGGCCACCACCGCGGTGGTCGCGGCGCCGACCAGCCCGATCGCGAGCCAGCGCCTGCGGGTGAAAAAACGCGTCCGCGCGCCGCGCTCGAGCGGCTCGAGGCGCGCCCCGCCGGGAAGGTCCTGGAACACCAGCAGCGCGGTGGGGTGGATGATGAGCTCGAGCCAGACGATGTGCACCGGCAGATAGAGCAGCGGGTAGCCCGCGAGCGGGATCAGCGCCGCCGTCAGCACGAGCGGCAGGTGGATCATCAGCAGGTACTCGAACGCGAGCCGCAGGTTGGCGAACAGCTGGCGCCCCTCGGCGATCGCGTGCACGATGCTGCGGAAGTTGTCGTCGAGCAGGACGATTGCGGCGACCTCTCGCGCGCTGCGGGTCCCGCGCCCGCCCATCGCGATGCCGATGTCGGCGGCCTGCAGCGCGGGCACGTCGTTCACGCCGTCGCCGGTCACCGCGACGATCTCGCCCTCGGCTTGCAGCGCGCGAACCAGGGAGAGCTTCTGCGCCGGCACCGCGCGCGCGATCACGTCGATTCCGCGCAGGAATCCCGCTTCGGAGCGCTCCAGGCGTGCCTGCATCTCGTCGCCGCGCACCACGCTCGGCTCGGCGCCGCCCAGCCCGATCTCGCGCGCCACCGCGCGCGCGGTCGCGGGGTGGTCCCCGGTGACCATGATGACGTGGATGCCCGCCGCGGCGCAGCTGCGCAGCGCTTCGGGCACGCCCTCGCGCACCGGGTCCTCGAACGCAAGCAGGCCGGCGAAGCCGAAATCCCGGTCGGGCTCGCCGCCCGGCCATTGGTCCGCGTCGAGCTCGCGCCAGCCGCAGGCGATCACCTTGTGGCCGCTGCCCGCGAGCTCGTCGACCCGGGCCTGCCAGGCGGCGCCGGCCTCGGGGTCGAGCCGGCAGCGTCCGAGGACCGCCTCGGGCGCGCCCTTCAGCGCGGCGAGCAGGACGCCGTTCTCGCGCCACACCCCGGTCTCGCGCTTGCGGTCCTCGGTGAAAGGAAAGCTCGCCTCGAGCGGCCACGGCAGCGGAGCGCCGAGCGCGTCGAGCAGCGCCACGTCCATCGGGTCGCCGGTCTCGCGCCGCGCCGCGGCGGCCGCCAGCAGCAGCAGGCGTTCTTCGGCGATTCCCGGCGCCGGGCGGCAGTGCGCGAGCCGCAGCCGGCCTTCGGTCAGGGTGCCGGTCTTGTCCGAGCAGATGCACGAGACGCGGCCGACGTTTTCCACCGCCACCGCGCGCCGCACCAGAGCCTTTCTTCGCGCCATGCGGTACACGCCGACGCCGAGAAAGAAGGTCAGCACCACGGGGAACTCCTCGGGCAGCGCCGCCACCGCCAGCGTCACCGCGGAGAGGAGGGCGTCGAGCAGCCCGCGGCCCTCGCGCACGCGCACCCAGGCGAGGAGCAGGCACATCACGGACGCGGCGACCAGCAGCACCGCGACCAGGTTCGCGACCGCCGCCTGCAGCGGCGTGAGCGAGTGAGCGCCGCGGCGCGCCGAGCGAACGATCTCGCCGTAGAGCGTCTCGCCGCCGGTGTAGACGATGCGCACGGCCGCTTCGCCGGCGAGCAGCCGGGTACCGGCGAAGCCCCAGTGCGCGGAGTCCACGTTCGCCAGCCCGGCGGCCGCGGGCAGGCGCTCGAGCGGCGCCTTGCGCACCGCGTAGGCCTCCCCGGTGAGGATCGACTCGTCGGCCTGCAGGCGCTCGCCCGCCACGACGACGCCGTCGGCGGGAAACAGCTCGCCCGCGCCCACCCGCACCAGGTCGCCGGGCACCAGCTCGCTCGCCGCGAGCGTGACCAGCGCGCCATCGCGCTCGACGCGAGCGCGCGCCGCAAGGTGGCTCGCCAGACCCTCCACCGAGGCCTGGGTGCGCCGGTGCAGATAGGCGTCCATGCCGAGCAGCGGCACCAGCGCGGCGAGCAGGATGGCCGCTTCCGTCAGGTCGCCGGTGACCGCGAACAGCCCGCTGGTGCCGAGCAGGAACCACAGCATCGGATCCTTCAGCGTCTCGCGCAGCAGCTGACGCCAGGCGGGCTCGGCGGTTTCCAGGATCAGGTTCCTGCCGTAGCGCGCCGCTCGCCGGGCGGCCTCATCCGACCCGAGCCCCCGGTCCAGGTCCTGCACCCGCTCGAGAGGGACCGGTCTAAGCACGAACGCCGAGAGCAAACCACGGTGACCGCATGGTCACTATAGTAGCGGCAATGAGTCGGCCGAGCCTCTCCCTCGACGCGCAATACTGGAAGCTGCCGCCGGAGCAGCTGTTGGCGCGGCTCGGCTCCGGGCCGCAGGGCCTCGGCGAGGCCGCGGCCGCCGCCCGGCTGGCGCAGCACGGCGCCAACCTGCTGAGCGACGAGCGCAGGCTGAGCGCGCTGCGCGCGCTCGCGGGCCAGTTCCGCAGCGCGCTGGTGCTGATCCTCGTGTTCGCCGCCGCCGTGTCGCTCGCGCTGCGCGACTGGCTCGAGGCCTCGATCATCCTGGCGATCGTGGCGGGCAGCGCCGCGCTCGGCGCGCTGCAGGAGTACCGGGCCTCCGCGGCGGTGCGGCGGCTGCGCGCGCGGGTCGCGCTGCAGACACGCTGCCTGCGCGACGGCATCGTGCGGCAGGTGCCGGCCGCGGAGCTGGTGCCGGGAGACGTGGTGCTGCTCGCCGCGGGCAGCCTGATACCGGGCGACGGCGTGCTCATCGAGGCGAAGGATTTCTTCGTCAATCAGGCGCTGCTTACCGGCGAGAGCCTGCCGGTGGAGAAGCAGCCGGGCGCGAGCGCGGCGGACGCCGCACTCGCCGCGCGCGGCAACTGCGTGTTCATGGGCACATCGGTGAGAAGCGGAACGGCGAGCGCGCTCATCGTGCGCACCGGGCGCGCGACCGAGATCGGGGCGATTGCGCAGAGCGTGCAGCGCAAACTGCCGGAGACCGATTTCGAGCGGGGCCTGCGCCGCTTCGGCTACCTGCTCGCGCGCGTGGCGGCGGCGCTGGTGATTGCGGTGTTCGCGGCGCACGTGTTTTTTCATCGGCCGACGATCGAGTCGCTGCTGTTTGCGGTCGCGCTCGCGGTCGGGATCTCGCCCGAGCTGCTGCCCGCGATCCTCACCGTAACGCTTGCGCGGGGCGCGCGCGCGATGGCGCGGCACGGGGTGATCGTGCGGCGCCTGAACGCGATCGAGAACCTCGGCAGCATGGACGTGCTGTGCACCGACAAGACGGGCACCCTCACCGAAGGCTCGGTGCGCGTCGAGCGCGCCTGCGACCCCGCGGGCGCGCCGCGCCCGGAAGTCCTGCGGCTCGCCTGCCTCAACGCCCTGTACCAGACCGGCCTTCCCAACCCGCTGGACGACGCGATCCTTGCCGCGGCGCGCGAGGCGGGACTCGAGCCCGGCTCGGCGAAGAAACTGGACGAGATTCCGTACGACTTCATCCGCAAGCGCCTGAGCGTGGTGGTCGAGGATCCGTCGGCAGGCGCCGCGCCGCGCCTCATCACCAAGGGCGCCGTCGATCAGGTGCTCGAGGTGTGCTCCGGGCTCGGGAGCGCCCGCGCCGAGATCGAGGCGCGCTTTCGCGCCTGGAGCGAGCAGGGCTACCGCGTGATCGCGGTCGCCGCGCGCGAGATGCCGAGACAGGCCGCGTACCGGCGCGAGGACGAGAGGGAGCTGACGCTCGCGGGGTTCCTGCTCTGCCTCGATCCTCCGCAGGCGCAGGCGCCGCGCGTGCTCGCCGACTTCGCCCGGCTGGGCGTGGCGGTGAAGATCATTACCGGCGACAACCGCCACATCGCCGCCCACGTCGCCGACGCGGTCGGGCTGAGGGGCACGGCGCTGCTCACCGGAAGTCATCTCGATGCGATGGCCGACGAGGCGCTCTGGAACGCCGCCGCCCAGGCGGACGTGTTCGCAGAGGTCGACCCCAACCAGAAGGAGCGCATCATCGGCGCGCTGCGCAGGAGCGGGCGCGTGGTGGGCTACATGGGCGACGGGATCAACGACGCGCCCGCGCTGCACGCGGCCGACGTCGGCATCTCGGTCGACCGCGCGGCCGACGTCGCCAAGGAGACCGCCGACATCGTGCTGCTCAAGCACAACCTCGCGGTGCTGCACGAGGGCGTGCTGCAGGGACGCAGGACCTTCGCCAACACGATCAAATACATCTTCGCCACCACGAGCGCGAACTTCGGCAACATGCTGTCGATGGCCGCGGCGTCGCTCTTCCTGCCTTTCCTGCCGCTGCTCGCGAGCCAGATCCTGCTGAACAATTTCCTCTCCGACGTGCCGTCGTTGTTCATCGCGGGCGACCGGGTGGACCGGGCCTGGCTGCGCAAGCCCTACCACTGGAGCATCGCGTCGATCCGCCGCTTCATGGTGGTCTTCGGGCTGCTCAGCACCCTGTTCGACTTCGTCACCTTTGCGGTGCTGTGGCTCGTGGCCGCCGGCGCCCCCACGCCGTTCCGTACCGGCTGGTTCGTCGAGTCCGTGCTGAGCGAGCTCGCGGTGCTGCTCGTTATCCGCACCGCGCTGCCGTTCTGGAAGAGCGCGCCGGCCGCGCTGCTCGGCTGGTCGACGCTCGCGGTCGCCGTCGTCACTCTCGCGCTGCCCTACCTGCCGGGCGCCGCGGTGTTCGACTTCGAGCCGCTGCCCGCGGGCGTGCTCGCCGCGGTGCTGGGGATCACCGCGGCCTACGTGCTGGTGACCGAGCTGGCCAAGCGCGTCTTCTACCGCTTTCCTACTTCTGAAATCCCCGCACGAGACTCGCGCGCACCGCGCCGGCCTGCATGAGCAGCGCGAAGTCCGACCCCGACAGGATCAGCCGGGCGCCCATGCCGATATGGCGCTCGAGCAGCTCGGGGCTGTACATGCCTCCCATGCCGGGGTGCTTGCCGTGCTTTCTGCAGGCCGCGATCACCCTGGTGTAGGCGTCGGCCACGCGCGGGTCGTCGAATTTTCCGGGGATGCCCATCTCGAAGCTGAGGTCGTTGGTGCCGATCAGCAGCGCGTCGACTCCCGGCACCGCGGCGATCGCCTCGGCGTTTTCCACGCCCTCGGGCGACTCGATCATCACCACCACCAGCGTCTCGTCGTTCACCTCGCGCGCGGTGTCGCCCACCGGCTGCGGCGCGAAGCCCGTCTGCTGCAGCGCGCCGCCCATCGAGCGGCGCCCCGCGGGGGGGAAGCGGCAGTGGTCGGCGACGCGCAGGGCCTGCTCGGGCGTGTCGATGTGCGGAAAGACGATCCCCTGCGCGCCGTTGTCGAGCGCGCGCGAGGCGTGATGGTGCTCGAGGCCCGGCACCCGCACCAGCGGCGTGATGCCGACCGCGAGCGCGGCGGCGGAGATCTGCGCCGCGGTGTCGAGGTTCATCGAGCCGTGCTCGCAGTCGATGAACAGCCAGTCGAAGCCCGCGGTCTTGAACAGCTGCGCGGTGTCCACGGTGCGCGCCTGGCGCAGGCCGATCCCGATCGCGAGCTTGCCCTCGCGCAGCTGGCGCTTGGCGTGGTTGACGACGGCCGGCATGACTCCTCCCCGATGCGGATGGCGAACAGGCGGAGCATACCGGAGCCTGCGGTACCCTTGCTGGCATGCGCCTGGTGCTCGATACCAACGTCTGGCTCGACTGGCTGGTGTTCCGCGACGCGGAGGTGGCGCCGCTGCGCGCCGCGGTGGAGCAGGGCCGCGCCTGCGTGTTCATCGACGCCGCCTGCGAGGCGGAGCTCGCACGGGTGCTCGCCTATCCCCTGGGACGGCTCGAGCTCGACGCCGCGGCGCAGGCCGCCTGTCTTGCCGAGTGCCGGCGGATCGCCCGCCCGAGCGGGCGCGCCGCGGCGGGCGCCGGCCCGCTGCCGGCCTGCCGCGATCCCGACGACCAGAAATTCCTCGAGCTCGCGCGCGATTGCGGCGCCGACCTGCTGCTGACCAAGGACCGCGCCCTGCTCGAGCTGGGGCGGCGCACGCGGTTCCGCATCGTCACGCCGCGCGCCTGGGCCGGGCTCGCGCGCTAGTGCCCGTCGGCTTCGCGCACGAGCGCCTCGCGCTCCTTGGTGGGCGGGTGCGAGGCGAGGAAGCCCGGCACGCTGCCGCGCCCCTTGTTGGCCGCCTCGAGCCGCTCCAGGATGAGCGCGAAATTGCGCGGCGAAATGTTGTCCTTGCGCAGCAGCTCGATGCCGTAGCGGTCGGCCTCGCGCTCGAAGTCGCGCGAGTACTTCGCATGCAGCAGCACGACCGGCGCCGACGCCGCGAGCGAGGTGGTCGAGGTGACGTCGCCGGTCACCCCCGCGATGATGAGCGCGGTTGCCGAGCCCTGCAGCAGGCTGCGCATCGCATGACGGTGCGCGAGGTGGCCGAGCTCGTGCGCCAGCACCGCCATGACCTGCTGGTCGCTTTGCGCGAGGGTCACCAGCTGGTCGGTGATGACGATCGTGCCCCCTGGCAGGGCGAAGGCGTTCGGCCCGATCCGGGGGCTGGAGCGGAATATGAGCCGGTGCGGCGGCAGGTCGGGCGCGCTCGCCGCCAGGGCGTTGAACTCTTCGGTCAGCATCTTCTGGCGCGGCGCGGAAAGCTGCGAGGGCTGCATATAGAACCGGTCGAGGCTGGCGAGGGTGTGGCGCCCCAGGTCGTTCTCCGCCGCGGGAGGAATGCGAAGGGCGACCTGCTCGGCCGCGAACGGCACCCCGCGGTCGATCAGGACCCAGAGCGACGCCACCACCAGCAAGAGCGCGAGCGCGGCCCAGGCCGGGCGCGACTCGAGGCGGTGCAGGAAGGGCGCGAAACGGCTTCCGCGCGAGAGCGCGTCGACCGCGTCGTTGTCCTCGAGCACGCAGGCGCCGCCGCCGGGCAGGTAGATCCAGCGCGGCGCGTCGGCCACGCGCGGCGCGACGCGAACGCGGTGCGGATTGAACAGCAGGTCGATGTCCTGGCCGACGATCTTCAGGCTGCCGCCGCCGAGCACGACGCTCACGTCGTGCCCGATCGAGCGCTGGCCGTCGAAATAGCGCGCCTTGAGTACGCTCATATCCCGAGGTCCAGGTTGAAGAAGTCGCCCAGCTCCTGGCCCGTCGCGCCGACGCGCGCGAAGGCCGGGTCGGCCTCGTGCACCATCTCCTGCTCGACGATCACGGCGAGACAGCTCAGCCGGTACTTCAGCGTGCGCACCACGGCCCACGGGATCAGCAGGCCGGCGGAGGCGACCGCCGCGAGGACGTTGCCGATGTAGATCCCGATCAGCTTTCGCGCCCGGAGGTCGCTGTGGAAGCGCAGTCCCGGGCCATAGGTGCTGTTCCACATCAGGTTGGCGGTACGCGCCTGCAGGTAGCCGTAGACCACCGCGTAGGCGGCGTAGCCGCCGATCACCGGCGCGAACGCGAACACGGCCGGCGCGATGGCGGCACGGGAGAGCGGGGAGAAGACGGTCAGGTACGCGAGAAAGCCTAGCGGCACCAGCAGGCCGATCCACATCAGCAGCGCGCGCAGGTACAGCCAGTAGAACGAGGCGGTCGGCAGCTCGCAGGCGAACCGGCTCGTGCCGAGCGCGTGATTGCCCAGCACGTAGCGCCTGCGGCGCGCGGCGAACCAGGGGTAGCCGAGGCCCAGCGTCACTACCGTCACTGCGGTCAGGCCCAGAAAGACGCGCGCGGCGCCGCCCGCCGTGCCGTTGAAGTGAAAGCGCAGCCCGCGCCAGGCCGAATTGCGCGCGTTGAACAGGAGCGAGCGCACGATGACCCAGGGCGCGGCCAGCGCGGCGAGCGCCCAGAACGCGAAGCGCGATTCCGGATGCAGCTCCCCGGCGAGCGCGTAGACGAGCAGCACGGCGACCGCGATGATGCGTCCCTTGAGGATCGTCTCGGGGCGGGCGAAGTAGTCGAAACTGTCGCCGTCGAGCCGGGTGTTGCCGTAGAGATACTTCTTCTTTCTGACTTTCGCCCAGGCGGAGTAGATCCCGAGCGTCACCAGGCTGAACAGCAGGTTGACGACCCAGACACGGAAATACTCGCCGCCGCTGCCGGTGAACTCCGGCCGCAGCGTGCGTGCGGGCGATGCGCTTTCCCCTTCAGCCATCCTGCGCCTCCGGCATGGCGGGCCTCCCAGGCCTGGTCCGCGGCTTGCGCGGCGTGCAGCCTTATCCGCTCATTCTAGCGATCCTGAAAGGGGCTCTTGCGGGAACCTTACTTGGCGTGCACACTTTTTCACGCGTTCCTGACTTTCCTGACCGGAGGCTGCCAATGACCACCGTCGCCCAGATCCTGAAGTCGAAGCCGGACCAGAGCGTGGCCACGATCGAGCCGGACGCCGCGGTGTTCGAAGCCATCAAGCGGATGGCCGAGCGCAACGTCGGCGCGCTGGTGGTGCTCGAAGACGAGAAGATCGCGGGGATCATCACCGAGCGCGACTACGCGCGCAAGGTGGCGCTGAGAGCGCGGGCCTCGCAGGACACTCCGGTGCGCGACGTCATGACCGCGCCGGTGATGACCGTGCGCCCCGACCAGACCAACGAGGAGTGCATGGCGCTGATGACGCAGCACCGGCTGCGCCACCTGCCGGTGGTGGACGGCGCGCGGATGGTGGGAGTCGTCTCCATCGGCGACCTGGTGAAGGACATCATCTCCGAGCAGAAGGAGATCATCCAGCAGCTCGAGCATTACATCGCCGGCAACCTCGCCTGAGCGGCTCCTAGCGGCGGCGCAAAGGGCGCGCCGCGCTGCGCGCCGCAGGCTCGTGCCCGGGGATGACCGCCACGCGCAGGGCGGCGCCGGTGTAGCGCTCGATGTCGCGCACCAGGTGCCGCTCGCGGTGGCTTAGCAGCGTGAGCGCGATGCCGGTGCGCCCCGCGCGGCCCGTGCGGCCGATCCGGTGCACGTAGTCCTCGGCCTGGCGCGGCGCGTCGAAGTTGATCACGTGGGTGATGCCGGGAACGTCGATCCCGCGCGCGGCGACGTCGGTCGCCACCAGCACGCGCATGCGCCCGTCGCGCAGATGCTGCAGGGTGGTGTTGCGCTCGCGCTGGCGCATGTCGCCGTGCAGCGCGCCGGCGGCGAAACCCTGGCGCGCGAGCGTGCCCGAGAGCTCCTCGGCCGAGCGCTTGGTGGCGGTGAACACGAGGGCCTGCTTCAGGTCCACGTCGCGCAGGATCACGTCCAGCAGCCGGTTCTTGTGCGCCAGGTCGTCGGCGTAGAGCGCGCGCTGCTCGATTTTCGGCGCGCGCGCGGTTTCGCGCGCGATGTCGATTCGCCTCGCGTCCCGCGTCACGCGGCGCGCGAGGCGCCCCACCACGCCGTCGAGCGTGGCCGAGAACAGCAGCGTCTGGCGCGCCGCCGGGGCGCGCGCGACGATCGCGTCGATGTCCTCCTGGAAGCCCATGTCGAGCATGCGGTCGGCCTCGTCGAGCACCAGCAGCTCGAGCCCGGCGAAGTCGACGCGGCCGCGCGCGAGGTGATCCTTCAGGCGCCCCGGGGTGGCGATGACGATGTCGACCGGACGCGAGAGCTGCTTCAGCTGCGGGCCGTAGGACACCCCGCCGACCAGGCAGGCGGTGCGCAGGCGCTGGCGCGCGCCGTAGCCGTGGGTGGCCTTTTGCACCTGCAGGGCGAGCTCGCGCGTCGGCGCGAGCACCAGCACGCGCGGGCCGGAACCCCCGCGCGGCGCGCCGGGGGCGCGCGCGGCGAGCAGGCGCTCGAGCGCCGGCAGCATGAACGCGGCGGTCTTGCCGCTGCCGGTCTGCGAGGACACCAGCAGGTCGCCGCCGGCGAGCACCGCGGGAATCGCGGCGCGCTGCACGGCGGTGGGCTCGGTGTAGCCGAGCGCGGCGAGGGTTTCAACCAGGGACGAGTGCAGCCCGAGCGTGGAGAAGCTCATGAGGAATTCCTTTCGTGTCATCGGCGCCAACCTGAAGCCGCGATGCCGGACCGAGAGGATTGCCCTGGGCGGGACTGCGAGAGGGGTGGGACAGCCAACAGTTGTCCGCCCGGAGGCGGTGCTGCAACGCAGCAAGGGGCGCACTCTACGCGAAACTGCGGCAAACTGCGAGCCCTTTGGCAAGTTCGAGGGAGATTGGCATGGAACTGGGGCTCAAGGACAAGGCCGCGATCGTCACCGGCGGCACGCAGGGCATAGGCCGGGCGACCGCCCTGCTGCTCGCGCGCGAGGGCGCCGCGGTGGCGATCGCCGCGCGCGGGCGCGAGCGGCTGGAGCAGACTGCGGCCGAGATCCGCGCTGGCGGCGGGCGCGTCGCCGCGATCCAGGCCGACGTGAGCAAGGCGGCGGACTGCGAGCGGGTGGTGGCCGAGGCGGTCAAGGCCTTCGGCCGGCTCGACATCCTGGTCAACAACGCCGGCACCTCGGCGACCGGCGAGTTCGCCGCGGCGACCGACGAGATCTGGCAGGCGGACTTCGAGCTGAAGCTGTTTGCCGCGATCCGGCTCGCGCGCCTCGCCATCCCGCACATGAAGCGCCAGGGCGGCGGGCGGATCGTCAACCTCACCAACATCGGCGCCAAGCAGCCGCGCGCAAAGTCCATGCCGACCACCGTGACGCGGGCTGCGGGGCTCGCCTTCACCAAGGCGCTGTCCAAGGAACTCGCGCCCGCCAACATCCTGGTCAACACGGTCTGCATCGGCCTGGTGCGCGCGGGGCAGCACGAGGCGAAGGCCGCGAAGACCGGCGTCGACGTCGAGCAGCTCTACGCCGCGATGGGCAAGGAGATCCCGCTCGGGCGGGTGGGGCGTGCCGAGGAGGTCGCCAACGTGATCGCCTTCCTCGCCTCGGAGGCCGCGAGCTACGTCAGCGGCACCAGCGTCAACCTGGACGGCGGCGCCTCGGCGGTGCTTTAGTGCTTTAGGGACAGACCCCATTTTTTCGCATAGCGAAAAAATGGGGTCTGTCCCTATTTTCTGAAATCGCCGCGCTCGAGCAGCCAGGAGGCGGCGAAGCCGAACACCAGGCCCCAGAAGGCGGCGCCGACGTTGAAGATCGGCACGTCGGCGACGGTGACGAGGAAGGTCACCAGCGCGCCGAGCGTGAACTTGCCGCTGAAGGAGACCACGAACGAAGTCTGCAGCACGCGCAGCATCGCGAGGCCCGCCAGCGCGCCGATGAAGGGGCGCGGGGTGGCGAGCAGCAGCTGGGTGAACAGCGGCGAGAGCAGCCCGAAGCCGAGCGCGAGCACGCCCACCAGGATGCCCGCGGTGTACTGGCGCTCGCGCTCGCCCGAGGCGGTGATGATGGCGTTGACCGGGCCGGTGAGGCAGGTCGAGACCGCGCCGACGCACGCGGATGCCAGCGAGCCCAGGCCGCACACGGCGGTGATCGAGTTGATCGGGGGCTCGTGGCCGGTGGCGCGCAGCACGGCGATGCCCTGGCCGTTCTGCACCACCAGCACCGTCACCGCGAGCGGCACCACGAGCTCGACCATCGCCCGCCAGGAGAACACCGGCGCGTACAGGTGGGGCCGCTCGAGCGCCGCGATCGCCTGGCCGTGCAGGTTGAAGCCGCCGAGCAGCGCGATCATCGCGGCGCCGACGATCAGGGCGCCGATCAGCGGCGGCAGCCGGCGCGCGAGGCGCGGAACCGCGGCGAGCGCGAAGAAGGCGGCCGTCATCGGCCCTGCGATCCAAAGCGCATCGCGGATCGAGTAAACCAGGTCGAGGCCGAAGCGCAGGAACACGCCCGCGACCATTCCCATCACGATCGGCATCGGCACCGCGTCCATGCAGCGCTTGACCCAGCCCGACAGGCCGAGCGCGAGCATCAGCGCGCCGGTGGCGTAGTAGGCGCCGATCACCTGCGCAAAGCTCAGGTGTCCGAGCGCGGGTCCGACCAGCACCGCGCCGGGGATGGTCCACAGGAACACCATCGGCTGGCGGTACCACCAGCACACCGCGATGCTCACCAGGCCGTTGAGGAAGAACGCGCCGAACAGCCACGAGGCGAGGTCGGACTCGGACAGCCCGCCGCGCGTGCCCACCGCGAGGATGATCGCAACCGGTCCCGAGGCGGCGAAGATGAAGGCAACCAGCCCGTTGACGGCATAGGTGCCGCCGAAGTCGGACAGCATCCGGCGCAGCGACGGCGGCGAGGCGTGGGGCGTTTCGAAGGGCATCGCGGCAGTTTACAATGGCCGCGTCGAATGCCGTCGGCGCAGGAGGCGATCGTGGCGAAACAACCGGGCTGGATTCCGCACGGGGTGATTCCCGCCGTGCTGCTGCCTTTCAACGAGGACCTGTCGATCGACGAGGCTTCGTACCGGGCGCACCTGAGGGACGTCGGCGCGGTCGAGGGCGTCTCCGCGGTGACCACCAACGCGCACGCCTCGGAAGTCGCCTCGTGCAGCTTCGAGGAGCAGAAGCGCGTGCTCGCGATCACGGTCGACGAGGTGGGCGCGCGGATGCCGGTCGTCAACGGCGTGTACGCCGAGAACGGGCTGGAAGCCGCGCGCATCGCGAGGATGGCGCAGGACGGCGGCGCCTCGGCGCTCTTGGTTTTTCCCTCCGGCGTGTTCACCTTCGGCCTGCGCCCGGAGATGGCCGTCGAGCACTTCCGCCGCATCGCCGACGCGAGCGACCTGCCGATCATCCTGTTCCAGTACCCGCTCGCCGGCGGGCAGGGCTACCCGCTCGAGACGCTGCTCGCGATTCTCGACGCGGTGCCGGGCGTGCGCGCGATCAAGGACTGGTGCTCGAACCCGCAGCTGCACGAGCGCCATATCCGAGTGCTGCAGTCGCGCCAGCCCGCAGTCAACGTGCTGAGCACGCACAGCGCCTGGCTGATGAGCTCGCTGGTGCTCGGCTGCAAGGGGCTGCTCTCGGGCAGCGGCTCGGTGATCGCGGACCTGCAGGCGCAGCTCTGGCGCGCGGTGCAGGCGAACGACCTTGCCGCGGCGCGGCGCATCAACGACCGCATCTGGCCCACCGCCGAGGTGTTCTACAGCGAGCCCTGGGTCGACATGCACAACCGCATGAAGGAGGCGCTGGTGCTGCTGGGGAAACTCCCGCGCGCGACCGTGCGCCCGCCGCTGGCGAAGCTGCCGCCCGCGGAGATCGAGCGCGTGCGTCGTGCGCTGATCGATGCCGGGCTTCTCCCGTCGGCCGGCGTCAGGCCCCGGATGGCGCCTTCAGCATCTCGCGCAGCTTGAACTTCTGGATCTTGCCCGAGGGCGTCGCGGGCAGCGCGTCGCGGATCTCGAGCCGCTCGGGCAGGTACTGCCTGGCGATCTTCTGCGCGGCGAGGAACTCGGTCATGTCCTTGAACGAGAGCTGCCGGCCGGGGCGCAGCGTGACGAAGGCGCAGGCGCGCTCGCCCAGGCGCTCGTCGGGATAGGCGACGATCGCCACGCTGGCGATCGCGGGGTGCTTGTACAGCAGCGCCTCGATCTCGATCACCGGGATGTTCTCGCCGCCGCGGATGATCACGTCCTTCGAGCGGCCGCAGATGCGGATGTAGCCGCGCTCGTCGATGCGCGCCATGTCGCCGGTGTCGAACCAGCCCGCGGCGTCGGTGTTGTTGAGCTGCGGGCGCTTGAGGTAGCCGCCGAAGTTCGAGCAGCCGCGCACCTGAAGGCGTCCCTCGGCGCCGGGCGGCACCGGTTTGTCTTCGGCGTCCAGCGCGCGCACCTCCATTCCGGGCAGCGGGCGGCCGTCGGTGTTGACCGAGCGCTCGTCGTCGTCCGCGGGCAGGGTGGTGGTGACCGCGCCGTTCTCGGTCATGCCCCAGGCCGAGACGATCTTCGCCCCGAGGCTCGCCCGGGCGCGCTCGACCAGCGGACCCGGGATCGGCGCGCCGGCGCAGAGGAAGCTGCGCAGGCTCGGCACGCCCCTGCCGTCCTCGGCGACTGCCTTCGCCAGATCGGTCAGGAACGGCGTCGAGGCCATGGTGAAGGTCGCGCCCTCGTTCCGGATCAGCGCCACCGCCCTGGGCGGATCCCACGCGTCCTGCAGCACGGCGCGCGCGCCGAGCACGACCGGCATCATGAGGCCGTACATGAAGCCGGTCTGATGCGCCATCGGCGAGGCCATCAGCACCACGTCGTCGGCCGACAGCCCGAGGCGCGCGGCATAGGGCAGGATGTTCGACATCAGCGTGTTGGCGCTGTGCATCACGCCCTTGGGCTCGCCGGTGGTGCCGGAGGTGTAGATGAGCTGGGTGACGTCGTCGGGTCCTGGTCGCGACGCGCCGAGGATCCGCCCGGCGTCGGGCTCGCGCTCCCACGCCGGCCGCGACAGGCGCGCCTCGAAGCTGTCGGGACCGGCGCCGCCGACGATCAGCGTGTGCACGAGGTCCGGCAGCGATCCGCGCATGCCGGCGAGCATCTGCTCGTAATCGAAGCCGCGGAAGCGCTTCGGCGCGACCATCGCCCTCGCGCGCCCGTGCGAGAGCATGAAAGTCAGCTCGCGCTCGCGGAAGATCGTCATCAGCGGGTTGAGCACGGCGCCGATGCGCGAGCAGGCGAGGTAGAGCGCGGTGAACTGCCACCAGTTGGGCAGCTGGCAGGCCACCACGTCGTTGCGGCCGATTCCAAGGCGCGCGAGCCCCACCGCGATGCGGTCGGCCATCGCCGCGAGCTCGCGGTAGGTGAGGCGCCGCGCCTCGCCGTCTTCGGCGCGAAACGCGGCGAGCGCCGGCTTGTCCGGGTGCGCGGCAACGCATCCGTCCAGGTAGTCGTTGACGGTGCGGTCGTGCCACAGCCCGCGCTCGACCATCTCCTCGCGCCGGCCGGCGATCAGGACGGGATCGAAGTCCATGCCACTCCTCCCTCCGCAGAATTCGACTCTGACCCCGATTATGCTAGCCGGATTTGAGCAGCGCGACCGCCTTCAGCAGCTGCGCGTCGCGGCTCGCCGCGAGCTGCGCCGGGCTGAGCGCCTCCAGATTTCCCGGATAGACCGGCGCCGCGCCGGCCGCGAGCGCCACCTTCACGTTCGGCTCGATTCCCTTGTGCCAGATCGTGTGCCCTTCGGGCGTGAGCCACTCGCGCACCGCCAGCATGAGCGCCGAGCCGTCGGGCAGGCCGAACTCCTGCAGCACCGTCCCGGTGCCGAAGGTCTTCTCGCCGACGACGAGCGCGCGCTTCGCGTCCTGCAGCGCCCCGGAGACGATCTCCGCCGCGCTCGCGGTGCCCGCATTGACGAGGAGAGCCATCGGCAGGCGCACGCGGTTCTTCACCGCCTCGACCGGCACGTGCTTCAGCTTTCCGCGCGAGTCCTTCTCGATCAGGACGTCGCCCCCCTTCAGGAACTCGCTCGCGACCGAGACCGCCTGCGTCAGCAGGCCGCCCGGATCGTCGCGCAGGTCGAGCACCAGCGCGCGGGCGCCCGCCGCGCGCAGCGCGTCGAGCGCTTGACGCAGGCTCCGCGCGGTGCCCTCGCTGAACGCCGCGATGCGCACGTCGGCAATGCGGGTGCCCGGCACGAAGTGCCAGCTGACGCGCTGCTCGTGAATGACCGCGCGCACCACCTCCACGTTCCGGATGCGGTCGCTGCGCGGCTCGCGGATCGAGAGCCGCACCTTGCTTCCCACCGGCCCGCGGATGCTCTTCACCACCTGCATCAGGGACTCGCCGGCGATGTCGCGGCCGTCGACCCTGAAAATGACGTCGCCCGCGCGCAGCCCCGCCTTCTGCGCGGGAGAGCCGTCGAGCGGGGCGACGATCACGACCTGCTTGTCGCGCATGCGCACCTCGGCGCCGATGCCGTGGAAGCGCCCTTTGAGCATCTCCTCGTCCATGTGCACCATCGCGGGCGTGAGAAAGCTGCTGTGGCCGGTGTCGCCCAGCGAGTCCACCATGCCGCTGATCGCGGCGTAGGTCATGCGCCGCGGCCGGATCGCGCTTCGGTCCACGTAGTGCTGCTCGATGAGGCCGTCGGCCTGCGCCATCAGCTTGAAATCGAGCGGCGCCCCGGCGGCCGGGTCGAAGGCGGCGAGCACCTGCCGGTCTGCGATCACGCCGGCGGTCACCGAGAACAGGATCAGCGCGGCCAGGCCCGCCAGCGTGAAGCGGTAGGGGCCCTCGCGATTCAGGCGGTTTCGAGGCATGGCGACTCCTTGTGTCCCACCCTCTTATACCAGCCTTAACAGCGGCTGAAGGACGCCTGCGGCGCGTTAGCCGACTTTCAGCAGCTCGACCTCGAACAGCAGGGTGGCGTTGGGGGGGATGACGCCGCCGGCGCCGCGCGCGCCGTAGCCGAGCGCGGGCGGGATCGTGAGCAGGCGCGTGCCGCCGACCTTCATGCCCTGCACGCCCTCGTCCCAGCCCTTGATCACGTGGCCGGCGCCGAGGGGGAAATCGAACGGGTCGCCCCGGTCCTTGCTGGAATCGAACTTGCGGCCCTTGATGACGCCGTCGGTCAGCCAGCCGGTGTAGTGCACGGTGACCTTCTGCCCGGCGCCGGCCTCGGCGCCGCTGCCTTCTACGACTTCCTCGATCTTCAGCCCGCTTGCGGTGGTGGTGGATGCCATGGGATTCTCGCTTTGGATGAGACCGACATTTTAGACCAGCGCGCATGAGCCGAAGCATCCTGGACGACGAGCACATCCACGAAGCGGTGCGCGAGCGCATCGCCGCTCACCACGCCGACTTCGTGCGCGAGGTGATCGAGGCGGTCGCGGCGAACGACATCGTCGTAGTCGGCATGGCGCAGAACCCGTTCCCGAAAAAGGCGCGCCGGCTGCTCGACGACGCCCGGCTCGACTACAAGTACATCGGCCACGGCAGCTATCTGTCAGGCTGGCGGCGGCGCAACGCGCTGAAGATGTGGACCGGCTGGCCGACCTTTCCGATGGTCTTCGTGCGCGGGGTGCTGGTGGGCGGCGCCGACGACCTCGAGCGCCTGATGGCGCGGGGCGAGCTCGACCGGATGCTCGGGCGCTAGGGGGCGGCCGCCTTCGCCTTCGCCTCGAGCGCTTCCCAGCGCTCGAGCCCGGCGTGGATCAGCGCCTCGAGCTCCTCGGCGCGGCGCTGGTCGGCGCGCATCGTTTCCGCCGCCTGCCGGTAGTAGTCCGCGCCGCTCATTTTCGCCGCCAGCGCGTGCTGCTCGGCTTCGAGCGCCTCCAGCTCGCCCGGCAGGCGCTCGAGCTCGCGCGTTTCCTTGTAGGAGAGTTTTGCCCGTGGTCGGGTTCTTTCCTCGGGTTGTTTTTGCTTTTCACTGGACACATCTTTCTGCGGCTGGCCGCGCTGGCGCAGCCAGTCGCTGTAGCCGCCGACCGTCTCGCGCCAGGCGCCGCCGCCCTCGGCCGCGAGGGTCTGGGTGACGACGTTGTCGAGGAAGGCGCGATCGTGGCTGACCAGCAGCAGGGTGCCCGCGTAGTCCTGCAGCGCGGCCTCGAGCAGATCGAGCGACTCGAGATCGAGATCGTTGGTCGGCTCGTCGAGCACCAGTACGTTGGCCGGCCGCGCGAACAGGCGCGCGAGCAGCAGGCGGTTGCGCTCGCCGCCCGAGAGCATGCGCACCGGCGCCTCGGCGCGCCGCGGGGAAAAGAGGAAGTCCGCCAGGTAGGACAGCACGTGCTTCCTCGCGCCGCCGGCCTCGACCCAGTCCGAGCCGGGACTGACGGTCTCGGCCACCGTCCGGTCGGGATCGAGCTGCTCGCGCATCTGGTCGAAATAGGCCGGCACCACGTTGGCGCCGAGACGCACGCTGCCCGAGTCCGGCGCGAGCGCGCCCAGAATGATCCGGATCAGGGTCGTCTTGCCGGCGCCGTTCGGCCCGATCAGGCCGATGCGGTCGCCCCTGCGGATGACGAGCGACAGGTCGCGCACGATGGCGCGCCCGCCGAAGCGCTTGGACACGTGCTCGAGCTCGGCGACCAGCTTGCCGCTGCGGCCGCCGGCGTCGATCGCGAGCTTGACCTGCCCGAGCCGCTCGCGCCGATCGGCGCGCTCGCGGCGCAGGCGCTCGAGCCTGCGCACGCGCCCCTCGTTGCGGGTGCGGCGCGCCTCGATCCCCTTCCTGATCCAGGCCTCCTCCTCGCGCCAGAACTTGTCGAATTTGCGGTTCGCGATCTCTTCCGTGGCGAGCTCGCCCTCCTTGAGCCGGGCGTAATCCGAGAAGCCGCCCGCGTAGGAGCGCAGCACGCCGCGGTCGAGCTCGACGATGCGCGTGGCGAAGCGGTCGAGAAACCAGCGGTCGTGAGTGACCACGATCGCGGCCGGTCCTCTTACCAGCGCCTGCTCCAGAAGCGCGATGCCGTCGATGTCGAGGTGGTTGGTCGGCTCGTCGAGCAGGACGAGGTCGGGCTCGAGCGCGAAGGCGAGCGCGAGGGCGGCGCGCTTTTGCTCGCCGCCGGAGGCCTCGCCCGGCGCGAGCGCGCCGTCGATGCCGAAGCGGTGCATGAACTCGGTCAGGCGCGCCTCGGCGCGCCAGCGCTCGCGCTCGTCGCGAATCGCCTCGAGCGCGCCGCGCGCGGCGAGGCTCTCGCGCAGGCTCGCCGCGGGCGGGAGCGCGGGCTCCTGCTCGACCAGCGCGACGCGCAGCCCTTCGCGCCGGCGCAGCTCGCCGCCGTCGAGCTCCGCGCGGCCGGCGATCAGCGCGAGCAGCGTGGATTTGCCGCTGCCGTTCCTGCCGATGAGGCCGATGCGCTCGCCCTCGCGCACCGTGAGCGAGGCGCCGTCGAGGAGCGGCAGCAGGCCGTAGGCGAGCTGCCCGTCGATCAGGTCGAGAATCGTCTAGCCTGCCCAGCTGAAGGGCGCGAAGTGCCCGTTGTTGCCCTGCGCCGCCATGTCGAGCTCGAGGCCGAAGCCGTGCACGCGGGTTTCGCTCGAGCGCGCGAGCGCGAGCCGGCGGCTGGCCGGATGCGCGGTGTTGTCGAGATAGAGCGGCTCGCCGTTGTTCGCGCGCGAGGCGACGCCCTCGATCGCGAACTCGAGCAGCCCGGGGATCGAGGCCGAGCGCTTGAGCCCGTCCATGCGGAACTCGATCGGGTGCAGCTCGACGCCGCGGAAGTCGCGCACCAGCACTTCGCGGATGCGCGCCGGAATGCCGCCCGCCTGGCCGCCCGCGATCGCGCCCAGCGCGTCGCGCTGCGCCTCGCCCGCGCGCTCGTCGATCACCACGCCGAGCACCCAGTTGCCGTCGGCCATGACCTTGCCCGAGCGGATCACCAGGGCGAAGGCGAGCCCGTCGAGCTTGACGTCGCCGCAGTGTCCGCGATCGATGCGGTAGACCTGCAGCGAATAGCAGTGAGCGTGCGTCGCCGGGCCCTGCGGATTGGTGTAGATGCAGGGGCACAGGTAGTCGCAGTTGCAGCTCTCCATGTATTCGCCGTCGAGCTTCCATTTCGCATGCGGCACGGGTCGGCTCCTAGAGGACTGCGAGGCTCGCGTTCTTGAGGTCGGTGACCAGCATGTGGCCCGGCGTGTGGGTGATGCAGAGCGGCGGGCGGGCATGGCGCACCGCCGATTGGGGCGTGACGCCGCAGGCCCAGAACACCGGCAGCTCGTCGTCCCTCACCCGTGTCGGATCGCCGACCCAGGGCGCGCCCAGGTCCGCGATACCCAGCAGCTCGGGCTTGCCGATGTGGACCGGCGCGCCGTGCACGCTCGGAAAGCGCGTGGTGATCTGCACCGCGCGGATCGCGTCGGCCGGAGTGAACGGCCGCATCGACACCACCATGCCGCCGCGGAACGGCCCCGCGGGCGCGGTCTCGATGCTCGTCAGGTACATCGGCACGCCCTTGCCCTCGGCGATATGGCGCAGCGGCAGGCCGGCCTCGATCAGAGCTTCCTCGAACGAGAACGAGCATCCCAGCACGAAGGCGACCAGGTCGCCTCGCCAGAGGTCGCGGATGTCGGCCACGTCCTCGACGTACTCGCCGTCGCGGAACACCCGGTAGCTCGGCACGTCGGTCCGGATGTCGAGGTCCGCTCCGAGCGCGGGCAGCGCCGGATCGCCCGGGTCGGAGGCCGCCAGCAGCGGGCAGGGCCTGGGGTTGCGCTGGCAGTAGACGAAGAAATCGTCCGCGTATTCGCGCGGCAGGATGCACACGTTGCCCTGCACGCGGCCGGGCGCGAGGCCCGCGGTCTGGCCGAGATGCGTGCCGGCGCGGATCGCGCGCCGCACGGCGCGCGGGTCGGCGCGGTCGAACTGAACGCTGCGAACGGCTTCTGCGGTGGCCATGCGGCGATGTTCCGCCCGCCCGGCGAGCACGTCAACCGCGGTGCTACCATACATGCGGGCGCCCCTCGCTCGAGGCATACGATGCCGGATAATAAAATGCCCGATTCCGTTCCTCGCTCGCGGCCGCTGATTCCGTTCCTGCGGCCGAACCTGGTGCGGTTCGAGAAATACCGCCATTACCTGCAGAGCATGGACGAGTGCCGGCTCTACTCCAATTTCGGTCCGCTCAACTCACGCCTCGAAAGGCGCATCCTGGACGAGCACTTCGACGGCCTGGGCTCGGTTTGCACCGTAAACAATGCGACGACCGGCCTGATGCTGGCCTTGTCCGTGTCGAAGCGGCCGCGCGGGCGCTTCGCCGTGATGCCGAGCTTCACGTTCGCCGCCACGCCGCTCGCCGCGATGTGGGCGGGGCTGGAGCCCTTGTTCGTCGACGTCCGCGGGGACGACTTCTGCATCAGCGAGGCGTCGCTCGACGAGGCCCTGCGGCGCCATGGCGACGAGGTGGCGGCAGTGGTGCCTTATGCCGCCTTCGGCCAGCCGCTGGACCTCGCGCCGTACGAGTCGCTCGCGCGGCGCGGCATTCCGGTCGTGGTCGACGCGGCGGCGAGCTTCGGCGCCACGCGCGACGGCGCGGCATTCGGCTCGGGCTTCTCCGGCGCGGCGGTGTACAGCTTTCACGCGACCAAGGCGTTCGGTGTCGGCGAGGGCGGGCTGGTGTACAGCGCGGACGAGGCGCTGGTGGCGCGCCTGCGGGCGGCGGCAAACTTCGGTTTCGGGCCCGAGCGGATCAGCCTGCAGCAGGGGCTGAACGCGAAGCTCCCCGAGATCTTGGCGGCGGTGGGCCTTGCCGCGCTCGATGAATTTCCGCAGGTGAAGCGCCGGCGGATCGAGATCCACCGATGGTACGAGGAGGAGCTCGCGCGAGCGGCGCCTGCGCAGCGGGGCTGGCGCATGCAGCGCTCGAATGGCGAAGTGGCCTACCAGTTCTTTCCGCTGCTTGCGCCGCCCGGGGTGTCCAACACCGCAGTGGTGCGGGCGCTCGCGGCGCACGGCATCGAGCTCAGGACCTACTTCTGCCCGCCGTGCCACACGCAGCCGGCGTTCGAGAGCTGCGCGCGGCTGGCGCTGCCCGAAACCGAAGCGCTGGCGAGGCGGGCGCTGAGCCTTCCCCTCTGGAACGAGATGACGCGCGACAACGTGGCGAGCGTGGTCGGCGGGCTTGCCGCGGCCGAGGCGGGAGCGGCGCGATGAACGACTCGCCCTTCTACAGTGAAGCCGAGCTGCGCGCGATCGGCTTGCGGTCGCTCGGCGAGCGGGTGTCGATCAGCCGCAAGGCGAGCCTGTACAACCCGGGCGCGATTTCGGTCGGCGACGCCGTGAGGATCGACGATTTCTGCGTTCTGACGGGCGGCGCCGGGATCTCGCTCGGCAGCTACGTCCACCTGGGGTGCTACTGCGCGCTTTTCGGAGGCGCGGGAATCGTGATGGAGGATTTTTCAGGCCTTTCGGCGCGGGTGCTGGTCTATACGGAATCCGACGACTACACGGGCCACTCGCTCACGAATCCCACGCTGCCGTCCCGCTTCCGGCCGCGTCTGCACAAGGCCAGGGTGGTGATCGGGCGGCACGTCATCGTCGGCGCGAACTCGACGCTGCTGCCGGGCGTGGTGCTGGGAGAGGGCGCGGCGGTCGGCGCGCACTCGCTCGTGACCAAGCGCTGCGAGGAATGGTGGGTCTACTTCGGCGTGCCCGCAAAGAAGCTCAAGCGCCGCAGCAGGGAGCTGCTCGCCCTCGAGAAGGAATTTCTGGGGAGCGAGTGACGCCGCCCGAGAGCCCCGAGTGCGAGGCGCTCTGCCGCGAGGTCGAAGCGCTGCGGCAGCAGGGCAGCCCGGCGCAGGCCGTGCAGCTGCTGCAGCGAGCGCTGCAGATCGACCCCGGGTCGTTCATGGCCGGCCTCGTGCTGGCCCGCGCCCTGCTCGATCAGGCGCGCTACGGCGAGGCGGCGGCGGCGAGTACCGCGTTCTGGTGCCGCCGCAGCCGCTCGAGGTCGCCCAGCCCCGCGTCATTCCGGAGTCCGAACGCGGGCTGTGGGCCGCCATGAAAGGGCCGTTTCCGGAGATCTACATCGGCAGGCTGGACGGCGCCGAGGTCTTCGGGCGCGAGTTTGCGGTGCTCTCGGCCGACGGGTGCCTGTTCCTCGAGGGCTTCGTCACGTCCCCCGATGTCTTTCCGCGCAAGGGCGGGCCGGTAAAATTCGCGAGCAGCGACTCACGCGTGCTGCTCGATCTGCCGCGCGAGCCGATGGTCGCGGACGGGCCCTGCATCGTGCTTGGCCGGCCGAACAACCATTTCCACTTCCTGCCGGAGTGCCTGCCGCGAATCTGGTGCCTGGAGCAATACGGCGTCTCGAGCGATGTGCCTGCGCTGGTCCCGGCCGAACTCTATCCGACCTCGCTCGAGCTGCTGCCGCCGCTCGCGGTGCGGTTCCTGCGCGAGCGGCTTCTTCCCCGCGCGCCCGCGGACGCGGATTCGCCCGCGCGCGTTTACCTCTCGCGCACCGCGACATGAACGTCGAGCCGTCGCTGCTCGCGCAGTGGCTGGAGGCGCTGTGAGCGCGCTTCAGCCCGCGATCGTGTCGCGCGCCCAGTCGAGCACGCGCGACAGGCGCGGCGGCAGCAGCTCCTCGGCCTCGTCGTAGGAGACCCAGCGCCATTCGTGGTGCTCGGGGCGCCCGAGCCCGGGCGACACGGGCAGGGCGATCCCGGCCTGGCCGGTCTCGGCGAGGTAGTAGCGCGCCACCTTGTCGTTCGCGTACGGCAGGGTCTCGCGGTGCGCCTCGCCGAACGGGAAATCGATGTCGGCAAGTCCCGTTTCCTCCGCGACCTCCCGCCGCGCGGCGTCGAATTCGCTCTCGCCCGCCTCGACCAGGCCTTTCGGAAAGTCCCAGTTGGAGTAGGCGCGCAGCACCAGGTAGCGCACGCCTTGTGCGGTGCGGCGGAACACGACCGCGCCCGCGGCGCGCTCTTTGTGCTGGATCAAGATGCCCTCCGTTACAGCCGCTAGTCTTGCAGCAAAGGGCAATCGTATCGGAGCGGCAGTGGACTCACTACTCTTCGGCGGCGTATTCGATCTGCCTTGGTGGGGCTACGCGCTGGTCGCGCTCGCGCTCACCCACGTCACGATCGTTGCGGTCACGATCTTCCTGCACCGCCACCAGGCGCACCGTGCGCTCGAGCTGCACCCGCTGGTGAGCCACTTCTTCCGCCTCTGGCTGTGGCTGACCACGGGAATGGTGACCCGGGAATGGGCCGCGGTGCACCGCAAGCACCACGCCAAGTGCGATACCGCGGAAGACCCGCACAGCCCGCAGGTGTACGGCATCAACCGGGTGCTGTGGCTGGGCGTGTTTCTCTACGTGAAAGAGGCGCGCAAGCCCGAGACCCTGGAGCGCTACGGCCACGGCACCCCCGACGACTGGCTCGAGCGCAACCTCTATTCCCGCTTCCAGGTGACGGGAATCGTGCTGGCCGGCGCGATCGAGGTGGTCCTGTTCGGCCCGGTGCCCGGGATGCTGATCCTGCTGACCCAGGTGGTCTGGATCCCGTTCTGGGCCGCGGGCGTGATCAACGGCCTCGGGCATTACTTCGGCTATCGCAACTGGCCGACGCCCGACTGGAGCACCAACATCGTGCCCTGGGGCCTGCTGATCGGAGGCGAGGAGCTGCACAACAACCACCATGCCTTCCCGACCTCGGCCAAGCTGTCGTACAAATGGTTCGAGCTCGACATCGGCTGGATGTATATCGTCATCCTGCAGTCGCTCGGCCTGGCGCGCGTGAAGCACCTTGCGCCGACGCCGCACGTCGCGTGGCCCAAGCCCGCCGTCGATCCGGCCACCCTGCAGGCGGTCATCGCCTACCGCTACGATGTCCTGGCGAGGTATGCCGGAGCGCTCAAGCAGACCTGGGCCAGCGAGCTGCGCAGGCTGAGCGAGCGCGCGCCCGAGGACGCGCGCAAGGTTGCGCGCATCAAGCAGTGGCTGGGGCGCGACGAGAAGACGCTGCGCGAAGCCGAGCGCAGGGCGATCGAGGAGGCGCTGCCGAAGTCGCCCTTGCTGCAGACCATGGTCTCGATGCGGCGCGAGCTCGCCGCCATATGGGGGCGCTCCAGCGCCACCCGGGAACAGCTGGTCGCCCGCCTGCAGGACTGGTGCCGGCGCGCCGAGGCGAGCGGAATCGGTCCTCTGCGGGAGCTGGCCGAGCGCCTGCGGTCCTACGCCTGAGCCCGGTAACGCGCTGACGAAGCACCTTTTTTCCCGCTTCACTTGAATCCTCCGGGAGGCAGCGCCATCTAACGCCCATGAGATCGCGCGATTTGCACAGCCTGATGTGGGGCGAGGCCCTGTCGCTGCTCGAGCAGGCCGAGCGCCTGCAGCGGCAGTTCTTCCGCGTCGGCGCTTCGCGGGCCGCAAGGACCTGGGAGCCGCCGGTGGACCTGATCGAGAGCGGCGATGCGCTGCAGGTGCACGTCGCCCTGCCGGGCGTGGCTCCCGGGTCGGTGGGGATCGGCATCGAGCACGACGCGGTCACGGTCTCCGCGCTGCGCGCGTTTCCGGCCTCGGAAGGCGGGGCCCGCATCCACCGCCTGGAAATTCCCTACGGGCGCTTCGAGCGGCGCATCGCGCTGCCGATGCACGCGCTCGAATTGACCGGCAGAACACTCGCGGACGGGCTGCTCACGCTCACGTTCGCCAAACGCAAGGAGACCGCATGAACCTCTGGCCGAAATCCCAGCAGATGCTCTCGGGCGAAGAAGGCGTCCCGGCCGAAGCGCCCGCGCCCAGGCGCGCGAGCGGCGCGGCCAGGCCGCTGCCCGAGGATGCGATCGCCCTGATCCCGATGAGGAACATGGTGCTGTTCCCCGGCGTCATCGCGCCGGTGACGATCGGGCGCGCGAAGTCGGTCGCCGCGGCGCAGGAGTCGGCCAAGGAGGAACGCCAGGTCGGTTTCCTGCTGCAGCGCGACCCGAGCGCGAACGAGGTCGGCCCGGACGACCTGCACTGGGTCGGTACCGCGGGCCAGATCGCGCGCTACGTCACCGCGCCGGACGGGGCGCATCACCTGGTGGTGCAGGGGCAGTCGCGCTTTCGCGTGCTCGAATTCCTCGACGGATGGCCGTTCCTCGTCGCGCGGGTGGCGATGGTGGAGGAAGTACCGGAGTCCGGCTCCGAGCTGGAGGCGCGCTTCCTGCAGCTGAAGGAGCAGGCGGCGGCGGCGATCGAGCTGCTGCCGAACGCGCCCGAGGGCCTGGCCGCGGTCGTGCAGGGCATGGACTCGCCCGGCGCGCTGGCGGACATGGTGGCGAACTTTCTCGATGTGAAAGCGGAGCAGAAGCAGGAGCTGCTGGAGGCCTTCAGCGTGCGCGCGCGCCTGGACAAGGTGCTCGCGCTGCTGGGCAACCGCGTCGAGGTGCTCAGGCTGTCGAAGGAGATCGGCGACCAGACGCGCAAGGCCTTCGACCAGCGCCAGCGCGAGCACGTGCTGCGCGAGCAGATGCGCCAGATCCAGAAAGAGCTGGGCGAAGGCGAGGACACGGCCGCCGAGATCGAGGAGCTGAAGAAAGCGCTCGACGAGGCCGGCATGCCCGAGGACGTCGCCAAGCACGCGAACAAGGAGCTCAAGCGCCTGCAGCGCATGCAGGAGGGCGGCGGCGAGTACGGCATGCTGCGCACCTACCTCGAGTGGCTCAGCGAGCTGCCGTGGAAGGACGAGCAGCCGAAGGCCATCGACATCGCAGAGGCGAGGAAGGTGCTCGACGAGGACCACTACGGGCTGGAGAAGATCAAGCGCCGCATCCTCGAGTATCTCGCGGTGAGGAAGCTCAAGCCCGGGGGCAAGAGCCCGATCCTGTGCTTCGTCGGCCCGCCGGGCGTGGGCAAGACCTCGCTCGGGCAGTCGATCGCGCGCGCGACCGGGCGCAAGTTCCAGCGCGTGGCGCTGGGCGGGCTGCACGACGAGGCCGAGATCCGCGGCCACCGGCGCACCTACGTCGGCGCGCTGCCGGGCAACGTCATCCAGGCGATCCGCCGCGCCGAGACGCGCGCCGGGGTGCTGATGCTGGACGAGATCGACAAGGTCGGCGCCGGCGGATTCCACGGCGACCCGGCCTCGGCGCTGCTCGAGGTGCTCGATCCGGAGCAGAACTCGAAGTTCCGCGACAACTACCTGGGCGTGGACTTCGACCTGTCGAAGATGATGTTCATCGCGACCGCGAACGTGCTCGACACGATCCCGGGGCCGCTGCGCGACCGCATGGAGGTGATCCAGCTTCCGGGCTATACGGAAGAGGAGAAGCTCGAGATCGCGCGGCGCTACCTGCTCAAGCGCCAGCTGGAGGCGAACGGCCTCGAGCCCGGGCAGGCCTCGCTCAGCGACGCCGCCCTGCGCGCGATCGTGCGCGACTACACGCGCGAGGCGGGCGTGCGCAACCTCGAGCGCGAGATCGGCTCGGTGCTGCGCAACGTCGCGATGAGGATCGCCGAAGGCAAGGCGGAGTCGGTGGCGGTCGACGCCGCCGACCTGCAGCCGATCCTCGGCCCGCGCCGCTTCGAGAGCGAGGCGGCGCTGATGACCGGCGTGCCAGGCGTCGCCACCGGCCTCGCGTGGACGCCGGTGGGCGGCGACATCCTCTTCATCGAGGCGACCAAGGTTCCCGGCACGGGCAAATTGATCCTCACCGGGCAGCTGGGCGAGGTGATGAAGGAATCGGCGCAGGCCGCGCTCACGCTCGCCAAGGGCAGCCTGGCCGAGGCCTTCGACAAGATCGACGTGCACATCCACGTGCCGGCCGGCGCGACGCCCAAGGACGGGCCGAGCGCGGGCGTGGCGATGTACCTCGCGCTGGTGTCGCTGCTGACGGGCAAGCCGGTCAGGAGCGACGTCGCGATGACGGGAGAGATCTCGCTGAGGGGACTGGTGCTGCCGATCGGCGGCGTGAAGGAGAAGCTGCTCGCGGCGCTGCGGGCCGGGATCGGCACCGTGATGCTGCCCAAACGCAACGAGAAGGACCTGGCCGACTTGCCGGCCGAGGCGCGCGAGAAGCTGAGCATCGTGTTGCTGGAAAGGGTCGAGGACGCCGTCGCGACCGCGATCGGCGGGCTTCCGCAGCCCGACCGCAGGGAGGCGGCCTGATTTTTTAGGCTTCCGTCAGCGCGGCTTCAGGCATCGGGCGCCGCATCCCGCTAGTATCGACCTCGAAGTACGGCCCCCCCTCTTTTCACCGTGCTTCAAGACGGGCCGGCCCTCCTGGGTCGGCCCGTTTTCCTTTCTGCTTCCCGCCGCCCGCGCGTTGCGCCTCAGTCGCGCGCAGGCACGCGCTCCAGGTCCGCCAGCCACGCGTCGGCGACCCCGTCCGAGGGCGCGCGCCAGTCGCCGCGCGGAGACAGCGATCCTCCCGAGCCGACCTTCGGCCCGTTCGGCAGCGCGCTGCGCTTGAACTGGCTGGTCTGGAAGAAGCGCTTGAGGAACACGCCGAGCCACTTGCGGATCTCGCTCATGCGGTAGCCGTCCCTGCCGCGCCACGCGTTCCAGGCGAGGAACGCCACCTTGGACGGCGCATAGCCGAAGCGCAGCGTGTAGTAGAGGTGGAAATCCTGCAGCGCGTAGGGCCCGATGGTGTTCTCGGTCAGCTGCGAGGGCTGCCCCGCCTTGCGCCCGGGGACCAGCTCCGGGCTGATCTCGGTCTCGAGCACGCGCTCCAGCGTGCGCCCGACCGCGCGCTCGAACTGGCCGGACTTCGCCACCCAGCCGATCAGGTAGCGGATCAGCGTCTTGGGGACGCTGGCGTTGACGTTGTAGTGCGACATCTGGTCGCCGACGCCGTAGGTGCACCAGCCCAGCGCGAGCTCCGAGAGGTCGCCGGTGCCGACCACGATCGCGCCGTGCAGGTTGGCCAGGCGAAACAGGTGGCTCGTGCGCTCGCCCGCCTGCACGTTCTCGAAGGTGATGTCGTACAGCTTGCGCCCCCGGGCGTAGGGATGCCGCAGGTCCTTCAGCATCTGCAGGCACGAGGGGCGGATGTCGATCTCCTCGGCGCTCGTGCCGATCGCGCGCATCAGCTGCCAGGCCTGGCTGCGGGTTCGCGTCGAGGTGGCGAAGCCGGGCATCGTGTAGGCGAGGATATTGCGCCGGGGCAGGCCCAGCTCGTCCATCGCGCGCGCACACACCAGCAGCGCCTGAGTGGAGTCGAGCCCGCCCGAGACGCCGATCACCAGCTTCCCGGTGCCGCTCGCGCGCATGCGCGTGGCAAGGCCCTGCACCTGGATGCGGTAGACCTCCTCGCAGCGTGCGTCGCGCGTAGCCGGATCGCCCGGGACGTAGGGATGGCGCGCGACGCGGCGCGCCAACGGCAGCCTGCCCCCGGGCAGGGCGAGCGAAAATCCGATTTCGCGAAAGCGCGACGCTTCGCCCTTGTGGCGCACGAGCGACTGGCCGAACGAGTTCTGCCGCATCCGGTCGGCGGCGAGCCGGTCGAGGTCGACGTCGGCGACGGTCAGGCCGGGCTGGGTCGAGAAGCGCTTGGACTCGGCGAGCAGGGTGCCGTTCTCCCAGATCATCGCGTGGCCGTCCCAGGCGAGGTCGGTGGTCGACTCGCCGGGCCCGGAGGCGCTGAAGAGGTAGGCGGCGAGGCAGCGCGCCGACTGGTTCGAGGCCAGCTCGCTGCGGTAGGCGTGCTTGCCGATCACGACGTTGGAGGCCGACAGGTTCGCGATCAGCGTCGCACCGGCGAGCGCGGCGAAAGTCGACGGCGGCGCCGGGACCCAGAGGTCCTCGCAGATCTCTGCGAACAGCTTCAGCCGCGGCTGCTCGTCGAGGCAGAACACGAGGTCGGTGCCGAACGGCGCGCGCTGGCCGGCGAGCACGACCTCGCGCCGCAGGCAGCTGTCGCCGGGGGTGAACTGGCGCAGCTCGTAGAACTCGCGGTAGTTCGGCAGGTAGGTCTTGGGGGCGACGCCGACCAGCCTGCCCCGGCACAGCAGGGCGGCGCAGTTGTAGAGCAGCCCGTCGACCTGCACCGGGAGCCCCACCAGCGCGGCGAGCGGCAGCGCGCGGGTGGCCCGCAGCAGGCCGGCGAGCGCCGCCTCGGAAGCGTCGATCAGGGCCTGCTGGTGGAACAGGTCGTCGGCGGTGTACGACGACAGCCCGAGCTCGGGAAACACGCACACGATCGCCTTGTCGCGCGCGGCCTGGCGCATCAGCGCGAGCGTGCCCGCGGCGTTGAACGCGGGGTCGCCCACGCGCAGCGCGGGCGTCGCCACCGCCACCCGCGCGAAGCCGTGGCGGTAGAGATTGAAGAAGTCGTTCCTGGCGGGCATTTGCGCCATTCTAGCCCAGCTTGGCTATGGTATCTTAGACCATATGCTGCTGCACGAGAGAGTGCTGCTGGACGACGGCTCGCTGCTAGAGATCGGGCTCGATGCGGATCTCGGCTACGTCCTGCGCTACGGGTCGCTGGTCGAGTACGCGAACCGCCGCCGCCGGGTGGGCGGGCGCGAGCTGCCCTACGAATTCCGCTCGGTCGAGCAGCTGCGCTACGACTTCGAGCGCGACGTCGAGGCCGCCGGAGGCTCGCTTGGCGAAGAAGCAGCTTGAGCTGCGCGTGGGCGCGGCGGGCGACGCGCTCGATCGCTTCGAGGCGGCGTGGAACCGCGCCGCCGAGGGCCGGCGCATGCAGCCGCTGGCGGTGCTGACGCTGCCGGACCTGCCGGCGCTGCTGAAGAACCTGAGCCCTGCGCGCTGGCAGCTGCTCGAGCGCCTGCGGGCGTCCGGGCCGCTGTCCGTCTACGAGCTTGCGCGCAGGCTCGGGCGCGACTACAAGAACGTTCATACCGACGTGAAGCGGCTCGCCGAGCTGGGACTGGTCGAGCGGCGCGCGGACGCGCGCGTCGCGGTCGGCTGGGATCGGGTTCGCGCCGAGCTGAGCTTGACGGACTGAGCGGGAGGCGAAGGCATGGCGGACGAGCGCTGCGACATCCTGTTCCGCAACGCGACGGTGATCGACGGCAGCGGCGCGCCGCGGCGCGCGGCCGACGTCGCGGTAAGCGGCGAGCGCATCGCCGCGCTCGGACGCCTCGAGGGCTGGCGCGCCGGGACGGAGATCGACGCCTCCGGCCGGGTGCTCGCGCCCGGCTTCATCGACGTCCACACCCACGACGACCGCATGCTGCTCGCCGAGCCGCAGATGACGCCCAAGCTGAGCCAGGGCGTGACCACGGTGATCGGCGGCAACTGCGGCATCAGCCTCGCGCCGCTGGTCGCCGACCGCGTGCCGCCGCCGCTCGACCTGCTCGACGCGGGCGCCGCCTACCGCTATCCGCGCTTCGCCGACTACCTCGAGGAGCTCGCCGCGCGTCCGGCCGCGCTGAACGCCGCGCTGCTGGTCGGCCACAGCACGCTGCGCGTGGCGACCATGGACCGGCTCGACCGCGCGGCGACCGGGGCCGAGATCGCGCGCATGCGCGAGATCGTCGCCGACAGCCTCGATGCGGGCGCGATCGGGCTCTCGAGCGGCCTGTTCTACGCCCCGGCCAGCGCCGCGCCGACCGAGGAGCTGATCGAGCTTTGCGCGCCGCTGCGCGCGCGCGGCGCGCTCTACGTCACCCACATGCGGGACGAGGCCGACCACCTGCTCGAGTCGCTCGAGGAGACTTTCCGCATCGGGCGCGAGGCGGGCGTGCCCGCCTTCATCTCGCACCACAAGGCGGCGGGGGTGGCGAACCACGGCAGGACGCGCGAGAGCCTGCCCGCGATCGAGGCCGCGATGCGGGCGCAGCCGGTCGCGCTCGACGCCTATCCCTACGCCGCCTCCTCGACCGTGCTGCGCTGGGACATGGCGCTGCGCGCCTCGAAGACCCTCGTGACCTGGTCCAAGGCGCACCCGGAGCTCGCGGGCAGGACGCTCGCCGACATCGCGCGGCAAATGGGCTGCGCGCAGGAGGAGGCGGCGGCCAGGCTGCAGCCGGCCGGCGCGGTGTACTTCCAGATGAGCGAGGACGACGTGCGGCGCGTGCTCGCCTTCGCGCCGACCATGATCGGCTCGGACGGCCTGCCGCACGACGTCCACCCGCACCCGCGCCTGTGGGGCAGCTTCCCGCGCGTGCTCGGCCACTACGCGCGCGACGAGGGCCTGTTCACGCTCGAGCAGGCGGTGCACAAGATGACCGGCCTGTCGGCGCGCAATTTCGGCCTCGAGGGGCGCGGCCTGATCGTCCCCGGCGCGTTCGCCGACCTGACCCTGTTCGATCCGGAGCGGATCCGCGACGCCGCGACCTTCGAGAATCCGACCGCGCCCGCCGAGGGCATCGAGCTGGTGATGGTCAACGGCGAGATCGCGTGGCGCGACGGCCGTCCGAGCGGCGTTCGCGCGGGCCGCGTAATCAGGCGCCGGGAAGAGCGTCGAGATCGAGCGTCGTGACGCGGCGCAGCTCGCGCCGCTCGGTCGCATCGGCAAAGGGACGCCCGCGGTGCATGGTGGCGAGGTTGTCCCAGATCACCAGGTCGCCGACGCTCCAGGCGTGGCGGTAGACGAACTGCGGCTGGGTGGCGTGCTCGATCAGGTCGCGCAGCAGCAGCCGACCTTCGGGCACCGGCCAGTCGATGATGCGCGAGGCGTGCGAGGCGAGGTAGAGCGAGCGCCGCCCGCTGCGCGGATTGACGCGCACCAGCGGATGCACTGCGCCCTTTAGCAGCGCCTCCTCCTCGGGCGAGAACTCGAAGCCCAGGGTCTGTCGCGAGTGGGCGATCGAATGGTGCACGCGCAGGCCCTCGAGCTTCGCCTTCGTCGCGGCGTCGAGCGCGTCGTAGGCCGCGCACATATCGGCGAACTCGGTGTCTGCGCCGCCCGCCGGCACGACCCTCGCGTGCAGCATCGAATAGCGCCCGGGCGGATCCTGGAACGAGGCGTCGGTGTGCCACAGCCGGTTGCCGAGCGCGTACTGCCGCTTGCGGTCTTCGCGCGCCATGATGCTGCCGTCGGCGCCGACGTTCGAGATGTCGGTGAGCGCCTCGTCGCCGAATCGGTTCGCACCGAGCGCGGCCGAGCCGGTCTTCGCGTGCAGCTCGCCGTCGAAGCGCCGCGCGAACGCGAGCTGCTCGTCGTCGCTGAATTCCTGCGCGCGGAATACCAGCACGCGGTAGCGGTCCATGCCGGCCCGGATCTCTTCCAGCGTCGCGCGCTCGTCGGTCCTGCGCAGCTCCACCGCTCCCGACTCCGCGGCGAATACTGGATGAAGCTTGCGAAGATTCAGGCCCATGACAGATTATCCGTGAGCGAGGATCGCGGCGTCCAGCATAGACGAGTTGAACTTTGGGGTGAATGACTCTGTCCTGAATGACATGGACGAGAAAAAGCCCGAAGCCCAAAAACCCTCTTCGCTTCCCAACCGAAAGCGCCGCCTGCTGGTCGCCGCCACGTCGGCGGTCGGAGCCACCGAGCTGGCCGCCGCGGCGGTTCCGTTCGTCGCCTCGCTGCTGCCGAGCGCGCGCGCGAAGGCCGCGGGCGCCCCGGTCAGATACGACCTGAGCAAGCTCGCGCCGGGCGAGCGCGCGACCGTGACCTGGCGCAAGAAGCCGGTCTGGATCCTGCGCCGCACGCCGCACGAGCTCAAGATCGCCGAGCACTCCGACCTGGTGCTGTCGGACCCGAAGTCGCAGACCGCGCAGCAGCCGCCCGGGATGAAGCTCCATCTCGCAAGCGGCGCGCGCGCCGTGCGGCCGGAATATCTGGTGCTGGTCGGGATCTGCACCCACCTCGGATGCATCCCGGACTACAAGCCGCAGCCGGGCTCGGTCGACCCGAAGTGGCCGGGGGGCTTCTACTGCCCCTGCCACGGCTCAATGTACGATCTGTCGGGCCGCGTCGTCGCCGGTTCTCCGGCGCCGCTCAATCTGCCGGTGCCGCCCTACTACTACGAGACCCCGAACGTGATCAGGATCGGCGAGCTGGAAAACGGAGCGGACCAGAACTGGCAGCCCCAGATCTGGTGATCGGCGTCTAGAGCCAGCCGGCTTTGCGGAAGCGGTACCAGAAGTAGCCGTCGAGCACGGCCATCGCGCCGAGCGCGAGCGGGTATCCGAAAGGCCACTGCAGCTCGGGCATCAGCTTGAAGTTCATGCCGTAAATGCCCGCGATCAATGTCGGCACCGCGACCAGCGCGGCGTAGGCGGCGAGGCGCTTGGTGACCTCGTTCTCCTGCAGCGAGATGAGCGACACGTTTACGTTCATCGCGGTCGTCACCATGTCGCGGATCGAGTCGATGGTCGAGTTCAGCCGCACCAGGTGGTCGTAGACGTCGCGAAAGTAATCGCCCATGCCGGCGCACACCTGCGGCACGCGGCCCCCGTACAGCCTGGCGACCGCATCGAGCAGCGGTCCCGCGGCGTGCTTGAGCGTCATCAGGTCCTGCTTGAGCGCGTACAGCGATTCGATGTTCGTGCGCGCCAGCCGGCCGCCGAAAATCTGCCCCTCGATGGCCTCGAGCTTGGTTTCCAGCGCGTCGAGGACCGGGAAGTAGCGGTCGACCACGGCATCCATCAGGGCGTAGAAGACGAAGCCGGAGCCGTGGCGCAGCAGCTCGGGCTCGCGCTCGCTGCGCTCGCGCACGTCGCGGAAGCCCTTCGGAGTCCGGTTGCGCACCGACAGAACGTAATTCGGGCCGACGAAGATGTTCAGCTCCCCCACCCGGATCTGTCCCTCTTCGTGGTCCACCGTATGCAGCACCGCGAACACCGAGTTGCCGTACTCGTCGATCTTGGGGCGCTGGTGGCCGTGGTGGGCGTCTTCCACCGCGAGCTCGTGCAGGCCGAAATCGGTCTGCATTTCGTGCAGCTCGGCCTCGTCGGCGTCGCTGAGCGCGACCCAGACGAAGCAGCCCGGGCGCGCGAGGTAGGTCCTGACTTCGCGGCGGTCGATGTCCGCCAGTTTCCTGCCGTCCTCATAGGCAGCGCAGTTGATGAGCATCCTGCAATCATAGCGCCATCGGCTAGAATTCGACCTTTCACCTCCCCGCCCAGCCGCCATGCCCGAGATCAGCCGCCGTGCCCGCAGCCTCGGAACCGAAAACGCTTTCGTCGTGCTCGCCGAGGTCAACGAGCTCGCCCGCAAGGGCAAGGACATCATCTCGTTCTGCATCGGCCAGCCGGATTTTCCGGCGCCGCAGAACGTTCAGGAAGCGGCGATCCGGGCGATCCGGGAGGGCAAGCATGGCTACACGCCTTCGGCGGGGATCGACGAGCTGCGCGAGGCGGCCGCGGGCTATCTCGCGCGGATGCGCGGCGGACTGCCGGTCCGGCCCGCCGACGTCGTGGTCGCCGCCGGTGCCAAGCCGTTCATCGCCTACGCGATTCAGTCGGTGACGGATCACGGCGCGGGCGACGAGGTGATCTACCCGAATCCGGGATTCCCGATCTACGAATCGCAGATTCTCGCCTGCGGCGCGCGCCCGGTGCCGATCCACTTGCGCGAGGCGCGCGGTTTCTCGTTCGATCCGGACGAGCTGGAACGGCTGATCACGCCGAGGACGAAGCTGCTGATCCTGAACTACCCGCACAATCCGACCGGCGGGCTGCTCTCGCGCAAGGAGCTGGAGCAGATCGCGGCGATTCTCAAGCGTCACCCCCAGGTGTGGGTCTACGCCGACGAGATCTACTCTCGCCTGGCCTACGGCGAAGCCTTCTTCTCGATCGCGCAGGTGCCGGGGATGTACGAGCGCACCATCATCTCGGACGGCGCTTCCAAGACCTGGGCGATGACGGGCTGGCGCATCGGCTTCGCCGCCAACCCGCTGCTGGCGCCGCTGTTCACGCGCTGGATCACGAACACCGAGTCCTGCGCCTCCCAGATCTCGCAGTGGGCCGCGGTCGAGGCGATCAACGGGCCGCAGGACGCGGCAGAAGCGATGAGGAAGAGCTTCCTCGAGCGGCGCGACCTGATCGTGCGCCTGCTGAACGACGTTCCCGGCGTGACCTGCCTGGTGCCGGGCGGGGCGTTCTACGTCTGGCCGAACGTGACCGAGGCCTGCCGCCTGATCGGCGCGGCGGACTCGGAGGAGTTCCGCAAGCGCCTGCTGAACGAGGCGGGCGTCGCGCTGCTCGCCGACATCCATTTCGGCATGCGCGTGCCCGGCGAGGGGCAGCACGTCCGGTTTTCCTACGCCGCTTCGAAGGAGGCGATCGAGAAGGGCGTCGCGCGCATGGCTTCGTTCATCCGCAAGAACACCGAAAAGGCGGCATGAGCGAGGTCTGGCGGCCCAGCGTCACGGTCGCGGCGGTGATCGAGCGCGACGGAAAGTTTCTGTTCGTGGAGGAAATCGCGCACGGCCTGCGCGTGCTCAACCAGCCGGCCGGCCACCTCGATCCGGGCGAGTCGCTGATCGAGGCCTGCGTGCGCGAGACGCTGGAGGAAACCGCGCACAGGCTCGAGCCGACCGCGCTGGTGGGGATCTACCGCTGGCGCTACGAGCCGGCCGACACGACTTTCCTGCGCGTCGCTTTCGCCGGCAGGGCGAGCGGGCCCGACCCCGCGCGCGAGCTCGACAAGGAGATCGTCACCACGCACTGGCTCACGCCCGCGGAGCTTGCGGCGCGGCGGGCCATGCACCGTTCACCGCTGGTGGAGCGCTGCGTGGCGGACTACCTTGCCGGGGCCCGCTATCCGCTCGAAGTCTTGTCGCGGGAGTTCGCCTGAGGCGCGGGCATGGCGGAGCGCGTGGTGGTCGGCATGTCGGGAGGCGTCGATTCCTCGGTCGCCGCGCTGCTGCTCAAGCGCGAGGGCTACGAGGTGGTCGGCCTGTTCATGAAGAACTGGGAGGACGACGACGATGACGAATACTGCTCGACCCGCCAGGACCTGATCGACGCCGCGGCCGCGGCCGACGCGATCGGCGTCGAGCTCGAGGCGGTGAATTTCGCCGCGGAGTACAAGGACCGCGTGTTCGCCGAGTTCCTGCGCGAGTACGCCGCCGGCCGCACGCCCAATCCCGACGTCCTGTGCAACGCCGAGATCAAATTCAGGGCGTTTCTGGACCACGCGATGCGGCTTGGCGCGGAGCGGATCGCCACCGGCCACTACGCGCGAACGCGAGCGGTCCGGGGCCGGCTCGAGCTGCTGCGCGGCGCCGACCGCAACAAGGATCAGAGCTATTTCCTGCACCGCCTGACGCAGGAGCAGCTGGCGCGGGTGCTGTTTCCCGTCGGCGCGCTGGGCAAGCCCGAGGTGCGGCGGCTGGCGCTCGAGGCGGGCCTGCCGAACCACGCGAAGAAGGACTCGACCGGGATCTGCTTCATCGGCGAGCGCCCGTTTCGCGAGTTTCTCAACCGCTACCTGCCGAAGAAGCCGGGGCCGGTGGTGACCCCGGACGGCAGGCGCGTCGGCGAGCACATCGGCCTCGCGTTCTACACCATCGGCCAGCGCAAGGGCATCGGCCTGGGCGGCGCGAGAGGAGGATCCGGAGCGGCCTGGTACGTCGCGGCGAAGGACATGGAGGCCAACACGCTCACCGTGGTGCAGGGGCACGACCACCCGCTGCTTCTGCGCGCCTGCCTCGAGGCGATGGACGCAAGCTGGATCGCCGGCGCGGCGCCGGCTGCCGGCTCGCGCCACGGGGCGAAGACGCGCTACCGCCAGGCCGACGCACCCTGCACGCTGACGCGGACGGTCGACGGGCGGATCTCGGTGGCGTTCGACGCGCCCCAGTGGGCGGTGACCCCGGGGCAGTCGGTGGTGCTCTACGACGGCGAGGCCTGCCTGGGCGGGGCGATCATCGCCTAGCGCGGCGGGCTAGGCGGGCGCGGTCTCGGCAAACGCGGGGCGTTCGCTCAGCTTTTCGTAGTGGCGGCGCAGGTTGGCGTAGTTGCCGCGCCAGTCGAAGTCCGGATGGCGGAACGCGAGCCAGCCCAGGCAGCATCCCAGCGAGATGTCGGCCAGCGTGTAGCGGTCGTAATGGCACCAGCTGCGTTCGCCGAGGTCCTTGGCCATTTCCGCCAGGCCGCGCTCGATCTTGCCGCGCTGGCGCTCCATCCAGGCCGCGCTCCTCTCCTTCTTGGGCCGCAGCGTCTCCGCCCGCAGCAGCGCGCCGGCGTCGACCACCCCGTCGGCCAGCGCCTCCCAGCGGCGCACCCCGACGCGCTCGCGGTTTCCCTCCGGGATGAGGCGCCCGATCGGCGACACATTGTCGAGGAACTCGACGATCACCCTCGAGTCGTACAGCGGGGTGTCGTCGTCCAGCAGCAGGGTCGGAACCTTGCCGAGCGGGTTGTGCGCATTGAGCGGCGTGTCGGCCGGCGCGACGTCGACCAGTTCGAGGTCGCAGTCGATGCGCTTCTCCGCGAGCACGATGCGTACCTTGCGTCCATACGGACTGGGGAGCGAAACGAACAGTTTCATACCGGGGGTTCTCGGGCTGAGGGCGCGGATTATACCTTCCGGCACCGAGGTTCAGCGCAATGCTGTGTCAACTCTTCGGCGCAATTGCGGAATGATGTCCCGCTCGAACCAGGGGTTATCCCTCAGCCAGCGCTTGTTGCGCGGGCTCGGATGGGGCAGCGGGAAGAATTCCGGCAGGTACTCGCGCCAGGCGCGCACGGTGGCGGCGAGCGTGGGCTTGCGCCGTTTCCCCAGGTAGTAGGCCTGGGCGTGGGCGCCGACCAGCAGCGTCAGCCTGAGCGCAGGCAGCGCGGCCCGGAAGCGCGGCTGCCAGGTCGGGGCGCATTCGGACCGCGGCGGCAGGTCGCCGCCGCGGCCGGCGCCGGGATAGCAAAGGCCGGTCGCGACGATTGCGATGCGCGAGGTGTCGTAGAAGGCTTCGCGGCCGAGGCCGAGCCAGGCGCGCAGGGTGTCGCCCGAAGGGTCGTTCCAGGAGATCCCGGTCTCGTGCACGCGGCGCCCGGGCGCCTGGCCGACGATCAGCAGGCGCGCGCGCCGCCCGACGTGAAAGACGGGCCGCGGCCCCAGCGGCAGCTCTTTCGCGCACAGCCTGCAGGCGCGCGCCTCGCGCGCGACGCGCGCGAGCGAAGGCGGGCCGGGCATGGGCCGTATAATACGGCCTCAAAAACCCCACCAACGGAATCGAATGCCTTCCCCGCTCACCGCGCTGTCGCCTCTCGACGGCCGCTATGCGACGTCGGTCGATCCCCTGAGGGCGCATTTCAGCGAGCAGGCCCTGATCCAGGCGCGCGTGAAGGTGGAGGTGGAGTGGCTGCGCGCGCTGGCCGCGGAGCGCGGCATTCGCGAGCTGAAGCCGTTCTCGCCCCGCACGGCCGCCGCCCTGCGGCGCCTGCTGGCCGGGTTCTCGGAGCGGGATGCGGAGCACATCAAGAACATCGAGGCCCAGACCAATCACGACGTCAAGGCGATCGAGTACTGGCTCAGGGGCCGCCTGGGCGACAACCCGGAGGTCAGGCGCGCGCTCGAATTCATCCACTTCGCCTGCACCTCGGAGGACGTCAACAATCTGGCCTACGCGCTGATGCTCCGCGGCGCCCGCGACGGCGTGATGCTGCCGCGCCTGGACGAGCTGAGCGCGGCCCTGCGCGCGCTCGCGCACAGGCACGCCGCGCTGCCGATGCTGTCGCGCACCCACGGCCAGCCGGCATCGCCGACCACGCTCGGCAAGGAGATGGCGAATTTCGTGCACCGGCTGAGAAGGGCGCGCGGGCGCATCGCGGGGGTGCGCATACTCGGCAAGATCAACGGCGCGGTGGGCAACTACAACGCGCACCTGATTACCTACCCGGGGATCGACTGGCAGCGCTTCTGCCGGCGCTTCGTCGAGCGCCTGGGCCTGGAATTCAATCCCTACACGACCCAGATCGAGCCGCACGATTCGTTCGCCGAGCTGTTCGACGCCTTTGCGGCCGCGAACACCGTGCTGCTGGACCTCGACCGGGACCTCTGGGGCTATATCTCCCTCGGCTACTTCCGCCAGCGCCCGATCGCGGGCGAGGTGGGGTCCTCGACGATGCCGCACAAGGTCAATCCGATCGACTTCGAGAATTCCGAGGGAAACATCGGCGTGGCAAACGCGCTGCTGCGGCATCTGTCGGACAAGCTGCCCGTGTCGCGCTGGCAGCGCGACCTGTCGGACTCGACCGCGCTGCGCAACACCGGCAACGCGCTCGGCCATTCGCTGCTCGCCTATGTGGCCTGCCTGCGCGGGCTGGGCAAGCTCGATGCGGACCCGAAGCGGCTCGCCGAGGATCTGGACGCCAACTGGGAGGTGCTGGCCGAGCCGGTGCAGCAGGTGATGCGCCGCTACGGCGTGCCGGATGCCTACGAGAAGCTGAAGGCATTGTCGCGCGGCAAGCGCCTCGACCAGCGCCAGCTCGCCGCCTTCATCCGCCGCCTGCCGATTCCGCTCGCGGCGCGGAAGCGCCTGCTCGCGCTGACGCCCGCGCGCTACGTCGGCCTTGCCGCCGAGCTCGCCAGAAAGATCTGAGGCTCAGACCACCGCGCCTTCGTGCTCGTCGCGCCGGTCGCGCTTGGCAGGCTTGATGAACTGCGCGCGCGTGACCCGCATCCACATCAGCAGCGGGCTCGCGACCAGCACCGAGGAGTAGATCCCGAACATGATGCCGATGGTGAGCGCGAGCGCGAAGTAGTGCAGCGCCGGGCCGCCGAACAGCAGCATCGTGGTCACCATCGCCTGCGTGCAGCCGTGCGTGATGATGGTGCGCGAAAGGGTGCCGGTGATCGCGGAGTCGATGACGTCGGGCGTGGACGCCTTGCGCATCTTGCGGAAATTCTCCCGCACCCGGTCGAACACGACGACCGACTCGTTCACCGAGTAGCCGAGCACCGCCAGCACGGCGGCCAGGACCGGCAGCGAGAATTCCCACTGGAACAGCGCGAAAAAGCCCAGGATGATCACCACGTCGTGCAGGTTGGCGATGATCGCGGACAGGCCGAACTTCCATTCGAAGCGCAGCGCGAGATAGACGACGATTCCGAGCGCGGTCACCATCAGCGCCAGGGCGCCGTACTGGGCCAGCTGAGCGCCGACCTGGGGCCCCACGAACTCGACCCGCCGCAGCTCCGCGCTCTTGTCCTGTCCCTGCAGCAGCTTCACGACCTGCAGGCCGAGGTCGGAGGTCGACTGGCCCTTCGCGATCGGCATGCGCAGCAGCACGTCGCGCGACGAGCCGAAATTCTGCACCTCCGCCTTGTAGCCCGCCTTTTCCAGCGTATGCCGGATGGCGTCGGTATCGGCGCTGTCGGTGTAGTGCACCTCTATCTGCGTCCCCCCGGTGAACTCGATCGAGAAGTTCAGCCCCTTGGTGACGAGAAAGAACACCGCGGCGATGAAGGTGATCAGCGATATGACGTTGAAGATCAACGCATATCGCATGAACGGAATGACGCGGCGGATCTTGAAGAATTCCATGGTGGTCTATTCCGCGCCGGTTATTTCCAGGCCGTGTTGCCGATCGCGAGCTTGCCGACCCGGCGACGGTGACCGTAGATGAGGTTGACCATCCCGCGCGACACCGTGACTGCCGAGAACATCGAGGTCATGATGCCCAGGCAGTGCACCACCGCGAAGCCGCGCACCGGCCCCACGCCGAAGATCAGCAGCGCCAGGCCCGCGATCAGGGTGGTGATGTTCGAGTCGAGAATGGTGCCCCAGGCCCGCTCATAGCCGGCGTGTATCGCGGCCTGCGGCGTCTGGCCGCCGCGGATCTCTTCCCGGACCCGCTCGTTGATCAGCACGTTGGCGTCGATCGCCATGCCGAGCGCGAGCGCGATCGCCGCGATGCCGGGCAGGGTCAGCGTCGCCTGCAGCATCGACAGCAGGGCCACCAGGAACAGCAGGTTGCAGGCGAGGGACACCGCGGCGACCACGCCGAACAGCGAGTAGTAGATCGACATGAAGATGACGATCGCGGTGAATCCCCACTTGGTCGAATCGAATCCTTTGCGGATGTTGTCCTTGCCCAGGCTCGGGCCGACGGTCCGCTCCTCGACGATGTTCATCGGCGCCGCCAGCGAGCCGGCGCGGATGAGCAGCGAAAGATCGGCCGTCTCGCTCGGCGTGAAATTTCCCGTGATCTGAAAGCGGCTGCCGAACTCGCCCTGGATCGTCGCGACGGAAATCGCCTCGCCCTTCCCTTTCTCGAACAGGACGATCGCCATCAGGTGGTGCAGGTTCTCGCGCGTGACCTGCCGCATGATGGCGCCGCCGGAGTCGTTGAGCGTAACCGAGACCGCCGGCCGGTGGTCCTGGTCGAAGGTCGCCTGCGCGTCCGTGAACTGGTCGCCGGTGATGATGACCTGCTTCTTCACCGGGATCATTTCCGTGGTGCCGTCGCGCTTATGCTCCGGGTACACGTCGTCGCCGAGCCGGCTGCCCCCGCGCATCGCCGCTTCGTCCACCAAGCGCACCTCGAGGGTCGCGGTCCGCCCCAGGATCTCCTTCGCCCGCGCGATGTCCTGCACCCCGGGCAGCTCCACCACCACGCGGTCTGCGCCCTGCTGCTGGATGATCGGCTCGGCGACGCCGAGCTCGTTGACCCGGTTGTGCAGCGTGGTGATGTTCTGCTTGATCGCGCGTTCCTCGGTCGACCGCGCGGCGTTCGGCTTGAACGTCAGGACCAGCAGCAGATCCTTGCCTTCGTCGCGCTCGGCGACCGAGAGGTCGGGCTCGGTGGTGAGAATGCGCGACTCGGCCTTCGCGCGCATGTCCGGATCGCTGAAGCGGATCGTTATCTGCTCCCCCTCGCGAGCAATGCCGTGATAGCGGATGTCGTTGTCGCGCAGGCTGCGGCGCAGCGAGCCCGCGATGCTGTCCAGGTGCTTGGTGATCGCGGCCTTCATGTCGACCTGGAGCAGGAAGTGCACGCCGCCGCGCAGATCCAGCCCGAGATACATCGGCAGCGCGTTGATCGCGGTCAGCCACGAGGGCGAAGCGGGAAGCAGGTTCAGCGCCACGACGTAGGACGGGTTCGACGGATCGGGGTTGACGGTCTTGGCGATCAGGTCTTTCGCCTTGAGCTGCGTGTCGGTGTCGGCAAACCGCACCCGCAGGCCGCTCGATTCGAGCCGCACCCCCGTGTAGGGGATGTTCGCCGACTTCAGCGCCGACTCGATGCGCGAGAGCAGCGCATCGTCGACCTTGACCGTCGGCTTGGCGCTGGAGAGCTGAACCGCGGGCGAATCGCCGTAGAAATTCGGCAGCGTATAGATGAACGCGACGATGATCGTGACACCGATCAGCACGTACTTCCAGGTCGGAAATCGGTTCATCGACTTAAACCCGGTCGCTTGCCTGCAGGCCCGTCACTGAATCGACTTGATCGTGCCCTTGGGCAGCAGCGTCTGGACCGCGGCCTTCTGCACGCTGATTTCCGTGTCGGGGGCGATCTCGACCCTGAGGTAGGCGTCCTCCAGCTTGGTGATCTTTCCGACCAGGCCGCCGGAGGTGACGACTTCGTCGCCTTTTTGCAGCCCCTCCAGCATCTGCCGCTGCTCCTTCGCCCGTTTCATCTGCGGACGGATCATGAGGAAATACAGCAGGCCGAACATGAGGATGATCGGCAGCAGACTGAGCAGTCCGGATTGGCCTGAGGCCCCTCCCGAAGCTTGGGCGAAGGCGGAGGAGATCAGCACGCTAACTCCTTGGGGTGGCGGGAAAAGCGGCGAATTATAGCATCGGCTCGCGGCGCGCCGCGAGAATGCCGGCGGCGACCTCGGACAGCGTCCCGCGCTCGATCGCGGCGCGCAACTCGCGCATCAGCGTCTGGTAATAGTAGAGGTTGTGCAGCGTGTTCAGGCGCGCGCCCAGGATTTCGTTGGTGCGCTGCAGATGGTGAAGGTAGCCGAGGCTGAAGTTGCGGCAGGTGTGGCAGCCGCAGGACTCGTCCAGCGGCCGCGTGTCGTCGCGATAGCGGGCGTTGCGGATCTTGACGTCACCGCGGCGCGTGAACAGCCAGCCGTTGCGCGCGTTGCGCGTCGGCAGTACGCAATCGAGCATGTCGACGCCGGCCGACACCGCCTCGACGATGTCCTCCGGCGTGCCCATCCCCATCAGGTAGCGCGGCCGGTCCGCGGGCAGGCGCGGCGCGGTGTGCGCGAGGATCCGGCTGCGGTCGGGCTTGGGCTCTCCCACCGACAGTCCCCCGATCGCGTAACCGTCGAAGCCGATTGCCGTCAGGCCGGCGAGGGACTCGTCCCGCAGCGGCTCGAACATCCCCCCCTGCACGATGCCGAACAGGGCGTTGGAGGAGCCCTCGAACGCGCGCCGCGAGCGCTCGGCCCATCGAAGCGAGAGCCGCATGGAGCTGGCCGCCTGCTCCGCGGTGGCGGGATGGGGCGTGCATTCGTCGAAGACCATCGCAATGTCCGACCCGAGCACGCGCTGGATGCGCATCGATTCCTCCGGCGTCAGCAGCAGGCGATCGCCGTTCAGCGGCGAGGCGAAGCGCACGCCTTCCTCGCTGATCTTGCGCAACGCGCCCAGGCTGAAGACCTGGAATCCTCCCGAGTCGGTGAGAATCGGCCCGCTCCAGCCCATGAAACGGTGCAGGCCGCCGTGCTTGCCGATCACCTCGAGCCCGGGGCGCAGCCAGAGGTGGAAAGTGTTTCCGAGGATGATCTGCGCGCCGATCTCGGCCAGCTCCGCCGGCGCCATGGCCTTCACCGCGCCGTAGGTGCCGACCGGCATGAACGCCGGCGTGTCGACCGCGCCGTGCGCGAGCTCGAGCCTGCCGCGGCGGGCGGCGCCGTCGCGATGGGAGATCCCGAATTTCACGCGGCCCTTTCGATCAGCATGGCGTCGCCGTAGCTGAAGAAGCGGTAGCGCCGCGCGATCGCGTGCGCGTACGCGCGCCGGATATTGTCCGCGCCGGCGAACGCGCAGACCAGCATCAGCAGGCTCGACCGGGGCAGGTGAAAGTTGGTCAGCAGGCGGTCGACGACCCTGAATTCGAACCCAGGGTACACGAAAAGGTCCGTTTCGCCCGCGCCGGCCCGCAGCCGGCCGCCGAGCGCGGCGCTCTCGAGCGCGCGCAGCGCAGTGGTTCCCACCGCGACCACGCGGCCTCCCGCGGCGCGGGCGGCGCCTACGGCATCGACAACGCTCTGAGGCACATCGAAGCGTTCGCGATGCATGCGGTGGGCTTCGACCGTATCCGTGCGCACCGGCTGGAAGGTGCCCGCGCCGACGTGCAGCGTGAGCTTGGCGATGCGGGTTCCCTGCGCTGCGAGCCGGGCGAGCATCTTCTGGTCGAAGTGCAGCCCGGCGGTTGGCGCCGCGACCGCGCCAGGACGCGCCGCGTAGACGGTCTGATAGCGCTCGGCGTCGTCCTCGCCCGGCGCGTGGGCGATGTAAGGCGGCAGCGGCACCTCGCCGCAGCGCTCCAGCAGCTCCGCCGCGCCGGTGTCCAGGAACCGCAAGTGATAGAGATCGTCGTCGCGCGACAGCACTTCGGCGCGCCCGCCGTCGCCAAGCGTGAGTTGGCTGCCTGGACGCGGCGGGTGGCTCGCGCGGATGAGCGCCAGCGCCTCGCGCTCGCCGAGAAGCCGCTCGACGAAGAGCTCGACGCGGCCGCCGGTGGCCTTGCGCGCGGCAAGCCGCGCCTTGATCACGCGGGTGTCGTTCAGGACCAGCACGTCGTGCGGCCCGACGAGGCGGGGCAGGTCGGTGAACCGCAGATCCTCCAGCGCGCCCGTGCCGCCATCGAGGTGCAGCAGGCGGCTCTGGCTGCGCTCGGCGGCGGGCTGCTGCGCGATCAGCTCGTCGGGCAGCGCATAGTCGAAGTCGGCGACGCGCATGGCGCGGCATTATAGGGCCGGAGCTTCCCGCCGCCCCCGAACTCCGGGATAATCCCGTCCCGCTGCGCCGGAATGGCGGAACTGGTAGACGCAGCGGACTCAAAATCCGCCGGTGGCGACACCGTGAGAGTTCGAGTCTCTCTTCCGGCACCAGCAGCCAGGACGCTCCCGGCCCCTCCAACGAGAAGGTGCGCTGTGCAAGACATGCCGACGCCAAGCCTGGAGCACATCAAGGAGATCGTCAGGGCGCTTTACGAGGAGCGCTCGGCGGTCGGGCGCAGCGGGCGCGTTCACGAGCTGCGCGGCGAGATCTCGTCCAAGGAAGGCGCATTTCTGTTCAACGTCATCCAGCTCGACCCCGCCATCCGGCGAACGCTCGAGGTGGGATGCGCGTGCGGGCTCTCCTCGCTGCACATCTGCGCGGGCATACTCGAGCGGCAGGGTGCCTCGCACACGATCGTCGATCCGTTTCAGCACAGCCAGTGGGACGGAGTCGGGGTGAGGAACCTGGAGCGCGCCGGGATCGGCTTTTTCGATCTGATCGAGGAAAAATCGGAGCTTGCGCTGCCGCGGCTGCTCGCGGACAACGAAGGACAGTTCGATTTCGTCTTCGTGGACGGCTGGCATACCTTCGACCACACGCTTCTGGATTGCTTCTATGCGACGCGGCTGCTCCGGGTCGGGGGCGTGCTCGTCATCGATGACGTCGCTTTCGCGTCCGTGAGACGCGTGGTCGATTTCCTGATGCAGTATCCGTGCTACGAGGAGCTGGGCGCATTGAAGCGCCCTGCCCTGAAATCGTTGCGGAAGCGCGTTGCAGGGGCCCTGATGTCGCCGCTGAAAAGGTCGTTGTTGGCAAAGGTCCTGGCGCGCCCCGTCTATCGAGGGGTGTTCGATGCGCACGTCGTGGAGATGGTTGCGCTGAGAAAGTCGGGTCACGACAGCCGCAACTGGAACTGGCATGCCGATGCCTTCTAGGGTCGATGCCGACAAGCCGCAGGCGGGGGCAAAGTTTGGGAAATTGACCAAATATGCCGCAGTGCAGGCCCGCTCGGGCTTGCTAGACTTCGATATGCCCCGGGCGTAGGCTTGGGTGCGATCGCGAGGGGGATGCGCTTGGCCCAGGCTCAGATCAGGGCTCTTCCGTTGGCTCGAAACACCGTCATGGTGGTCGACGACCAGTCGACCGGGCGGGCCATTCTCGAGCAGGTGGTGCGCAGCCTCGACCAGCGCGTCGGGGTGGAGGGTTTCGCGCGCCCGGTCGATGCCGTGGTGTGGGCGACACGCCATGTCGCCGATCTCGTACTGGTCGATTACATGATGCCGGACATGGACGGCATCGAGTTCGTGAGGCGCCTTCGGGCACTGCCCGGGTACGAGCACGTGCCAATCGTGATGGTCACGGTGCACGACGACCGCAAGGTGCGCTATTCCGCGCTGGACGCGGGAATCACCGACTTCCTGGCGAAGCCGGTCGATGCGCGGGAGTGTCTCGCGCGCTGCCGCAACCTGCTGACCCTGCGCCGCCAGCACCTCGCGCTCGAGGACCGCAAGCGGCTGCTGGAAGGAATGGTCGAGGAAGCGACGCGCGAGGTTCGCGAGCGCGAGAAGGAGACGCTGCTCCGCCTGGCCCGCGCCGGCGAGTACCGCGACGCCGAAACCGGCTACCACCTGATCCGCATGGCGCGCTACTCGCGCCTGATCGCGGACGCGATCGGGCTCGACCGCAACGAGGCCGAGACCATCGAGCTTGCCGCGCCGCTGCACGACATCGGCAAGATCGGCATTCCCGATCACATTCTGCTCAAGGAAGGCAAGCTCGACGAGGCCGAGTGGTCGGTGATGCGGCGCCATCCGGTCATCGGGCACGAGATTCTCAAGGGCAGCGCTTCGAAGTACGTGCGCATGGGCGCCCTGATCGCGCTCGGCCACCATGAAAAATTCGACGGCTCCGGCTATCCCAATGGACTGGTGGGAGACCACATCGTGCTGTGCGCGAGGATCGTCGCGGTGGCCGACGTGTTCGACGCGCTGACTTCGGTGCGGCCTTACAAGGGCGCGTGGTCGAGCGAGGATGCATTCGCGCACCTGCGCGAGCAGCGCGGCGCGCACCTGGATCCCCTGCTGGTGGACGCATTCCTTGGCGTGCGCGAGGAGGTTCTTCGCGTGCAGCGGGAATGGAGCGACGCGCCGGCCAGCGGGACCGGCGACGCGAAATGAAGGCACTGAGCGGTCTGGTCGGAGGTCTGCGGGCGAGGCTGGCGGCGCGGCCTGATACCGAACACGAGCAGGCCATCGTGCGCCTGGTAGTGGGCGCACTGCTGGTGTTGTATCTGCTGCACAACATCTCCACGCAGAAGACCATGGTGGTCTTGTATGTGGCGAGCGCGCACTTTGCGATCGGTGCGCTGGTGCTGCTGCGTGTACTGACCACTTCCACCGTGTCCCCGCTACGCCGTGTGATTGCCTTGACGGCGGACTTTGCGACCGTAACGTGCTACATGGTCTATTTCGGGGAAAGCGCGGCACCGCTCATTCTGCTCTATGTCTGGATGACGTTTGCCAACGGCCTCCGCTTCGGCAAGCGATACCTTGTCCTCTCGCTCGGCCTGGGCCTCACCGGGTTTTCTGCCGTGCTCCTGGTGAGCGATTTTTGGAGCGCCCATCGCGCGATGGGAATTGGATTGCTGATCGGATTCATGGTGCTCAGCCTGTACGTGCAGTCGCTGGTGACCAAGCTGTTCGACGCGCTGGCACGCGCCGAGATGGCCAACCAGGCCAAGCGCCGCTTTATCTCGGTAGTGAGCCATGAATTGCGGACGCCCCTGAATGCGATCGTCGGGATGTCCGATCTGCTGCGCGATACCCAGCTCAACCTCGAGCAAGCGGACATCCTGCAGACGCTCCGCAGCTCATCGAATGTCATGCTCAGCCTGGTCGAAGACGTACTCGATTTCTCGAAAATCGAGGCGGGCAAGCTGGTGCTCGAGCGGGTCGATTTTGACATGCACGCGCTCGTCAACAGCACCAGCCGGATTCTGGCCGCACAGGCAGCCACGAAGGGCGTGGAGTTTGTGGTTTCGATCATGCCGGAGGTCCCGCCGGCCGTGCGCGGAGACCCGCACTATCTCCGGCAAATCATCATAAATCTGGCGGGCAACGCGGTGAAGTTCACGGCGCAGGGAAGCGTCACGATGCATGTTTCGGCGCAATGGGAGACCGAGGCGAAGGTCCGCCTCAAATTCTCGGTGCGCGACACGGGCATCGGAATCCCGCCGGAAGCGCAGGCCCGGATCTTCGAGAGTTTCTCTCAAGGAGAGCAATCGACGGCGCGCCGCTTCGGCGGAACCGGACTCGGTACGACGATTGCAAAGCAGCTGGTCGAGCTGATGGGAGGGCGCATCGGGCTCGAGAGCGCGGTCGGTCTCGGCAGCACTTTCTGGTTCGAAATCGAGTTCGATAAGCAGCCCGAGCGGGTCGGAAGCGCGGGAGGCGAATTCGAGGGTGCCAGGATCATGCTGATCGGATTCCCGGAGGAGGAGTGGAAGCCGATCGAGCGCGCGCTTCTTGGGTGGGGCGCGACGCCGGTGGCGGCAAGAAGCGTCAGCGAAGGCGTGGCGATCCTTGTCTCCGAGATCTGCCTGGAAAAGCCGTATTACGGCGTTCTCCTGTATGCGCCGGGAGCGGACCTCCAGCTGGCGCAGCGCTTCAGGAGCACGGCTCCCGCGCCCGCTCCGGCGACGATCCTCGCGGTGCCGCGGGACGCGGAGGTGCCGCGGTTCGACGCATTGGCGGCCGGGTTCGGCGCCATCCTGGAGCTTCCGTTCGACAAGCGTCGGCTGTTCAATGTCCTGCACTCGGTAAAGGCCGGCAACGAAGTTCGCGAAGGAGTGGTGCGGCTGCACGATTACGCTCACCGGAACGACGGCGCGCGGAAACTGAGGATCTTGATTGCGGACGACAATGCGACGAACCGCGAGGTGCTGGCGAGGATTCTCCAGCGCGCCGGACACAGCGTCACCATGGTCGAAGACGGGGAGAAAGCGCTCGATGCGGTAGAGGATCATTCGTACGACATCGTCCTGCTCGATCGCAATATGCCTCGCATGGGAGGATTGGAGGCCCTGCAGGCGATGCGCATGATGTTCGGCGTGGGCGACCAGCTGCCGATAGCGATCCTTTCGGCAGACGCAACGCCGGAGGCGCACGAGGAATGTCTCAAGGCGGGCGCAAGCGCGTTTCTCTCCAAACCGCTCGAAGCAACTCGCTTGCTCGACGAAGTTCAGAGCCTGGTCGAAGCAAGAGCCGGCGGATTCGCGGGCGCCAGTCACGTCATCGGGGCGCGGCGCGCCGCCGCCCGCCCTTCGACGGGAGCCGAGGTCGTCAATAGCGAGACCCTGGGTCAGCTGGAAGCGCTTGGCTCGTCGCCCGCCTTTCTCGAAAAGCTGATCGGGGTCTATCTTGCCGACAATTCGGCGCTGCTGGCCAAGATAGAGGCTGCGCTCGCTGCGCGCAACATACAGGAATTCCGCTCGGCGCTGCACGCCATGAAAGGATCCTCCGCCAGCATGGGAACCGACCGCTTGACACAATTGTGCGCTGACCTTGGAAGCATGTCC
>Ga0210077_1000039_pt1 | contig 79743 bp, 61 predicted proteins | sample RushMan_CattailN_5_FD_185556 | JGI IMG/M metagenome (GOLD analysis project Ga0210077, IMG submission 185556) | Wetland microbial communities from San Francisco Bay, California, USA, that impact long-term carbon sequestration -... | ecosystem: Environmental > Aquatic > Marine > Wetlands ...
CCGGCCATCAGGTCCCGATAGTCCCCGCCTCCCCAGTCCCGGATGTTCTTGCGCAGGTAATCGGACCCCCAGCCGATGCTGCCTCGGACGTCGGGCATGTACACGAGATAACCCTGCCCCGCGAAATACTGGGCCGGGCAATAGTAGTTGCCGGCGAAAGAATTGTTGAAGTTGCCGGCCGGGCCGCCGTGGATGAGAGTCACGGTCGGATAAGCCCGGCCCTTCACGTAGCCGGCAGGATACACGATATTCCCGTAGATCCGAAGCCCGTCGTCCGCCGTCCAGGCGACCTCCTCCGTTTGGCCGAGCCAGACATTCTCCAATTCGGGGTGGAGGTTGGTCAGGCGCTTGGCCCGGTCAGGGTCATCGATGTCCCCGACGTAGATTTCCTGGGGCCAATCGGGGGTCCCGGCCGAGAACGCGATGGTCCGCCCGTCGGCGGCGAATGAGACCTGGTTGATCTCCATCTTGGGAAAGTGGGACAACTGCCGGGCTTCCCTCTTCCGGATGTCGAGCCGGAAAATCTGGCTGTTCAGGAGATGGTAGGCCAGGTAGGTGATGCTCCCGCCGTCGGCCGACCAATGGCAATTGTAGAGGAAATGGTCGGTGTCGCCGGAGGCGTTGAAGGTCTCGCCTGTCTTGAAATCGTAGACCTGGATGATCAGGTTGTGGAGTTCGGGCATGGCGAGGTCGCCGACCTCCAGGCCGAGATACCGCCCGTCGGGGCTCCAGATGGCCTCTCCGCGGCGCGTATAGGAGGCGTAGTAGCGGAAATTCAACGGCTCGAGCGCGCTCCCGTCGCGGTTGACGACCGAGAGCATCTGGGTGTCCCACATCACCTCCTCGAGGTTTTTCGGGGAGGACACGAAGGACAGCCGGGAGGCGTCGGGAGACCAGGAAAAGCCGATGATATGGAAATCGCCGGAAACAAGAGGCTTGATGTCCTTGGCGGAGATATCGTAAAGCCGGAGTTGCGAGCGCGGACGCCCGGCGTCGATGTCGATGGCGTCGAATCCCGACTCCGCCGCCTTCTGCTTGTCCGGGTCGGGCTCCTCCGGGGTCAGGAAGGCGATGGCCGTGCCGTCGGGGGACCAGGCGTATTTCTGCACGCCGCCCGGCGCCTCGAACAACAACTCGGCCTCGCCGCGGCCCGGCCGGAAGGCGAAAACCTGAGGCGCGCCGCGCCGCGTCGACAGGAAAGTCAGGACCTTTCCGTCGGGGGACCAGGCCGGCGCCATGCTCATATCCGGACCGTTGGTCACGGAGAAGCAGGCCCCCCCCGCCGTGTCGGCCAGCCAGACATCGGAGGTGAACGTGTTGCGTTTCCAGTCGACGGAGGCGACGTCGAAGGCCACCAATTTGCCCGAGGGGGACATGGCCACCGAACCGATGGACTTGAGCGAGATCATCTCCTCGATGGTCAGCGGCTTGCGGGCCTCCCGGCCTCGAACGGCGAGAGGCGACAGCAGGACGGCGACCAGGGCCCACAGGATGCAGACTTTTCTCTTCATACAAACCTCCACGGCGGGCTTTCCGACAATCCTATTTATTGGCGGCCGAGCGCTCCTTGTCGGCGGCCTGTTTGGCCGCGGCTTCTTCGGCCTGTTTGGCCCTCTCGGCCATCCGCTTGTTGAAGTATTCCTCGAGCGCGGTCATCCTCTTGATGTAGGTCTGGAGCCCCGACCCGACGGACTTCGGCGCGTCGATGAGCCCGTATCCGATCTTCGGGTCGAAGCTCGAAAAACCGAGGGCCCTCGGGTCGGCCGATTTTTCCAGGATCTCGGCGATCCTCTGCACGTATTGGCCGGGCAGCTCTTTTTCGGTCTTGGGGATCAGGGGCGAAACGAGGGCGGCCAGCCCTGCGCAGGCCGAGGCGGCATAGGCGTTGGAAGGCCCGCGGCCGACGAAGGCCGGGGCGGCGACGGCCGTGCGCTTGGATGGGGCCGAGAGCGCCCAGGGCGCCAAACGATTTCCGGCGGCGGGCACGGCCCCGGCGGCGGCCAGCACCGACGGATACGAGGCCGGATAGCCCGCGTCCGCGGCCTGGCCCGGCTCGGTCAGGCCGTTCGGGGTGAAGATGAGGACATTCCCGAGGTAGGCGGTCTGGCAGGCCTCCTCGAGGAACGGAAAGTCCCGGCTGAAGCTCGCGCCCGTGACGATGATATCGGCGCCGTCGGCGGCCGCCTTATAGATGGCTTGGGCCAGCTGCATGGCCGGCCAGTACTCGTACGGCTGGTCCGTGTCCTCCGTGATCTTGATGGTCCGGATGGCGGCTTCCGGCGCGCAGGCGGAGACGACGAGCGCCATGTTCGTCCCCCGACCGCCGGCATCGATCACGGCGGGGCCTTCCGCGCTCCAGGGCGGCAGGTTCCGCCCCGTCAGGCTGAAATCGAAACGGTGGTCGAAATTGGAGGCGGCGAGCGCCGGAGCCTCGAAGTCGCAGCCGGAGTCGATGACGGCCACCTTCAGGCCCTTGCCTCTCGAAGTCCGGTGGGCCTCGCCGAATCCCGCGGCCCCGAACGGCCCGGCAGGGCCCAAATCCGGCGCGGCAAGCCCCGAGCGAAACGATGGCTCCGGGGCGCCGGTCGAGCCCAGGGACGACAGGACGAGGTCCAGGCGACCACGGCCGACGTTCGGCGTTTTGGCCAGCAGCGCCTGCGTGTCGGGGCTCTCGCAGAAAAGGGATTCGATGAAGCGGTCGGCGGCCTCCCGGCAGAAGGCCTCGTAGGCGGCCCCGAATTCGGCATCGCCGCCCTTTTCGCGGATCCCGAGAAGCCGCGCCGCTTCCTTCGGAAAGAGAATATTGACGGCGTTCCCGTAGAGGGCGGGGAGGCTTTCGGGACCCTTCTCGAGGCGGGAGATTTCGGCGGGCAGCAGCCGGTCGCGCTCCGGGTGGAGTCCGAGGGCCAGCCTGAGCTCCTTGTAGAAGACCTCCCGGCCGCCGAGGAAGGCTTCGTCGCTCGAGGAACGGCCGGCGGGCGTGGCCTCGACGGCGGGCATGGGCGTGGCGCCCCGGCGGGCCTCCAGGGCCATGGCCGCCCGGACCGCCCTGTCCGCGTCTATCAGGCCGTAGCCGCAGTCCGGGGAGAAGCCGGCGAAGCCGACGGCCTCGGGGTCCGCGGTCTCCGCCAGGATCTTCTTCACGGCGTCGACGTAGGCCCCGGGAGGCTCGGTGCCGTAGCGGGGATAGACCGACTCGATCAGGGCGACGAGAGAGGTCACGATGGGCGTCGCGCAGGAGATGCCCGGGGCGTAGTCGTCCTTTTCATCGACGTAGCTCGGATAGGCCACGAAGGGGGCATCGGGCGAGCCGACCCAGGTCGTGGCCTCCGGCGCGGCCACGTCCCAGTAGCCGTAGCGGCCCTCGGCCAGCCGGGCGATTCCGGTGACGGAGATGTTCGTCGGGTACTGGCCGGGGTAATCCAAGTCCTGTCCGAGGTACTTGCCGAGGTAATAGGGGCTGGCGGTCACGATGATGACGTTGTTCTCGTAGGCGTAACGGCAGGCGTCCCTGAGATAGGCGACGTCCATGTTGCTCCCGGCGCTGATGTTGATCACGTCGTTGCCGTCGTTGACGGCCTTGTAGATCCCGGCCCCCATGATGCTCGTCACGATGCGAGGGAGAGGCGAGTCGTTCTGGGTGTCGGCGTCGATATCGCGGTAAACCGTGATGGTGACCTCGGGCGCGTACTTGGCCACGATCGAGGTGACGATCGTGCCGTGCCAGCCCCAGTCGACCATCGGCGGCCCGTCGGCGGCCCAGGGGAATCCGTCGCGCCCGACGAAATTGAAGTGCGGCCCCCAGATCGTGTCACGGAAGACCGGGTGGCTCGTATCGATGCCCGAATCCAGGACGGCCACCCGGACGCCGCGGCCCTTGGCCAGGCGGTGGGCGGTCCTGAAACGGCCGGCGTCGAGGCCCCACTGCTTATCGAATTCGGGACTGAGCGGCTTGGGCGCGTAGCCCGGCGCGGGGAGATGAAGGTCGGCCTCGTGTCCCGTCGACATGGCCACGATGTCCACCGTGTCCTTGCCCTTGAAGCGGGGAATCAGGTCCTTGAAATAGACGCCGTGGGAGCTCGGCTCGAAAAGCGCCTCGGCGAACATGTGCGCGGCGAACGCGGACAGCTCCAGGTACCGCGACCGGAACCGGTCCATCGACTCGGCGCTTCCCTCGGCGAGCAGGGCGTCGAGAGCCGGTCCCTCCTTCGGATAATAATAGTTCACCAGGAGGCCGTAGAGGCGCGGATAGACGGTGCGGAGATCCCTGATCTTGGCCAGCTCGGGCGGGGTGAGCCGGTCGCGCCCGGGGTGGCTTTCGACATCGGCCCGCACGGTCCGGTAGAAGAGGGTCCGGCCGTCCTCGAAGAGGGCCGAAAGCGGGGATGTTTTGCCGCTCGGAGCGGAGCAACTGGAGAGCAGGCCTGCCATAACGGCTGCGACGAGGAGAACCGCGAGTCTGTTGGTGATGCGCATAGAGACCTCCGTTTTTCTTAAACGACGCCGCAATCCATTCATCTGTACCACGATTTGTGATATTATCACGGAAAAATGAGGGATCTCGAACAGAGCACCAAGGACGTCATCGACCGGTTCTCGGCGCTGATCAGACAGGTCATCCAGAGGAACCTCCACCGCAGCGACGACATCGACCTCGAAGACATCGAGCAGGAGGTCCGGCTCAAGATCTGGAGCTTCCTGAAAAAAGGCAAAAAAGTCGACAATTTCCCGTCCTATATAAAAAGGGTGGCGTATTCAACGACAATTGACGAGTTGAGGAAGATGATGAAGCAACGGCCCTCCGGCCAGCCGGAGAATCTGAAGCGGATATTTGCCGGCGCCCATCTCGTTTCCGGGGCGTCCGGCGACTTTTCGCCGGAGGTGCGCCTCGATGACAGCGAGGTCCGGGAATCGGTGCGGAACATGGTCGGGTCTCTGAGCGAGGGCCGGAGGACGGTCCTGGAGCTCTACATGAAGGGCCTGACAATCGACGAGATCTCGGCCTCCTTGAACTGGGACAAGCCCCGGGTCCGGCACTTGTTCTACCGGGGCATCGACGATCTCAAGGAGAGGAGCCGCAACAGGATACGGAACGGCGCCGCCGGCGCCGCGCCCGGCTGGCCCGGTGGGGCGAAATCATGACCCCGCGAAAGTGTCCCGGCAAGGACGACATCATCCGCTTCTTCGAGGGCCGGGGATCCGAAAAGAACCGGAGTGAAATCCTGAGCCATGTCCTGGCCTGCCCGGAATGCCTGGCCGTGTTCGAGGCGGCTGAAGAGATCCGGTCGGGGAGCGAGGCCATCCTCCGCGCCCTCGACGGGGTGGACCTCGAGAGCCCGAAGGCGAGAGGACGCCTCCGCCGGCAAGCCGCCGATGAGCTGCGCGCCCTTCGACGGAAGCGGAGGAGCGGGCGGCGGACCGCGATCCGCTGGGTGGGGATTCCCGCCGCGGGAGCGGCCCTGGCCCTGCTCTGCGCGCTCATTCTCGTTCCGCGCCTGAGCACCCCCGCCCGGGACGACGTCGAACGAAACGCCTCCCCTTTGGAGTTGAGGCTGTTACAGCCGCGGGGAGGGACCGGGAGCCTGCCCCTGACGTTCCGATGGGCCCCGGCCCCGGAAGCGCGGAGCTACCGCCTCGAAATCTACGACCGGACTCTCGAGCCGGTTTTTCGGTCCGGCGAGCTCGGCGCGGAGGAACTCACGCTGGCCGCGAACACGAGCCTGTCGCTCCGGGCCGGAGAGACCTATTTCTGGAAAGTCGCCGCTTTTCTGAAGGACAACCGGACGATCGAATCGGAGTTCTCCAAGTTCGTTCTTCAGAGATGAGGGACCCGGCTCCAGAAGGAGGCCCGGTGAAGACCGACGCCGGCCCCGCCTTCCCCGACGAGGACAAAGGCCGCCCAGTGGCAGGGCCGCCACTCCCCTGACCGGGACATCTTGACCTTGGTCAACCGCAGGGCTTCCTGCTTGGTCTTGCCGGCTGTCAGGTAGGCGTAATAATCCTTCATGAACCGGGAGGTCGACCTGTCGTTGACGTTCCACAGGCTGGCCACCACGGACTTCGACCCGGCGCAGAAAAACGCCCGGGCCAGCCCCTGGATGCCTTCCCCCTTTTCCATCTTCCCGCCGGCCGTCTGACAGGCCGAGAGGACGACCAGGTCGGCATTCAGGTCGAGGCTGTAGATTTCCCCGGCCTGCAGGAATCCGTCCTCCGGCGAGAGAGGGTCGGGGGTCAGGACCAGGGCGGAGCGGCTGGCGACTTTTTCATCCAGGAGGCTGTGGGTGGCAAAGTGGAGGACCTTGTACCCGGACAGGGGCAGGCTCTTGACCTTGCCTTCGGTAGCCTCGGATCCGGAGACGATCCTCCGGCGGGCGGGAGTGATGAGCCTCGAAATGGATTCCATTTCCCGGGACGCGAATTCCAGCCGCCTGAGGACGAAACGGTTGTCCAGGTAATATTCGAAGAGGATGTCGTCGCCTCGCCCGGACCGGACTCCTGGCTTTCCGGGGTCGATCGACGGATCGCCGATTGAAAGCAGGTCGCCGCCGGGTTCCGGCCGGCCTTCCCGTCCGAGGATGCTCACCAGCGTCGAGGCGGAAGGCGCGTAGGTGATCCCGAAATCCTCCATGAGAAAACGCACTCGGTCCATTCCCGCGCCCGGCGCCCGGCCGGGAACCAGGGCCTCGAAGGGCAGGTCGTAGAGACTCCGGTCGGGAATGATGATGAGGTTTTTCAACCCCGCCACGGCCGCCTCGCCGTAGTCCCCGATCAGGGCCCGGTAAAGCCTCCGGCCGGCGGACGCGACGTCCGCGGCCGTGATGTCCTTCGATGACAGCAAACGAACGTAGTTGCGAGCCAGGCTGACGGCTCCCCGGCTCTCCTCGGCGGAAAGCCGATGGGCGGACATCCCCCCGGCGGTGACGACGAAAATGTAGAGATTCTCCTCGCCGACGAAATACTCGAGGATTCCCGTCTCCGCGTTCAGCAGCCTGGACCGGATCTCCGCCACGCGGCAGGGTTCGTTGTAGACGGCCTTCGAATATTGAGAATTCTCGGCCCTCTCCCTCTCGATGAACAGCTGGTAATCCGTTTCGGCCTGTTCGAGCCTGTCCCGCAGCGCGGCCCGGTCCGTCCCGCCCTTGGAAGCATCGCTGAGCTCCGCCGAGAGGCGGGAGATCCTCTTGGAAATGAGTCCCAGCTCATCCGCCTTGGCCCGGGGCAGGGAGCTGAAGTCGACGCGGGCTTTCTGCAGGTCATCCAGGAAGGAGCGGGCCTTCGCCTTTTCGACATAGTAGAGGCATTCCTCGAGGCGCTCGGCCGAGGGATCCGAGAGGTACCCGTCGAAGAGGAGATTCACCAGGGCTTCGTAGATCGGAACCTTGCTCTTAAAGAAGCCCGAACTGTACTGCCTCAGCAGCAGTTGGACCCTCAGGTCTTCGATGAGCTCGACGGCTTTCTTGTAGCAGGCGACGGCCGAGGCATAATCGTTGCGCGCGCCGTGAAGCGCGCCCAGGCCCGCGTAAGCCTCCCAAATCACGTTGGGCTGTCCGATCTCCCGGCCGACGGTTTCGGCCCGGGCGTAGGCTTGCTTGGCTTTTTCCCACAATCCCTGACGGCGGTACAGGTCGCCCAGGCGGTTGCAGTTGAAGGCCAGGACGACTTTTTTGCCCGCTTTCTCCGCGGAGGCCAGACTCCGCAGAAAGCAGGAGGACGCGGCGGCGAGATTCCCGAGCTTGAATTGGGCGAATCCGATGTTGTAGAGGCAGCGCGCCTCTTCCCGGCCGTGGCCAATCTGCTCGATATACCTCAGGGCGTCCTGGAATGACGCCAGAGCCTTGCCGTAGTCGCCGAGCTCCAGGTACACGGAGCCGATGGTGTTCAGGCACTCTTCCCGGCTCCATTTTCCGATGTATCTTTCGGAGATGCTGAGCGCTTTCTTGTTGAATTCGAGAGCCCGGTCATAGTCGCCAAAGCTGAGATAGATGTCGCCGATCGTCGTCAGATGAAAGGCTTCGCCGGTCTTGAACCCGATCCGCCGGCTGATCCCGAGGGCTTCGTCGGCACATGCCTTGGCTTTGGAATAGTCCGCTTGGTCGAGATGCAGCAAAGTCAGCCAGTAGAGGCAGATTTCCTGGCTGCGCAGGTCTTCGGTCCGCCGGTAAAAGGCCAGGGCCTGGGCCAAGCAATCCTCCCCCTTGGCGAGGTCGCCGCGCTCCAAAAAGATCACGCCCCGGGTCCGCACGCAAACAGCCTCGAGCTTGGGGGAGGCCAGCTGCCCTGACAGGGAAAGGGCCTGCCGGCAAGCCTCGAAGGCCTCGGCGTCGGCCCCGAGATCGATCCAGACGAAGGCGCTTCGCTCCAAACACTGGGCTTCGAGGAGCTTGTCCCCGGCCTCCCGGGCGAGACGGAGACCCGCCTGCGCCTCCCGAAGCGCGCCGGGATAGTCGTTGAAGTAGGTGTACACGTCGGAAAGATTGAGCCGACATCGACCCTCGGCCTTCCTGTCCCCCGCCGACTGGAACATGGCCCGGGCCCTCTCAAGGCAGGCGAAGGCCTCCTGGTATTCCGAGCGGTAGTAGTGGACGACCCCGATGGCCTGGTGGAGGAAGGCATTGGCGGGGTCTCCGGCAAGCCGGGCCTTGAGGAAACGGGCGTTTTCGTCGATATCCTTTTCGGCCAGATAGCTGTTGACGAGCTCCTCGTAAACCTCCCAGAACCCGGCGCCGAGCGAGATGCTCTTCTTCAGCGCGGCGCGGGCGGCGGGGAATTCGTTCCGGAGGCGGAAGGCGGTGCCGAGGCCGTAATGATAAAAGGCGTTCCCCTGGTTAGCCGGAGCCAGGCGCTCCAGCCACGAAATCGCCTCGAGGGCCGGGCCCGACCGGGCTCCGGGGCCGGCCTGCTCCATGGTCTGAACGAGGCGGACCCAGTTCGCCGGGTCCGCGGGATTCTGTTCCACGAGCTTCAGGCAGCGCCTGATCCTCTCGGTGATCGACTCCTCCCGGGGCGCCTGGGCCGGAGAGGCGGCCGGGCCGGCTTCAATCCCGGGGCCCCGCTCGGCGGCAGGCGCTTGCGCCGCCTCCCTGCCCGGGCCGGAAGCCGGGGCCGGCCCGGAGACGAGAAGGAGAGTCAGGACCGGGACGGACAGGATCGGGACCGCGGGGAAAAATCCGCGTCCGGCGGGAAAAGACATTCGGCCTCTCAAGGCAAGTCACCTCGGCTTCGAATTGTAACCGACCCCGGCCGCTAAATCAAAAGGTAACCGCTTGGACGGCGCCTTCGGAAAGCGGACCGGGCCCCTCCGGACGACGGACCGGGGCGGCTGAGGCGATCGACGGGAAGGCGTTCCGGAGGCCGGGACCGGCCGGAAAGCCCGGGCCTGCCTCAGTCCTCCGCCCCGGGCACGAATTCCGCGAGCTTGCGTAAGCGCACAGTCGGATCACTCTCCGCGGCCCGGCGGAGCCAGCCGAGGTGGCCGTAGCCGTAGATGACCAAAATGCGCTCGCCCGGCGACTCGATCAGATTGACGATATTGCTGTAAATGCGCATGTTCCGCTGGTACCAGCTCGCCAGCAGGTCGGGCCCGGCGTAATCGCCCGGCTCGCCGAAATGAGCCTCGCGGTAGTAGAACCCCACGTCCTCGGCGACCCGGTCGTCGGCGTTCATGAACAGCAGGGTCTCGAGCACCGTGTGGCCGGGCAGGAACTCGCCCTGCTTCCTGTAGAAGTCGCCCATCTCCGCGTACATCTCGTCGAACGGCCGCGATTTCCCGGTCGCCTTGGCGAAGTTCACGAGCCGCTGCCACGGGAAGTCGCCGTCGTAGTCCACCGGGTAGACCGTCTCCATGCCCAGCTCCTTGGCCAGCCGGAAGCCAACCTGGTCGATCTCGTTGCGCGTGAGCGAATACTCGCCTGCGAGGTAAGCGGCGTACTGCGTCTTTCTCGTGTCGTCATACACGGTGCTCTCGATGGCGATTTTCGTCGGCCGGAATCTCTTCAGAACCGCCAGGAGTCCGGCGATCTGCGCCTGGCGCTTGGGGGAAAGCACGTCGTCGGCCTTCGTGTTGAAGATGTCGCGCCCCGGGTTGGCCATGTGATAGGTGCCGACGACAAGGATCTCGGGCTTGGGCCGAGGGGAGGCCTTCGCCGCGGCCGGCTGGGATCGGCCCTCGGCTTGGGACGGGACCGGCCGCGCTTGGGGATGGCTCTGATCCGACTGCGCCCGGCATTCGACCCGGGGCGGGGCGGACATCCGGGTCGCGCCCAGGAACAAAACGAAAAGCAGCGCGACCGCCGGGGCGGCAGCGATCGATAAGGACGACGGGACGGGTTTCTTCATGCACACCTCCACCCGTATCTGTCTACGAAAGCGGGACGCCAATGGTTGCCCCGGAATATTCCTTGAGGGCCGCGAGCAGGCGGGAGGGACAGAAGAAAAGGCCGCCGGTTGTATGGCCGGCCCCGGTCCGCGGCCGAATTGCCGAAACGCAGGCGCCGTGATATCCTACGTCGCCGATCATGAGACGCATCGAGATATCGGGGGAAGCGCTCGGCCCGGGGCGCATCGCGCGATTCTGGCTGCCCCTGGAGGCCACATGGATGATGATGGCCGCCGAAGGGCCTTTCCTGGCCGCCCTCATCGCCCGGCTCCCGGTCGCGACCGAGAATCTGGCCGCCTTCGGGGTGGCCTCGGCGCTGGCCTGGATCGTCGAGTCCCCGGTCATCATGATGCTCTCGGCGTCCAACGCCCTGGTCCGGGATGCGGTGGCCTTCCGCAAGCTGCGGCGCTTTTCTTTCACTCTGAACGCGGCGGTGACGGCGGTCATGGCCGTCCTGATAACGCCGCCCGTCTTCGGCTTCGTCTCCCGCCGGGTTATCGGTTTGGAGGCGGACGTGGCAGCGGTGGCGGGCCGGGCCATGATCTTCCTCGTCCTTTGGCCGGGAGCCATCGGCTTCCGCCGTTTCTACCAGGGCCTCATGATCCGGGACGGAAGGCCGCAGGCGGTGACATGGGGGACCGTCGTCCGGCTGACCACGATGGCCGCCTCGGGCGTCGTCCTGGCCATTGTCTTTCACCTACCGGGCGCGAGCGTCGGGGCCGGAGCCCTCGGCATGGGCGTCCTGGCCGAAGCGGCGGCCAGCTGGGTCATGGCCCGGCCGACCGTCCGCGGCCTGCGGCTGCGGACCGACCAAGACTGCGCCTTCGGCCGCTGCCTGACGACTTCCGGCATCGTCCGGTTTTACGCCCCGCTGGCGCTGACCTCGGTCCTGTCCTTTTTCATCAACCCCCTGACCACGTTCTTCCTGGCGCGCGGGGGCCGGCCCCTGGAATCGCTGGCCGTCCTGCCGGTGCTCATCGGCCTGGCCTTCATCTTCAGGACTACCGGGATCGCCCTTCAGGAGGTTGTCATCGCGCTCGTGGGTGATGCGGGGGAGAACCGTCGGACGCTGGCCGGGTTCTCCCTGGGACTCGGGGCGGCTTCCTCCATCGCCCTGGCCGTCGTGCTGTTCACTCCGCTGGCCCGGGTCTGGTACGGCACAGTTTCCGGCTTGCCGGAGGAGCTCGTCGCGTTCTCGATCGTTCCCGGCGGGTTGCTCGTCCTTCTTCCCTTCCTCGAGTCCGTCCTGTCCTGGCAGCGGGGGGTGCTGGTCAAGGCGCACAGGACGGCCCCGATCAGCACCGCGGTGGCCGCACAACTGGCGCTGACGACGCTGACCTTCGCCCTCATCATCTCCTCCACGAGAGCGGCCGGGATCATGGCCGTCGGCCCGGCCCTGACGGCGGGATACGTGGCGGGCACCGCCGTGCTCGCCGCGCTGACGAGGACCGCCCCGGCCGAAGAGACTCTGCCTCGGGTGGAAGCCGAACCCGGCGCGTGAAGCCGCGGCCTGATCTCGGCCGAGGCCAGAGAGCCCCGCTTGGAAAAGCTCCGCGATTTCAGATCCTGCACGATGTCCTCGAAGAGATAATTCCCCTCTGTTTCGGGCCCGACCGGAAGGTCGAAGGATGGCGCCCAATTCTCGTCGTGGATCTCCTTCGGAAGGACGAGGCATCTCTTGTCGCGGACTTGTCCGACTTTGGCATCATCCCGGCGGACTTTCACGGTGAGCTCGAGGCGGCTTCGTTCGTCCCGGCGGCTGCTTGATCTCGAGCTTTTCCGGCCAGACGGGGTCGGAGCGGCCATCGCCGTCGGCGTCGACGAAAATCGGGTTGGTCAGGGCGTACGGCAGGGCCGCGGCCTCGACCGTTCCGTCGGCCGGGCGCTGCTGGATGAGGGGAAAGAGCGATCGCCGGCCGAGGACCTCGACCGCCACCCAGCCGTCGCGGGCGAACTCGACCCGGACCCGGTCGCGGAATTTGACCGCTCCCTTCCCTCCCCCTTTCATGGCCAGAGGGGGCTGTCTTTCGCCGTCGACGACGAGACGCACCTCCGAAACATCCAGCCATGGCGCTCCGGTCACCGTGATGTCCAGGTCGACCCGGCCGCCGCTCTTTGCCTTAACCATGTCCCCGAAGGTCGCCCGGCGGTTGGCCCGGACCGCGACGATCGGCCCGTTGCTGACGAAGGATCGCCCCGCCTTCACCGCCTCGAAGAGCGCCGCCCGGTCCAGGTCCCGCGCCTCGCCGCCCCCATAGAGAACATAGGTCCGGGAATAGCCGGGCTCTCCGCCGGCGATGCCGTGCGCATCCGACGAGCCCACGATGCGGATGGGATACCCCCTGTTGACAAGATGGAACCAGTCGTCGATGCCGCTTCTGTTCGCCCCCTCGAATCTGGCCCCGTTCATCGCCTCCGCCAGGTCGAAACCGGGGTCGAAGGGAGCTTCGGCCGAGGCCGCCTTGTCCGGGTCGAGGGCGTAGTTCAGGAAATAGCCCAGCCTTCCGGAGCGGGGATGATTGACGTGGACGAGGGACCCCGGGTTCTGGTCCCGGGCCAGGGCGAAAAGCTTGGCCGGGGTCTCGTCGCGAACGTCGATCGCTCCGTTTCCGGGCTCGCCGGGCCGGACCGCCGCCGGGAGGCTGTTGAAGTGGATGCTGCCCGAGCGGGCTGTGACCTCGACCCCGCTCACGACGGCCAAGTCCCCCGCCAGTCCAAGCCGCTCGAGCTCGGGCCCGTAATCGACGACGAAATTGTGATCCGCCGAGACCGCAACGTCTACGCCCTCCGCGACGACGCTCCTGAGCCGCTCGGCGATCCCAACGTAGCCGTCGGAGGCCGTGGTGTGCATGTGTGAGTCGAGCGAGACGAGCCCCCGCGTATCGACGGCCCTGTCGATCGTGAAGGAAAGGTCCGCCTCCTGTCCGCCGAGAATCTCGACAGCCCGCGTGTCCATCGTATCCTCGGGACCGTGAGAGGCCACGGCCAGATAAGTCCCGGCGGGGAGGACGACGTCCAGCCCGTCCCCGAAGGGATAGACCGAGTTCTTGGACCTTTCCCAGCTCCGGCCCGAGATGACCGGATCCTCCGGAAGAAAGTAGGGCGAACCGGCCGGCGCGAGTCCGATGAACGAGACCTTGCTCCGGACCGGGCGTCCCTTCCGGTCCTTTACGGTGACCCGCAAGCGGCCCTGGGGCGGCGGCTCGAGGCTCCAGGGCGCGTCCCCGCCTGTCCCGCCGGCCCGAAAGATCTTTTCGACGACGGCGGGAAAGAGATTGGCCCGGACTTCGTAGGTCCCGGCCGGAAGCGGCACGAACATCGCCCCGCCCCTGGACGAGGCGAAGAACTCCCTATAGAAAACGGCCCCCGTCGCCGGGTCGCGGACGATGATCTCGGCGGGACCTTCATGATTCTTGATCTCGACGGAAGCCTTGACCGTCCGGACTCGGACCAGCCCGTAGATGTTCTCGAGCGCATCGGACACGGTCGCGGCCGCGGCAAGGCTGCAGGAAACCCGATAGGTCCCGCCCGGCCGAAGCCTCCCCGGCCGCGGCTCCTCGGCAGTCCCCTGCGGATTCGCGTCGAGCCAGGCCAGGACGTGATCGGGTCTCTGGTAGACGCGGAAGTCGAGCGAGGGGAAAGCCTTCGCGTCGAAGGGGCTGAAACTGTAGGACTGGAGCGCTCCTCCCGCCAGCCCGAAGCCGAGACCCTCGACGTCCTTTGCTCCGGCGTTCCGCACCTCGGCCGAGACGTCGATCCTGCCGGCGGCAAAGGCGAAACGATAGCGGACGAGGACCGACAGATGGAGGCCCCCCTCCCCTGCGCAATCCGAGCGGACGGCCAGCCCGCCCGGTTCGGTACGGATCGAACTCATAACCAAGTCGAGGGGCCTGCCGCCGACTCGAACCGACGGCACCCCGAACTGGGCCTCCGGCCTCCCCGTCGCGCCTGCGGGAACCAGAGCCAGAACGTATCCGGCGGCGTCCGGGGACCCGTAATTGCCGAGACTCCAGAGCGGCCGCGGCGTCCCGGCCACGAAGGCCGTGTATTTCCCGTCCGAAATGATGTAGTCCCCTTTCCGGACAAACCCGCCGAAGGGCTTCGGCAGGCCGGCCGGGTCCTTGACCACCAGGACGGTCGGGCCTGTCTGCGGAACGGATCGGGCGAATGCGGGACCGGCCAGAGCCGGAACGAGGATCACGGCAAGCATCATGGGCCCGGCCGTTCGAACGGCGCGGCTCATCGAACACTGGAGCCTTCGGCTCACGCGGGCGATCGCGGCGGTCAGTTTTGTCAAAGACGAACCTCCTTCATATCTTTCCCGGCCCGGGCCGGCATCGTCCGGAACCCGGGCCTTTCCTGCCCCGTTCCGGGATTCCCCGCGCCGCTGCCGCTCGAGCACGACACGGAGCACCCGGTCGGCTCTCTCGGTTTCGCCCGGGACGTAATGCGCGGCCAGGAAATGGAGGACGTGCCCGGCCCTTCCTCCCCGTTCGGAGCAGGCTCACCCCGACTCTGTCCCCGCCTTCGGCGTCCCAGCCCAGGAAGCTGATTCCAGCCAGGGAATCCGCGGAGGTCAGGCAGCGGATTCAGGGAGCCGTCTCGGGAGCGTTCGAGGAACACGAGACCGATATCGCGAAGGCCGCGCCCCCGCAAGGCAAAGGCTCAGGGCTTTTCTCATGATCGCAACTCGGCTCGGGCTCGGCGCGGCCGGAAGCCTCCGGCCAAGTCAAATTACCCCCGGCCCGGCCCTGTTGTCAAGGCCGATAAAGAGGCCGATAAAAAGGATGAAGCCGGCCTGACCGGCCCCGGACATGCGCGTCCGAACCGGCGGCCGAGCGCCTCCGTTTTGGGAAAGACGGCCCGTTTGCTATCATGGTCGTGCCGCCGCGAAGCGGACTTCTCGGGAAGGAGGCCGTCGGGTATGAACCACCAGCATGATCGGGTGCCGCCCGGGGCGGGGAGCAGCAGCTTCGACCTCATCGATCCCGCAATCCTTTTCCGCGAACTCCGGCTGGGCGCGGACAGCGTTTTCCTCGATATCGCCTGCGGCCGGGGGGTCTACACCTTGGCCGCGGCGAAAATCATCGGCCGGGACGGCCTGCTTTACGCCGTAGACCTCTGGGATGAAGGGATAGCGGCCCTGATAGGCGAGGCCGAATCCCGGGGAGTCGGAAATATCAAGGCCATGGTGGCCGACGTCGGCGTCCGCATCCCGGTCGACGACGGAATCGTCGATGTCGCCCTGATGGCTACGGTCCTTCACGACCTAGCCCAGGAAGGCAAGGCCGGGGCGACCCTCGAGGAGACGGCCAGGGTTTTGAAGCCCGGCGGGGTTTTTGCGGTGGTCGAGTTCAACAAGACCGAGGGGCCCCCCGGGCCGCCCGCCTCCATAAGGCTGGCCCCCGCCGAGGTCGAGGCTCTCGTCCTCCCGTTCGGCTTCGCCAAAAAGTCCCATCGGGTCCTGGGCCCCCACAATTATCTGCTGATCTTCAGGCGGTAGACGGGACCGGTCGCCGGCCGGACGCGTTGCCCGGAGGCTGGAAATTGGTATAAGATGGAATAAGGCATGAATCCACGGGAAAGGCACTCGATGACCAAGAAAAGTCTGATCGTCATCCTTCTGCTTCTCGTCGCCGCCTTGGGGGCGTTCGCCGCGACGGACGGGAGCGACAATTGCTACACGGTGGTCGTGGGACGGAAAGCCAGCGCCGACGGTTCGGTCCTCGTCGCCCACAACGAGGACGACTATGGGGACGTCATCGTCAACCTCAGGAAGATCGGGCCGCGCGATTACGGCGCCCCGCAGAAAGTGGCCCTCGGCAATGGCGCCGTCTACGAAACCGACGGGAAGACCAGCGGCTTCCTGTGGATCGAGGCCGCGGGCCAGGAGTTCGCCGACAGCTTCATCAACCAGCACGGCGTCGTCATCGCCTCGGACAGCTGCCCCTCTAGGGAGACGAAAGACGACCTCACGGAGGGCGGGGTCGGCTATATGCTCAGGAGAATCGTGGCCGAGAAGGCCGTCTCGGCCCGGGACGCCGTGCGCATCGCCTCGGAGCTCGTCGAGCGGTTCGGCTATACCGGCTCGGGACGGACCTACACTTTCGCCGACAAGAGCGAGGCCTGGATGATGGCCGTCATCAAGGGCCGCCACTGGATGGCCCAGCGGGTTCCCGACGACGAGGTGGCGGTCATTCCCAATCACTACATCATCCACGGGATCGACCTCGGCGACCCCGCGAACTTCGCCGGGAGCCGCGACATCGTCGACTACGCCCGGGCCAACGGCTGGTACGCCGAGCCGGGGGACGGCCCCTTCGATTTCGGGAAGGCCTTCGGCAGGCCTTCCCGCCGTCCTGACTCGGTTTTCGACGGCAACACGCTCCGCCACTGGAGAGGCCTGACCGTCCTCAGCGGCAAGTCGTGGGATATCGGTGACGCCTATCCCTTCTCCTTCAAGCCGGCCCGAAAGGTCACGCCGGAAGCGCTCAAGGCCCTGCTCAGGGACCACTACGAGGGGACCGAATACGACGCCACGGACGGCTACCGGACGGGGACTCCGAACCACACGAAGTACAGGACCATCTGCACCTCGACGACCATCAACGCCTTTGTCGTCTCGCTCAACGCGGCGCTCCCCGAGCCCATCTCCGCGTCGCTGTGGCTGGCCCTGGGCAAGCCCGACACGACGATCTTCCTGCCTCTCTATTACGGGGTCGCGAGCCTGCCGCCGGGCGCCGGGCTGGGGGCCGACGTCCATGACTATCCGGCACTCTATAAACAGCATTTCGAGGACGCGGAGTGGCGGGCCGGGAGAGACGCCCTCCTCCAAACCAAGGTCCAGGCGCTTCAGAAGATCGCCGAAGCGGACTACGGGTCCATGCGCCGGATGATCGATCGCGACCTCGGGCCCGCCGAGAAGGCCTTCGAGGAAAGCCGCAGGGTCTTCGAGCCGGAATTCCTGTCCCTCTACCTTCGCAACAAGCCCGAGGCCCGGCTGAAGCTCACGGCCTGGGTGGCGGCGGCCTTCAAAGACGCCGGGGAGCTCTACGACGCGATGCTGAAAAAGCTGCCCGAAAACTCGGGGACACAATACTAATTTGCCCGGGTAGGCCGGGGATACGATGCGGATTCAAGGGAATTCGCTCATTTCCCCGGCATGCCGGTCAGCCTCCCGATTCGATGCCCCCGAGGCCCACGTCCACCGTATCGATGTCCAGGACGAAAAGCCTGGCCCCGCTCACCATGTAATAGACGATTTCGTGGGTGGTGCCGTCCAGGGTGTAAGTCCCGGTGAAACGGCCGATAACGACCGGGTCGGCCGTAAAAGCTCCCGAAATTCCGGCCAGGGGCAAGGCCGTCCCGTTGATATTGACGTCCACGGTCCCGGCCAGGCTGCCCACGCCGTCCGAGGCCGCCCGGCCCACGAAATCGACTTCTCCGTCGCTCCCGACCGTCTGCATGCCGAAGGAGTAAAAGCCCTGGAACATGCCGGCGGACCGGGGAACGATGATCCCGGTGCCGAGAGCCGAGGCGTCGAAGTCGAGGACCAGGGCCCCGCCGCCGCCCGTAGCGCTGCCCGGGTCGAGAAGGTTGAGAGCCGGGTCGGTGACGAAAATCAGCAGGCTCGAGATGTTCTGCGTGATGTCCCCGCCGGGAAGGGTCAGGGTCCCGGTCCCGTCTCCGGCGATCGTATAGGCGTCGAGGCCGGCGATCGAGCCGGAGCCGAGGCTGCCGCCGTCGTTCACGTCGGCGAAGCCGTCCGTCAGGCTGCCGGTCCCGTCGGCGGTGAATTGACCGGCCAGCGCCACGGCGCCGAACACCGATGCCCCGCCGCTGGTCAGGGAATAATCTCCATCGAGAGCCGCGTCGGTGAACGTCCCGGCGTCGCCGTCGGGACCCTGGGCGCACATCGTTCCGCCGGTGATGAAGGTCGGAACGTCCTCCTCGACGAGGCGGAGAAGGCCGCCCTGGACGGCGTAGTAGACGAACCCGACGCCCAGCGAGGTCTCGATCGTGCCTCGGCCGTAGGCGTCAGGCCCTGTCATGGTTCCCGTGAAGGCCGAGCTCGAGAGGTCGCCGCCGTCGTTCTCGTAGAGGGTGCCGCTTGCCAGGGTCCCCGTCGCCGCGCTCAGCTGCGTCACACCCCCGAAGGACAGCGGGGCGTTGGAGGGGATGTCGATGCCGCCCGCCGTGAAGACGTAGGCGCCGATGATCGAGCCGGCCTCCAGGGCGTCGGCCGACTGGAAGTCGATCGTCCCGCTGGAGGTGGCCGTTCCGTCGAATTGAATGATCAGGGCGTGGGTCGGCGAGGTGACGGCGATACTGAAAGTTTCCACCCCATAGTTGGGGAGGTTGGTGGAGCTCACGTCGAGCGTGAGGCTGCCGCGGCCGTCGGAGCTTATGGCATAGGTCCCGGTCAGGGCATCGGGACCGGTCTGGCCTGTCTCGTCGGCGATGTCCTGCCGGCCGCCGGTGACGTTCCCCGCGCCGTCGGCGATGATCGTGCCCACGGCCGTATAGGAGCCGTTGCTGTCGGTCCCCTGCACCTGGAAGACGTAGCGGCCGTTCAGCAGGACGTTGCCGACCGCGGCGATCGCGGAGATATCGACGCTCTCCTGCATGCCGGCGTCCGCCGTGGAGGTCGCCGTAATCGTCAGCGCGGAGGCCGTGGCCGGAGCGGTGAAGACGGTCTTGCCGCCGCTCGCCGTATGCGGCGGGTCGAACGTCCCCGTCGCCGCGCCCGAGCAGGACCAGTCGACCCCGGCGTCCGAATCGTCGTTGAAGACGATCGCCGTGAGGCTGACCGACTGGCCCAGCCCCACGATCGAGGGGATATTGATGATGTGGACCTCGACGGCCGTCTCGTTCGTGGTGCTTTCGCATCCGACCGCGACGAGGACCGCCGCCGCCAGGACCACGAGTAGAACGGGATGGCGGGTCATGGCACGTCCCTCCGGATGGTCTTCGTCCGGCCCGCCGAAGCGGACGGGGCGGGCCTCAGCGGGAACCCGTGGGCGTTGCGCACCTGGTGGACCGAGAGCCCCTTCCGAACGGTCCGGACGAGGAAAACGTCCCTGCCGTCGACGGTCATTCTCACTCCGGTGACCTTGACTTGGTCCCCCCGCGACAGCGACAGGGCGCCGCGTCCCCTCATCGCGTAGTTCCCGAGATGGGCGTCCAGCGGCCCGAAGGCCGTGTTCAGCATGACGTGAGCCCCGGCCAGCAGGCCTCGGCCCGGCCTCTTGACCAGGCTAGAAACGGTGCCCTCGATCGCGACTTCCCTGTCGGTGTCATATCTCGAGACCGCCGCGGGCCCCGGCCGGCCGGCCGGTTCCGCTTGGCCGAGCGCGACGACCACCGACAAAACCGCGCAGACGCACAGGACTGCGCCGCCGAAGAATTTGGTCATGGCTTTCTCCTGAAGAAAGAATCCCCTTTTCGCCACCATGATAGGCCATGCCCGCCTGGAAATCAAGGACGGGGCCGACCGATTCCCGGCGTTCGGCCCGGTCCGGCCTGTCATTTCTTCCTGAGCTTGAGAATTCCCCGCTTGTTGTCGATATCCACCTGGAAGTTCTTGAGGAAATCGATTCCGAGAAGGCCCCACTCCGGCAGGGACGGCAGGTCCAGCACATAGGCCTTCAGGCCGTAGACCCTCTGTCCCACGAGCTCGATCGAATCGAGCGTGACCTCGTAGGCGACGTTCTCCCCGACCCCCGAAATGAGGACGGCCCGGGTGGTGTCGTCGATCGTGAAGCCCAGGGCATCCGCGGTGCTGCGCGGGATGGTCGTTACCTCAGCCCCCGTGTCGATGAAAAATTTCTGGACCTCCCGGTCGTTCAGGTAGGCGTGGACGGGAATGTTCTTCTCTCCGGGATTGAAACGAATGATCGCCGATTCGTCGTCCGCCCGTCCCTGGTCGATCACGGTCTCGTACATCCGGACCTTGTCGGCCCAGGCCGCGGAATACGTTTTCATAGCCAGGAGCTCGGAGGCCCGGCTCCAGGCTCTCTCCATGACGGCCGCTTCGACCCCCAGAAAATGGAGCTCCAGGTCGTCGGGAAACCGGCGGCGGGCCCGGTCGAAGACGTCCATCCCTCCGTAGCCCTTGTCCTTGATGATCTTCCCGAGCCAGTCCTTGTAGAGCCTGGCCTCGAAGACGTCGAGCTCCTTGATGTCCCTGGGCCTGCTCGCGAAGACCGTGCCTCTCGCCGTCTCGACGCGGCTGACGGCGCTGCCGAAGTCCCTGAACGCCGAGACGGCCAGGCAGGCGTCCTCGAGCAGCGTGACGTCGGAGGATTCGCGAATGACCGCGTCGTCCAGGACGCGGAGGACGTCCCCGGCCGCCCCCTCCTGGAGAAGGCCGAGGGCCAGCCTGTGCATGCGGGACGTGATCGCGGCCGGCCGAAGTTGGGGCGGCAGGTCTTCGGGATGCAGCAGCGCCGGCCGGGCAAAACCCGAGGCGAAGGTCTCGAGCCTGGACAGGGGGTGCGCCGTCTGCTCCATGGCCGCGGCCCGGGCGAAATGAGCCTCCCGGACATCCCAAACGAGCCCCCGGAGCTGCTCGGTGCGAAACATCGGGTTCAGGTCCCGGCCGGCCGGACCGGTCCAGAGGTAGCCGTTTTCCACCGCCTGGCCGAAGGTCCAGCCAACGATCCTCCCGGGCTGGAGGAACACGGCGGGGACATCGATGTCCTGAAGAAGGTCGAAGACGGAAATCGGGCCGGCCTGCCGGATGGTGGCCGGGTTGGGGCGGGGCGTCGCCCGCCCGCCGCGCAGCGGCTGCCAGCCCAAGGCGTCCGAGGGGTCCCATGGCCCCAACCCTGGAGTGTTCGTTTCGCCCGCTTCTACCCGGCAGAGGACCACGGGCGACCCGTCGGCCCAGATCACCCAGTCGAACGGCAGGACCCGGCCCGGGGCGTCCTGGAAAACGGGAGGTTCGGGCCCGAAGAACGCCCAGACCGGCAACCCCACCCAGCCGTCGCCGGAGGGCACGGTTTCGATGGCGAAGGACTCGAGTCCCATTAGACCGGGAACGAGGGCCCGGCCGGGGCCGAGACGGGACTCCGGGGGGGAGCCGGCCGCGGTGCCGGCGGCTTCAGCCCGGGAATCTTCCGCCGCTTCGGGTACGGTCCGGCCCCGGGGGTCTCGCAGGAAAAGAAAGAGGGCGACCGCGCCCATGAACACGAGGGCGGCACCGACGCCGATGAGCGGCGTCGGGAGGCGTCGTCGCGCCTTGGCGGGCGGTCGGGTCAGAAGGGCGCCGCAAACGGCGCAGCGGCGCGCATCCGCAGGGTTCTCGGCCCGGCATCTTCGGCAGATCAAATCAGCCCTTCACCTTTCGGGCTATACTCTAGATGGACCGGGCCCGGGAGTCAATCATCGTCTGAGGTGATTTTCGGGACGCTAGAAAGAGAAGGTGGCGGCCAGCCCGAGCCGTGACAGGCTCTCGTTGATCGAAGGGAAGCCTTCGAAGCGGGTGTGCCGGAGGTCCACTCCGTAGTTGACCCGCAGCCCCATGGACCCAAAGATGGGTATTCCGTAGCCCGCTTCGATGACGGCCAGATGGTCATGGGTTTCGGCGGGGTCGAAAGCGCCGCTTTCGATGGTGTAGATCCCGTAGTACCTGAAGACCAGCGACAGGGATCCGAATCTCGGGTGGGCCAGCTCGACGTCGGCCTTGGCCACGGGGCCCAGGCCGTAGTTGTAGTCCCGGCTGGCGATCTCCGTGTGCGTGTTGTTGCTGGCCCCAAAGACCATGGCCCCCGCCTGAACCGCAGTCCTGAGGAGCCAGCGCGGCCCCAGAGGGAAATAGGAGATGAGGCCGGCCGTCAGCGAGGTCCCGCCCAGTTCGATCTCCTCGTTCTTGATATAATCGAAGTTCTGGAATAAGCCGAAGAGGGAGGCGCGCCCCGACTCGTGAGAGCGGCCCCGGCCGGTGATCAACCCGCGGCCGTCGACGAGGAAGCACGTGAGCCCGGCCCCCGAACGGACGGCCGTGCTGAGAAGGACCAGGTCAAACGGGTTGCAGGCCGGGGCGTAGCGGCGATCGTCCCCGTAGGTGAATTTGAGACGAACCCCCGGGCTCAGGCGGGTCCCCGAGAGGTTGTCGTTCTTGGCCACGAGGTCGCCGGTCAGCTCCGCGCGGCCGCTCATGGGCTGGCGGATCTGGCGGCTCGACGGGTCGATGCGCCAGGCGTCCCCGAAGATCAGGCGGTTGAGGCCGCGAAGCGGAGAGATGAGGAAGCCCAGGGTCTCACGAAGAAACCGCCCTCCCCCCCTGGCGTTCTCGTCGAGGACGAGCGAGGACATCCGGAAACGGAACTCTCCCCAGAAGATGCCGCCCGTGGTGGTCATGATGAGGTCGTTGGTGCTCGGCCGCCCGTTCTCCAGAAAGAGCTCCCACATCAGGCTGCCGCCGAAAGTGGACAGGGACGAGACCCAGTAGTTCATGCCGAGGGAGCGGGCGGCGCCGTAGTACAGGCTGCCGTGATAAGGATGCAGGAAGAAGTTCGTGAAGAAGGCATCGGAGTCGAAGGCGAAGAATTCCCTGAAGTTGGTCTTGACCGTGGACCAGCTGATATAGGCCCAGGGGGCACGGGCGACGTACCGGTCCCAGGCCCAGATCCCCATGTTGAGGCCGACGATTTCAACGGGAACCAGCCACGGCCTCGGCTGGGGCACCGGGCAGACCTCCTGCACGGGAGCCCTGCCGGTCGCGCGGAGGGAGAAGGCGGGCGTGGCCGTGGCGGCCGGCCCGGGCCAAGCGGACGGGTCCGCCCGGCAAAGCCATTCCCGGCCCGGCCCCCTCTCTTCCTGACCGGCGGCGGCCACGGCGGGAAGAAGAAAACCGATGAAGGCCAGCCCCAGGAGCCGGAAATATTTATGCGCTGAGTCTCTCATCCCGTTATCCTGAGCTGACCTGAGGAGCGCCGGGAGGACCCCACGGCCCCGTCCTGCGTCTTTTATCATTATAGCCGACCCGGGCGGGATGCGCCACCGAGACCCGCCGTGTTCGGTCGACAAGGCGGCATGGGGGCGGCGGGGTCCGGCCTCCCAGGGCCGGACTGTGTTATAATAGGAGCAAAATTCCGGCGCCGCTTGCGGAACAACCCCTAAAGAGCGTCTTGGTGTCCTTCCGGGGTGTCGCCGCGATTCCGCCGGTTTTGCGAAGGAGGCCAAGTGACGGTCGAGCGCCCGAGCCGAGTGATCATCGACAACGTGCGGCCGGAGGTCAACGGGGGCCGTTTCCCCGTCAAACGGGCCGCCGGCGAAAACGTCGTCGTGACCGCCGACATCTTCGCCGACGGGCACGACGCGGTCGCCGTCCGCCTGCTCTACGGGAGGGCCGGCGAGGAGGCCCTCGACGAGGTCCCCATGCGCCCCCTGGCCAACGACCGCTGGCAGGCCGAGTTCCCCGTCGCCGAGCCCGGAAGCTACTGGTACACGATCCGGGCCTGGATCGACCATTTCAAGACCTGGCAGCGGGACCTGAAGAAAAAAAGGGACGCCGGCCGCGACCTTGCCGTGGACCTGGAGATCGGGGCCGGCCTGCTCGAAGAAGCCGCCGCGGGACGCGACCCCGACGAGGCCGCGGTTCTCCGGTCTTGGGCGGGCTTGCTGAGGAAGCCGGAGTCGGCCGGGCACGGCGCGGCTTTCGCGCTCAGCCCGGAGCTCGAAAAACAGATGGCCCGGCCGCCCGCGTCGCGAGCCGTCGTTTACGGGAAGAAGCTGCCCGTCCTCGTCGAAAGGGAGCGGGCGGCCTTCAGCTCCTGGTACGAGATCTTCCCCCGCTCCTGCGGCGCCTCGTCCGGCGGCCACGGGACGCTCCGCGAGTGCGAGAGGTACCTGCCCGAGGTGGCCGGGATGGGCTTCGATATCGTATACCTGCCCCCGATCCATCCCATCGGGAAAACGTCGCGCAAGGGAAAGAACAACTCCCCGGGCGCCGAACCGGGCGACCCCGGAAGCCCCTGGGCCATAGGCTCCGCGGCCGGCGGCCACAAATCGGTCCACCCCGACCTCGGCGCGCCGGCCGATTTCGAGCACTTCGTCGCGGAGGCTTCACGCCTGGGCCTGGAGGTGGCCCTGGACCTGGCGTTCCAGTGCTCCCCCGACCACCCCTACGTGAAAGAGCATCCCGAGTGGTTCAAGTGGCGGCCGGACGGGACGATCCAGTTCGCCGAGAACCCTCCCAAGGCCTACGAGGACATCGTGCCCTTCGACTTCGAAACCCCCGCCTGGCGCGAGCTCTGGGAGGAGTTGCGGAGCATCGTCCTGTTCTGGATCGGCAAGGGAGTCCGGGTCTTCAGGGCCGACAACCCCCACACCAAGCCCTTCGCCTTCTGGGACTGGCTCATCGGGGAGGTCAGGCGGGACCATCCCGATGTCCTCTTCCTCTCCGAAGCCTTCACCCGGCCCAAGGTGATGTACCGGCTGGCCAAGGTCGGCTTCTCCCAGTCATACACGTATTTCACGTGGCGCAACACGAAGCGCGAGATCACCGAATACCTCACGGAGCTCACCCGGACCGAGGTCAGGGAATTCTTCCGGCCCAATTTCTGGCCCAACACGCCGGACATCCTGCCGGAGTTCCTGCAGCTCGACGGGCGTCCGGCCTTCGTCATCAGGCTGGCCCTGGCGGCTACCCTGGGATCCAACTACGGCATCTACGGGCCTGTCTTCGAGCTGGGGCTGAACAAAGCCGAAGCCGGGAAAGAGGAGTATTTGGACTCAGAAAAATACGAGGTCCGCGACTGGGACAGGGAGGGCGAGCCCCGGCTGCGGGCCTTGATCGGAAGGATCAACCGCATCAGGCGGGAGAACCGGGCCTTCCATTCCGTCAACAACCTCCGGTTCTACGACATCGACAACGAGTCCCTGATCGCCTACGGCAAGACGACCGACGACCTCTCCAACGTCGTGCTCGTCGTCGTCAACCTGGACCCCTTCCACGTCCAGTCCGGTTGGGTCACGGTTCCGGTCGAAGACTTGGGCATCCCGGCCGACCAGCCCTACCTGGTTTTCGACCTGATCAGCCAGGACAAGTACCTCTGGCAGGGCGGGAGAAACTACGTCGAACTCCACCCGGACCGCCTGCCCGTCCACATCTTCCGCATCCACAAACGCCTGCGGAGGGAGACGGACTTCGACTACTTCATGTGAGGAGACGCCGTGCCGAAATCGCTTGTCTTCGCCGAAGACGACCCGCTGTGGTACAAAGACGCGGTCATCTACGAGCTCCACGTCAAATCTTTCTTCGACGGCGACAACGACGGCGTCGGGGACTTCAGAGGCCTCATCGAGAAGCTCGACTATCTCCAGGGGCTGGGCGTCACGGCCGTCTGGCTTCTGCCCTTCTATCCCTCGCCGCTCAAGGACGACGGCTACGACATCTCGGACTACACAAGCATCCACCCGTCCTACGGCACGCTGGCCGACTTCCGGGAATTCCTGAGGCAGGCCCACCGGCGGGGTCTCCGGGTCATCACCGAGCTCGTCCTCAACCACACCTCCGACCAGCACCCCTGGTTTCAGAAGTCGCGGCGGGGCGAGCCGGGCTGGCGGGACGCCTACGTCTGGAGCGACAGTCCGGACAGGTACCAGGACGCCCGGGTCATCTTCCGCGATTTCGAGAGCTCCAACTGGGCCTGGGATCCGACGGCCAAGGCCTATTACTGGCACAGGTTCTACTCCCACCAGCCCGACCTCAACTACGACAATCCGGGCGTCAGGAAATCCATGCTCGGGGTGCTCGACTTCTGGCTCGGTCTGGGCGTCGACGGGCTCCGTCTGGACGCGGTGCCTTACCTGTTCGAGCGGGAGGGCACCAACTGCGAGAACCTCCCCGAAACCCACGCCTTCCTCAAGGAGATCCGGAGACATGTGGACAAGACCCACAGGAACAGGATGCTCCTCGCAGAAGCCAACCAGTGGGCCGAGGACGCCCTGGCCTACTTCGGGCGCGGCGACGAGGCGCACATGGCCTTCAACTTCCCGGCCATGCCCCGCATGTTCATGGCCGTGCAGATGGAGGACCGCTTCCCGATCATGGACATCTTCGACCCTCCGCTGACCATCCCCGACGCCTGCCAATGGGCCCTTTTCCTCCGAAACCACGACGAGCTGACCCTGGAAATGGTCACGGACGAGGAACGGGACTACATGTATCGCGTCTACGCGGCCGACCCGCGGGCCAAGATCAACCTGGGCATCCGGCGCCGCCTGGCCCCGCTTCTCGGCAACAACCGAAGAAAGATCGAGCTGCTCAACACGCTGCTGTTCTCGCTGCCCGGGACGCCGATCATCTACTACGGCGACGAGATCGGCATGGGCGACAACATCTATCTCGGGGACAGGGACGGCGTGCGGACGCCCATGCAGTGGAGCGAGGACCGGAACGCAGGCTTCTCCAGGGCCAATCCCCAGAAACTCTACCTGCCGATCATCATCGACCCCGAATACCACTACGAGGCCGTCAATGCCGGGACCCAGGAGCGGAACCTCTCCTCGCTGTACTGGTGGACGAAGCGGGTGATCGCCATGCGGAGGAAGTTCAAAGCCTTCGGCCGGGGTTCGATCGATTTTCTCCGGCCCCGCAATCCCAAGGTCCTGGCCTTTCTCCGGCAATACCGGGAGGAGAAGATCCTGGTCGTGGCCAACCTGTCGCGCTTTTCCCAGTCCGTGGAGATGGACCTCTCGGCCCACGAAGGCGCTGTCCCGGAGGAAGTGTTCAGCCAGAACCCTTTTCCGGCCGTCGGCAAGACGCCCTACCTCCTGACTCTCGGCCCGCACGACCACTTCTGGTTCCGGCTGGAAAGGCAGGAGCCCGTCCGTCTCCCGACGGAGGAGGTTCCGGCCCTCTCCGTCGAGCGGAATGTGCGCGAACTTCTGGCGGGCGGTCCCAATGAACCCTTCCGGCGCGCGCTCGCATCCTACCTCCGGAAATGCCGCTGGTACGAAGGCAAGGGCCGGACCATCCGCGAACTGCGCGTGATGGAGGAAATCTCGCCCCCGAAAAACCCCGGCCAGGTCTGGCTCTTTCTCGAGGTGAGGTACAACGAAGGGATTCCCGAGGTGTATTTCCTGCCCCTGGCCTGGGTCCGCCGGGACAAACTGGGGACCGTCCTGCAGACCTACCCCCAGGCCCGGGTCGCGGACCTGGCCGTCGGGGGCGAGGCGGGGGCGCTCCTCGACGCGGCCTACCTCGAGGAATTCCAGCGGCTGATGTTCGACCTCATCGCCCGGCGCAGGAAAGTCAAGGGCAAGAGCGGGGAGCTTTCGGGGGCTCCGGGCCGGTTGCTGCGCGGGATCCTCGACGACGCCGCCACGCTGTCCCAGGTCTCGGCTCTCAAGGGGGAACAGAGCAACACGTCCGTCGTGTACGGCAAGCGGGGGATTCTCAAGCTCTTCCGCAAGCTCGAATACGGGACCAATCCCGACATCGAAATCGGCCGGGCCCTTACCGAAAACGCGGGCTTCGCCGCCGTCCCGGCCTTTATGGGTTCGCTGGCCTTTTCCTCGCCGGGCCGGGAACGGCTGAGCCTCGGCATCCTGCAGGCCTTCGTCCCGAACGAAAGCGACGCCTGGGTCTGGACCCTGGACCACGTGGGAGGGTTTTGCGAGCGGGCCCTCTCGGAGAGGAAGGAACTCGGGCCGCCTCCGGCTCGGGAACGCCTCTTTTCCTCCGAAGCGCGGCCGGACGGCGAATGCGCGCTCACCGACCTCATCGGCGGACTCCACCTGGAGATGACCCGTCTCCTGGGCAAGAGGACGGGCGAGCTTCACCTGGCCCTTTCCGGCCTGAAGGATGTTCCCGGGTTCGAGCCGGAGCCCTTTTCTCTGCTCTATCAGAGGTCGGTGTTTCAATCCATGAGGAGCCTGACGCGGCAGGTTTTCGGCCTGCTGGAGTCGAATCTCAAGGGCCTCCCCCCCGATACCGCGACGGAGGTTTCCGAGGTCCTGGCTCTCAGGGACACGATCCTCGCGAGCTTCGGCCTGGTCACGGCGGGCAAGATCGAGGCCGTGAAAATCCGGATCCACGGAGACTATCATCTCGGCCAGGTCCTCTTCACCGGCAAGGATTTCGTCATCATCGACTTCGAGGGCGAGCCGGCCCGGTCCCTGAGCGAGAGGCGGCTGAAACGGTCTCCCCTCCGCGACGTGGCCGGCATGATCCGGTCCTTTCATTACGCGGCCTATTTCAGCATGCTGCGTCACCCATCGATCCGTCCGGACGACCTGGCTTTCCTCGAACCGTGGCTGCGGGCCTGGCACGAGTGCGTCAGCCGGGTCTTCTTCCGCTCCTATCTCGATACGGTCCGCGGCGCCCCGTTCATTCCCGCGGCTCCCGAGGAGACGGCCGTGCTGTTCGCGGCCTACCTCCTGGAAAAGGCCGTCTACGAACTCGGCTATGAGATCAACAACCGGCCGGACTGGCTGATCGTGCCCGTCAAGGGCGTCAGGGAGGCGCTGGATCAGTTCGGGCCCGGTTCCGGGAAAGAAGGAGGGTGATGTCCGATGGCGAAAGATAAGAAGTGCCGGCCGGGCGGAAGCGGCCCCGTTCCGGAGGTCGTCCACGGGCTGTCGCTCCTGACCGACCAGGATATCTACCTTTTCAAGGAAGGCAATCACTACCGTCTCTACGACAAGCTGGGGGCCCACGTCATCGAAGCCGGGGGCCGGGCCGGAGTCTCGTTCGCCGTCTGGGCGCCCAACGCCGAGCGCGTGTCCGTGATCGGCGACTTCAACGGCTGGAACGGCGAAGCCCACCCCCTGTCCGTGCGGTGGGACGGCTCGGGCATCTGGGAGGGTTTCGTGCCGGGGCTGGAGGCGGGATGCCTGTTCAAGTACCATATCGTGTCCCGCTACCGGAACTACACGGTGGACAAGGGGGATCCCTTCGCCTTCCACTGGGAGGGCCCGCCGCGGACCGCCTCGATCGTCTGGAGCCTCGACTACCAATGGGGCGACGGCGAGTGGATGGCCGGCCGCGCCGGCGCCGCCGCGCCCGACGCGCCCATGTCCGTCTACGAGGTGCATATCGGGTCCTGGAAGAGGGTCCCGGAAGAGGGGCACCGGCCGCTGACCTACCGGGAAATGGCCGTTGAGCTCGTCGACTACGTCAAGGACATGGGATTCACCCACGTCGAGTTCCTGCCCCTGCTCGAGCATCCCTTCGCCGGCTCCTGGGGCTACCAGGTCATCGGCTATTTCGCCCCGACCAGCCGGTTCGGAACGCCCCAGGACCTCATGTTTCTCGTGGACGCGCTCCACCGCAACGGCATCGCCGTCATCCTGGACTGGGTCCCCTCGCATTTCCCGACCGATGAACATGGGCTGGAGTTTTTCGACGGGACCCATCTCTACGAGCACGCCGACCCAAGGAAGGGCTTCCATCCCGACTGGAAGAGCTCCATCTTCAACTACGGGCGGACCGAGGTCAGGAATTTCCTGATCAGCAACGCCCTGTTCTGGCTGGATAAGTACCACTTCGACGGGCTTCGGGTGGACGGAGTGGCCTCCATGCTGTACCTCGATTATTCGCGGAAGGAGGGCGAGTGGCTGCCCAACGCCTTCGGCGGCCGGGAGAACCTCGAGGCCATTTCCTTCATCAAGAGAATGAACGAGGTCGTCTACGGCGCGTTCCCCGACGTCCAGACCGTAGCCGAGGAATCGACGGCCTGGCCGATGGTGACTCGCCCCGTCTATCTCGGCGGGCTGGGCTTCGGGAAGAAATGGAACATGGGCTGGATGCACGACACCCTCGAGTATTTCAGCCAGGACCCGATCTTCCGCAAGTATCATCACGGAAAGCTGACCTTCAATCTCTGGTACGCCTTCTCCGAGAATTTCATCCTGCCGCTCTCCCACGACGAAGTCGTCCACGGGAAAGGCTCGCTCCTCGGCAAGATGCCGGGCGACGACTGGCAGAAATTCGCCAACCTTCGGCTCCTCCTGGGCCTGCTGTTCGCCAACCCCGGCAAGTCGCTGTTGTTCATGGGCGGGGAATTCGGCCAGCGCCGGGAATGGTCCCACGACGAGAGCCTGGACTGGCATCTCCTGGCCTACGAGCCCCACCGGGGCGTCCGGAACTGGGTCCGCGACCTCAACCGTCTCTACCGCGCCGAGCCGGCCCTCCACGAGCTGGACTTCGTGCCCGAGGGCTTCGAATGGGTCGACTTCAGCGACTCCCAGGCCGGAGTCATCAGCTTCCTGCGCAAGGGGAAGTCGGCCGGGGACGCCGTTCTCGTCGCCTGCAACATGACTCCCGTCACGCGGCTGAACTACCGGATAGGCGTCCCGGCCGAAGGCTACTGGAGGGAACTCCTTAACAGCGACGCCCCGGTCTACGGAGGGAGCGGGCAGGGCAATTTCGGGGGGGCGGACTCGTCTCCCGTCCCCTGGCACGCCGGCAACGACTCCCTGTCGCTGACCATCCCCCCTCTGGGCATCCTGCTCATGAAAAGAGGGCTGCGATGAAACGCCGAGTCTGCATTCACGGCCATTTCTACCAGCCGCCCAGGGAAAACCCCTGGCTGGAGGAGATCGAGGTGCAGGATTCGGCCTTCCCCTACCACGATTGGAACGAGCGCGTCACGGCCGAGTGCTACGGCCCGAACGCGGCCTCGCGCATCCTGGGCGACGACAAGAGGATCGTCGACATCGTCAACAACTACGCGAAGACCAGCTTCAACTTCGGGCCGACCCTGCTGTCCTGGCTCGAGAGACACGATCCCTGGGTCTACAGGTCCGTGCTGGAGGCCGACGCCGAGAGCCGGAGATCGTTCGGGGGGCACGGCTCGGCCCTGGCCCAGGCCTACAATCACATGATCCTGCCCCTGGCCAACGCGCGCGACAAGCGCACTCAGGTGATCTGGGGGATCGCCGATTTCAGGCACCGCTTCGGACGCGACCCGGAAGGCATGTGGCTTCCGGAGACGGCGGTCGACCTCGAAACGCTGGACGTGTTGGCCGGACACGGAATCCTGTTCACCATTCTCGCGCCCTACCAGGCGAAACGGGTCCGGCCGGCCGCGGGCGGCGAATGGCAGGACGTCGGGGGAGGCCGGGTCGACCCGAGAAAGCCCTACCTCTGCCGCCTGCCCTCGGGCCGCGAGATCACCCTATTTTTCTACGACGGGCCGATCGCCCACGACGTGGCATTCGGTGGGCTGCTCGACAGCGGCGAAGCCCTGGCCGGCCGGCTCCTCGAGGGCTTCTCCGGCTCCGAAGCCGGCCCCGAACTCGTCAATATCGCGACCGACGGAGAAACCTACGGACACCATCACCGCTTCGGCGACATGGCCCTGGCCTACGCGCTTCTCGGGCTGGAGAGGAACCGGCAGGTCCGGCTGACGGTCTACGGCGAATACCTGGAGGAACACCCGGCCGCCGACGAGGCGGAGATCTACGAGAATTCGTCCTGGAGCTGCAGCCACGGCGTCGAGAGATGGCGGAACGACTGCGGCTGCAGCACGGGCGCCCACCCGGGCTGGCACCAAAAGTGGCGCGGCCCCCTGAGGCAGGCCATGGACCGCCTCAGGGACGGCCTGGCCGCGGTATTCGAACGGGCCGCGGCTTCGCTGCTCCGCGACCCCTGGCAGGCCCGCGACGACTACATCGGCGTCATTCTCGACCGCGCGGCGGCCAACGTCGAGGCCTTTTTTTCGCGCCACGCCCCGGTCAGGCTCTCGGCGGAGAGCAAGTCCCAGGTCCTGAGACTCCTGGAGATGCAGCGCCACGCCCAGCTCATGTACACCAGCTGCGGCTGGTTCTTCGACGACATCTCCGGGATGGAGGCCGTCCAGGTGATCCAGTACGCCGCGCGGGCCATCCAGCTCGCCCGCGAGGCGGGCGGGGAGGACCTCGAGCCGGTTTTCGTCAGGATGCTCGCGGAGGCCCCCGGCAATACCCCCGAGCTCCGGGACGGAGCGCTGGTTTATGACAAGGCGGTCAAGCCGGCCGTGCTGGACCTGCTCCGGGTCGGGGTCCACTACGCGATCTCGTCGCTGTTCGAGAGCTATCCAAAAACCCTGACCATCGGCGCCTACACGGTCACCAACCAGGCCTACGACCTCTCGACGGCGGGGCGCCAGCGCCTCCTCCTCGGTCAGGCCGAGCTGCGCTCGGAGATCCTCTGGGAGGAAGACAAGATCACCTTCGCCGTCATCCATCTCGGAGACCACAACATCATCGGGGGGGCCCGGCCGTACTCGGGGGCCGATCCGTTCGTCCAGATGCGCACGGAAATCAAGGAAGCCTTCGGCCGCAGCGACGTGCCCCGGGCCATCGACCTCATGGACAAGCACTTCGGCACCCATCACTACTCGCTGTGGTACCTGTTCCGGGACGAAAGGCGGAAGGCCATGAACGCCATCCTCGATTCCACCCTGCGGGACGTGGAAACATCCTTCCGCCAGGTCCACGAGATCCACTATCCGATGATGCAGGCGATGCGGGAGATGCAGATCCCCATCCCGAAAACGCTGGCCGTGACGGCCGAGTTCATCCTCAACACCGACCTCCGCCGCCTGCTCGAGAAGGACGATCTGGATCTCGACCGGGTCCAGGCCCTGGACGCCGAATTTCGCCGCTGGTCGCTGGAGATGGACAAGGACCTGATGGCTTTCGTGCTCGAAAAGAAGATCGACGCGCTGCTCGAGGCGCTGGCCCGGAACCCGGATGATGCGGCGCTGTTCGACGCCGCCGAGGCCGTGTTCCGAGTCAAGTCGCTGCTGGGCGTCGAGCCCAATCTCTGGAAGAGCCAGAACATCTACTTCGCCATCCGGAAGAAATCCGGCCGCCGGATCAGCCTCCGGAAGCGGTCCGGGGACCCCCGGGCATCCCGATGGCTGGTTCTCTTCTCCAGGCTGGGCGATCACCTTTACGTCAAGCCGGACCGATGAACGCCCCTCTCTCCACGTACAGGCTCCAGTTCAGCCCGTCGTTCGGCTTCCGCCGGGCCGAAGGCCTGATCCCCTATCTCGACTCCCTGGGCGTTTCGGCGATCTACGCCTCGCCCGTCTTCCGGTCCCGAAAAGGCAGCCTCCACGGCTACGACGTGGTCGACCCCAACGCCGTCGACCCCGAGCTCGGGACGGCTGAGGATTTCGAACGCCTTCTGCAGAATGTCAAGGCAGCCGGGCTGGGCTGGGTGCAGGACATCGTGCCCAACCACATGGCCTACGACTACGAGAACACGATGCTCCGGGACGTTTTGGAGATGGGCCGGCATTCGGAGTATTTCCGGTATTTCGACATCGACTGGGACCACCCGTACGAGAACCTCAGGGGCCGCGTCCTGGCCCCGTTCCTGGGCCGCTTCTACAGCGAGGCGCTCGAGGACGGCGAGATCCAGCTCCGCTACGAGGACGGGAGCCTGACCGTTCATTATTTCGAGTCCCGCTTTCCCCTCAGGAGCGAGAGCTACCCTCTGGTTTTCGGGCACCAGGCCGCGCGCCTCCTGGAGAAAGCCGGACCGGACCGGGAGGAGGTCCTCCGCTTTCTCGACCTGCTGGCCGCGGTGAAGCAGCCTCCCGAGGAGGGAGGCCGAACCGCCAGGGCCCGATTCGCCGACGAAAGGAACAGGCTTCGGGGCGCCATCGAAGCCAGCCCTCTCCTGCGGCGGCACGTCGACCAGGCTCTCCGGGCCTATAACGGCGTGAAAGGCCGGCCGAAAAGCTTCGCCCGCCTGGACCGGCTGCTCTCCCACCAGCTCTTTCGCCTCTCCTTCTGGAAAGTCGCGACCGAGGAGCTGAACTACAGGAGATTCTTCAACGTCAACGGGCTGATCCGGCTGCGGACCGAGGACGAGGCCGTGATGGACGCCTGCCACGCCACGGTGTTGAAGCTGGTGCGGGAGGGCAAGGTCTCCGGGCTGAGGATCGACCACGTCGACGGGCTTTTTGACCCGGCCGAGTACCTGGCCCGCCTCTCCCGGAAGGCCGGTCCCGTCTACGTCGTGGTGGAAAAGATCCTGAGCCCGGGGGAAGAGCTTCCGGCCGGCTGGGCCGTCCACGGCACCACGGGCTACGACTGGCTGAACGCCGTCAACGCCCTGTTCTGCGACGGCCGGAACCACGAGGCCTTCGACGGGCTGTACGGGCGGTTCACGGGTCTCGCCAAACCTTACCCGGACCTGGTTGTGGAGAAGAAACGGCTGATCATCGGCAAGCACATGGCCGGGGACATCGACAACCTGGCCCAGACCGTGAAAAGGCTCTCCGCCAACTACCGGTACGGCAGGGACATCACCCTCTATGCCCTGCGGCGGGTCATCGTGGAGATCATCGCCCAGTTTCCCGTCTACAGGACCTACCGGGGTCCCGGGGTTTTTTCGGAACAGGACAGGGAATTCCTGGCCGCGGCTATCGGGAAGGCCAGGGACATGGTTCCCGAACTCTGGTACGAGGTTCGGCTGCTCGAGAACTACCTCCTGTCGGGCCCCGACGAGGATGTCGGCGACGAGGCCCGCCGCCGCTGGCTCGATTTCGTCATGCGTTTCGAGCAGGCCACGGCCCCCCTGATGGCCAAGGGGTTCGAGGACACGGTCCTGTACGTCTACAACCGGCTCCTCTCGCTTAACGAGGTCGGCGGTTCGCCGGACCGGTTCGGGATGTCTCTCGACGATTTCCACGCCTTCAACAGGGCCCGGGCCGAGCGCCGGCCGGCCGGGATGAACGCCACCTCGACGCACGACACCAAGCGCGGCGAAGACGCCCGGGCCAGGCTCAACGTCCTATCGGAGATACCCAAGGAATGGGAGAAACAGCTGGCCGCCTGGCGGCGAATCGGCGCCCGGACCAAGCGGCGGGAGGGGGAGGCCGAGGCGCCGGACAGGAACGACGAGTATTTCCTGTACCAGTCGCTCATCGGGGCCTTTCCGCTCGAGCCCGGCGGATACCCGGAATTCCGCGACCGGCTCAAGGCGTTTATCGTCAAGGCGGTCCGGGAGGCCAAGGTGCACACGGCCTGGCTCAAGCCTGAAACGTGGTACGAGGACGCGTTCCTGGCCTTCGTCGACAGCCTGCTGCCGGCCGATATGTCCGGCCGGTTCCTGAAGTTGTTCCTGCCGTTCCTGAGGCGGGTGGCCTTCTACGGCATGCTGAATTCCCTGTCGCAGACGGCCCTCAAGCTGGCCTCACCGGGCGTCCCCGATTTCTACCAGGGGACGGAGTTCTGGGACCTGAGTCTCGTCGACCCGGACAACCGGCGGCCGGTGGATTTCGAGGCCCGGCGGGCGGCTCTCGAGGCCCTGCGGGCCGGGGCCGCGGAGAATCTCCCAGAGTTGCTGGCCCAGATGTTGTCCGGCCTTGCCGACGGCCGGGCCAAGCTGTTCCTCATCGCACGGGGACTCGGGCTGCGGCGGGAGCGCATCGACGTCTTCCTGAAGGGGGATTATCTGGCCCTGGAGGCCCGGGGCCGGCACGGCGGCCACGTCGCGGCCTTCGCCAGGAGGCTCGGGGACCGTTGGGTCATCGCCGCGGTCCCCCGGTTCCTGACGGGCATCGTCAAGGACGGAGTCCTGCCGCTCGGCCGTGACGTCTGGGGTGACACGGCGGTCATGCTGCCCGGTCCCGCCCCGTCCGGCTGGAGGAACCGGCTCACGGACGCCCGCTTCCGTGCCGGGGGAGAGCTCATGGCGGGCGACATTTTCCGGGAATTTCCGGTCGCGCTGCTGTGCGACGAGGGGGATCGATGAACGAAAGAGAGAGACCGATGCATGAGCGGGGAGGCGGAGTGCTGCTTCACGTGACGTCGCTGCCGTCCCGGTTCGGGATCGGCGACCTCGGCCCGGAGGCCCGGCGGTTCGTGGATTTCCTGGCCCGGGCTGGCCAGCGCTACTGGCAGATCCTGCCCCTGAATCCCACGGACCAGGCCTATGACAATTCCCCGTATCACAGCCTCTCGGCCTTCGCCTTTTCGACTCTCCTCATCAGCCCCGAGACCCTGGCCGAGGAGGGCTACTGCCGCCGGGAGGACCTGGTTGAGGCGCCGGAGGGCAGCGCGGCCAAGGCGGACTTCGGCTGGGCGACGGCCTTCAAGAGGACGATCTTCCGGACGGCCTACGAGTTTTTCCTCCGCCGGCCCCCGAATCCGGCTTTCGAGCGCTTCTGCGACGAAAACGCGGCCTGGCTCGACGATTTCGCGGCCTTCGTGGCCTTCAAGAACCATTTCAAGGGCCGGGTCTGGAGCGGCTGGCCGGCGGAAATCAGAGACAGGCGGCCGGAGGCGCTGAAGACGTTGAGGGAAACCCTGCATTCCGAAATCCAGCGGGAAAAGTTCCTCCAGTTTCTCTTCTCCGAGCAGTGGTCGGCCCTCCGCCGTTACTGTGCCGAACGGGGTGTCCGGATCATCGGCGACATGCCCATCTACGTGGATTACGACAGCGCCGACGTCTGGACCAGCCCCGGCCTCTTCGAGCTCGACGCGCGCAAGAAGCCGGCCGCCCTGGCCGGGGTCCCGCCCGACTACTTCAGCGAAACCGGCCAGCTCTGGGGAAACCCTCTCTACCGGTGGGACGCGCTCGCGGCGTCCGGGTTCGAATGGTGGATCCGCCGGATGGCCCACAACCTCGGGCTGCTGGACATGGTCAGGGTCGACCACTTCCGGGGTCTGGTGGGCTATTGGAGGGTGCCGGCCGGCGAGGACACCGCGATCAACGGGGAGTGGGTGGCGGCGCCCGCGTACGGCCTGTTCGAAAGGATGCGCGAAAAGTTCCAACCCCTCTCGATCATCGCCGAGGACCTGGGCACGATCACGCCCGACGTCAAGGAGGTCATGCGGCATTTCGGGTTCCCCGGGATGAAGGTCCTCCTCTTCGCGTTCGGGGAGGACAATCCGTTCCACCCCTACCTGCCCCACTCCTTCGAGAGAAACTGTGTCGTCTATACCGGGACGCACGACAATACCACGGCCCGAGGCTGGCTGGAGGACGAAGCCGGGCCCGAGGACGTCGCCCGCCTGGTCCGCTACCTGGGCCGGGACGTGGACGCCGAATCCGTCGGCTGGGAACTCATCCGGCTGGCCTACATGTCGGTCGCGGATATGGCGGTGATTCCCGCCCAGGACCTCCTCGGCCTGGCGGGCCGGGCCCGGATGAACCGGCCCTCGACGTCGCGCGGCAACTGGAGATGGCGCCTGGAGCCGGGAAGGCTCGGCGGCGCGACCGCGGAAAGGCTGGCCAAGTTCGCCCGCATCTACGGTCGGGTTCCCGGAAGCTGAAAACGCCTAAAAGCGGCGGCCGGTCCGGACCTCCTCGGGATTGAAATACTTGCGCGGCAGCTTCTCGTCGCGCATGGACGCGTTATAGACGAACCAGGCCATGAGGGTGGCGGCCTGCATCAGGTCGCCGCGCGAGCAATGGTCGACGACGTCCATGTTCGAGTGGTGGGTGATCGTGTCATAGTCGAGGTCGTCCTGGATGAACTGGAAGCCGGGCAGCCCGACGCCGTCGAAGGACAGGTGATCCGTGCCGCCCGTGTTGCGGCTCGTGACGGTCGCCGCGCCGAGGTCGGCCATGGGCTCGAGCCAGGCCGCGAAGATCGGCATCGCGGCCACGTTGCCCTGGGCGTAGATGCCCCGGATCTTGCCGCTGCCGTTGTCGAAGTTGAAGTAAGCCGAGAACTCGTCGTACTCGGGCTTCCTCTCCTTCTTGGCCCGGTCGAAAAAGTGCGAGGTGACGTAGCCGCGGGACCCGACGAAACCCTGTTCCTCGGCGTCCCAGAGAGCGATGCGGATGGTCCGGCGGGGCTGGATCCCGATCGCCTTGAGAATGCGCATGGCCTCCATGGCCACGACCGAGCCGGAGCCATCGTCGGTCGCTCCCGTGCCGGCGTGCCAGGTATCGAAATGGCCGCCGAGCATGACGATCTCGTCCTTCAGCTTCTTGTCGACGCCCGGGAACTCGGCCACGACGTTGTAGCCGGTGAGGTCCTCGTCGGTGAAGGCGGCCTGGACCTCGATATCCAATTCGACCGGAACGTCCTTCTGGAGAATCCGCACCATGCGGTTGTACTGCTCGGCGGACACCACGACGGAGGGCAGCGGCTCGGCCGCGCCCGGCATCTGGGAACCACCGCTCGAGACGAAGATCGTTCCGTCGCTGCCGCGGCTCGGCTCGAGGACCACGGCGGCCCCTTCCTCCTTGAGGAACTTGGCCGTGGCCTGCTGGAGCTGCCGGCGGGCCATCATCTCCTGCATCCGGCCGGCGTAGGGCGACCGGCCGCCGGGTTCGGGAAGGAGGGTCAGGCCGTTCAGGTCAGCCGCGGAAAGGCGGCTGGCCTCGGGGGTGAAGTCGAACTCGACCGGCTGCTCCCCCTGGCTCAGGACGATGGCTCCCTTGATCTTCCCCTTGTACTTCTCCAGGTCCTCGACTTTGGCAACGCTCACGAGGACGGCCGGACCTTTGACCGCGCCGTTCGTCCCTGGGGTCCAGGCCTTGGGAAAGGCGATCAGCGGGGAGTACTGAGGGGCGGTCATCGCCGCATAGAACTTCCGGAGCTCCCAGCCGCGCCCGAACTGGCCGTAGGGCTCCATCTTCGCGTTGACGAGCCCGATCTTGGTGAGCTCGGCGACCGCCCACTCCCCGGCTTTGCGATACTGCGGAGACTCGGACAGCCGCGGGCCGTAGACATCGCTGAGCCAGCTCAGATAGTCCCAGACCTTCGAGCTCGACTCGAGCCCCTCCCGCCTGATGCGCTGCGCGACCTGGAGGTCGACCTTCTCCTGCGCGAACGCCTGGAGGGCGACGAGCAGGACCAGCGCCACGGCCAAAGACCAACGCCTGATTCGTTTGTTGTCCATCATTTTCTCCTCGAAGGAAAGACTTTACGCCAATCGTCCGGCCCGCGTCAATGTCAAATAGGGGGGATTTGTCGGCTCCGGGAGACGGACGGGAGTGCGACTTGCGCGCCGGGAGCCGGAAATCGGGCGGGGCTAGTCTTTCCCGGCCAGCCTGACCTCGGCCGAGAAGGCGTACTTCCTGGCGCTGATTGTCGGGCGCGACATGCTGTCGAAGGCGCTCAGGAATTCCTGGGCCCGGGTTTCGCCGCTCCCGGTGATCAGTCCGCCGGACATTCGGGTCGCCGGGGATTGCCAGGTGGACTTGGCCGAGAGCACGTTCTCTCCCGAGCCCCCCCATTCGAACTCGATCCTGAGGACTAGGCCCGGGTCGGTCCCTCCGGGAATCACGCCGCCCGGGCCCAGGGGAATGCGAAACTCGAAAGTGGCAAGGTTCCCGTCCCGCGTCTCCGAGAAGGCCGGGGGCAGGACGCCGGAATCCGGGGCGGGCGGGTCCAGGGTCTTCCCTCTCCCGTCCACGAGGGCGGCCAGGAAAACGGGGTGGCGGGTTTCGGCCCGAAGGTCCTCCTTGTCGGCCTCCGTCAAGGGCGTGCCCTGGTTCTCGAGGATCCGGATGAAGGCCTCGGCCTTGACCATCTTCCTTATGAACCGCGCCCCGTTGCCGCGCTCCGGCGAATCCGAAGGTGCGGCGTAAATGGTGAGGCCGGTGTCCTCTATCGGTTCCAGGACCTTGGGATTCCTGAACACAGCCAGGATGTAGAGATTCCGTCCGTCGTTGCGGAAGGCATAGTCCGCGTCCATGGTGCTCTCATAATAGAGATAGTCCGAAGCCCACTCGGAGCCGGACCCGTCGACCGCGGGCGGCGACGCCGCCCAGACGCTCCCGGCCACCCGGCTTTGGGCAAGAGCGGGCGTGGCCACAAGAACGGCGGCACCAACCACCGCGGCGAAAGTTGCGACTCTCTTTGTCATCCGGGATCCTCGGGTTCCATTATACGCCTCCGGGACCGTGATGGAACCTCGATTGTAAATCCTTTTCAAACGGCCTATAATTCAGGTGCCGAAGGGCCATCGGCCGGAGGGGGTGAATCGGTTCCGTGAGATCCCGCAAGCGTCGCCCTGGGATCCCGTTCGTCCTCCGAGGCCGGCCAAGCATCGGGGAGAGGAGGAGGCGAGAATGGCGAGATTCCGGATCCCTGCCGGACAGGTTTTGAAGGGCTCCCCAAAGGCCGCGGACCGGCGGTCCAAACCCGGGGCCCGCGAGGTCTTGGGGCTCGATGCGGGGCGCTTGGCGCGGGCCAAGTTCGCTTACACGACCCGCCGGGTCGCCATGGAATCCGTCGCGACGCTCCTTCCCGCCGAGAGACATCTCAAGACGGGGGACGTCGTCCTGGCCAGAGTCGAAAAGCTCGGTCAGCACGACCACCTGGAGCTCCCGAACGGGCGGCGCGCCCTGCTCTATCGGGGAGACGAGATCGTCGTGAGCTTCGGGAACCGGTACGCCCCGGACCAGTTCGAAGCCGTCGTGCCCGAGACTCTCGCGGCCTGCCACCTGGTGGCGGCCGGGGGCATCGCCGCCAAGATGCTCCAGAAGCACAGCCGGATGCATAACCCGACGGAAATCCTTCCCCTGGGCCTGCTGGGAGACGCCGAGGGCCGGCGGGTCAATCTTTCGAGGTGGGGCCTCGCCAGGTCGAGGCCCGACCCGGCCGCGCCCCGGCCGCGCGTCATCGTGGTGGCCGGCACCTCGATGAACTCCGGCAAGACAACGACCATTTCCTGCCTGACCAGGGGGCTTATCGGTCTCGGATACCGCGTGGCCGCCGCCAAGCTGACGGGGACAGGGGCGGGAGGCGACCATTGGCACATGGCGGACGCGGGGGCCGACCCCGCCATGGATTTCATCGACGCCGGGTACGCCTCGACCTACCTGCTGCCGGGCCGCGAACTCGAGGAGGTCGTCGGTACCCAGCTGGCCCACCTGTTCCGTTCGGGAGCGGATTTCGTCCTCCTGGAAATTTCGGACGGGGTGCTCGAACCGGAGACCGCGCGGCTGCTCGTCTCGCCCGCTTTCAGGCCCTTCTTCGACGTCATCGTTTTTACGGCCGGGGATTCCATGGGGGCGGCGGCGGGGGCCGCCTGGCTTCGCGAAAGGAGGCTGCCGGTCATCGGGATCAGCGGCCTCCTGACCTCTTCTCCTCTGGCCATGCGGGAGGCGCTCGCCGCCGCGGAAATCCCCGTCTACGCGTCGGAGAGCTTCATCCGGCCCGAGATCGCCGCACAGATCGTGAAGTGCCTGGCCGCCAAGCAGGCCGGGCCGCCCGGGCGAAAGCCGCGCTCTGGAATTCGGCCCGTCCCCTCGCGACGGCCATGAACGATTTGCCCCGGGTCCTCGGAGGAGACAGAACCCGTCTGTTCATGAGGCTGGTCGCCGTCGGCCTGCTCCAGGCCGCGGCGCTCGTGGCGATCTTGTTCATCGTGAAGCATGTTTTCGACAGCCTCTCCCTGTCGGTGCGCAAGGGGACCTTCGAGTTCGGCCGAATCCTCTGGGTCGGCCCCGTCCTGGCGCTGGTGGCCGCGGGCAGAGGCTGGCTGTCCTATCAATCGCGGGTCAGCGCCGCGCGCCTCGGCCGGGGATATGTCTACGACCTGCGGCTTCACATGTACGACTACCTGACGACCCTGTCTCCCCGGTCCCTGCAGCGTCGGAGTCACGGGGCGGTGATATTGAGGTTCAGCGGGGACCTGTCCACCATTCGCCGCTGGATCAGCCGCGGACTGGCGGGAGGGACGGTGGCAGGGATCACAATCGGCATAGCTCTCGGCGTCCTGGCCTGGCTCAGCCCGACCCTGACCCTCGCGGTGATCGCGCTCCTGGGACTGGAGCTTCTGGCCGGCCGGCATCCCATCAGGTTGATCGGTAAGGCCGTGAGGCGGCTCCGGCGCGCCGGCGGACACCTGATGGCGGAGATCGGGGAGCAGATCCAGGCCATGGCGACGGTCCAGGCGTTCGGCCAGGAAGCCCGCGAGCGGGAGGCCTTCGCCCGCCGGAGCGAACGCGTGCTGGAAGCCGCGATTGTCCAGGCCCGGGCGGCCGGCCGGCTTCGGGCCCTTACGGCCGGAGCGGCCGTGGCCTTGCGTGGGGCCATCCTGGTCGCGGGAGCTTTCGAGGTCGCTGAAGGACGGACAACCCTGGGCACCGTGGCCGCGGCGCTGACCGTGGCCGGCCTGCTCGCGAACCGGGTCCGGAGCTCGGGCCGAATCTATGTATATTATCAGCGGGCCAGGGTGGCCAGGCGGAAGGTTCTGCAGTTCCTGGCCACGCCGTCCGGCCTTCGCCGAGTGCCGGGGGCTCCCGATCTCGAGGCCGGGCCCGGACGGTTGGAGTTCGAGGAGGTCTCCCTGGAGACGTCGGTCCGAGGTGTGACCGCGGCCGCCGAACCGGGGACCCGGGTCGCCCTGGTCGGACCCAACGGAGCGGGCAAATCGACTCTTCTCGCCCTGGCCTGCCGGCTGATCGACCCCGAGCGGGGACGAGTCCTCCTCGACGGCCAGGACCTGGCTCTTCACAGCCCGTCATCGGTCCGGCGCAGGATCAGCATGGCCAGTCCGGACCTGCCGCTTCTTCGCGGCTCCATCGCCCACAACCTGCGCTACCGGTGGCGGGACGCTCCGCCGGAGGAAGTGGATCGGGTGCGGACGCTTTGCGGAGTGGACAAGGTCCAGGCCGACCTGGCCGGCAGCGGACGAACCCGGGTTCTGGAAGGGGGCGCGAACCTGTCCCTCGGACAACGCCAACGCATCTGCCTGGCCAGGGCTTTGCTCGGAAGCCCCTCGGTCCTTCTTCTCGATGAGGCCGACGCGAACCTGGACCCGGACGCGGGCCGGGCGCTCGACTCCGTCCTCGAGGAGTTCCGCGGCACCGTGGTCATGGTTTCCCATCTCCCCGAACGGATCGCACGGGCGGATATCATCTGGCATATGGAGGAAGGCAGGCTGGTTCGAATAGAACCGGGGCCGGGACGCGCATGACAACCGAAAAGCCCAAGGAACGGGTTTCGAAAGCCGGGGGCGTGACCTACTTTCTGCATGTCCCCGAGGTAACCGCCCCGCCGGCCGGGATCTTCGTCACCGTGCACGGATGGAGCCGCAACGCCTTCGAGCACGCCGAGAAGTTCCTGCCGTTCGCCGCGTCCCGGGGAGTCATTCTGGTCGCGCCTCTATTTGACCGGCGCCGCTTCCCCTGGTATCAACGTCTCGGGACGCGCGGGACCCAGGGACGCGCGGACCTGGCTCTGGACGAAATCGTGGCCGAAGTCGGCCGCCTGGCCGACGTCCCGACGACGCCTCTTCACATGTTCGGCCACTCCGGAGGCGGACAGTTCGTTCATCGCTACGTCATGGCCTACCCGGAGCGCGTCAGACGGGCCGCCCTTGGAGCCCCGGGCTGGTACACTTTCCCCGACCCCGGGTTGAAGTATCCTTGGGGGATCGGGCCCGACAAGCGTCTGCCGGACCTCCAACTCGAACCGCAACGGTTCCTCGAGGTGCCGATGGAGGTCCTGGTCGGTGAAATGGACACCGCGCGGGACCGGAACCTTAACAAGTCGCTCACGGTCGACCGCGCCCAGGGCCTGGACCGCCGGGAAAGGGGAAAGCGTTGGGTGGAGGCCATGAACGCGGCCGCCCGGGCCTGCAGCCTCGACACCGAGTACCGCCGCATCGTGATGCCAGGAGTCGGGCACTCCTTCGCCCGCTGCATGGACGAGGGGAAAATGGGCCGGGCGGTCTTCGCATTCCTGTTCGGCAGGCCGGGCCCGAGACGGCGGCCCGGCTGAACCGCCGGCGCCTCGGGATTAAGGAGGAGAGATGCACCTCATGATCATTTTATTGTTGCTGCCCGTCCTGGGCCTCATCCTGTTCTTCGTGCTGCCCTTCTCGCAGGCGCTCCCGTCCTACCTGCTCGTCCTGGCGTTTTCGGCCTTTTTCTACGTTCTGATGTTCCGGGCGATGCGAAAATCCCGGCAAAAGAGCCTGTTCGAGATGGTCGGGGAAACCGCCGAGGCCCTGGACTGGAAAGACGGACAAGGCCAGGTTCTCTGCCTTGGGGCGATCTGGGAAGCCCGCTCTGAGACCGGGCGGTCGTTCCCCAGGGGCGCCAAGCTCAGGGTCACCGGCGTTGAAGGGCTGACTCTCGTCGTCAAGGCGGCGGGGGACGACCAAGCTGGGGCCGGCCCATAGGAAAGACGGGACCGGGTTTGAGCCCGGTGTCCCATCCTCAGCAGGGCTCGGGGCGGAAGGGCCGCGTCTTCCCCTGCGTCCACTCCGCGATCTGGCGGAGGCTCGCCTCGACCAGCCCGGGCAACCCCGATTCGACCGCGGGTGAGAGGAAGGCGCCGAGGCCGAGCGTCTCGGGCTGGATGCCGAGCAGGACCACGATCTCGGGCATCCTGCCCATGAGCCGGAGCACCGAAAGCAGGTCGGCGATATTCAGCTGGTGGACGGCTCCCCCGGAGGGCAGGCCTTCGAGACGATCCACCGTCATCCGGGCCACCGTCCCCGGGGCCGCCCCCACGTCGACCGCGTCGAGGATGATCAGGCGGGACACGTCCTCGAGCAGGGCCGCGATCTCCAGGCCGCCCAGGCCGCCGTCGATGAGATCGATTCCCTCGGGCAGCGTAGGGTGCCCCGCCAGACGTCTCAGGGCCTCGAGTCCCGCCCCGTCGTCGGAGTAGATCAGGTTTCCGAGGCCCAGGACCGCTATCCGCTTGTCCGGCCCGGCAGAGGCCCTCTCCCAGGCCGGGATGGCCCGCGGGTCAAGGGGACACGCGCGGACCGGCATCCGGCCCAGCTCGGGCCGCGAGTCCGGCCGGCCATCGCCGTCTCCGCCCGCCAGCCACAGGGGCAACTCCTGGCCGCCAAAACTCACGACCGCCGCTCCTTGCCGCGGCACTCGGACTCCCGCAGTTCCCACTCCGGGATGTACTTATACCCCGTGACGATGCTTTCGAAAAGGCCGTTTCGTTCCTCGATGGACACCAGCACGGCGCTGTAGACATGATGGATCATGAAGCCCAGGAAGAGGAACATGAGGAAATAGTGGACGAGCCGGACGGTCTGGACGCCGATGGAAACGACCGCCCATCCGAAAAGCCACTTGAGGACGGGCGTTTCGGCCGTCGTGCTGAAGAGAACAAAACCGGTGAACATGCTTCCCAGCATGGCCAGGAAAAGGAAGGAATAGACCGAGGCGGCCAAAGGGTTGTGCCCGACCTTGTGAACCGGGTCCCTCCGGAGGAACGAATAGTACCTGATCATCTGTCCCATGTCGCGCCACTGCGCCCTCCGGAGAGGGATGAAGGCCCTCCAGCTGGCGCACCTGTTGCCGGCGAAAAACCAGTAGAACCGCACCACGAAGGAGCCCAGAAAGACGAACCCGGTCAGGATGTGTGTGAACCGCACGGTGGCCATCAGGTAGGCGTACTTGCCGTGGACGAAGACGAAGGGGTTGTGGAGGTAGAAGCCGGTCGCGGCAAGGACCAAGATGCAGAGGACTGTCGTCCAGTGGGTCACCCGCACCGGCAGCTCCCAAACGTAGTCTTTGATTAGCTCGGAGCCGGGGGCGCCGGGCTCGGGTCGAGTTCGAATCGTCGCTTGCGTGTCCATGGCCCCCTACCAAAACTTGATTTCGTCATAAGACCTGCCGCGGGCGTCGGTGAGATGGACGGCGCAGGCCAGGCAAGGGTCGAACGAATGGATGGTCCGCAGGATCTCGACGGGCTGGTCGGGGATGGCCAGAGGCGTGTTCACCAGAGCGGCCTCATAGGGCCCGGGGACATTATGGGCGTCCCTGGGGCTGGCGTTCCAGGTGCTGGGGACGACGCACTGGTAGTTCTTGATCACCCGGTCCTCGATTTCCACCCAGTGGCCGAGAGCGCCGCGGGGAGCCTCGTGGTAGCCGAACCCCCGGGCCGAGCGCGGCCACGTCGCGGGGTCCCATTTCTCGGTGTTAGCGATCTGCAGCCTCCCGTGGCCCAGGTTGTCGGCCAGCTCCTGCACCCAGCCGCTCAGACGGTCGGCCATCACCTTGGTTTCGAGAGCCCGGGCGGCGATCCGGCCGAGGGTGGAAAAGAGGTATTCGGGCGGCGCGTTGAGGGCCTTCAGAGCGCCGTTGACGGCCGCGACCACCTGCTTCTGTCCGGACGCGTAGGCGACCAGCATCCGGGCCAGGGGGCCCACTTCCATCGCCTGCCCCTGGTATCGCGGCGCCTTGAGCCAGGAGTACTTCTTGTCGGTATCCAGGTGCTCGTAGGGCGGCTTCGGCCCGGTGTAGGCGGGGTTCGTCTCCCCGTCGTAGGGATGCAAGGCCACGTTGTCGCCTCCCGTGTAGGTGTACCAGGAGCGGCTCACGTATTCGGTCACCTCGGTCGGGGAGAACGGATGAACCGTGGACAGGTCGCGATTGAGGATGATGCCGCGGGGCAGGAAGAGGCTGCCCGGGTCGTTGATGCTGACTTCCGGATACCCGCCGTAGGCCATGAAGTTGTGCGTCCCCTCTCCGATCTTGAACCAGTCCGGGTAAAAGGGGGCCACGGCCAGGACGTCGGCGACATAGACTTGGTCGACGAACGTGCTGACGTGCTTGACCAGCTCCTGAAGAAACGTGATGCGCTCAATGTTGATCACCGCCTCGGGCACGTCGGGGTCCATGGTGGTCGTCATTCCCCCGACCAGGTAGGTCTGCAGGTTCGGGTTCTTGGCCCCGAGCACGGAGTGGATGCGGATGAACTTCCGCTGCCACTCCAGGGCCTCGAGGTAATGGGCCACGGCCAGCAGGTTCGCCTCGGGCGGAAGCCGGTAGTCGGGATGCCCCCAGTAGCCGCTGGCGAAGAGGCTGAGCTGGCCGCTGTCGACCAGCGTCTGGACCCGGTTCCGGACCTCCTTGAAATAGTCGGGGCTGGAGTTCGGCCACTCCGAGATCGACTCGGCCAGCTGGGAAGTCTTCCCCGGGTCGGCCTTGAGGGCCAACGTCACGTCGACCCAGTCCAGGGCCTGCAGGTGATAGAAGTGGATGACGTGGTCCTGGACCATCTGGGCCCCGCCGATGATGTTCCGGACGATGCGGGCGTTGTCCGGGACTTCGATCTCGAGGGCGTTTTCGACGGCCCGCACCGAGGCCACGGCGTGGACCATGGTGCACACGTTACAGATGCGCTGCGTCCACAGCCAGGCTTCCCGGGGGTCCCGGCCCTTCAGGATCAGCTCCATGCCGCGGAACATGGTTCCGGAGCTCCAGGCTTCGGAGATCCGCCCCCCGTCGGTCTGGGCCTCGATCCTGAGGTGCCCCTCGATGCGCGTGATGGGGTCGACGACGATCTTAGGCATTTATTCCTCCTTCTCCCGGGGCTCGTCTTTTTTAGCGGGCTTCGTCCTGGCATCGGCGCCGGCCCGGACCCGGCGCCGGACCGCGCTGCCCACGGCATGCAGGGCCGTGGCCCCGGCCACCGCGCCCAGGAAAGCCGCCCCTATGTTGCCGGCCGTGACGTCGGCGCCGAACCCCGGCACGCTCGGCAGGCGTTTGTAGAACGGCGACATCTTGTCCCAGAAGCGGTAGGATGCGCAGGCGATGCAGCCGTGCCCCGCCTTCACCGGCCAGCTGGTTTGGTCGTTCCAGCGCACGGTCGGACAGTTGTACGTCGCCTCCGGGCCTTTGCAGCCCATATGGTAAAGGCAGTAGCCCTTGACGTGGCCTTCGTCGCCCCATTCCTCGACGAAGCGGCCGGCGTCGTAGTTGGCGCGCTTCTCGCACTGGTCGTGGATCAGGTTGGCGTGGGCGAACAGGGGCCGGTTATAGGCGTCGAGTTCCGGTATGCTGTTGAAGGCGAGGTAGTGCGTCAGCAGCGCGGCCATGTTGACGGCGTTGGCGGGACACCCGCCCATGTTGACGACCCGGACACCGGGCAGGGCCTCGGACGTCCCGATCGCCTTGGTCGGGTTGGGAGCGGAGCGGACGAAACCGCCGTCCCAGGCGCAGGACCCCATAGCCACGGTAATCGCCGCGTTCGGGCAGACCTCGCGGATGATGTCGAGCGCCGACCGTCCGCCGATCGTGCAATAGGCTCCGTCTGCGCCGGTCGGGATGGCCCCCTCCACGACGGCGATGAACTTTCCCTTCTCCTCCTCGACGACCCTCTTCAGAACGGCCTCGGCCCTGGTCCCGGCCCCGGCCATGATCAGCTCGTGGTACTCCCAGGACAGGAGGTTCAGGACGACATCGGCCACGGTCGGATGCCCGGACCGCAGCATCGATTCCGAGTTGCCGGCACAATCCTGGAATTCGAGCCACACCAAAACCGGACGCCTGCGGGCCTCGAGAGCCTTGGCGATCTGCCCGATCGACCCGGCCGGAAGCGCCAGGGTGCCGGCCATCAGGCCGCAGAAGCGCAGGAACTCGCGGCGCGAAATGCCCCGCGCCTTGAGAGCCTCCATCAGATTCGATTCCATGTTCTCCTCCCCCTCAACATTCCAGACTCCTGCGTTCCCGACGTTGCGGTCCTCGCCCCCATGCATCCGAACGAATCCCCTGATGGTGGATGGATTTTGGGAACAGCCGGTGGCCGCGGACGGCGCCCTCCCCGTCTGTTTTTTCTGCAGGAAATCCGCACCCTCGTTCCACGCTTATCACCCAAGCCCTCGTATTCCAGGCCGGATATCGATCTTTGGTCGAAGGTTCTGACCGGATAACAAGCAAAAAGCATGCCATTCAGTCAGGAGACGGTCTTCCCTTAAAGGCGGGTCGGAGGGCGCGACGCGGGCCGGCCGGGTCCCGCATGGCAGGAAAAGGGGTATGGGGAAACGGGACTCCCGGGAGCCGGGGCTCACGTTCGGCCCCGGGCCGGCCGGAGCGCGGAACGTCGGGGAATGTCAGACGCCGGAGGAGCTCTCTTCCTGCAAAGGCCCTCCCGCCCGGGAGGCTTCGGCCCGGGCCCGGTCCGCCGTGACCGCCCGCCGCCTCGCCTCCAGGATCCGCTCGTATTCCAGCGGGTGGAGAAGCCTCAGTTCCTTCCCCGTGATCCGGCCGCTGAGCCAAACCTTGCTCATGGGAAAGACCTCGGGATTGAGGTGGACGTTGTACATGTGCCAGATGATGATGGCCAGGAAGGCCAGCATGGCCTCGTAGCCGTGGACGATGATGAAGATGTTGTGGACCCAGAGCGGGAAAAAGCGCAGGGAGAATTCGACCTTCCACATGAAGAAACCGCTGGCGATCATGACCGCCGACCCCCAGGCCACCGCCCAGTATTCGAATTTTTCGACGAAGTTGTAGCGGTCGAAGAGCGGGGGGGCCCGGAACAGCCAGTACGGATGCCGGGCGAAGAACCGCTTCAGTACTCCGAGGCGGGCGAGAAGCCGGGTGATCCCGATGTTGTGGAAAAACTGTTCAAAGGCGTCGCGGAAGTCCTTTACCCGGGGGATCAGGGCCCGGAAATTGTCCCTGCCCCGGCGGGTGAACACCGTGTAACCCAGGTGCCAGACGAGGTTCGCGATGAGCATCACGGCCGCGGCCCGGTGCAGCAGGCCCCGGACGGCGAAGGCTTTCCCGCTCGGCAGCAGCCAGCGGAAAAGCCGGAACTCGAAAAAGAACAGCGGCAGGCCGGTCGCCATGAGCGTGACGAACGTGAGGATGAGGAGCGTGTGCTGCAGCCGTTCCGTCAGGTTCATCCTGACGAAGACTTCGTCGTCGCGGACGAGTTCGCGGTCAGTCATGCCTGCCCCTCTTGAGGGCCCTGTGGAGAAGGTCGGCCGCGATGAACATCAGAAAGACGGCGATGATCGCCGATATCACCACGATGTAAACCGACTTCACGATGTGGGGCGACCTGTCCCTGAAGCCGACGGTTTCCTGGGCGACATAGTGGATCTTGCCTTCGGCGAAGTGTTGGGTGGCGCCGGCGTGGCACCGGCCGCAGGTCGCCGGCAGGTTCTCGGGATAGACCGAGGACTTGGGGTCGGATGAGTCCCGGATGTCATGGAATCCGTGGCAGCTGCCGCAGTTGGCCACCCGGACCTCTCCGAACCGGGAGGCCGTTCCGTGATAGGATTCTGCGTAGGTCTTCATCCGGTCGGGCAGCAGTCCGTACTTTCTGGCCAGGGCCATGTCGTCGTGACACCGGGAACACACCCCGGCGACCTTCGTGGCGTAGACCGAGGATTCCGCCTCCGCCGGAGGCAGGATGTCGTGCTCGTTGTGGCAGTCGGTGCAGACCGGGACGTCCTTTCCCCCCCTGAGGTAGTCCTTGCCGTGGACGCCCTCCAGGTAGTCCCGTTCGATCCCCACGTGGCACCGGCCGCAGGTCTTGATGATATTCGTCCGCGAAACCTCGGACGCGGGATCCCTGACGCTCTTGACGCCGTGGGCCCCGTGGCAGCTACCGCAATTGGCCGACATGGTCAGCCCGGCCCCCTCGAGGGCCCGGAAATGGACGCTCTTCTCATAGAGCCGGACGAACTCCCCTCCCCGCCCGGCCTGGACCTTTTCGGCGTGGCAGGCCAGGCAGGTGCCGGGCAGGTTGAGGGAAAACGTCCGGGATTCGAAATCGTCGCCGGCCCGGACGTCATGGGCGCCGTGGCAATCCCGGCAGCTCACGGCCTGACCCTCCCCGGCGCCGGACTGGCCATGGACGCTGGCCGCAAGCTCACGGGCCTCGGGTTCATGGCAGGCCGAGCAGTCGGCGGGCTTCAAGCGTTCGGCGTGAGGGAAATCCGCGACCTGCCGGAGGTCGGTGTGGCAGTCGACGCAGGACATCCCGGCCCGGGCATGGATGGAGGCTTCGAACCCGGCCTGGTTCACCGCGACGGTCTTGCCCGAAGCCGATGTCAGGGCCGGGTCGGAGTGGCAGGCCAGGCAGTCCTCGCTTCCCGCCTGAACGGCCGGCCGACCGAAGGCGGGCCCGGCCGCGAGCGCCAGGCCAAGAAGGAGCGAGGGCCAGCCGCTTCTCATTTCTTCCGGCCCCCGACAAGCCTCTTGACGACCGAGGGGACGAGCCACACGACCGTCACGGCCATGAGGAACAGAACGGCCCACAAGAAAACGCTCCGGACGGCGAACAGCGCGGGGGCCGCCTTCCTGTCCGGCCCGACATGGATCTTCTGGTTCCGGATCCTGTCCGGCATGCCCGGGTGGCAGTCGACCTGCCCGCAGGTCGCGGTCAGGTGAGCCGGGTTGACCCGGGAGGCCGGGTCGGCGGCCGGCCTGATATCGTGGACGCCGTGGCAGCTCGCGCAGGTGGCCGCGGCCTGGGAACCGTAACCGGTCGCGATGCCATGCATGCTCTCGATGAAGGTCTCGATCCTGTCGCCGGGGACTCCGTACTTGCGCATGATCTCGGGCCTGGAGTGGCAGCCGGAGCAGGTGTCGGCAACGTTGGACCGGAAGGCCGGAGACCGCTCGTCCGCCGTCGACATGAGGGTGTGCTCGCCGTGGCAGTCGATGCACAGCGGGGCGTCGGCGTTCCCGGCCAGCGCCTCGCGGCCGTGGACGCTCTCCCGGTACTGGTCGAAGATCAGGACGTGGCAACGGCCGCAGGTCTCCGGGCGCCTGGCAGAAAGACCTTCCTGGCCGACGCCCTTGATGTCGTGCACCCCGTGACAGTCCGTGCAGACGGCGGCGAAGGTCAGCAGCCCCTTTTCGAAGAGGGCCCGGCCGTGGACGCTCTTGAGGTATTCCTGGTACGGCTTCTCGGCGTGGATATGGAACTTGACGACGACGGCCTGGTCGTCATGGCATGAAGAGCACATGACGGGGATGTTCCTCCGGTTGACCAGGGACTCGGGGTCGTTCTTGGGCCGGATGGCGTGCTTGCCATGGCAGTCCCAGCACTTGGCGACTTCACGGACCCCACGTTCGAGATAGGCCCGGCCGTGGACGCTGTCGGGATAGAAAGCCGGGCTCTCGCCGGGCGGCCCGGCCAGGCGCTCCTGGTGGCACCGTTCGGTGCAGTTCGGGGCGGGCAGGGTCTTCTGGTGGGGGACGGCTTCGGGGCCCTGGACCAGGTTCACCTTATGGCAGGCCGCGCAACTCAGCCCCTGATGCGCAGAGCCGGCCAGGGAAACCGTGGCGTGGCAGGCCGCGCATTCCTTGTTCAGGTCGACGGCCGCTCCGTCCCGGCCGACGGCGACCGCCGGGGCCGCCAGGAGGCAGACGGCAATCCAGAGGCCCGGACAGAAACGCCTCAGCGCACGGGACAAAGACAGAAAAAGCAACCGGCAATCACTCTTTGGGAATGGGATGTTTGATCGTCGCCCAGGCCTTCTCGAAATCGAACGGCACGTTGTGGGCGTTGGCGTGGCACGTCATGCACAGGGCCTTGATCTTGTCGGTGCTCCCATAAAGGACGAGCCCCTTCTTGACCGCTTCGGCCTTGTCCTTCATGACGCTCAGGGACTTGTAGTCGCTGCCGGGGCCGTGGCAGATCTCGCAGGTGACCCCCTGGTCCTTGATCTGGGGGGCTTTCTGGTAGAGAGGGGCATGGCACTTCAGGCAGTCCGGGCTCTCGGCCGGATTGGTGACCCCGGCGGCCTTGGCCTTCTCGGCCGCGCCGGGCGAGCTCAGGGCCGCGAGGGCCTGGGAATGCTTGCTCTGCTCCCAGATCGGGTACTGGCGGCCCTGCTTCTCAGTGCGGTGGCAGATCTTGCACATCTGGGCGCCGACATAGCTGTGCTCCTGGGCGGGAACCAGTCCGGCCAGGGCGACCACGGCGGCGACCGCGACAAGAAGTGTCCGATATCTCATGGCGTCTCCTTTCTAGGGGGCAACACTTCGATTCTATCGGTTCGGCCTCCGTCCGTCAACTGATTTCATACCGATTTTATCGGCCTGATAAGTTCACGGGGCAAGGCAGCCGGTTCGGGCGGGCGCGGCGGACTCAGGACGGGGGCCGGGGGCCGCGCCGAAGGTCGCGGATCCTGAGATAGAAAGCCAGCGCGAACAGGATGAGGAAAAGCGTGGCCACGGCCAGCCCGGTCCTCCGCCAAGTGGCTTCCCTGAGGGCCGCCCGGCCCGCGGCCCGGATTTCGACGAGCTGGGCCCGGCCCTCGGCCGCCTTGGCCTCGACCCCGGCCGGGTCCAGGCCGTGAGTCAGGTCCCGGGCCGAGACGAGAAGGGTGCTGACGTCGTGGAGGCGGTACACCGGCTCCGAAACCTCGACGCCTTTGCCGGCCGCTTCGTCGAGCAGGGCGCCGGCGGCCCGGATTTCGGAGTCGAACCCGGTGATGACCTCCTTCATGCCGGCGGCGACCTGGTAGCCGCGGGACCCCGGCTCGTGGCACTCGACGCACACGGCGCCCTCGCCGGTCCCGAGCATGGCGTCGGTGGGAGCGTGGATCTCGTGGTTTCCGTGGCAGGCCTCGCATTCCGAGAAGCCCAGCTCGTCGAAGGCGCTCTTGTGAGGGCTCTTCGAGAACAACTGGCCCGGGCTGGGATGACACTGGCGGCAGACGAAGGCGATCGAGGTGATGGAGGGCGGGGCCGCTCCGTGATTTCCGTGGCAGGAGTTGCAGGCCGGCGCCGACATGTCCTTCCTGTCAAAGAGGGCCCGGGCGTGGACGCTCTTCCGGTAGGCCTCCAGCTGGTCGGTCGGAATTCCGTACGGCTTCATGTATTCTGCATCGGCATGGCACCGGCCGCAGGTCTCCGGGATGTTCCAGGGGAAGGTTCTGGCCTTGGGATATTTGGCCGGCTGGATGCCGTGGGCGCCGTGGCAATCGGTGCAGACGGCGACCTTCGTATCTCCCTGCCCCAGAAGCCGGCCGTGGCGGCTCGTCCGGTACAACTCCAGCTGGTCGACCCTGAGAGTCGGGTCGTAGGCTTTCATGTAGGCGGGGTCCGAGTGGCACCGGGCGCAGAAGACGGGAATCCCGGCCCTTTTCGGCGCCCCCACAAAGGTTCCGGCCATGGCCAGTTCGGCGTCCTCCCGGGCCGGGTCGCCGCCGTGGCAATCCTGGCAGCCCAGGCCGATCTGCCCGTGGATGTCCTGCTTGAACAATTCGACCGGGGCCTGAAGTCCGCCCTCCAGAGCGCCGTGACATTCGAGGCAACTGTTCGGCTGAGCCCGGGCCGCCCCGGTGAAGATGAGGCCGAGGACGAGCGCCCCCGCGAACTTCGCTCTTGCCGTCATGGTCTTCTCATTCCGCGTCTCAGAGTCGTGGCACCGTGTAGGTGAGGACCGTCATCACGGCGATATATAAGGAGAGGATGATCCCGATGACCGTGAAGGACGGACTCGGCTTCTCGCGGGCCGCCCGCCTGTCCAGGAAAGGCACCAGGAGCCAGAGCAGCCCGCCGGCGAAGAAGCCGAGGATGGCCAGCGTCTCGCCTTCGATCGACAGAACGTGGGAGGGGATGATTTTCAAGGTCGAGAACATGAACGTGAAGTACCATTCGGGCTTGATGCCCACCGGTGTCGAGGCGAACGGGTCGGCCTTCCGGCCGATCTCCCAGGGCAGGAATACGCACAGGATCCCGATGAGGATCAGGATCAGCGTCCAGCCGAGGACGTCCTTATAGATGAAGTCGGGGAAGAACGGAATATCCCTGGCCGGACGGTCCGCGAGGCTGACCGGCCGGCTCATTCCCAAGATCTGGACGAGAAGGACGTGGATGCCGATCAGGGCCAGGGCGGCCAGGGGCAGGACGGCCACGTGGAGCCAGAAGAACCGGGTCAGGGTGCTCTGGCCGATGGTCGGGCCGCCGAGGATGAACTGTTTGAGGGCCGGGCCGATCACCGGAAACCCGCCCGCGATGTTGGTCCCGACCCGCGTGGCGAAGAAGGACAGCTCGCTCCAAGGGAGCAGATAGCCGCTGAAGCCCAAGGCCAAGAAGAGAACGAAGAGGAGAAACCCCGAGACCCAGGTCAGCTCCCGGGGCCGCCGGTAGGCCTTGAGGAAGAACGTGGAGAACATGTGGACGAACAGAACGCCGATCAGGATGTTGGCCGTCCAGCTGTGGACCGAGCGGATGAGCCAGCCGAACTTGACCTGGCTCATGATGAAGACGATGCTCTCGTGGGCGGCATCGACGGTCGGCACATAATAGAGAAGGAGCAGGATGCCCGTGGCGATCTGGAGGACCGTCAGGAAGAGCGCGATGCCTCCGAAGAAGTACCAGAACGCGTGGCGATGCTCGGGGACGGTCTTCTTGCCGGCCAGCTTGAGGAGGGCCCCGATCTTGAACCTCTCGTCGAAGAAGGCCAAGAGTCCAGCGGTCTTCGGTCCCATCCCCTATCCCTTTTTCGACACCACGATGTCCCCGCCGACGCTCTCCACGACGTACTCCTCGAGGGGCGCCGGAGGAGGGCCGGAGATCACCCGGCCCGAGAGGTCGAACCGGCCGTTGTGGCAGGGACAATAGATCGTCCCCGAGTCGGAGTCATAGCGGACCGTGCACGACAGGTGGGTGCACACGGCCGTGAACGCCAGAAGGGTCCCTTCCGGGGAATCGATCAGGATCCCCGGCGAATCGCCGAACCGGAAGATCTTGAAGGAATTCGGGGCCAGCTCTCCGGTCTTGGCGGCGACGACCTTCGTCTGGACCGCTTCCTGCTGCCCCTGCGGCCAGAGGTACCGGAGAACCGGGTACAGGAAGGCGGCGGCCGTCGCGGCCAGCGAGCCGCCGAGGAAAACGTTCAGGACACTTCGCCTGGTCATGACTTCGCCGACGTCAAGAGATTAGGCGGGGGCGAGGCGTTTGTCAAGGCCGGAATGCCGCCGGCGGCAAAAAAGAACGCTCCCGGCGACGAATCACGGGTCGGCCGGTCCAAGAAAATCGCAAGAAAGCCAAAAAAACTGTTGACAACGCCGGCCGGCCGGCGATAATTGTGTACTGAATTTATCGCTCCTATCGTGTCCATAGGGTCAGGAGCGAGGCCGCCTTGGGGCCTTTACAAAAGGATGAAATCCTGTATGATAAGTTTCGCAACAGGGGATATGATACGGTTCAGCCGGATCGATGCATACCGGACGGAGTACCGTCCTGGGGAATTCCCACGATTTCGGACGCTTCCATGAAGGAGGGACCATTATGGCTAAGCTGACGCGTTGGAGTCCTCTGCTGCTCCTCGCGCTCATCCCGCTCCTCATCGTCGCGCTGCCGCTCCTGTCCGCGCCGCCCGGGCGCCAGGCGGCCCAGGCGGCGGGGTACGTCGGGATGGAGACCTGCGCGGCCTGCCACGAGGCGACCGTCATTGCGTTCAAGGATTCCATCCACGGGAAGAAGGGGTTCGCGATGCGGACCACTCATGAGTGCGAGACATGCCACGGCCCGGGAAAGGCGCACGTGGACGCCGAGGGAGGCAAGGGGACGATCATCAACCCCGACAACGAGACCAAGCAGGAGCAGTCCCGGGTCTGCCTCGAGTGCCATAGCCGCGGGACGCAGATGATGTGGGACGGAAGCACTCACGACACCCACGACCTGTCCTGCCTCAACTGTCATTCCATCCACGAGGCCGAGGACGAGAAGGTCCTGCTCAAGACGTCAACCGAGCCCGACCTGTGCTTCACGTGCCACAAACGGAAGCAGTCGCAGTTCTATCGGGCGTCGCACCACCCGATTCCCGAAGGGAAGATGGAGTGCACGAGCTGCCACAATCCGCACGGGACCGCGACCGACTACCTGATCTCCGCGGATTCCGTTACCGAAAAATGCTACCAGTGCCACGCCGAAAAGCGCGGGCCGTTCCTCTGGGAGCATGTCCCCGTGCGCGAGGATTGCACCAACTGCCACGACCCGCACGGAACGAACCATCTCAGAATGCTCGTCGCCAAGGTGCCGTTCCTCTGCCAGAGATGCCACTCCGACACGCGCCATCCCGGAACGCTGTACGACCAGAGCGCGGTCGATACGTTCAGCAACAGGATCGTCATCCGGGCCTGCAGCAACTGCCACCAGAACATCCACGGGTCCAATCACCCTTCCGGGAAATACTTCGTGAGATAGGAGGAGCGCCATGAACAAGTTGCTGAGTCTGACACTTGTCGCGGGGCTGCTCTTCGGAGTCGCGACTCTGCCGGCGGCCGGCCAGGAAACGTCCGCGGACCAGGCCACGGTCAAAGGGAAGGTGATTCTCGGGCCCCAGGGCGTCGACGGCCGGAGGGTTTCTTCGAAATTCACCGAGTACCGGGACGTCCCGAACGACTTCGTCTTCGGCGTCTTCGATTTCAGCCTGGCCAAGGGAAACCGCTACCTCACCTTCTACGCCGACCGGATTCGCCAGAGAGACGCGCGCTACGCCGTCGCGGTCGGTGACTACGGGCGCTACCGGGCCGAATTCGTCTGGGACAAGATCCCCCACCGTTTCAGCTTCAACGCCAGAACCCTCTACGTCCAACCCGAGCCGGGCGTTTTCACTGTCTCCGATGAGATCCGGACGCTGGTCGAAAATGCGGTGGGCAACGGGGGCTTCAACGCCGCCGCCAACATCGGGGCCGGCCGGAGCCTCCTGTCCTCTTTCCTCGACGGCGTCCACCCGATCGACCTCGGGCTCCAGAGGGACAAGGGCATCCTGGACCTGGCCTACACGCCGACGGTTCCCTTGAGCTTCGGCCTGACGGCGTCGAGAGAGAAACGGACCGGAAACCGCGAGGCCGGGGCTTCCTTCGGCTTCAACTTCGCCAACGAGATCCCGGAGCCGATCGATTATATCACCACCGATCTCGACGCCCGGGCCGAATACGCCAAGCCCTGGGGGACGCTCCAGGCCGGACTGGCCGTGTCGCTTTTCGACAACGAGATCGAATCGATGATCTGGGACAACCCTCTCAGGGTCACGGACCAGACCTACGTGACGCCGTTCGGGGCCTATGTCAACGGAAACGGCGCGGCCCGCGGCCAGATGGCCCTGGCCCCGTCGAGCAATTCCGAGAGGGCGTATTTCAAGGGGCTGGTCAAGGTCGCGAAATACACCAGGCTGTACGGGACGTTCTCCTTCGGCATCTTCAATCAGAACGCTCCGCTCCTCCCCTACACGATCAACTCGGCCCTGGTCGCCGACTACCCCGGAGCCCTCACGCCGCCCCGCGCAACGGCCCAGGCCAAGGCCGACGTCACCTCCTTCGACCTGTCCGTGAACTCGAGGCTGGTCAAATCTCTCTACGTCAAGGCGGGCTTCCGCTACTACAATTTCGACGACAGGACCGTGGCCATGGACCTTCCGGGCTACACCTTCATCGGCCAGATCTGGGAGGACACGCCGATCGCCGTCGAGCCGTATTCCTTCATGCGCTCCAAAGCCTACGCCGACCTGACCTGGCACCTCATGAGGAGCACTTCCCTGCATGTCGGCTACTCCTATTCCAGGATCGAGAGGACCGAGGGGGAGGAAATCGAGGGCGCGGACGAGAACACGAGCCACGAGAACACGTTCAAGGTCTCGCTGGACAGCAATGTGCTGGACTGGCTGTGGCTCCGCGGGGCGTACCTCCACGGCGCCCGGAGATGGTCCCTGGACGCGACCGACGTCATTTATATCCCCGGGTTCGCCTTCAAGAGGTACTTCGAGTCCGACCGGAATAGGGATAGCGTCAACGCCCTGATCGGGCTGTCGCCCGTCCGGAACTTCGACCTCGAGCTCTCCTACTCGCTCGGGGTCGACAACTACCCCACCACCTCCTACGGCCTGAAGAAGAGCGATTTCTCGAGCTACGGCGCGGACCTCACGTACACTCTCGGCAAGTCCTCCTCGCTCTTCGGCTTTTACACCCACGAGCTCTACAAGGGGGACCAGGCCGATCGGCAGTCCCCGGCGGACGTTTTTGTCACGGACCCGGCCAATGACTGGACGGCCCTGCTCGAGGATCACGTCAACACGGTCGGGGCCGGGTTCAACACGGCCCTGGTCAAGGACAAGGCCACCCTCAACGTGACCTACTCTTTCTCGCGGGTGCAGGGGACGTCGCTGCTCGCCACGCCTGCGGGCGGGACGCCGGCCACGGCCGTCAACTTCACGCAGGGCATCGATTCGACGCGAATCCAGATCCTGAGAGCTTACCTGCAGTGGAAGCTCCGGTCGAACCTGTCCGTCGGGCTCTCCTACTGGTTCGAGCAATGGGACCTCGACGACATCGTCCGGAACGACTACGCGGTCAATTACGTGACGGCCGCATCCGGGATGTACATGGGCGCCCTGCAGCCCGGCTACCTCTACCACGTCGGCTCGCTGATGTTCATTTACAGCTGGTAGCCCGGCCCGAAGCGACGCAACACCCCCGCTCCGCCGTCGCGGGGCGGGGGTTTTTTTCTGCGGTCACTCCGCCCGGCGGCGACGCGCGGGCGCGGATCCGGAGACCTGGAGAGCTGAATGCGGCTGCGGGCCCGGCGCCTGCCGGATGGGTTTTTCCTGGGTCCCGCGGTTGGCTTTTTCCCGTATTTTAGTTAATATATAGGATTAATAAGAAAGGGCCATGAAAACTCGGACTCCGGAAGGTGCATAACCGCATGACGCAGTATTGGTATTTCTTCCTGTTCCTGGTCATCGCGACCGCCTTCGCCTTCGGCCTGCTGGCCGTGATCTCGTTCATCCGCTACCGCCGGAACGACTACGGCGACAAGAGCAGCCCCTACGAGTGCGGCGTCGAGCCCGAGACGCCGACGGCCCGGGAGGCTTACTCGATCCGGTTTTACCTCCTGACCCTGGTCTTCATCGTGTTCGAGGCGGAAACCCTGCTCCTCTTCCCCTGGGCGGTCGTCCACGACCGGCTCGGCCTGTACGGACTCTTCGAGATCCTGGCTTTCCTGGGCATTCTCGGCCTGGGCTACGTCTATGCCTGGAAGGCGGAAGCCCTCGATTTCAGGAGGGACATTGAATAGCCCCGAGGACAAACACCCGTTCATCCTGACGCGTCTCGACCAGGCCATAACCTGGGCTCAGAAGAACTCGCTCTGGCCGCTCGGCTCGGGGCTGGCCTGCTGCGCGATCGAGATGATCGCCACGGCCGCCGCCCGTTTCGACATCGCCCGGTTCGGCATGGAACTGTTCAGGGCGTCGCCGCGCCAGGCCGACCTCTTCATCGTCGCCGGAACCCTGACCCGGAAGATGGCTCCGATAGTCCGGCGCCTCTGGGAGCAGATGCCCGACCCGAAATGGGTCGTGGCCATGGGCAACTGCGCCGTGGGCGGCGGGCCCTTTCCGACCTACTCGGTGGTCCAGGGCGTCGACCGCGTGATCCCGGTGGACGTGTACATCGCCGGCTGCCCTCCCTCGCCCCAGGGTCTCCTCCATGGGCTGATGATCCTGCAGAAGAAGATCTCGCTATCCCACCCCACGAAGGACATAGGCCTCCGCCATGCTCGATGACCTGAAGGATGCTCCGGCCCTGAAGCGCGTCGAGGAAAGCCTCCGGCGGCGGTTCGGAGCGGCTCTTCTCGCCGCTTCGTTCGAGAAGGGGGAGCTTCAGTTCGAGGCGGCAAGGGAGACCCTCTCCGGAGTCCTCGAGTTCCTGAAAACCGGGCTCGGCTTCGAGTCCCTGACCGACATGATCGGACTCGACCTCGTTGCCTCCAGGCCCGAGGGGGCCGGGCGGTTTGCCGTCCTGTACCAGCTCTACAAGTTCCCGGAGGCCCTGCGGGTGCGCCTCCGGGTGGCGGTCGACGACGGCGAGGCCCTGCCCTCCGTGACCCCCCTCTTTCGCGCCGCCGACTGGATGGAGCGTGAGGTCTTCGACATGTTCGGCATCCGCTTCGAGGGCCACCCCGGCCTCACGAGGATCTACCTGCCCGACGAATTCGAGGGCTTCCCCCTCCGCAAGGACTTTCCTCTGGAAGGACGGGAGCGTGGCCTTTAAGACCATCGACCTCAACATGGGGCCGCAGCACCCTTCGACCCACGGTGTCCTGCGCCTGAGGCTGGCTGTCGACAACGAGCTCGTCCTGCGCGTCGAGCCCGTGCTGGGCTATCTCCACCGGGGCATGGAGAAGCTCTGGGAGAGCCAGACCTACGTCCAGGCGGTGCCCCTGACCGACCGGCTGGACTACCTGGCCTCCTTGTCCAACAACCTGGCCTACATCCTGGCCGTCGAGAAGCTCATGGGCCTCGAGGTCCCGAAGAGGGCCCAGTACATCAGGGTCATCCTGGCCGAGCTCCAGCGGCTGGCCTCCCACCTGGCCTGGTTGGGCTTCATGGCCAACGACATCGGGGCCATGTCGGTCCTCCTCTATGGTTTCGAGGCCCGGGAGGGCGTTCTGGATGTTTTCGAAGCCTATTCGGGCGGCCGGCTGACGGTCCACGGAATGCGCATCGGCGGCGTTCCTTTCGACCTGGACGAGCGCGTCATCGGCCTGGTCAGGCGCGCGCTCGACGAAATCCCGCGCAAGGTCGCGGACATCGAAGGCCTCCTCTCGCAAAACCGGATCTGGCTGCACCGGACCGAGGGGATCGGAGTCCTCTCGGCCGCGGACGCCGTGGCCTACGGAGTCACCGGGCCCGCGTTGAGGGCCTCGGGCGTCGCCTGGGACATCCGCCGCGACGTGCCGTACTCGTCCTACGGCGACTTCGATTTCGCGGTGCCCGTCTTCGGCCACGGAGACGTCTACGACCGCTATCTGGTCCGGGTGGAGGAGATCCGCCAGAGCCTCCGGATCGCCGGCCAGGCCCTGGAGAACCTGCCGCCCGGCGATTTCCGGGCCCGCGTCCCCCGGGTCCTGAAGATCCCTCCCGGCGAGATCTTCCACAGCATCGAGGCGCCCAAGGGCGAGCTCGGCTTCTACATCCGGTCCGACGGGAGCGATAAGCCGGAGCGAGTCAAGATGCGGTCCCCCTCCTTCCTCAACCTCCAGGCCCTGGAGCTCATGTGCAAGGAGAACCTGTTCTCCGATGTCGTGGGGATTCTGGGCTCGCTCGACGTCGTCCTGGGAGAGGTCGACAAATGACCGCCCATCCTCTCGTGGTCGACTTTCTCATCCCGGTGCTCAAGATCGCCGCGGTCATCCTCTATCCGCTGGTCATGGTCATCGTCATGATCTGGATGGAGAGGCGCGTCGTGGCCCTCATCCAGGGCCGGCTCGGCCCCAACCGGGTCGGCTTCGAGGGAATCCTGCAGCCGGCCGCCGACGCTTTCAAGCTCTTCTTCAAGGAGGACATCATCCCCCGGCAAGCCGACCGCTTTCTGTTCAATCTGTCGCCGGTGCTGGTGCTGGTGTCGTCCCTGCTCGCTTTCTGTTTCATTCCCCTGGGCGAGTCGTTCCGGATCAAGGGCTACACTTTGACCCTGTGGGTCGCCGAGAGCCCGGTCGGCCTGCTTCTGGTCCTCGGGCTGTCGTCGATCGGGGTTTTCGGGATTATCTTCGGGGGCTGGGCCTCCAACTCGAAGTACCCCCTGATGGGGGCCCTGCGGTCGGTCGTCCAGATCCTGAGTTATGAGATTCCGCTGGGCATGACGGTCCTGACCGTGATCTTCTTCAGCCGGTCGATCGACCTGGTGGCCATCGTGAACCACCAGAAGGACGCGCGGATATGGTTCGGGTTCCTGCTGCCGGTCTCCTTCGTCGTCTTCTGGATCTCGGGGATCGCCGAGACCAACCGGGCCCCCTTCGACCTCCCGGAGGCGGAGTCGGAGCTCGTGGCCGGCTACCACACGGAATACTCCGGCATGAAATTCGCTTTCTTCTACATCGCCGAGTACGCCCACATGGTGCTGGTGTCCTCGCTCGTGGTGATCCTGTTCTTCGGGGGCTGGCTGCCGCCGTTCCCGAACGTCGCGGCCCTGGCCTTCCTCCACCGGATCCCCGGCTTCCTCTGGTATCTCGCCAAGATCATGTTCTTCCTTTATCTCTATGTCTGGATCCGGGCCACCCTCCCCCGCTACCGGTTCGATGCCCTGATCAAGCTGGCCTGGAAATGGCTGATCCCTCTCTCGGCCCTCAACCTGGTCGCAGTGGCCGTCCTGAGGTACGTCCTGTGACAGGCCTGGCCCGTTTCCTGAAAAAATTCTTCCTGGTCGACATCCTCCGCGGCCTGCTCATCACCCTCAGGTACTACTTCTCGCCGAAGGTGACGATCCAGTATCCCGAGCGGGTCCGGGAGCTCCCGCCGCGGTACAAGGGCCTGCTGCGCCTCCATCTGGACGCCAAGGGCGAGCCTCTGTGCATCGCCTGCCTGGCCTGCCAGAGAATCTGCCCGACCCATTGCTTCGACATCGCGGGCGAGCGCGTCCCGCAGCGCAAGACCCTGTGGCCGGTCCGCTACGACTGGAAGCTCGAGCGCTGCACCTTCTGCGGCCTCTGCGTCGAGATCTGCCCGACCTCGGCCATCCGGTTCTCCCCGGAGTTCCGGATGACCCTGCTCGAGAAAGACAAGGTCCGCTTCCACTACCCGGACATGTACCTCGAGGGCGAGGAGCTCCAGAAACATCTCTGCGGAGGCTGCCTCGAATGATCACCCTGGCGATCTTCGTCTTCTTCGGGGTCCTGGCCGCCGCCGGGGCGGTCCTCGTCGTCGTCCAGAAGAACGCCATGCACAGCGTCCTCTATCTGGCCCTGACCGTCCTGGCCACGGCGGGCGTGTTCTTCACCCTGCAGGCGGAATATCTGGGGGCGGTCCAGATCCTGGTCTACGGCGGCGGGATCGTGGTCCTCTACATCTTCGTCATCATCATCGTCAACCTGAAAGAAGTTCTGCCGGAGAAGAGGAAACTCTTCCCGAGGCTCGTCCTCATCGCCCTGCCGGCCCTGCTCGGGGCCGAGATCATCCTGGTCGTGGTTCGGACGAGGTTCGCCCCTCCGGCCGGGCACGAACGGGGACTCGATCTGGCCTCGCTGGCCGAGATGCTCCTCAAGACCTATCTCGTGCCGTTCGAAATCGCCTCCGTCCTGCTGTTGGCGGTCCTCGTCGGGGCCATCATCATCGCCCGAAGGAAGTCGCTCCATGATCCCGATTAGCGCCGTCTTCGGCCTGGGCCTGTTCATGTTCTGCGTCGGTGTCTTCGGCGTCCTGTTCCGCAAGAACCTGGTCATCATGCTCATGTCGCTCGAGCTCCTGCTCAACGGGGTCAACATCATCCTGGCGGGGGTGAGCCGGCACCTGGGATCGCCGCGCGGTTCGGTCTTCGCCATTTTCGTCATCGTCATGGCCGTTTCGGAGGCGGCCGTCGGTTTCGCCCTGGTGCTGTCGTATTTCCGGAAGAGGAAGGCCTACGACGCCGACGGGCTCAGCGAGCTCAGGGGATGACATGATTTACGCCTTGATCCCCGCTTTCCCTCTCCTCGGCTTCCTGCTGAACGGGTTGCTGGGCATCCGGTACTTCCCAAGAAAGGCGGTCGGCGCGGTCGCCGTGGGGTCGGTCGGGGCGAGCTTCCTGGCCTCGGCGGCGAGCTTCGTCCGGCTTCTCCCCGGGGGCGAAGCGGCCTCGGTCCGCACGCTCTTCACCTGGATCCCGGACGGCCTCATCCGGCTGGCCGGCGGTCGGCCGGGCGCCTTCTCCGTCGCCTTCGCCTTCCGTTACGATTCCCTGGCCGCGGTCATGACGCTGGTCGTCACGGGCGTCGGGCTGCTCATCCACATCTACTCCATCGGCTACATGGCCCACGACAGGAGCTACGCCCGGTTCTTCGCCTACTTGAACCTCTTCACCTTTGCCATGCTCGTCCTCGTCCTGGGCGCCAACCTGGCCGTGATGTTCATCGGCTGGGAGGGGGTCGGGCTGTGCTCGTACCTGCTGATCGGGTTCTGGTTTTCCAAGGATTCGGCGGCCCGGGCGGGCAAGAAGGCCTTCATCATGAACCGAATCGGCGACTTCGGCTTCCTGATGGGCATCGGCCTTCTCATCTCGGTCTTGGGCACGGTCGATATCGGCCGGATCGCCGCCGCCGTCGAGGGCGGGGGGCTCGGCCGGGGGGCGGCCACGGCCGCGGCCCTGCTCCTCTTTCTCGGGGCGACGGGCAAGTCGGCCCAGATCCCGCTCTACACCTGGCTGCCCGACGCCATGGAAGGCCCGACCCCGGTGTCCGCCCTCATCCACGCGGCCACGATGGTCACGGCGGGGGTCTACATGGTGGCCCGGCTGCACGTCCTCTATTCGTTCTCGCCGGCAGCCATGAGCGTCGTGGCGCTGACCGGGGCGGTCACGGCCTTCTACGCCGCCACGATGGCCGTCGTCCAGAACGACATCAAGCGGGTCCTGGCCTACTCGACGATCTCCCAGATCGGCTACATGTTCATCGGGCTGGGCGTCGGGGCCTATGCCGCCGGCATCTTTCATCTCGTGACCCATGCCTTTTTCAAGAGCCTGCTTTTCCTGGCCGCGGGGAGCGTCATCCATGCCCTGTCCGGCGAGCAGGACATGCGGAGGATGGGCGGGCTCCGGACCCGTTTGCCCCGCACCTTCGGCGTGTTCCTGGTCGGAGCCCTGGCCATCTCGGGCATTCCCGGCCTGTCGGGCTTCTTCTCCAAGGACGAGATTCTGAGCCAGGCCTTCGCCTCCGGTCACTATGTCGCCTGGGCCCTGGGACTGGCCGGAGCGGTCCTGACGGCGTTCTACATTTTCCGGCTGATCTTCCTGACGTTTTTCGGCCGGCCCAGGTTCGTACCCGAGGCGGGGCATCGAGTGCACGAGGCTCCCTGGATCATGACCGGACCGCTCATCGTCCTGGCCGCCTTCTCGGCCGCGGCCGGGGGACTGAGCCTCCCCCACATCCTGGGCGGATCGGACTGGCTGGCCGGATTCCTCGAAGCCAGCACGGGCGCCGCGGAAGCCCGGCTGGCGGGTCCCACGGGCCTCCTTCTGATGACCCTGACGGCCGCTCTCGTGGTGGCCAGCCTTTCGGCCGCCTACATCGTGTACGTGACGAAAGAGGGGGCTCCGGCCAGGCGGACGGCCGAGCGCTTCAAGGCGTTCTACGGGCTTGTCTCCAACAGCTACTACGTCGATCGTTTCTACGAGCGGGCGATCGTAGGGGGCACGATGCTCCTGGCCGGAGTTGCGGACTGGCTCGACTCCAGGGTCGTCGACGGCCTCGTGAACGGCACGGCCCGGGCCGTCCGGGCCCTCGCCGCGGGGTCGATCGCCTTCGACGGGACGGTCATCGACGGCGCCGTGAACGGGATCGGCTCGGCCCACCGCTTCCTCGCCCGCCGCCTGGCCCGCCTCCAGACCGGATTCGTCTACAGCTACGCCCTGTCGATCGTCATCGGCCTGATCGTCCTCGTGGCCCTGGTCGCGGCGGTGTTCTAGGAGACTCGGAGAATGATGCCGATGAACAGCCCAAGGCCCGCCGGGACACGGCGGAAGGAGCAGCGACCATGACCATAGGATTCCCTCTGTTGACGGCGATCGTGGCCTTTCCGCTGGCCGGGATGCTGGCCGTCCTTTTCCTCCCTCGGTCCCGGCCGGGGGCCGTCAAGCTGGCCGCCAACGTCATCACCGGTCTGGAATTCCTGTTGACCCTCGGCCTCGTGGCCGGATTCGACCCCGCCGCGGCGGGGATGCAGTTCGTCGAGCGGGCCGACTGGATCCCGGCCTTCCACGCCCAGTACTACGTGGGCATCGACGGCATCTCGCTGCTCCTCATCCTGCTCGCCTCGCTCCTGACCTTCGTGGCCACGCTGAGCTCGTGGCGGGCCGTCGGCGAGCGGGTCAAGGAGTATTACGCCTTCATGCTCCTGCTCGAAGTGGGCATGATCGGTGTTTTCATCTCCCTGGATCTCGTCCTTTTCTACGTCTTCTGGGAGGTGATGCTGGTGCCGATGTACTTTCTCATCGGCATCTGGGGCGGGGCCAGGAAGCTCTACGCCGCCATCAAGTTTTTCCTCTACACTCTGTTCGGATCGGTGGTGATGCTCGTCGGCATCCTGCTGCTGTACTCCCACCATCACACCTTCGACCTCACGGCCATGATCGCCTCCGGCTCTCCCCTTCCCGGGGCTCTCCAGACCTGGGCCTTCCTGGCCTTTTTCCTGGGCTTCGCCATCAAGGTGCCGATGTTTCCGTTCCACACCTGGCTGCCCGACGCCCACGTCGAGGCTCCGACGGCCGGCTCGGTCCTGCTGGCGGGGGTCCTGCTCAAGATGGGGACCTACGGCTTCGTCCGTTTCTCGCTGCCGCTACTCCCCGACGCGTCCCGGAAATTCGTGCCGCTTCTCGTCGCGCTGGCCTTGATCGCGATCGTCTACGGGGCCCTGGTGTCGCTGATGCAGAAGGACATGAAGAGGCTGGTCGCCTATTCGTCCGTCTCCCACATGGGGTTCGTGATGCTGGGACTCTTCACCTTTTCGCCCCTGGCCGTCAAGGGGGCCGTCCTGCAGATGATCAACCACGGCCTCTCGACCGGCGCGCTGTTCCTTGTCGTGGGGGTTCTCTACGAGCGCCGCCACACCCGCCAGATCTCCGAGTTCGGGGGGCTTTCGGCCCGCATGCCCCTTTACGCCGCGGTCTTCCTGATCATGACCATGTCGTCGATTGGCCTCCCCGGACTGAACGGATTCATCGGCGAGTTCATGATCCTCATGGGCGCCTGGACCGTAAACTGGGTGTGGGCGGCCGTCGCCGCGACCGGCATCGTGCTGGGGGCCGGATATATGCTCTGGCTCTACCAGCGCGTCATGTTCGGGCGCCTCGAAAATCCGGCCAATCAGTCCCTGAAGGACCTGAGCCCGAGGGAGCTGGCGACGTTTTTGCCCCTGATCGTCCTGGTCTTCTGGATCGGCGTCTTCCCCAAGCCGTTTCTCAGGGTTTTGGACAAGCCCGTCGAGAGAATCCTGCAGATCGTCCAGCCGGGCCCTGAGGCCCGCCTGACCGGCGGCGAGCCCGCCGGCGTCCCCCGGCCCCTCAAGCCTGGGCGGTCGACTCTCTCCCGCGAGGGCCTGTGATGCCCGAGGCGTCTCACCTGGCCGGCCTGACCTACATCGTTCCGGAGCTCTCGCTCCTGGGAACGGCGGCGCTGGCCATGTTCGCCCATCTCTTCCTGCCGAGGAGGGGTCGCCGCCTGGCCGGCCTGGTTTCTCTCGCCGGCTACGCCGCGGCGGCCGGGCTCCTGGTCCTGATGCCGCAGACCCATGGGGAAGTGTTTTCGGGCGCCCTGACGGCCGACCCGTTCGCCCTTTATTTCAAGCTGAGCTTCCTCCTCGCCGCCGTGTTAACCGTGGTCTTCGCCTTCCGGTTCTTCGACGTCGAAAAGTCCGAGCCGGGCGAGGTCTACTATCTCCTGCCGCTGGCCGTGATCGGCATGATGGCGGCCGCCTCCTCGGTGGACCTGATCACGACCTACGTGGCTTTCGAGCTCTTCGCCATCCCCTCCTACGTCCTGGCCGGGATCTTCAAGAAGGACAACCGTTCGGCAGAGGCCGGGCTCAAGTACTTCTTCCTGGGCACTCTGAGCTCGGGGGTCATGCTGCTGGGCATGGCCCTGGTCCTCGGCCTGACCGGAGAGACGGGCTACCGGGCCGTCGCCGGCGTCCTCGCGACCGCCAACTCCCGGGTCGCCCTGACGGGCATGGCCCTGTTCTTCGCGGGCCTGCTCTTCAAGGGGGCCCTGGTTCCGTTCCACCAGTGGGCGCCCGACGTCTACGAAGGGGCGCCGACGCCGCTCGTGGTCTTTTTGTCCACGGCTCCCAAGGCCGCCGTCTTCGCCCTGCTCGTCCGGGCCATGACCCTCCTGTTCGGCCGCTTCGAGGTCCAGTGGAGCACCCTCCTCCAGGTCGTCGCCATCGCCTCCATGTTCTGGGGCAACATCGCCGCCCTGCTTCAGAGGAACGTCAAGCGTCTGCTGGCCTATTCGTCCATCGCCCAGGCCGGGACGATGGCCATCGGGCTGGCCGCATGGGGGGAAACGGGCCGCCTGGCCGTCCTGTTCTACGTGGTCGTCTACGTGGTGATGAACGCGGCGGCCTTCGGCATGGTCCTGCTCGTCCGGAAGGGGCAGGGCTTCGGGGAGAACGTCGAGGACTTCCGGGGCCTGGTCCGGAAATCCCCGCTGGCCGCCGCCTCCATCCTGGTCGTCCTGCTGTCCCTCACCGGGATCCCCCCGACGGCCGGGTTCATGGGCAAATATTTCCTGTTCGCGGCGGCCGTGGACAAGGGCCTGTACGTTCTCGCCGTCGCGGGGGCGGTGAATTCGGTCATCTCGCTTTTTTATTATTTCCGGATCGGCCGGGCCATGTTCCTGGAGGACGACCCGGCCGAGGCGCCGTTGGACGGGTCGCCGAACCCGCGCCTCGTCCTGGCGGCCGCGGCCCTGGTCCTTCTCGTTCTCGGAATCCTTCCCTCGCTGCTGGGACGGTTCGCGGCGGCCGCGGTGCTCGGAAGATGAGGGACCGCGGGTGCGGGGGAGAATCCCTATTGTTTCCCTAGGGATTATGTGGTACAAAATCTACGTGATGCTCATGCCGCCGAGCGACACGCAGTCCTTGAGGGGGAGATAGAACCATGTTCGTCTGGGTCTTTCATCGCGCCAGCGGCCTGGCGCTGATCGTGCTCCTGGGGATCAAATTCCTGACCTCGTTTTTCCTCATGACCAAGGGGCAAAAGCCTGACTGGGCCCTGCTTCTCCACACCAACCCGATCACCGACACGGCCCTGATCGTGGCCGCCGTTTATCATGCCTTTTACGGACTGCGGACGATCGTCATCGACCTCGGCGTGCGCCGGGAGAAACTGCTGTTCTGGATTTTCACCGGACTCGGAACGCTGATGACGGCGGCGCTGCTCGTGATCTATTACACGAGGAATTATTGATGCTCGAGTACGACCTGCTCGTCGTCGGCGGCGGACTGGCCGGACTGGCCGCAGCCCTCGGCGCCGACCCGCGCCTCAAGACCGCGGTCATCGCGAAAGTCCACCCGCTGCGTTCCCACTCGGTCGCGGCCCAGGGCGGGATCAACGCCGCCCTCGGCAACGACCCGGCCGGCCGGGAGGATTCGTGGGAGCGCCACGCCTTCGACACGATCAAGGGCAGCGACTACCTCGCCGACCAGGACGCCGCCGAACTGCTCTGCCGCCGGGCCATCCCGGCCATGTACGAGCTCGACTACTGGGGCACGCCCTTCAGCCGCTTTGCGGGGGGGACGATCGCCCAGCGGCCCTTCGGGGGGGGCGGGTTCCCCAGAACCTGCTACGCGGCCGACCGGACGGGCCAGATGCTCCTCCACACGCTCTACGAGCAGGCCGTCCGGAAGAACGTGACGTTTCTCGACGAGTGGCTGATCGCCGGCTTGGTCGTCCGGGACGGCCGCTGCCCGGGAGTCGTCGCCTTCGACGTCGCGAACGGGAAGATCATCGGGATCCGGGCCCGGGCCCTCGTCTTCGCCACCGGCGGCTACGGCCGGGTCTTCCGGAAATCGACGAACGCCTATATCAACCTGGGCAGCGGCATCGGACTGGCCTACCGGGCCGGCCTCCCCCTGAAGGACATGGAATTCGTCCAGTTCCACCCCACCACGCTCAACGGCAAGAACATTTTGATCACCGAAGGCGCCCGCGGCGAAGGGGGGACGCTCCTCAACAACGAGGGCCGGCGCTTCATGGAGGACTACGCGCCGAAGGCCATGGAGCTGGCCCCGCGGGATATCGTCGCCCGGGCGATCCAGAGGGAAGTGGAGAAGGGCAACGGTTTCGAGAACGAGTATGTCCTCCTGGACCTGCGCCACTTGGGCCGCGACAAGATCCTCAAGCGGCTGCCCGGCATCCGGGACATCTGCCTCAACTTCGCCGGGCTCGACCCCGTCGACACCCCCATTCCCATCCAGCCCGCCCAGCATTATTCCATGGGCGGGATCGACGTCGACAAGACCTGCGCCTCCATGGTGCCGGGGTTCTTCGCGGCCGGCGAGTGCTCCTGCGTCAGCGTCCACGGGGCCAACCGGCTGGGGGGCAATTCGCTTCTCGAGGCGGTCGTCTTCGGCAAGATCGCCGGGCAGTCGGCCTCACGGTTCGTCATCGACGGGGGGGGCTGCGATTCGCCGGAGCGAGAGATCGGCGAGGAAGCCCGGCGGCTCCACGACAAGGTCGCCGCCATCCGGAAGAGAGACCGGGGCGAGAACATCTTCCGGGTCCTGAATCGGCTCAAGACGGTGATGACCGAGAAAGCCGGCATCTTCCGGAGGGAGAAGACCCTGAGGGAAGGCCTCGAGCAGATCCCGGCCCTCAGGGAGGCGAGCGAGCGGGCCTTCATCTACGGCCGGTGCCAGAGCTATTGCCAGGAAATCCTGATGCACATCGAGTTCGGATACATGCTGGATGTCGCTGAGGCCATCCTGCTCGGCGCGCTGAAGCGGGAGGAAACGCGGGGCTCGCATTACCGCACGGATTTTCCCGTTCGTGACGACATCGACTGGCTGAAGCACACGATCATGACCCACACGGGCCAGGGGCCCCGGTTCGAGTACCGGCCCGTGGATGTCACGAAATACCCCCCCCAGGAGAGGACGTATTGAAAGACGCCGCCCCTCAGGTCATGACGTTCAAGGTCCTCAGGTTCGACCCCACGAACGACCCGGAACCGCGCTTCCAGGCCTACCGGCACACGCCCAGGCCACGGGATTCGGTGCTCGAGGCTCTCAAGGACATCCGGGACGAGCAGGACCCTTCGCTCTCGTTCCGATACAGCTGCCGCGAAGCCGTCTGCGGCTCCTGCGGCATGACCATCAACGGCCGGGTAACGCTGGCCTGCCGGACGCTCGTCGAATCCCTGGGTCCCGGCCCGGTCGTCGTCGAGCCCCTGCCCAACCTGGAGATTCAGAAGGACCTCGTCGTCGATATGGAGCCCTTCTGGCGGGCCTACCGGTTCGTCCAACCGTATCTCCAGCCTCAGGGCCCGCCGCCGGAAAAGGGATTCCGCGTGGAGGACGCCGAGTTGGAAGACGTCTTCCGGACCACGACCTGCATCCTCTGCGCCTGCTGTTACGGCGCCTGCCCGGTGGTCACGCGCGACGAGCGCTACCTGGGCCCCGCTGCCCTGGCCAAGCTCTACCGCTTTACGTCGGACCCGCGGGACGGACGGCCGTTCGACGTCTTGAAGAGCGTGGACACGCCGTCCGGCGTCTGGGGCTGCGACACTGTCTTCCGCTGCAACGCCGTTTGCCCCAAGGACGTCCAGCCCGGCCACGGCATCGAAGGCGTGCGTCGGACCCTGGCCGCCAAGACGCTCCAGCGCATGATGGGACGGAAGCCATGAAGCTCAAGTATTCCCTCTTTTCCAGGCGCGCCTTCCTGAACTGGCTCCTCGGGGGAGGGTTGGCGGCGCTGGGGGCGGCGTTCATCGCGCCCATCGCCAAGTTCGTCATCCCGCCGTACAAGGAACCGGACGAGGTGAAGCTCCCGGCCTCGGACCTCGTGGACCTCACCGACAACCGTGGGGTGAGTTTCGCCTGGGGCAACAAGCCCGGGCTGTTGAAAAGGGGCCAGGACGGCGCCCTCCAGGCCTTCGTGACCGTCTGCACCCATCTCGACTGCAACGTCACCTGGCTTCCGGACGACAACAAGTTCTACTGCGCCTGCCACCAGGGCTGGTACAACGCCGACGGGGTCAACATCGCCGGGCCTCCGCCACGGCCGCTGAGGCGCCTCTCGGCCGCCCGCGAAAACGGCGACATCCTCATCAGGAAAGAGGCCTGAGCCATGGGGACCATCCGCGGTTGGCTCGACGACAGGCTGGGGATCGGCGAGGTTTCGGGGTTCCTCACGAAGAAGGCCGTCCCTCTGCACAGCCACACTATCTGGTATTACACCGGGAGCTCGATCCTGCTCTTCCTGGGGATCCAGGTCGTCACGGGCGTGATGCTGGCCCTTTACTACAAGCCCACCATCGAGGGGGCCAACGCCAGCGTGGCCAGGATCATAACCGAGGTCCCGCTGGGCTGGCTCATCCGGTCCGTCCACAGCTGGTCGGCCAGCGCCATGATCGCCCTGGTCCTGGTCCACATGCTGAGCATCGCGTTCATCAAGGCCTACCGGAAGCCGCGCGAAGCCACCTGGCTCACGGGTGTCCTGCTTCTGGCCGCCTCGATGGCCTTCGGATTCACCGGCTACTTGCTTCCGTGGGACTCGCTGTCCCTGGCGGCGACCAAGGTCGGCACGGATTTTCCCAAGGCGGTCCCCCTCGTCGGTCCGCTGGCGGCCAAGGTCCTTCGCGGCGGGGAAGACGTCACGGGCGACACGATCTCCCGGTTCTTCATCACCCATGTCTGCATCCTGCCGCTCCTGATCTTCGCGATCCTGGGCCTGCACCTGTTTCTCGTCCAGCGCCACGGCATGAGCCTGCCGCTCGAGCGGGATGCGCGGGAAGAGAAGCCCGGGTGGCTTCCCTTCTGGCCGAACTTCATCATGAGAGAGACGGGCGTTTGGCTCGTCCTGTTCGGAGCCGTCATCACCCTGGCCATCTTCGCCGCGCCGTCCCTCGGCCCGGCGGCAGACATCATGGCGCCGGCTCCGGCCGGGATCAAGCCCGAGTGGTACTTCCTGTTCATGTTCCAGACCCTGAAGCTCTTCCCGTCGCGCATCGCGGGCCTGAACGGGGAACAGGTGGCGGTGATGTCCATGCTGGCCGGCCTGGCCCTCGTTTTCGTGCTGCCGTTCATCGACAACCGCCCGACGGAGCGCAAGGGTCGGGTCGTCAGCTGGCTCGTCCTGGCGGCCTTCGTCTACGCGATCGCCATGACCGTCTGGAGCCTGCTGTGAAAGCGACAAGGATCATCTGTGTCGGGGCCGGGCTCCTTTTGATGCTGTCGCTCCGGGCTGTCCCGTCCCCGGCCTTCGAGAGCCGGGCCGGCGCGGCGCCGGTCATTCAGGAGGCGCCCGCGGCAGCCCCGGAGGGCGGCGAGGTGCATCCGCCCGCGCTGCCGCCCCGGCAGCGGGTCGGAGTCATCGTGTTCCTGGCCTGGATGTGGGCGCTCGTCGGGGTGCTCCTGTATTTCCTCAGGTTGAAGGTCCGCGAGGCGGACCGGGTCTTCCGGACCGGATTCTACGACGCCCATGATGCCGAAGGCGAGGAGCCGCGGAGCCCCTGATGGCCGAATCCCCCAAGAAGATCGACGCCCACATCACCTGGACCCCGAAGTTCTGCAAACAATGCCTCACCTGCGTCAACATCTGTCCGGTCAAGAACCTGGAATTCAAGGACGACGAGATGGTCTCGCTGGACAAGTGCACGCAGTGCGGGCTCTGCCAGAAGTATTGCCCCGATTTCGCGATCGAGGTCGAGGCGAAGAAGAAACAAAAGAATGGGGAGGGCGGGGAAAGCGGGGCCGGGAAGGGCGAGGCGCAGGAGGCCGGGGAATGAAGAGCCTGATCATGGGCAACGAGGCCGTGGCCTGCGGGGCCCTGCGGGCCGGGATGACGTTCTTCGCCGCCTACCCGATCACCCCGGCCTCCGAGATCATGCACGTCCTGGCCGAGCAGGCCAACGACATCGTTTTCGTCCACGCCGAGGACGAGATCGCCTCCATCCACATGGCCATCGGCGGCAGCCTGGCGGGGCGGAAGGCCATGACCAGCACCTCCGGTCCGGGGTTCTCCCTTAAGCAGGAAGGGATCGGCCTGGCCTACATGATGGAGGTGCCCCTGGTCGTCGTCGACGTCCAGCGCGTCGGGCCGAGCACGGGAATGCCCACCCTGCCCTCGCAGGGGGACATCCTGCAGGCGGCCCACGGCAGCCACGGCGACTACGAGGCCCTCGTTTTCTACCCGTCTTCGGTCGACGAGTGCTACAGGTACACGATCGAGGCCTTCAACGCCGCCGAGGACGCCCGCTCCCCCGTCATCCTTCTTCTCGACGGATTCCTGGGCCACCTTTCCGAAACCGTCGATCTGGACGCCGTTGCCGTCAGCCCGAAAATCAGGAGACTCCCTCCTCTCGGACAGGGACGCCGGCATTTCACCGGACTCCTGGCCAAGGACGGGGCGCCGCGCACCAAGGACTCCGCCTATTACCGGGAGTGGTACGCCCGGGTCAAGGCCAAGGTCCTGACGGCCGCGGCCGGCTATCGGTTCTGCGAATTCATACGGAACGAGCGGGCCGACACCCTGCTCATCGCCTTCGGGATCACGCACCGGGTGGTGCTCCCGCTCCGGGGGGAGTATTCCCTGTTCAAGCCCGTCAGGCTCTTCCCGGTCCTGGAGGGGGAACTGCGGTCGGCGGCCGAAGGGCACCGGAGGGTCGTTGTCGTGGAAATGAACGACGGTCAGTACCGCGGCGAGGTCGAGAAGGCTCTGGGGCGCCAGGTGCTGGGAGTGTCCTGCCTGGGCGGGACGATCAGCCTGAACGAGGTCCGGGAGCGTCTGCATGACCTATAAAGACTACGTTCGCTGGGAACGCATGCCCACCACTTGGTGTCCGGGATGCGCCATCGGAACCGTCTTCAAGCAGCTGACGTTCGCCCTGGCCGACATGGCGGTGCCGCTCGACGAGCTCGTCGTCGTTTCCGGCATCGGCTGCAGCGGCCGGGCCGCGGGATACATCAGCGCCGACAGCGTGCACGTCACCCACGGGCGGGCCGTCCCGGTCGCCGAAGGGATCAAGCGGGCCAACGGCGCGCTCAAAGTGATCGTCTTCAGCGGCGACGGCGACTTGGTGGGCATCGGCGGCAACCACCTCATCCACGCCGCGCGCCGCGACGTCGACTTGACGGTCATCTGCATCAACAACGGCATCTACGGCATGACCGGCGGCCAGATGGCCCCCACGACGCCCGCAGGCCAGAAGACGCCGACTTCGCCGTTCGGCGCGCCTTACGCCCCGGCCAACATCCAGGGGCTCGTCACCTGCAACGCGCGGCACTGGTTCGCCCGCGGCTCGGCCTACCAGGTCCTCGGGCTGCAGAAGATGATCAAGGAGGCCGTCGCCTGGAAGGGGTTCGCCTTCGTCGAGGTCATGGCCTTCTGCATCGAAAACTCGGGCCGGCGGCTCGGCTTCAAGTCGGGCCATGAAATGCTCCTCCAGCTCAAGCGGGATTTCAAGACGGCGGCCCCGGGCGGAGGGCCTCTGCAGCCCGGACAATTGGGAGTGATGAAAAATGACAGTCAGGGAAGCCAGGCCTGAAGACTGCCAGCAGGTCAGCCGGCTCATGGGCCTGCTCATCGACGAGATCTACGCCCGGGAATCCGGGGACGTCCGGCGGGCCCTGAAAGCGAATTTCACCGAGGGCGCCCTCAAGGAGCTCTGCGCGGACGAGCACGCCGTACTCTACGTCGCCGAGACCGAAAGCGGGATCGCCGCCTTCCTCTACGGATGGCTCTTCCACTACGTCTTCACCATGTACTGGATCTTCAGCCTGAAGGAGTTCCGGGGCCGGGGCGTCGTCAAGCAGCTCATGGACCGCCTCGAGTCGGACCTCCTGACCAAGGGCGCCTACAAGATCGAAATGTACGCCTATGCCGAGCACAACAGGTTTCTCGACTTCTCGTCCAAGCTCGGCTTCCGGAAGGGCGTCCTCATAGAGAAGAGCTTGTTCGGCTTCAAGATCCAGAACATCTTCAAGTACATCGCCGAACCGGATCCGGCCAAGATCGAGAAGAAGATCAAGATCGTGGGCGAGGCGGGCCAGGGCGTCAAGCTGCTGTCGTTCACCCTGGCCCAGATCCTCAGCCAACTCGGCAACGAGGTCTCGCTCAGCCTCAACTACGACGCCTCGGTCCGGGGCGGCAACATCAGCGCCGACCTGATCTACTCCGACCGCCCGATCGAAAATCCGCTCATCGACGAGGCGGACGTCCTGATCAAGTTCAACCGGACCCGGGAGTGGTTTCCGGCCAAGAGTCTGGTCATCGACGAGAGCATCTGCGAGGAGGAGGCCCTGTCCTGCAGCATCCGGGACCGGCACGGGACGCTCTACGGGTTCGAGGACGTGGCCGTCACCGTGTTCGGAAGCAAGGTCTTCATCAACATGATCGCCCTGGGCCGGATCCTGCGCTACATCGGGATCAACATTCTGCTGCTCAACATCACCGACATCCTGCCCCGCAAGTCGCTCGAAAAGAACCTGGAGGCGGTCAAGTACGGGTTCAATTTCCGCGACGACGTCTGAGCGGGCCGCCGACGCCCGTTGACTTCGGCCTCAGCCGTTCGCCGAATTATGGCAAAGTCCGTTCCGATCATTGTCCTATTTATCATCAACGGTTTGTAAAATACTGCGACTTGGAGTCCCCGACATTTTCGTCGTCCGGCGGTCACAGTGCGGGAGAGGCCCGCCCCTCGGTCGACAGCCCCTTTGGGAATGAAGATCGGGGAAGCCCGGGGTCCGACCGCCGCACGGGGAAGAGACTGCCCGATCGGGAGGGGCGCGGTCAGGAATCCGCGCCGACGAGCCGGGCCAGCTGATCCAGGAGGGCGGCCTGGGCCGGGTTGATCTTCCGGCGCGCCTCCTCGAGGCCGAACCAGGCCGCGCGATCCACCTCGGGAAACGACTCGCTGCGCCCGGAGTGCGGCGGCCATTCCATGGAGAACGTGTTGCTGCGGAAAGCCTCGGGGTCGGCGTCGCCGGCGAAGGCCCAGGCCAGGACGGTCTTGCCGCCCTTCTGCCTGACCGGCTCCAGGGGCGTCAGGTCGCGGGCCGGGGTGAAGCCGGTTTCCTCCCGGAACTCGCGCCTGGCGGCGGCCTCAGGATCTTCGCCGGGGCCGAACTCACCCTTGGGGATGGACCACGCCCCCAGGTCCTTGCGGACCCAGAACGGCCCGCCGGGATGGACGAGGAAGACCTCGAGCCTCTTTTCCCGCAGCCTGTACATCAGCAGTCCGGCGGTCTGTCCGGCCATTGGAGGATCCGATCTCCCTTCCGCAGTCTGTGAAGACTGTACCCCCGAAAACCCGAGACGTCAATCGCCGCATCGGTCGGATTTCCAAACGCCAGGACGATACCCGCCCGGGCAGGATTCCCGGATGCCTCGACGGGAGGGCGCCGTCCAACCTTCGCGCCCGAGGAACGAGTCGCCAGGGCCTCGGCCGATCGAGACCGGCAAGCGGCCCGTCCGGCTTGTGTCCTGTCCACGACAGCGTGTCCCGGCCGGCCGGATTCCGAGAGCCCTGGAAGGAACGCCGAGGAGCGGGAGGACTCGTCTTCCCTGATATCCGAAACGTCGGAATCGGGCCGCCGTTGGCACGCGGATTGCTGAAGATTGGTGAGCCGCGCCCCCGAAATGTTCCCAAGGGAAGGAGGACACGATGCAACATCGCGATCTGGGGACCCAAGGTCTTCGAGTTTCGGCAATCGGGTTGGGCTGCATGGGCATGTCCGAGTTCTACGGCGGGGCCGACGACACCGAGTCCGTGGCCACCATCCACCGGGCCCTCGACCTGGGGATCGACTTCCTGGACACCTCGGACGCTTACGGGCCCCACAAGAACGAGGAGCTCGTCGGAAGGGCGGTCCGGGGCAGGCGCGACAAGATCGTCCTCGCCACCAAGTTCGGCATCGTCCGCACGGCCGACCCGACCGAGAGGAAGATCGACGGCCGGCCCGAATACGTGCGGGAGGCCTGCGACGGTTCGCTGCGGCGTCTCGGGGTGGGCCACATCGATCTCTATTACCAGCACCGCGTCGACCCCGAGGTCCCGATCGAGGATACGATCGGCGCCATGTCGGACCTCGTCAAGGCCGGCAAGGTCCGTTTTCTCGGCCTGTCGGAGGCCGCGGCCGAAACCATCGGGCGGGCCCACCGCGTCCACCCCATCAGTGCGCTCCAGTCCGAATACTCGCTCTGGACGCGCGACCCGGAGGGCCTGATTCTCCCGACCGTCCGCAAGCTCGGCATCGGTTTCGTGGCCTACAGCCCGCTCGGCCGGGGCTTCCTGACCGGCCGCTTCAGGAGCCCCGAGGACCTGGCGCCGGGAGACTACCGGCGCCACTCGCCGCGCTTCGAAAGCGAAAACTTCGCGAAGAACCTGGAGCTGGTCGACAGGGTGGCCGCGGTCGCCCGGAAGAAGGGAGTGACCCCGGGACAGGTCGCCCTGGCCTGGCTTCTCAGGCAGGGCGACGACATCGTCCCGATCCCGGGCACGGCGCGTGTCCGCCATCTCGACGAGAATGCGGCGGCGGCCGGAGTCGAGCTGACCGACGAGGAAGCAGAGGCCATCCGGGCGGCCATACCCCCGAAGGCAGTGAGCGGGGCCCGTTATCCCGAGGCGATGATGCGCCTCGTCAACCGGTGAGCCGGGGCGTCAAGGGCGGCCCCGGCGGGCGTCCAGGGCGGGGAAAGGGAAGGCCTCGGACGGCCGGTGCTCGGCCCGCAGGGTGTCCTCAAGGCCCCCGGCGACCGGGGGGTTCAGGGACGCGACGTCGCGGCTCTCTGCGGGATCGGCTTCGAGGTCGTAGAGTTCGAGGGCCGCGTCCGGGTCGGCCTGGAGGCCCGAACGGACGGCTTTCCACCTCCCCTTGCGGGCCATCTGCTGCCCGCCGTAGCCGGCGAACTCCATGTAGAGATGGCGCCTTTCGGCCTGGCGGCCCGTCCCGGTCAGAGCGGCGAGGAAGCTCAATCCGTCGATTCCCCGGGGAATGCGCGCCTTCGCTCCGGCCGCGTCCAGGAGGGTCGGCAGCAGGTCCTCGAAGGCGCAGAGATGCGAGCTCGTCGTTCCCGGCCGGGTGCGGCCG